>Ga0315336_1002725_pt1 | contig 25947 bp, 20 predicted proteins | sample ASW5metaG_FD_204512 | JGI IMG/M metagenome (GOLD analysis project Ga0315336, IMG submission 204512) | Ammonia-oxidizing marine archaeal communities from Monterey Bay, California, United States - ASW #5 | ecosystem: Environmental > Aquatic > Marine > Intertidal zone | place: USA: California... | reverse complement strand
CCGGCGAATCGTCACTCCCTATCTTGAAGGCTCCAAACCCACGATTGGTAAACGTCCTTCTGGCAGCAACCTGTCGGGACACCTGATTTTTGGGGAACTGGCAACGCTGACCGGGGATGAGCGTTTCACACAACGCGCACGGCGGGCGGCGGATCTCGGTTTCACCGACGACGGCAAGCCGCGGGCGTCGATGCCATTTCACAACGAAATGAGCGACGCCGTCTTCATGGGCACTCCCATCCTGGTTCAAGTTGGCCGCCTGACGGGTGACAGTCGGTACTACGACATGGCAGCCCGCCATCTGCGATTCATGTTGCGGATGAATCTGAGGGCCGACGGTCTGCATCAGCATTCGCCTCGGGATCCGGCTGGAACCGCCTGGGGCCGAGGCAATGGATTCCCGTCACTGGGATTGGCGCTGTGTTTGAGCGACCTGCCGACCAACAATCCTCACCGCCCATTTTTCCTTGACGCCTACCGGAAACACATCGCCGCGATGATTCCGCATCAAGACGAGATGGGGATGTGGCATCAGGTCGTAGACCATCCCGAGAGTTACCGGGAATTCACCGTAACCTGCATGACCACGTTCGCCATCGCGCGGGGCATGCGGCGCGGCTGGCTCGACGTCAAAAGCCACACCCCCCTCGTGCGTCGGGCCTGGAAGTCCATCCAGTGCCGTATTGGAAACGGACCGGACCTGGTCGATGTCTGCACGGGTACGGGCAAGCAACCCAGTTTCCGCCGTTACCTGGATCGGCCGGCCAACTTCGGCCGTGACGACCGCGGCGGCGCGATGGCGCTGCTGGTCTCCACGGAACTGGCCTTTGCCGTCCGGGAACACGTGTTGACACTCGACTAGCGCATCCGCGCCAACGGGCCGCGGCGCGCTTGCACCCAGCGTTGCAGCACTGCGCTATATCACCGATCCTCGTGTTTGCTGGAAGGGGCAATGCGCAGCTCTGTCCGGCAATTCACACCGGCGCCCAAACCGCTCAATTCCGGGTGGCATCTTGCGAGGATCCGCGGACGACGGCCGAACGCAACAGTTGGATCCAGGCTTTCAGGTGCCACGGGCGGCGACAGATGCACGACCAGAAATATCCTGCCGCCCGCGGATCACCGCGACGTAGCAATTGGCAACCGATGAAATACTGCGACGTGATCACGTTTGCCGCGCGCTCACTCGCATTCGCTCGGCCCTGCCGCACTCGATCCGTCAGCCTCTGAGCCTCTTCCAGAAACGGCGTTTCGGCGCGATCTTCGATCCGTGCCTGTCGGCAAGCGCATCCCAGATCGCAAAACTGCTGCTGGTGCGACCGGTGCAATCCCGTAATCGAAGTCGAACTGTGGACAAACCGGTACAACGCGCGTTGTATGTATGCAATCTGGGCTCGTTCCACCATCCGCAACCAGAGATCAACATCCTGCGCGAAATAGAATTGTTCGCGATACCCATCTACCGTCTGGTACAACTCGCTACGAAACATCACGCTGCCGTGAATCGGCCCCTGCATCTCACAAAGCAACAAACGGCCCGCTTGTGCGGAGTCAGCCGGCCAGACGACCACATCCAATAATTCACCCCGCGGTCCACAGCATTCGGACCAACAGGAAACGAATCCCACTTCGGGGGCGGTATCCAACACCGCCACCTGCTCGGACAATCGATCCGCATGCGACCAGTCGTCGGCATCCTGACGGGCGATGAAGCGTCCCCGAGCTTCCGCGCAGCCCCGGATCAAAGCCCGCGTCAGCCCCGTATTCTCCTGGCTGATGACGGACACACGCGGATCCCGCCGGACTCGATCCGCCACGACTTTGGCGCTGCCATCGGTGGACCCGTCGTCAATCACAATCAGCTCGAAATCGTCAAATGACTGCGCCAGGATGCTGTCCATCGCCAGGCCAACAGTCTCCGCGTTGTTGAACACGCTCATCACGACCGAAACGCACGGTGAGTTCATCGACGATTCCGCACAAATGTCATTGCTCGATTCGGTTGCTGCCTGGGGCACCCGCCCGCCAGTGGTGTCCCGAATTGAGCTGATTCTATCCGCCGCACAGCACACGCACGTCGTCATGGATCGGGAACTGTGGCAACCGCTGCCAGTCGTCGATCGAGCATAACAGGTCCACTGACCAGGATCGACAGCCAATCAGCTGACCCATGCTTTCAACACGCGAAGATTCTGACTTCGGGACACGAGGCCTTATCGGAATCACCCTGGCATGGCCCACTGAGCGGACTTCCGGCATAAATTTACAGAAAGGCTCGGGCTCATTCGTCCCTGGGGCAGAAACCCAGCGGACCTCGGTGTAGAATTCGGCAATCGGCCTGGACACCACAGCGGTTCCATCCCATACCAACCCGCGAAGTGTTGGCCGTGATTCCATCCGCCAACACGGACTGGCCTGATGGAACCCATTATCAGCAGGCCCAGTCGTCAACAGGCCCCAGTCGCGAGATTGACACCCGTTTCGGAAAGAACTGCAAATGAGTGATGCGAAAGTGCGCGGAACTGTGCATGTGATCGAAGACACAAAAACGTACGGACAGAAAGGCTTCCGGAAACGACTGCTGGTGCTCGAACAAGAAAACGAGCGCTTCACCAACTACATTCCGGTCGAATTCCTGCGCGACGACTGCGATAGTGCGGACGGTCTGCAAGTCGGTTCCGAAGTGGAGGTCACCTATCGCTTGAGCGGTCGCAAGTGGCAGCGGGACGCCAACAGTGAAGTCAAGTTCTTCTTGAGCGCCGAGGTCATCAGCTTTGAAGTGCTCTCGGCAAAGCCGGCTGACTCGTCCACGGATTCCGCGGCGAGCACAACAGTCGAAACGCCGACCTATAACGAAGACGACGTTCCATTTTGAGTCCGTCCTGTCACTCCCCGCGGACGATCAGAGACGCGGTTGACGGCCAGAGCACTCACCCCGTCATTCGGTTGGAGTCCGCGCCTGCAGGCAGAACAGATGCTGGAATCCACGAATGAACATCCGGCCGCCTGAGACGGCGGGAGTGCTGTGGCAGCCTTCGCCAAGCCGGGACTTGCCTAGGACTTTGAACGTGGTGTCGGCGGCAATCACAGCCACCGTGCCGTCTTGAGCGACGCAGTAGATCTTGCCGTCAACACAAATCGGTGATCCTGAATAGTTGCCACCCACCCGCGCCGTCCAGACGTCCTGACCTGTCTGAGCCTGCAGGCAGGCAACGGTCCCGCTGTCTCCCCAGAGGAAGAGCAGTTTCCCGTACGTTACTGGGGTCGGCACATAGGGCAGGATCCGATCGCGGGTCCAACCCAATTGCGTTTTGGCCAGATCGCCTTCCCCGTCGATGGGAACCGCTGCCAGGAATTTGCCGCGTCCGCCGCCTCCACATGTTGCCAGTACGAAATCGCCCACCCGGACCGGCGATCCCACACAACGCGACGTGAGCAGATCGGCTCGCGAGATCATGGCTCCGGTTCCCGGATGCAACGCTGCCACGCCATCACCGGTGTTGCTGATGAACAGCCGGTCTCCGGACCGCTTTGCGTCCCGGATCACGAACGGCGTCGAATGCGCAGTCAGACGCAGCGTGCGCGGGGTTTTCCAGCGGGGTTTTCCGGTGGCCGAATCCAAAGCAACGATCGACGATGGACCGTCCTGCTGATTGGCCACAATCACCGTATCCTGGTACACGATCGGAGATGTGCCGCAACCATGAACCTGAGCCTCTCGTTGATGAAACGCTCCCAGGTCGCTCTCCCAGATCCGACGGCCATCGAAATCATAAGCCAGGACGCGCAGACGTTCGTCCGACGCGAATAACACATAGACGCGTTTGCCGTCGGTGGCGGGAGTGGCCGATGCGTAACTGTTCAGCGCGTGTTTGGCGTGTGTTTTCGAATCGATTGCCCGCTGCCAGCGAACACGACCGCTGACGGTGTCGATGTCCAACAGCAGTCGCTTGCGACCCGCCTCTTCAGCGGACGTCAAGAACACATGCGTGTCCCACACGCAGGGTGACGAGTGCCCCAATCCGGGCAACGGCGTCGTCCAGGCGTAATCGTCCTCGGTCCATTGAACGGGCAGGCCGGATTGTGCACTCGTCCCCGCGCCACCCGGACCGCGAAAGCGAGGCCAGTTCTCGGCCGCGACAGTTTGTGCCGCGACAAGCACTCCGATCAGAACGAGTCCCCGCGTGACCCGCACCCCATCTGGCGACAACCCCTGCTGATTTCCCATGACGACTCCTGCTTGTTGAGACCGAATGGTCTCCAGACTAGTCAAGTGAATGCGCGTGTCAAGTTCGCCACGCACAGGGCCCAACGGCTCCGAGAAATCCCGAACTGCCAAACCAGCATTGCGCTGTTGAGACGGACATTGGACGACAGGACGAGCTGTCGACGTATTGCATCTCAAATCGTCATCGCGCATCGAGAGAAGTCTGTGAACAGCCGCAGTGCCGGTTGGCTCGCTACAGCAAAGCGGCCCAGAGCGTCGACCGGCCCATCGCCGGTTGGCTGCAGGATCTGAAAGACCGCGGCCTGCTGGGACTCGACCAGGAAGAACTGACTCACTTCCGCGGCGGTCGATTGAAGCGACTTACGGAGAACGGCGGCGAGATCATTCAAGGATTGCTGGCCTGACCGGGCAGTCCAGCAGCCGCCCTCACAGCAGCTCACAGCCGGCCGCCGCTCAGCCCTTCAGCGCGCCCACGGACACACCTTTAACGAAGTACCGCTGAAACATCGCGAACACGGCCAGCATGGGAACAAAGGCGACCGTGGCCCCCGCCATGGCCAGGCCCAAGTCGAAGCTGGTCAGTGTGCTGACCAGCTTCGAGACGCCGACGGGCAAGGTGTACATCTCGGGACGATTGGTGACAATCAACTGCCACAAGTACTCGTTCCAGGCGCCCATGAAACTGAAAATCGCCACGGCGCCCAGCGCCGGCCGCGACATGGGTAACACGACGTGCCAGTAGACCCCCCATTCGCTGGCCCCATCGATGCGGGCAGCCGCCAGGATCTCATCCGGCAACTGCTGCATGAACTGTCGCATCAGGAAGATCCCGAACGGAAAACAGAGATAGGGCGCGATCAGCCCCGTGTAGGAGTCCATCCAGCCCATTCGGACAGTGAGCAGATACAGCGGCACGAGGGCGACTTGCCGGGGCAGCATCATCGTGGCCACAACCAGCCAGAACACAAGGTGTCTTCCGGGAAAACGCTGCTTGCCCAGCGCATAACCGGCCAGCGCGCTGGTCATCACCGCTCCCATCGAAATGGACACGGCCACCAGCAGGCTGTTGCACATCCAGCGCAGCGTGGGACGGCGTCCCGTCCACAGCGATTCGGCACCGAACAGGTTCCTGTAGTTCTCCAGTGTGGGATGGTCGGGAAACCATTCCGGCGGCGTCTGCATCGCGTCGGACTGCAGTTTGAATGATCCCGAGATCATCCAGTACAGCGGGGCCAGCGCCAACACGGCCGCTATCCCCAGCACACCCCAGGCCAACCAATGTGTCCAACCCGTTTTCATTCGGCATCAATTCCAATGTGTTTGCCGACCCAACAAGCGAAACTGCACAATGGCCACCGCGGCCAGTACGACCAGCAGCAAGCTCCCTTGAGCGGCTGCGTAATCGAAATTGTATGGAGGCGTAAACGCGGTTTCGTACATTCCGTACACGATCGTTCGCGTCGCGTGAGCCGGCCCGCCGTTGACGGTCAGCAGCAGCACGACCACGAACACCTGGAAGACGCCAATCGTCTGGGTCACCACCACGAACAAGGAAGCCGGACGCAACATGGGCAACGTCACGTGCCAGAATCTGCGAATGGGTCCCGCACCGTCGATCGTCGCCGCCTCGTACACTTCCTCGGGGATCCCGGCCAAGGCGGCCAGAAAAATGATCACCGGTTGGCCCAGGCTCCAGCTGATGACCACCATCGCCAGGCTGGGCAGGGCGGTGTCGGTTCGCCCCAGCCAATCCACACGGCCACCGAACAGATCTCCAGACAGATAGTTCAACAAGCCGTATTGGTCGTTGAAAATCCACAGCCAGACCATCGCCAGGCACACACTTCCTGCAACCACCGGCAGATAGAATGCCAGACGAAAAAACGACTGAGCCAGCCGCCCCAACGGATAGACCAGCGCCGCGATCGTGAGTGTGATCAGCCACACAGTGGGCACAACCAGGACCACGAACAAGCAGGTGTTGCGGATGGCGTATCGGAAAGACTCGTCGTTCAGCAAAGCCCGATAGTTGTCCAAACCGATGAACCGGGTTTCGGTCAATTGCACATCGAAAAAGCTGAGCAGCACTCCGTGCAACAAGGGCCAGAGAACAAACATCACGAAGGGCAGGGACACGGGAAGCAAAAACAGCCAGCCGGTCCAGTCGCGTCGCGATCCGCCGTCATCGGTGTTCATCGCGACCCGCTCCGTACGTCAGTTTTCAGTACAACCCGAGCCTCGCGCTCGAAATCCGCGAGTGCTTTGGCGGGAGTCTTCAACCCCAGAAATGCGAACTGCAGATGCGGCGGCAGTCGCTTGCGCAGGTCGTAGTAGTGCGGCGACGTGGCTCCCATGTCAGCCCGGTCGCAGGCGGCCGCCAGGGCGGACACATGCTGCACATCAGGCTGCTCAGCGAATACGTCTCCCACGCTTTTCCGCGACGGAATCTGGTTGGCCGCCTGAGCGTATTGGCGCACGACGTCGGTTTCGGAGAGAAACCGTACGAACTCAAACACCGCCCGCCGTTTGGCCGCGTCCTGCTGCCGGAACACAGCGAAGCCAGCCGCTCCAAACGGCAGACGTATCGGACAGTCGGGCCGGGTGGGCGGCAGGGTGAACATGATGTCGAAATCGCGTTCCCCGTCGCCGTCGAAATCGGCGGTGACCTTCTGTTCCCGGAGCGCGTTGTCGTAGGTCCGCCGCAGGGAAATGCCGGAGGGTAGGCAACAGATGTCGCCCCGCCAGAACATGTCGAACAATGAGTTTCCGGCGGTCGCCACGTTGGGTTGAATCCAGCCGCGGCGGTGCGCGTCAACGAGCCACTGCAACGCGGCAACGCCCTGCGGCGAATTGATCGCCACGCGGGAATAGTCACGCTGGCTGTAGACGTCCGCTCCATGAGCCCAGAAGAATTGCAAGACGCAATAATCCCCCTGCTCGCTGGCCACCTGCATACCCAACGGCCAGCGTTTGCCGGGTTCGGCCACGGCGGACAGCGCGGCTTCAAATTGGGGCCACGTCCAACGCGGATTATCGGAAGTGGGCAACAAATGTCCGAGTCCCCGCTTGTCCCACGCGGCGCGGTTGACTGCCAGCAGCTGAACCCATCCACACAGCGGCACAGCATGCAGATGCCGCCGCTGATCCGCATCTTCCAGCCGAAAAGCCTCCAGGAACTTCGGATCAAAGTCCTGCGTCTGCCCGGCCAGTATTTCATCCAGCGGCTCAAGTACACCTTGGTACCAGTAGCCACTGGTGCGTCCCACGTAGTCCATCAACACATCGGGAGGCCGCCCGCCCAGAACCGAAATCGGAACTTTACGTGGCAAATCTTCCCAACTCAAACATTGCGTTTTCACGACCACATCGGGATGCCGTCGCATGAATTCCCGCGCCAAATGACGCTCGAAGTCCCCCGGTTCCCGCGTGATGTCCTCCAAGCCGGGCACCGAGGTCACCATCGGCTGGTGCCAGTACTCAATGATGATCCGATCCTGCTCGTCACGCAGCGGTCGCTCGCCCGGACATCCACCGAGCAACAGCGCCGGCAGGCAGAGTAACGCCAGGTGCTTGCCACGGCGGGGTGCCATCAAGGTCCTCCACAACGAACGGCTTGATCATGCCCATCGACAGTCGCTCAATGGCGCCACGGTCTGCCGACCACGTCGCACACGGCCACCAGCGGCCGCCGTGCAGCGTCATCCATCATTTCGGCAAACTCCAGCGAACGGTCTCGATGTACGTTTTGTTGTCAGGTTTGCGGTAGCTGTATACGCTGACCAACGACCCATCGGGCAGTTGTACGGTGTTGCCGAATCCTCCGCCGCTGGCACCGGTGTTTGTGTCGCTGATCACCAGGCGATCATGGCGGAAATCCCAAGTGTCGCCGTCATCATGACTGAGGATCGCCCGCAATCCGAGTCCATAACCATCGGTCGATCCGCTGCGCACGGTAAAGGTCAACAACAGCCGGCCGTCGGCCAGTTTGAGAAATCGCGGGTACATTTCACCGTAGGTACCGAAGCGGCCGCCGTCTTTGTGTTTTTTCCAGGAGTGTCCCGCGTCCGTGGAAATCCACAACATCGACCTGTCGGCATTGTCGTTGGTCGCCAGTTTTTCACCTGGCCGGACGGGCAGCTTCCAATGAGGCCCGCTGCGATCAACGCGTACCACGTGCAATAAACGATTCCGTTCGCCGGGGTAGGTTACGCTCTGGCAGAAAAACCCATCAACGTCGATCCAATTCCTGGTATTGGGCTGCAATGAGCGATCCCAGGTTTGACCGCCGTCTCGGCTGGTCCACAAGAACACGTTTTTCGGTGCCAATTGTTTTCCATGCGCGATGCTGACGCCGATACAGGCCAACTGCTTGCCCGGCCGTTGGGGATCGGGGATTTCGAAGGCGGTCCAATCGCTCTGCGTCGAAGCCCGGGCTGGAAACGGCGCCGGACCGATGCGTGTTTCCGACCAGGTCTTGCCGTTGTCTCCGGACCGAAAAACTTTGCTGTACGTGTGACCGGACTTGTTGAACGCATCATTGGCCAGAAAGTGACACGGCATAATGATCGATCCGTCCGAGAGCACGGTCAGCGCAAACTCTCGGCCGTGAATGTCGTTCCGCTCCTCGCGCGGCAGCCAGGTCTGGCCCCCATCCCGCGAGCGAAAAAATATCGCCCGCTCGATGTACGGTTGCCCCGGACGCAATTTGTTGCTGGGCGCGCCGCCGTAACAAAAACCGACGATCAGCAGATCGCCGTTCTTCAACCGAGCCAGCCAGGGCTTGTAGTCATTCGGGATTCCCAACGGTGTGCGGACAACCGGCAGGGAATCCGTTTTGAATCTCTGTGGCTGGTAGATGCGAATCGGCGGCCCCTTGCGGGGCTCCTCTGCCCGTGACTCGCCCCCGGCGGTGCACAGCGACGCCGCCAGTCCAAGCAGCAGTAAACCGACACTACGGGACATCATGGCTGTCGTCCTTTCGGTTCCATAGGGAGTCTGTGTCACATTGAACCGCCGTCACAATGACGCGCAGCACGTCAGGCTGACGCAGCACCTCTTCAGACTGCGATAAACTTATCATACCCGCCAAACCGTCACCACTCAGACGGCGTTCGGCACTCGAGCAAGGCCGCGACGAACTCATCGGCCATCCGCGGCAGATCATATCGCGGTTGCCAATTCCAATCCGCGCGTGCCGAGCCGTCGTCGATGTTCACCGGCCAGCTTTCGATCAAGGCCACAACGTCGGGGTTTGGATCAAATTTCACCTGCGCATGAGGAACGCGGTCCACCACCGCTTCCGCCAGTTCCTGCGCCGACGGAGCCATCGCGAAAATGTTATAGACTCGCCGCGAAAGACGCTCGGACGGCGCCTGAAGTATCGCCGTCAGCGCTCGAATCACATCCTTGACAAAAATGATCGCCGGGCCTGTTTGCGGGCGCACCCGCAACGTATAGCACCCGTCTCGAACCGACTCCACAAACAGCCGCGACGCGTAGGCGCTGGCGGCCCCGGGAGGGGCGAATTCCGAAACCGTCACTGGCAGACGCAGGGAACGAAAATCCAAACCATGCTGTCTGTGGTAATACACTCCCAGACGCTCGACCGCGGCTTTCGTGACACCGTACAACCCGGAAGGCCATTGAGGAAAATCTTCCGGCAACGGACTGGGCAGTGGACCGCCGTAGGCCGCCAGAGAACTGGGAAACACCACGGTCTCGACTCCGTTGGCAACCGCGGACTCAAACAGGGCAAATGCTCCGTCCATGTTGACTCGCCACGCCGCTTCTCGATCCTCTTCCGACCGCCCGGACAACAAAGACGCGAAATGAAAGATGACGGACGGGCGATGCCGTTTGATGACAGCGGCAATCTCAGCCGGTCGCGTCACGTCGCCGACGACGTAATCGCAATCAGCGGCGACTCGAGCGACCGGCCGTGATGCCGGGTCCATCAGCACAATGCGGCCCCCGTCGCGGGCCAGTTCCAAGGTCAATTGGCATGCCAGATTGCCGGCACCGCCCGTGATCAGGTAGGTGCGCTCCACAGCATGACCTCCTGCGTTGACGACCAGCCTCCGGAATTCACTTTTCAGAATCCGGAGAACCATACCCGTTGTGAAGTTGACGGCCGCATTGGCCGACGGTGCCACTTGTCTGAGAGCGAGCGGCCCCAAGAACCGGAATCAGTCTTGGGCCCGTTCTTGGAGGGCCCACAGATTGCTGCCGTTTCGCGCATCGAATACATGCGCGCGATCCATATTGAAAATCACCTCGATCTTATCCCCGACCGGAGGCACCATCCCGTTGTCCGCGCGTGCGGTAATCACAATACCCGAGTGATCCAATTCCAACAGACTGTCGGCTCCCAGCAGTTGCGCCACCGTCACAGTGCAAGCCACGGTGACTCCAGTCCGGCCTGCATACTCCGCGTTGCTGGAACCGGACAGCCACACGTCTTCGGGCCGAATACCAAACTGAACTGCGCTGTTGGGCGTCAGACGATCTTGACTTCGCGCCGGCAGCGGCAGGTCCAAGCTGCCCGACATGAAACTCAATCCGTTCTTGGTCCGCACCACCTGCCCCTCGAGCACATTCATCGGCGGGCTGCCGATGAACTCGGCCACGAATCGATTTGCCGGTGAACGATAAACCGTGGCCGGCGTGTCGACTTGTTGAATCTTTCCATCGCGCATGACAACCACGCGATCCCCCATGGTCATCGCTTCCACTTGATCGTGAGTCACATACACCATGGTCGCGCCGAGTCGGCGGTGCAATTTCACCAATTCCGAACGCATGGTCACTCTCAGACGCGCGTCCAGGTTGCTGAGTGGTTCATCCAATAGAAACACTTCGGGGTCGCGCACAATCGCCCGACCCAAGGCCACGCGTTGTCTTTGCCCGCCAGACAGTTCCGCTGGTCTTCTGGAGAGCAAGTCCCCGATATCCAGGATGTTCGCGGCGCGGCGGACTCGCGTCTCGATCTCGGCCCGAGGCACTTTACGCATCGCCAGTCCAAATGCCATATTCCGGAACACGTTCATGTGCGGATACAGCGCGTAATTCTGAAACACCATGGCGATGTTGCGGTCTTTGGGAGCCACCTGATTGACCACCCGTTCGCCGATACGGATATTGCCCGACGTCGCCGTCTCCAGGCCCGCGATCAATCGCAGCGCGGTGGACTTGCCGCAACCGGATGGCCCCACCAGCACCAGCAGTTCCTGGTCGCGAATCTGCAGATCCACACCATCAACCGCTCGGACCTCGCCGAAGCACTTGGTCAACGATTCCAGCACCACGCGGGTCATCGCTGTTACCGCAACCGGCTCCCCGCGGCACGCACAGAAATCGCCGGCCCGTTGTCTCGAGTGTTATTTGTCACCGATGCAGAACAAGAAGTCAGAAGTCCTCATGTACACACGACCGTCAACGAACGCCGGAGTGGCGTAGGTGTTCTCGCGCAGAACATTGGTCGCCAGCAATTGGGGTTTGTCACCGATAGCCAACACGAAAGTCGTCCCGTCTTCGCGGGTCGTGTAGAGCTTGCCTCCCACAATCAGCGGTGACGAGCTGTACGGATAACGATTGCGAGGCAGCCGCTCGGTCCACAACGCTTTACCGGACTCGAGGTTCACACAAGCCACGTCGCCGCGGTCGCCGCAGACGTACACACGGCCCTCAAACGCCACGGGTGTGGGCACGTCGGCCGACGACCCGGCCAGGGTCCAGGCCACATGCGAACCGCTGACGTCACCCTGACCACCCAGGCGGATCGCCGTCAAGGAACGACCGCGGGCATAGGGGGCGATCACTTGTTGACCGACGACGACCGGCGAAGCGATGGAACGATAGTTGCGCCGGCCTTCGGGATTCAGTCCACCGACCCGCCACAATTCTTGACCGCTGTCCGCGCGATGGGCCGTCACATGATCGGCTCCCAAAACCACCAGTGCTTCCTGTTCACCGGATTTGATCACGCACGGAGTCGAGTAACTGTCGCGTGATTCGGCCGGCGCTCCGAGATCCCGCGCCTGTTTCCAAGCCTCTTTCCCGGTGCGTTTGTCCAGGGCCACCACGTAGGACGGGCCAGCGTGCATCACGGCCACGATCACCTTGTCACGGGTCAAGACCGGAGACGTTCCCAAATCCCAATTCAAGCGGTCGTCACCGTGCGCATCCTGGATGTTGGTCTTCCAGAGGAGTTTGCCAGCGGTATCGACACATGCCAGATCACCGCTCTTGAAGTAAACGTAAACATGCCGACCGTCCGTTGTGGGAGACGGATTGGCGCCACTCGCCTTGCGGTTGCGTCCCGCGACCGACTTGCCCACCACCAGCTTCCAACGCTGCTTTCCATCGCGACCCAAACACACCACGCCATTTGTACCACCGTCCTCGTAGGTCACATAGATCTGATCGTCCCAGATGGCGGGTGAGGACGTGCCCCATCCGGGCAGCGAGATCTTCCAGACGACGTTCTTGTCTTCGCTCCACGACTGCGGATAACCGCCGCCGGTCACGACGCTGTTGCGATCCGGTCCCCGCCATTCCGGCCAGTTGCCCGCGTCCAGCGCCTGGGTCGAGATCGATACAGAAATCAGAACTGCCATCTCAAATGCGTGTCGCATTCCAAAACACCTTTCCACCAAGCGAACGATGGACTGGCCACGCTTCGACACCTTGGCCGCTGCAGCACCGAGTTGGCCAATTGTCGTGGATGAGTCCCCAACTTTGTGGCGCTCGCCGAATGATCGTCCCGGTACCTTGTGTATCTTGGCACGGGACAGCCGTAATCAAGCGTCTGCGCAACCGACCTGATCCGCCAACTGGGCAATTCAGTCAATGTACACGAACTCATCCAGATTAAACATCGCCAGACAAAAATCACTCAATCGGTGCATCGGCGGCTCCGTGCCACGTTGCAGAAACGTCGTGCCCAACTGCAATTCTCGCGGCCTCGGATCTCGGGCCAAGGCCAGCCGGTATGCCTGCTGGACCAGCGCGCGCGGACTCGTTCCCACCTCGGACACCAGCCGCGCGGCAAACATCTCCGCTCGCTGTGCCAACACGGGGCTGTTGAGCAGCATCAGCGCCTGCCCCGCGTGTGAGCTGTGGGAACGACGACCACAGGGCACCAGGGTTCCCGGCGCATCGAAACTCTCCAGCAACGGATTCTGGATGTTGCGTTTGACAAACAGATAAACCGAGCGTTGATGAAATCGCGCGGGAACCGTGTCGGGCTGCCACTGGCCTTTGTACTGCAGGGACGCGATTTCCGGAGGCAAGGGCAAACGCACTCCAGGCCCACCCATCGACCGATTCAAAGCCCCGGCGGTTACCAGCAGGCTATCGCGCAGCGCTTCGGCCTCGATCCGCCGACGATTCGCTCTCCACAGCAGACGATTGTCGGGATCCACCGAGACGGCTGATGGGCGGCGGGACTTGCTGGCCTGGCGATAGCTGGCCGACAGCAGCAACAGGCGGTGCAACCGCTTGACACTCCAACCGCTCCCGGAAAACTCGACAGCCAGCCAATCCAGCAACCGGGGATGGGACACCGCGGCTCCCATCGCTCCGAAGTCGTTGGGAGTGGCCACAATGCCGCGTCCAAAGTGATGATACCACAGGCGATTCACAAAGACGCGCGCCGTGAGCGGATGGTCGCTGCGTGTGAGCCACAGCGCCAGGGCGGCCCGGCGACCCGGCGAGGGACTGCCATCGCTGGAGTTGGGAGCGACCCGCGGGCTGATCGCCGGACGCACACTTTGCCCGGGTCCGATCAGAATCGCGGGAAACTGCGGCGGCACCTGCTTCAGACGTGCATGCGGGTCACCGCGTTCGAGGATGAACGTGGCGGGAACGTCTCGGCCCTGATCACGGACAGCCATAACCGTCGGAATCGGTTCCGGCTGCGCGGCATCCAGCCGTGTCAAGTCTCTCCGCAACACAACGGCCTGCCGCCGGGAATCGGCTCCCAGGCCGGCCAGCAGTTCACGCGTGCTGACTTCCAGCAGCGATTGCGCACTTTCCACCAGAGTCTTTTGCTGATCCGTTCGCAACGTCGCTTCCGTATCCAGTGCCAGACGGGTCCGTGCATCCAGTTGCCCGCGTTTGGCTGCCAACAACCGCTTCCGCACCGGCTGTAAGATGCCTTCCAGTTCCTGATGCACGGTCTCACGTCGCTGCCGCCAGGCTGCGAGTGCTGTTTGGCGCTGCACCCGCTCAGCGGCCGGAAGCCAGGCGACATCCGTGGCATCCGTCGCGGCAAAGAACGCCTGCATGCGATAATAGTCCGCCTGAGGGATGGGGTCGAACTTGTGGTCATGGCAGCGCGCACAACCGAAGGTCAGTCCCAGAAAAGCCGACGCGAAACCATCGACGATTTCGGTGAGGACTTCCTGACGATTCTTTTGCTCGTCCTGCACTCCCGCGTTTTTTCGCAGCGGTCCCATGCGATGCAAGCCCAACGCGGGCAAGTCGGACAGGTCGGACGAGAGTTCGTCGGCGGCGATCTGGTCGCGCACGAACCGGTCGAACGTCTTGTCCGAGTTCAATGCGGCAATCACCCAGTCGCGAAATCGCCATGCGTGCGGGCGTGGATCGTCGTATTCAAATCCGTCGCTATCGGCATAGCGGACCACGTCCAACCAATGCTGAGCCCAACGCTCGCCGTAGCCCGGCGAGGCCAACAGACGATCGACCAGACGCTCATAAGCATCCGGGCTGGAATCATGCAGAAAGGTCTGCGTCTGTTCCGGCGTGGGCGGCAGCCCCAGCAAGTCAAAACACAATCGCCGCAGCAGCACGCGCCGTTCGGCCTCGTCCGACGGCCGCAACCCGGCTGCCTCCAATTCGGCCAGAACGAACGCGTCGACAGGCGTCCTCAGCCAATCCGACCCTTCCACCCGGGGCAGAGCGGGGCGTCGGGGAGTCTGATACTGCCACTCCCGATCCGCGGCATCAACCCGCTCATCCGCTGACGTGGTTCCACTCGCCGCGCAGACGGCCACCACCAGCGCTGCCGTCACAAGTTGATGCATCGTACAACGTGACATGCCTTGCAATACCTCGTTCGGCGACGGCGTCCGACATGCAGCCCGGAACCCCAGACTGGCTGGCGGATGAACCGGTCCGGGACGCAAACATGCATTCTCGATTCCGCTGACGCTCACTGTCAAGGCGGGACAACCGTCCGGTGACGACCTCGATTCCGGGCATAGCTCTTTCTTGCGTTTGTCCGGTGAAGTACACTCGGCTATGGAATCACAGGCGACGGACTTGTCTGCGGCGATGTCCTTGGACGTCGCTACCAGCCCAGTAAGCTTGAGCTTCCCGCGTTTCCAGTCGGATCGGCCGAAATCGGCATTGGCCGCGACATCGAACGGCAGGAACAGGAATGAATCGCAAACAGGCCGGCTGCCTCACGCCGCTGACCACGGATCGTCGCGCGTTTCTGGCGCGCAGCGGGCTAGGATTCGGATCGCTGGCCCTGGCCTCGCTATTGGACTCCGACGCGCTCCGACAACCGCGTGCAGCATCTTCTCCGGCTTCTGTCGGAAACCCACTGACCGCTCAACCGCCGCACGGCGAAGCTGCGGCCAAGTCGGTCATCTTCCTGTTCATGACCGGCGGGCCCAGCCAGGTTGAGACGTTTGATCCCAAGCCGCTGCTGGGCACGTTGCACGGCCAACCTGTTCCGGAGAGTTTCGGCCAAGTTCAGACACAACGCGTGAACGAGAAGTCGTTGCTGCTCGGCTCGCAACGCACCTTCCGTCGCTGCGGTGAATCCGGACTCGTCATGTCGGATCTGTTTCCCCATCTGTCCACATGTGCCGATCAACTGTCGGTCGTCCGCTCGATGCAGGCCGACAGCATTGTGCATTCGGCCGCCCTTTATCAAATGAATACCGGCCGCACCCTGATGGGACATCCCTCGCTCGGCGCCTGGCTGGCGTATGGCCTGGGAAGCCCCAGCGAGAATCTGCCCGCATTCGTGGTGATGTTGGATCCGGACGGAACACTGGTGGGTGGACCGCCTTGCTGGGGTGCCGGGTACTTTCCTCCGGTTTACCAGGGAACACTGTTGCGCAGTGGGCAACCGCCAATTCTCAACCTGAAACCGCCGGCCGGCCGCACCGCGGCGCGGCAACGCGACGTGATGGAATTACTCAGACGGCTCAACGGCATCAACCGCGACAGGCAGGACGCAGTCCTTTCAGCACGAGCCGCCACCTACGAATTGGCGTTTCGTATGCAAAGCCACGCCCCGGAAGCCATCGACCTGTCCCGTGAATCCACAAAAACTCAAGCCATGTACGGCATCGACCGCGGCCCGACTCAAGAATTCGGCCGCCGCTGCCTGCTGGCTCGACGATTGGTCGAACGCGGAGTCCGTTTCGTCCAGTTGTATATGGGCGGAGGGCCGGGAAATCTCACCTGGGACGGCCACGGGGACATCGAAGAAAATCATCTGCGGATGGCGGCTCAATCCGATCAACCGATTGCGGGGTTGCTGCAGGATCTCAAGCAGCGCGGCCTGCTGGATCAGACGCTGGTCATTTGGGGAGGCGAGTTTGGACGCACTCCGATGTCCCAGGGCAAGACAGGCCGTGATCACAGCCCGTTCGGTTTTTCGATGTGGCTGGCTGGTGGCGGCGTCCAGGGAGGACGCACTGTCGGAGCCACAGACGACATCGGGTTACGGGCCGTCGACAATCCGTTTCATGTGCGGGACCTGCATGCCACCATCCTACACCAACTGGGGCTGGATCAGGACTTGCTCACGGTCTTGCACAATGGCCGCGAGGAACGACTGACGGATACCGGTGGCCGTGTCATTCGGGAAATCCTGTGACGAGAATATGTGACCCCACGCCTGTTTCGATCGTGTTGCACCAGTCGCTATTGCAGACACTGGTCACACTGCTGTTGACGCTCGCCGCCACCCCAACGGTTCGCGCCGCCGATCGTGTCCAGTTCAATCGCGACATCCGTCCGATCCTGGCCGAAAACTGCTACAAATGTCACGGGCCGGACGCCAACGCCCGGCAAGCGGGATTGCGGCTGGATCAACGCCCGTCGGCCACATCCAAGTTGGAGTCCGGCAACACGGCGATCGCTGCGGCCGACCCGCAGCGCAGCACAGTGATTCAGCGCATCTTGTCCACGGATCCCGACACCCGCATGCCGCCTCCCGACAGTGGCAAGCAATTGACGGCGGCGCAACGACGTCAGCTCACCACATGGATCGAACAGGGTGCGGAATATCAAACGCACTGGGCGTTCACACCCGCTGTGCGTCCGACAATCCCAGCCGTGAAACGCAGCGACTGGCCCCGCAATCCCATTGACAATTTTGTGTGGGCACAGCTGGAACGTGCAACGCTGGCACCCGCGCCTGAGGCCTCGCGTGAGCTCCTGGCCCGACGCGTGGCGCTGGATCTCACCGGCCTGCCTCCATCTCCACAAGAGGTCGCACGTTTTGTCCGCGATCACTCGCCAACGGCCTACACCGACATGGTGGACCGCTACCTGGCTTCGCCACATTTCGGCGAACACATGGCGGTTCACTGGCTGGACCTGGCGCGGTACGCCGACAGCAACGGTTATCAGTACGACACCGAGCGTCAACAATGGGTCTGGCGGGACTGGGTGATCGACGCCTACAACCGCAACCAGCCGTTCGACAGATTTACGATCGAACAAATTGCCGGAGACCTGTTGCCGCAGGCCACAGCTCAACAACGCCTGGCGACGGGTTTCAACCGGAACCACGGCATCACCATCGAAGGTGGGATCATCGATGAGGAGTACCGAGTGGAGTATGTGATGGATCGCCTGGTGACGACCGGCACCGTCTGGCTGGGGCTGACCATCGGTTGCGCGCGATGTCACGAACACAAATACGACCCGATTTCTCAGCGGGAATTCTACGAACTGTTTGCCTTTTTCAACCAGGTTCCCGAGAAAGGCAACAGCGGGTTCGCCCCCAAACTCCAGCTTCCATCACCCCTGCGCCGAAATGCAGCTCAGGCCATTGACCGTCAGATTGCCCGTCTGCGCAAACAACTTGCCGCAGAAACCGCCGTACCTGGCGACGCCGTCGAGGTCTGGGTCCAGCGTCTGCTGAAATCTCGGCGCGGCGGTTGGCACCTACTCAAACCCGTGACCCTGCGGTCCACGGGCGGTTCGGATTTGACCTTGTTGGACGACATGTCGGTTCTGGCCAGCGGCAGGAACCCCGCAAAAGACACTTACGAGTTGACCTGCCACACGACGCAGTCCGAATTGACAGCGGTCCGACTGCAGGCGCTCACACACAACACGTTACCGGGGGGTGGTCCGGGCCGGCATGTCAATTCGAACTTCGTGCTCAGCGAATTTGAACTGACCGCGGTCTCCATCGCAGACCCTCTTCAAACTCAGCAAGTCAAGTTCCGGAAGGCCATCGCGGACTATTCGCAGCGGGGATACGACATCAGTGCCAGCATCGACGGCAGCACGGCTGGCAATGCGGGCTGGGCCGTGGACGGCCCCACGCGCAAGCAGCCCGCGTCGGCCGTGTTCATTGCCACCGAGCCGTTCGGGTTTCCCGGAGGGACGCAACTGGAATTCCGGCTGCGGCACGAATCCGGATTCGGCACACACGGTATCGGCCGTCCGCGGCTAGCCGTCACCCGCGACGCAGCGGAATCGCTGGCTCTGCCCGGGCTGCCGGCCGAGCTGTTTCTTATCGCGGCCAAGCCGGCTGCCAGCAGATCGGCGTCCGAGCGCCAGCAGCTCCAGGACAGCTTCCAGCTGGCCCGACAGGCGGAGCACAAGCAGCTGCGATCGCGGATCGACGCATTGACGCGTAGCAAACTGGCCGGTGTTCCCGCCACGATGGTCATGCAGGACATGGCACGACCACGGACGACCTTTGTTCTCCAGCGCGGTCAGTACCATGCGCGGGGCGACCAGGTATCTGCGGGAGTGCCCGCGGTGCTGGGGAGTATGCCGCCGGAATCGCCCCGCAATCGGCTGGGATTTGCGCGGTGGTTGACTGACGGATCCCATCCGTTGACTGCACGGGTCACCGTCAACCGGTACTGGCAGCGTCTGTTCGGCCTGGGACTGGTCAAAACGTCCGAGGATTTCGGAATCCAAGGCGCACTGCCCAGCCATCCGGAATTACTCGACTGGTTGGCCACGGAGTTTGTCCGTACGGATTGGAACGTGAAAGCCATACTGCGTTTGATCGTAACTTCGTCAACTTACCGGCAATCGTCTCATGTGGGTGCAGCGGCGTATGCGGCCGATCCCGAGAATCGGTGGCTGGCCCGCGGCCCGAGGTTGAGATTGTCGGCCGAACAGATTCGCGACAGTGCACTCGTTGCCGGCGGGTTGCTGATGCAGCGACTGGGCGGAAAGAGCGTCTATCCCTACCAGCCGGCAGGGCTCTGGCTGGAATTGAACAATCGGCCCGGCCTCTCGAAAACCTATCCCACCAGCTCCGGCGACGGTTTGTACCGACGCAGCCTGTACACGTTTTGGAAACGGACGGTCCCATCCCCCATGCTCAAAACGTTTGACGCGCCCGAGCGTGAATTCTGTACAGTGCGGCGTTCCCGCACCAACACACCGCTGCAGTCTCTGTTGTTGTTGAACGGACCACAGTATGTCGAAGCGGCGCGGCGACTGGGGCGGCGGATGATGCTCGCAGATCCCAACTCAATCGATACCGGCATCGCCTTCGGCTTTCGCCTGATCACTGCACGCGCACCGTCGGCTGGCGAACTGCGTGTGTTGCGTGACGTGTACCGCACAAACCGACAGCACTTTGCGGAGCACCAGGATGCCGCTTTGAAATTGCTGAATGTCGGAACGCGGCCGCGCGATACCAGGCTTGACGCTGCCACACATGCGGCCTGGACGCAAGTCGCCCGCATGCTGCTGAATCTGGATGAAGCCATTACCAAGGGATAATTGGATGCGTGACGCCCTGCCGAACACAGTGACCGCGGCGTACGGGTTGTGGGAGACGCGGCGGCAATTGCTGGGCCGGGCCAGCACCGGTATCGGAGTGGCCGCGCTGGGCGCGTTGCTGGACCGCGACCTGTCTGCGCAGTCGCCACCGGCCGCTCCATCCACGACCGGGTTGCCGGGACTGCCGCATTTCGCACCGCGGGCGAAACGCGTGATCTACATGCTGCAATCCGGCGCCCCCTCACAGCTCGACCTGTTCGATTACAAACCGAGCCTGGACAAGTTGCACATGAGCAACCTGCCCGACAGTGTGCGTCGCGGCCAACGCCTCACGGGCATGACGGCGGGACAAAAGACCTTTCCGGTCGTCAAGTCGCCCTTCGCATTCCGGCAACACGGAGAATCCGGCACCTGGCTCAGCGACTTGCTGCCGCACCTGAGCCGGGTGGTTGACGAGATTTGTGTGATCAAAACCATGCACACGGAGGCCATCAATCACGATCCGGCGATCACGTTTTTCCAGTCGGGACACCAGCAGCCGGGCCGCCCCAGCATCGGCTCCTGGCTGAGCTACGGCCTGGGCAGTGCAACGCAAGACCTGCCGGGCTTTGTCGTGCTGCTTTCCCATAACACCTTCCAGCAGGCGCAACCGCTGTACGACCGCTTGTGGGGCAGCGGTTTTCTGCCGTCCCGCTACCAGGGAGTCAAGTTTCGCAGCCAGGGCGATCCCGTCTTGTATCTCAGCGATCCCGCGGGACGCGAGGCCACAGACCGCCGCGCCTTCGTCGCGCAATTGAATCAATTGAATCAAGGGCGACTGCAACAGATCGGAGATCCGGAAATCGCCACGCGGATCTCACAGTACGAAATGGCGTACCGCATGCAGCAGTCGGTCCCGGAACTGGTCGACACCAGCGATGAACCACAAAGTACGTTTGAGTTGTACGGAGACCAGGCGCGTCAACCAGGAACACACGCGGCCAACTGCCTGATGGCACGCCGCTTGGCGGAGCGGGGCGTTCGCTTCATCCAGCTCTTCCATCGCGGCTGGGACCATCACAGCAACGTGGCCAAACATCTGCCCGACCTCGCCCGACAAACCGACCAGGGATCGGCGGCGCTCATCCAGGATCTCAAACAGCGCGACATGCTCGACGACACGCTGGTCATCTGGGGAGGCGAATTCGGACGCACGGTCTATTCCCAGGGCAATCCGGCCACGTTCGGCCGTGACCACCACCCGCGGTGTTTCAGCATCTGGATGGCCGGCGGCGGAATCCGCGGTGGCCAATCGTACGGTCAGACCGACGATTTCGGCTACAACATTGTGGACGGTGGAGTCCACGTGCATGACTTTCACGCCACGATCCTGCACCTGTTGGGGATCGATCACCGACGTTTGACCTTCCGCTTCCAGGGCCGTGACTATCGCTTGACCGATGTGCACGGTTCACTGGTCAAGGACATTCTCGCCTGAAACAACACCCTGTTGAGCGGAGGCGATTGCCGAACGGCGCGGGCTGGGCTGAACGTCACCAGCCGTGACCGGCCTGGACTGATTCGCATCGCCCAGCACGACGGCGGAGGCGCCACAAAACGCTCCAGGCGATCTCGCCGCCGAGCGATCACTCACGTTTCTCCTGCGGCCCAGTGCAGCATCCCCTGGATGCAGCTGTCCCTTCCTTGCCCTGCGACCTGGCCCAGGATAGTCTGTCCGGCAATGCGTGTTTTCCACCTCTGAAACAGAACGGAGGGCCAACATGAGTGGTGGTTTTCAGAATCAACCGGGTTCGCAAATCACACGACGCCACGCCATCAGCGCAGCGCTGGCCTCGGCCGGTGGAGCCGCGGCCTTTACCCACGACGTCTCGGCCGCCGCGCAACCGGCCGACGACCGTCGCGCATCGACCAAACGCTACGCGATGAAAAAGTCGATCAATCAATGGGCCTTCCCGTATCCGGACCGCATGTCGCTGGAAGAGTGCCTGCGGCTGGCCAAGGCGGCGGGTTTTGACGGCATCGAATTGAACTTTGATCTGGAGAACGACCTGTCCCCCAAAGCGGGACCGGCCGACTTACGAGCCATCCGCCGTCTGGCCGAGAACATCGGCATCGAAATCAGCGGATTGTGTTCGTTCCTTTTCTGGCCGTACCCTCTGACAGATCACGAACCCGGCAAACGCGCGCGGGGACTCGAACTGGCGCAGTTGATGACACACGCCGCACACGAACTGGGAACCGAGAACCTGCTCGTCGTTCCCGGCGCCGTGCACATACCGTGGCGAGACGATTACGATCCGGTCCCCAACGACGTCTGCGACCAACGCGCACGGAAGGCGATCCAGAGCCTGGTGCCCACCGCCGAAAAACTGAACATCAACCTCAACATCGAGAACATTTTCTTCAACGGCTATTTGATGACCCCTCAGGAAATGAACACATTTGTCGACAGTTTCTCAAGCGAACGGGTCAAGGTGCATTTCGATACCGGCAACATCATGCTGTTCCAGTTTCCGGAACACTGGATTTCCATTCTTGGCCAGCGGATTCAGAATGTGCATCTCAAGGAATTCACCAAGAAGGGCACCGACCATTCTTTGGAGTCGTTTCGACCGCTGTTGGACGGCACGACCAACTGGCCCGCCGTTCTGGAATCGCTGGATGCCAATCGTTATCGCGGTTATCTGACGTTTGAGTACTTCCACCCCTACCCACACTATCCCGAAGCCCTGATCTACCAGACCAATGATTCGTTGGACCGCATCCTGGGGCAGAGGAACTCATGAGCGCCGTGGTACACGGGAACCGGCCCGTCCATCGTGACGCAGTCGCTCGCCGATGCCGCCGGCTGACGCGGCGTGATCCGACAACATGAATTTGCAAAGGACACGGTGTCGACCATGCAGACCTCACGATTCGGCTATGCGGCTGTGAGCTCACTGTTGTTGATCCTGTCGACCTGCGGCAGTGCCGCCGCGGAACTCCCGGATTTCAAAGCGTCGATCGGGTTCTTCAAGCTCCCGGCCAGCATTCACATGGGCGCCTGCTCGGGAGTGGCCGTCGACAGTCGCGGAGACATCTTTCTGTTCCATCGGGGCAAGCCACCGGTTGTCTGCTGCGACCGGACCGGCACATTCCAGCGTGCCTGGGGCAGTGACTTGATTCACACGGCGCACGGATTGCGTATCGATCGTGACGACAATGTGTGGGTCACCGACATCGGCAATCACCGGGTCTTGAAATTCAGTCCCGCCGGCAAATTGCTGCTGGCCCTGGGCACCAGCGGCCAGGCCGGTCTGGGGAAATCACAGTTCAACAAACCGACGGATGTGGCGTTTGGACCGGCCGGCGCAATCTACGTGTCGGACGGTTATGGAAACAGCCGCATCGTGAAATTCTCGGCCCGTGGTGGCTTCCTGCACAGCTGGGGGCAGCCGGGAAAACGGCCGGGACAATTCGATTTGCCGCATGCGATTCTGGTGGACGGTACCGGGCGCATCCTGGTGGGTGACCGCGAGAATGATCGCATCCAGGTCTTTGACGACTCCGGCAAACTCCTGCAGATCTGGCCTGGTTTCGCCCCGTACGGACTGGCTCAGGACAAACAGGGCCAGGTGTTTGTGGCCGACGGACGGGCGCACAAAATCCTGCTGTTGGACAAACGGGGCAAAGTGGTTCGCTCGTGGGGCGGCCAAGGCCAAGCCCCCGGACAATTTCAGTTGCCGCACATGCTGGCCGCCGACGACGCCGGTAATCTGTTTGTGGGAGAGATCACGGGCCGGCGGTTTCAGAAACTTCTCCGCAAACACTAATGGAAGCCGTGGCCGTCTGGACACACCGCGCCCGGGCATACGCTGTCACTCGATAACCCCCGGACAGCTCGGGAATTCGCCTGATACTTGATGCCGAAGCCACTGACTGTTTACTCTATGACGGTTAGGCACGATCCGCCAGGGTCGACTCAGTTAGCTACACAACGCCAAACAAATTGAAACACTACTTCATTAAGGAATCGAACCATGATGCGCCGCTTGGACTGTGTGCGAATCGCGAAGACTGCTTGTGTCGTCCTGTGTCTGGCCGGCATTTCTCTGGCGGCTGCCAAAGGCACCGGCGTCCTGTTTCCCGAATGGTCCGGCCCGACTGCTGGTTCGTACAACAAGCCCTCCGGTGAACTGGGAAAGAAGTCGACCGCGCGGCGTCCCTGGAGCCTGGAAACCGTGGCTTCTTCGATCGACGGCAAGCCCTTGAAAGGCAAACCGATTTCAGCAGTCGGAGAAATCGTGGACCTGTCCTGTTATCTGCAAGTCGGCAAACACGGCGACAAACACCGCGGCTGTGGCCAAAAATGTGTTGCCAATGGGCAACCCGTGGGACTGCTGACCAAGGATGGGAGCATCTACACGCTGATCGACGAGGAACACAACGCGCGGCGTGACGGATTGACGACCTTCCGTAAGCAGGCCATTGAACACATGGCCCATATCGTGACGGTCAACGGAACCCTGTCTGTTGTAGACGGCCAAAAGGCAATCTACGTGCAAGGGACAATGAAGAAGCAATAATTGTAGACAAAAGGTCGCAAATCGATGAGAAAGCGTGCTACGTCTCTGATGGTCACCAGGCTCGGCCTGTGCTTCTTGGTCTCGACGGCACTCGTCGGAACTGTGAGCAAGGCCGAGGATGCCGAACCCGAGCCGCCGCTGGGATTGCCTCCAGTGTATTACCCAGAGGACAACCCCTACACCAAGGCCAAAGCGGAATTGGGTCGGCTGCTCTACTTCGACAAGCGTCTGTCCTCGGATTCGACGGTGTCGTGCGCGACATGCCATAGCCCCAAATACGGCTTTACCGACGGCGCGCCGGTGTCAACGGGCATCGGCGGCCAGAAAGGCGGTCGGAGCGCGCCCACGGTAATCAACCGGGCGTATAGCCTGCATCAGTTCTGGGACGGCCGCGCCCCCACACTGGAAGCTCAGGCCGTAGGCCCCATCGCCAATCCCATCGAAATGACCAATGAAAAGGACCCCAAACGGGCTCATCTCACCCGGGTCAACGCGTTGAAACGCGTGCCTGGTTACGTCAAGCGTTTTGATTCCGTGTTTGGAACCGATGACTTCTCCATCGATCATGTGGGACAGGCCATCGCCACCTTTGAACGCACGGTGCTTTCCGGCAACTCAGCCTTTGATCGCTACAAAGCCGGAAACAAGCAGGCGATGTCGGGGTCGCAGGTGCGCGGCATGAACATCTTTTTCAAGAAAACAGCCTGCGACAGTTGCCACCTGGGATTCAATTTCACCGATGGTTCGTATGTCAACATCGGGATTGGCATGGACCGTCCGAAACCGGATCTCGGTCGGTTCGTGGTCAGCAAGCGCGACGAGGACAAAGGAGCCTTCAAGACACCGACGCTGCGTGACATCGAACACACCGGCCCGTACATGCACGACGGCCGATTCAAGACCCTGGAACAAGTGCTTGAGCACTACGACAAAGGGGGCATCAAGAACCCCCACCTGGATCCGCGACTCAAACCGCTCAAGTTATCCGCTCAGGAAAAACAAGACCTGATCGCGTTCTTGAAAGCGCTCAGCGGCGAAGGCTGGCAGCATCTTCAACCGCCGAAGTCCTTTCCCAAATGAACGTCGGTCGGCAGAACCGGCCGCGGTCGGCAGAACCGGCCGCCGGCATCGCACAGGCAAGTGCAGGCTCGGTCACCGCGAACGGTGGCCGAATCTGGCTGGGAA
>Ga0315336_1002724_pt1 | contig 25949 bp, 20 predicted proteins | sample ASW5metaG_FD_204512 | JGI IMG/M metagenome (GOLD analysis project Ga0315336, IMG submission 204512) | Ammonia-oxidizing marine archaeal communities from Monterey Bay, California, United States - ASW #5 | ecosystem: Environmental > Aquatic > Marine > Intertidal zone | place: USA: California... | reverse complement strand
AGAAGCCGTCGAAGTCGGCTGCATCCAGCGCTTCGTTGAGTCGTTTGTAGAACGGATGTCCCGGTGCTTCGGCTAAATCAGCGGCGCAGAACAGCCCCTGCTACCGCCACCGCTTAACCCGTGTCCCCATTGCCATGGCACCAGTCTACGCTAAAACATCCCTGCCCCTAAATGGTTTTTAGACACGGACTGTTAGGAGGTCGGCAATGATCGTAGGAATTCAGCAATCAATCGGCTCAAGACAGGACTCGGGCGAGTGGCCATCGTACTGGTGTCGGTGCTTGTCTGCACCTCGCCGGCTGCGGCGCAAAACCAGGGGGTCGAGATTCTACCGGGTGACGGCATTACCTTCTTCCCAATGAATTGGTTCTATCCGGGCGGGCCGCCGGTGCCGAACAGCGATTGGGGTCGTGCCGTTGTCGACCCGCGGCGAATATCCGAGATCACGGGCCTGCCGAGCGGCTATCTGAACGTAGTCACCGAGCATGGATGGGTCATCCAGAACTGGTTCATTGACTCCAGCGAAATGTTGACGCTCGATGGGGGCCTGCCGGGGCAGAAGGGAGACATGGCCGCTTATCCCGAATACTCGACATACTATAACAACGGTCATGGCGGGGTGCCCATCCTTACCTTCCCCCAGCACACGATATGCACGCCCAATCCGATCATAGATATTGAACTCGTGCCGCTTCAGTTGGTGTCGGTGGCTCCCGTGCTGATCGACTTCGCCGATCCATCGGGGGCCGGTGAGGAGGATGTAGCTACTACGGGAAGTGCGCCTCCTCTGACTCCGGGATCCTACAATCCCTTCGCCCCGACCTTCTTTTTCGTCCAACCGGACCAGGTCAACATCGATACCGCGATCAATCAGTGCTTCCCGATGTCGATGGCCAACAGTTTGCAGGGGCTGGAAAACCGCTATCGCATCAACATCCCCGACAACCACACGCCTGGATCGTTCGGTAATACCTTGGCCGGGCAACTCGACCAAACCTCCATGCAACAGGGCGGGGCAAACCCTACGGGCGTCTGGTTTGCGCCCATGATGACCGGCAAGTTCAAATACCTGGCCGATAACAACCTGAACGACAGCCTTGTCCACAAACATCAGGGGCGCGGGTATGGGCAGATGGTAGCGAATGGCAACTTCACCAGTAGCGGTATCACGTCCCAGGATCAAGGCGCCAATATCACCTTCGATTGGATCTGCGACGAGCTTCAAAAATGAGAGGACGTCGAACTCGTCTATCGGCACGCACAGGGTGGCCATGCCGTTCGCATTGTCGGATGCGGCATGGTCTTCGGAAGGCCTTGGCTCAAGTACTTGCACGACCGGCAACAAGGCATCCCCAACAGTGGCCTCGAAACGCCGAGTGTTTGGGTTGACGATATCGACAACGATGGGCAGATGAACTTCGGCTCCGCGACGAGGGAAATCACCTTCGTGATGGCAGAGTCGCCTACGACAGAGGTAAGGAGAGCCTCTCAGACTCCCTGGTCTTTCTCCGCGGCCCTGGGCAACGCCGCGGATTTCCTGAAGAAGCACGCAAAGGGTACCATCACGGCGATTTTTGGCGAGTTTCCTTTTGGCAGCACGGAAACGAAACAACTGATCTCTTCGGAGCTAGGTGGGCCAGACATCACTTTGCCCACCACCATGAACGGAGTGCGGGTCTTTGTTAACGGGCGGCTCGCTCCCTTTTTCTAGGCTGACCCTACGCAGCTCAATGTGCAGCTTCCCTACGAGACGGAGACCGGGGCCGTGACCATCGTGATCGAGGTCAACGGCGAAACGACAGCGGCATTCACTATCAACGTAGACGAGGTGGCCCCCGCCCTCTTCGTTCTGCCTGGGGATTTCGCCGCCGGCCGCGCGATCGCGCAAAATTTTCCTGATTTCAGTCTCAATACCCCCGAAAGCCCGATTGAGGCTGGAGGTACGATCATCGTTTATCTCGTCGGGATCGGCGAGGTAACGAACCCTGTCCCAACCGGTCAGGCCGCGCCTTTGGGCGGTCCGTTGTCCGTATCCACGCACCCCTTCAGCGCCACGATTGGCGGACAGGATGCGGCGCTCGGATTCCTGGGTCTGACGCCTGGGGCCGTAGCACTAGGTCAGGCGAATATCACTGTGCCACCCAACCTGCCGAGCGGCGACTACGCGGTGATCATAACGGTCGACGGCGTGCCCAGCAACGCGGTGCTGATCTCTGTCGTCAACGACGGCTGACCAAACACCGCCCTGTCTCGGGGTGGGAACTTGAAAGCCGAATACGCGGCACGGACTCGTTGATCAGCCGGTCTCTGACAGGCTTCAGGCACCGCCGTCAGACGGCCCCACTCCCTTGGTCCTAAGGCCGTCGCTTGCCGGCTTGGCCCGTTGCAAGGATCGCGGGAGTGAGATGATCTGGCCGACCATGCCGGGTCCGATTCTACCTCTTTGCGAATAGGTGTCACATCGACCGGTTGAACTCGCAACCGATGTCACAAGCTATCTGTTGAGTCTGCCTCTAGCGGCCGCCAACTGGCCAACGTCCAAGCCGAGTTCGAACGCGACCCCAACGAGCCGACTCCCTACTACCTAGTAGGCGGTGTGGCGTGGGACGACAACTCATCTCCCAGCAACTCTCTACCCGCTAGAGCGACTGAACGTTGTCATCGATGTAGCTCTGCAATTCAGACTCGCCCGGGCCGATGTAGTGGTAGTACTCGGCGTATTCAAGCCCATGCGCCTGGCCTCGTTTGCGGTCACCGCTGAGGGCGAAGCGCTTCGTGTATTCGCGGTTGGCGGTGTCGTCGTCGTTCCCCAACAACGGCAGCTTCTTGCCCTGCCTGGCGAGTTTACTACGAAGGGCGGCGCCGCGGTTGCCGGACGGCCCCTGCGTCACGTTCGCCATATTGGCGTAAGCCTTCTCCTCAATGAAATCCGAGACATCGACGACGCGGTTGACGAGCTGCGGTCCGCGAGCAAAGTAGTAGGCCTCGTTGGGGCCGTAGGGTTCGAGTCCGGCCTTAAAGTGCTCCGGGTAGTCCCACTCGGATTTCGACATCCAGCAGGCGGCTTCGGTGGCACGGGCGGTGATGTAGTGGTCGGGGTTGCGCTCATAAAGACCAGACGGATCGTAAACAAAAACGGTGTCGATCTTATACGCACGGAAGAGGAAGATGAGCCGGGCGCGCATCTCGATGATCGGCCAGGCGTCCATGTTGTGGTTCGGGTAGTTGAGGAAGAGGGACTCTTTGAGACCGAGGCGGCGGCCGACTTCGATGGTGTCGTCTTCATTGGCGTGAACGATCTGGCCGTAGGTCGCATCACCACGGCGGGTTTGGGCGAGGTCGGAGTTGAGGTTGCCGGCCATCGAGTCGTTCGACAAGGTAATGAGGATGCCCTCGTAGCCCTCGTCGATCAGCTTAAGGATCGTGCCGCCGGCGAAGATCGGAATGTCGTCGCAGTGCGGCTGGATGGCGGCCAGCATTTTGCCCTTATGAGGCTTGCCCGAAACGCGGCGCTCAATGGTCGTGTCGACCTCGAAGGCGGTCGGGTCGTACCCTTCGGCCTGGCGTTCGCGCGAGCCTTGTTGAGGTGCTGCGGCGGCAAGCCCGCCGGCAAAGGAGTTGGAGAGGAAGTCCCGTCGTTGCATAACGGGTAATTGTAGCGAGTCAGCCGCCGAGTGGGGGGCGCGGCTAGGGGACGGCAGGACGGAGACGGCTGCGGGCGGGGCTCACACGGTCGCGCAAGGCTGGACCAGGGGTGGTTCCGGCGAGAGTGATCTTCGTGATCGGCGTGGAGGGGTCGTTGCTCGCGATCTCGATGTCGCCTTTCTGCAAGCCTCCGGAGGAGCCGTTGAAGCGGACGATGACCTCGCGGTTTGCGCCATACGGAGCGAGATCGAAAGGGACGTCGGGGGAGACGACGCTGAAGGCAGGGTGCTTGCTCGTGATACCGGTGACGGTGAGCGGAACGGCGCCTTCGTTCATGACACGCAGTGTACGTTCGCTGGAGGCATCGGGACCGGAGACACCGAAGTCCAGGTAGCGGGGATAGGTGTGGATGTAAGGCTCGGTGGCCACGGTCGTCCCCTCGGCCACGGTGATGGTCTGGCTGGGCGCGAGGTTTTGGATAACATCCTCGACACCGCTCGGCCAGTAGATGCGGACTTCCTGGACGGATTCAAAGCGCAGACCGAAGTGAGCGACAAGCTCATCCTGGGAGTGGGAACTCGATCCGCCTTTGATCTGCCGCATCATGTTGTACGGTCCGGCTTTCACTTTGATGAGCGTGCCGATGGCGGATCGATTGCTTTGGCGCGCCCGCGGGCGGACACGCAGATAACCGCCCTGTAACGGCGCCACGTTCTCATAGAGCGAAACGGGCCCGCCTTGATTGACAAGGGCGACATCGAGGTCGCCGTCGCCATCGTAATCAGCGACAGCAGTACCGCGTCCGTCCGGAGTGCGGATATTGGACCGGTCGGTGAGATCGGCGAACGTGCCGTCGTTCTGGTTCCTAAACACGAAGGGGTCATTGCGTCCGGGCATGGTCGCAACCAATAGATCCTCGTAGGCGTCTTGATCGGCATCAAAGAATGTGACGCCCCACGAGCTGTCAGCCGCGACACCGGCATCCGGCGCGGAGTTGTCGGCAAAAGTTCCATCGCCGTTGCCGAGATACAAAACGTTTCCACGGGGTAGCATGTCGATGCCTGTGTTGCGGATATCCGAGATGTAGACATCCCAATCACCATCGAGATCGATATCGGCTACATCGATCCCCATGCCGGCCTCATCGTCGTCGCCGATTCCCGGCGAGTCGGCCGTGGCATCGCGAAACGTACCATCCCCGTTGTTTCGGAAAAAAACATCGCGGTAAAACTCGCCGGGGGACGTATCGACGTTCACGACGTACATGTCGGGCCACAGATCACCGTCAAAGTGGGCCCCTATGAAGGCGAGGGTCGGACGGAATCGGAACGGATCCGTTCCGTCGTCAACACCGCTGGAGGCTGTGACGTCTTCAAACCCACCATTGCAGTTGTTGCGGTAGAAACGGTTTCGGGTAGAAGGCCTTCCGCGTCCAATCGGACCGAACACAAGATGACCAACAAAGAGGTCGATGCAACCGTCGCGGTCGTAGTCGAGCCATCCCCCGGTTTTGGCGCGCAGACCGGGCCAGTCGTTCCCAACGGGCGGATCGGCTAAGTCGTTGACGCCGGCTTGCGCGGCAATCTCCTCAAAGAGCGGTTTGCCGGGCAGAATGCGTCCGCCGTTTTCGACCCACAGGTTCTTGAGGAACAGGTTGGCCGGGCCGTCCTCTCTGTTTAGTAAACTGACACCGCTGAACGAGTGATTGTCGACGAAGATGTAGATGTCGGAATCGCCGTCGTTGTCATAGTCGGCGAAGACCGAATGGGTGAGGTCTACGTTTTGCGGCAGCGTCGGCAGTAGCTCGTCAACAGTGGTGAAGGTGGAGTCCCCGTTGTTGCGATAGAGGTGGGGCAGGCGCTGGCCCCCGCCATTTACCAGGAACAGATCGGCGTCGTAGTCGTTGTCGAAATCAATCCAGTTAATTCCGAGGCCGTGGTCGGTTCGCGAGAAGTATTGGAACTCATCGAGACCAGCCTGCTCGCTCACGTCTTCGAAGACCAGTTGTGCAGCGGCCGGGAGTGTCGAAAGCAACAGAAAGACCAGCAAGCTTCCTGCTTGTCGGATCGGCAACATGCAAATGGCAATCGGGGCGGTGAATCGGCAACCCACTTGCCGGTACGGCCACCGAGAGATTACCAACAGTATAGATGGTTTGATCGGGAAAAGCCTGAGCCGTGGTCAGACTTGGCGGAGTCGCCGGTTTTGGGCGCCGTCAGTTGCGAGCGGCGTTGTAACATCGTTGTTAGGAGTTGGTAGGCATTCGCCTGTCTCGACCAAACGACGGGCCGATTCCATAGGAGGCTGAGTGGCAGGAACAACCCGCACGCCGGTATTGGCGGGCAATTGGAAGATGTACAAGACGGTACAGGAGACCGTCGCTTACCTCATCGAGTTCAAGATCCTGGTGCAATACACGGAGGGCTGCGAGATCGTGATTGCTCCGGCTTTCCCCGCGTTGGCGGCGGCAGCGGACGCCGTGCGCGGCAGCCGCATCCGGATCGCCGCGCAGAACCTTCACTGGGAGTCGAAGGGCGCATTCACGGGAGAGGTCTCGGCGCCGATGCTGCGAGCGACCGGCTGTAGTGATGTGATCATCGGCCATAGCGAGCGGCGGCAATACTTCGGGGAGACGGATGAGACGGTGAACCAGCGTGTTCTTGCTGCCTTGGAAGCGGGATTGCGGCCCATCGTTTGCGTCGGAGAAACTCTCGACGAACGCGAGGCAAACCAAACAAAAGACGTACTGTTACGCCAAATCGACGGCGGTCTAGCTTCATTGACCCCTGAATCGGCGTCGCCTATAATCGTAGCGTACGAGCCCGTCTGGGCCATTGGTACAGGACGAACGGCCACCCCCGAAATCGCCGAGGAAGCACATCAGATTCTGCGGGATCGAATCCGCGAGAATCTGGGACTGGAAACGGCGGAGGCTCTGCGGATTCTCTACGGAGGAAGTGTAAAGCCGGCCAACATCCAAGGGCTAATCGCGCGTCCGGGAATCGATGGCGGACTGATCGGCGGAGCGAGCCTCGATCCTGCATCGATGGCGGCCATGATTCACTACCAATCGTGATCCGCTGACGCAACCGGACGCAAGGAGTCAACAACCGTGTTAGAGATTTTCCTGACGATCATTCATGTCGTCGTCTGCTTGTTCCTTATCATCGTGGTGCTGTTGCAGAGCGGCAAAGCGGCCGATCTCGCCGGCGCATTTGGCGGCATGGGTTCGCAGACAGCGTTCGGCCCCCGTGGCGCGGCGACGATGTTGTCGAAAGCAACGACCTTCGCGGCCGTTGTCTTCATGCTGACGTCAATCTGGCTCGGGATCGAGGCGGGTCGCCACCGGAACGCGGGCGACTCGGTGATTGAGCGCACAGGTACCGGCACGGCGGTGCCTGAAGTCGCCGACCCGGCGGATAGGCCGCAGACCAAAGAAGAGCGGCTTCAAGAGGTCCAACAACAGCTTCAGGAAAACATGGTCATCCAACAGGAGGCTGTCCCTGCCGGGGGCGAGTCAGAAGACCCAGCCGGCGGCGAAGCGTCAGCGCCCAAGCAAGAGTAGCGCCGGATAAGGGCCAATCAATCGCGGCAAGTTAATCGCGATTAGAGAACTCCTGCGGAAGCGGGTCCCACCTCTGTTCCGACGAACCAATCCAGGGACTGTTGAAGTCCGGATGAACTTGGTCGTGCCGGGTTCGACCGAGTCGAAGAACTGATCAGCGGTATCTTCTTGTGGGCAGGTTGCGCTCCGGGTGCGGCTCGCTATTCACGATTCTCGCGTATCGGATGCAGGGGCACCATCACGGCGCGGGACCGGAGATCGAACGCATAGCCGCCGCGTTCGCCGCGACGTGGGTCAAACGACAGCCTGGCGGACTGAAGATCCCAACCCGGATATTCCGGATCCCGACATTGTGGAGCAGTAGCGAGCAGGCCAGTCAGCCGGGCTTGATTCTCAGAGAGCAACGTCGGCCGAATTCTCAACTGTTCTTGACAGCACCTTTAATAATGAGGTCTACAAGCCGCGCGGAGGCTGGGTGAGCCTGTCGGGGTTCGACGCGCGGAAGATATCAATGTCGAGTGCGTGCAAAAGGTCGTTGCAGGGCTGACTGGCAGACCGCCCGGGTGGACTGCAGTGACCCTAATTTGTGGGCAAGCACGCCTAAAAAGGTAGGAACATTCTGCGAACGGAGTGGGTAGCGTATGGCTGACGACAAGCAGGGCAAGGGCAGACAGGCGGTACTGCTGATCCACGGCATCGGCGAGCAGAAGCCCATGGACACGCTGCGTGGATTCGTTGACGCGGTTTAGTCAACCGACGAATCCGTGCACAATCGGTACGGTGTGGCCGACGTATGGAGTAAGCCGGATACGATTTCGGAGAGTTTCGAACTACGGCGCCTGACAACGGGTAGGAACCGCAACGACATCCGCACAGATTTCTTCGAGTTCTATTGGCCCATCTGATGCCGGGGACGGAACTTCCCCATGTCGCCGCCTGGGCCAAGATTCTGTTGCTTCGCGCGCCGTGGACTCTACCGCCGCAATTACGCGGCGCTTGGGCCGTACTGGTGGGATTGATTCTGGTGATCGGCTTTCTAGCCTGGCAGACGGTGATTCCAGAAGAATCGCGGATCATCGAGATTAAAACATGGGTCAGTGCTCTCGCTACATTGGCCGTGATGTGGGGCGCGCTGCCCGTCATCAAGAACGTGATCGGGGATGCGGCACGTTACCTGCATCCGGCGCCGAGCAATATTCACCGGAGGCAAGAGATCCGAACCAAGGGTGTTAAGCTGCTCCAGAAGCTGCACGAAGCCGGCTACGAGCGCATCATCGTGTCGGGCCACAGTCTTGGGAGCGTAATCGGGTACGACATCCTCACCTACGCCTGGGCGCTGCACTACAAAACGAGCGATCCGCTCAAAGAGCATCCAAAGGTGGACGATATCGAAAAGCGAGTATCCGAACACGAACTCGGCGGCGACAGGTACCACGCGGAGCAAAGAGGTCTCTTCGGCGAGTTCGTCAAGAACGGTAACAGTTGGCGGGTTACCGGCTTTCTGACCCTCGGTAGTCCGCTAGCGCACGCGACGGTACTGCTAGCTGATGACGAAGAGGACTTGCGAGAAAAACAGAAGATCCGCGAGTTACCGACAAGCCCACCCATGCTTGAGAACAAGAGATGGTTCTCGTATCCCTACAAGGCGTCGCGCAGGACACCTCACCATGGCGCCGTCTTTGCACCAACGCGCTGGACCAACCTTTACTTCCCATCGCGGTTCGTCATTTGGGGCGATCTAATTGGCGGGCCGCTCGCGAGCTTGTTTGGCCGGGGCGTCCGCGATGTCGCGGTGTCGACACGTCTGCGGTGGGGGTTCCTGGCCCACACCTTGTATTGGACTCCTGAACCCGGTGAGAATGTGGCAAGCCACATTACGGCGTTGCGCCGCGCGCGCAATCTGTTGGACACCGCCCCGCCTGACAACACGCCCGCCGCACCCGAGTAGAGCCGCCGTGTCGCCCGGCGCGCAACGCCATCAGACACGCGCCTGCTCCGACCCGCGGAGATTGCTAGAAGCGCGACCCTCGGATCCAAGTATCCGACCGCGACCAACTTGCCTCAAAGTCCGCGTCAACCGCCGGGTCCGTCTTGCCTTGCCCCTCGATCGCCTGCTGTAGCCCGAACAGTGACCAACCGTTGTGCGGATGATCGCGCAGTTCTTCCCGGTACACTTCCTCTGCTTCGGTGTACTGCTCGGCTTCGAGCAGCGCCGCCCCCAGCCAATGGCCTGCGGCAAACGGTAGCGGCTCGGGCTCATCGTACTCCAGGCCGGCATAGGTCACAGCCGCCATTCTGAGCGCCCGAGTCGCCCCCTCCAGGTCACCCTCGGCGCGCCGGATTTCGCCTCTGAGTATCCAGGCCAACGAGCCCAGCAACTCGCAGGCGTGGTGCCGACGGAACTGCGCTGTCGAATAGCTCAATTCGACGAGCCGATTCAGATAGGAGCGGGCGAAATCCGTTTCGCCCTGGCGGAGTTGGGCATAACCGTGCGCGAAGTCCCACACACCTGAACGGATCTCCTCCCCGTCTCCATCAGGACGTTCGGTCAACTCCAAGACCTCATCAAAGCGCCCGAAGCGCACAAGCGTTAGCAGGTGAAGCATGTTGTTGCCTGTCAGCTTCGTGTAGTCCTTGCCGGCCTGGATCGCGATGGCGCCCTGGCCGTCCATCGACGCGGCGAACAACAGCATGTGCAGATTGTGCGACGGATAGATCGCAAAACCCTCGTCGATCTCAGACTTGAGATCCGAGTGCCACGCCATCAAATTGGCCCGCACCGAATCGCCCCAGCGGCCGATCTCGTTCCAGGTGTGCGACGGCATGTGGTTGATGTGGCTCGCTCCGGGAATCGACGTTCCGATGAACTCAGAACACGCTTCGGCCTTTCCGGGGTCGACCGTCGACTCCGTCGCGTGGATATAGAGATGACAAGCGCCGGGGTGGCGGATGTCTCTTGCGAGAACGCCTTCGAGTACCTCGTGCAGCCGTTTCACGCTGGGACTATTGATGTCGCGCTCGCCGCGCCGAGGTTCGAGCAGGAACAGCGCTTCCGCATAAAGCGTTCCCGCATCCATGTCGTCGGGATAGCGCTCGTAAACCTTTTTCATGGCCTCGGCGTAGGGTTCATCCTGTTCGCGGCGTTTTTCGGGGTCGAAGTCCTCGACATAACGCACGGCCATCGCCTCGATCAACGCCCGCTCATGCTCTTCGGCATGTTCCAGCGCTAACTCCAACGCCTTCTGGATCGCGGCGTAGGCGTGCGGAGCATTGTCCTTCGACATCGGCCCGTTCAGATACGAACCCCACGACCACGCTTCGGCCCAGAAGCAGATCGCGCACTCCGGATCCCGCTTCTGTGCCTCGCGAAACGACCGCGTCGCATCCCGCGTGGCGAAGGCATACATCATCTGAAAGCCCTGGTCGAAATACGCCTGGGCTTCCTTGTTTGACGATGAGATCGGCCGCGTGAAGTCACCCAAGGCCTTCTCGTAAAGCGGCATCGGCTCGTTGAAACTCTCGGGCAACCCGCCGCCCTCATGGTCTTGCGCGAAGGAGCAGGCAAGCGCCAGCCCCGTTCCAACCAGAAGTTTCACCGCCCGCCCGTAGAAGTAGCTCATACCCAAAGTTACCAATCCGGCCCCCAAACACGTGTTGCGTTAACCCGACACGACCCCACTAGGTGATGTCGCCGAGCTCCTGTTATCCCCGCGCGGCCGCGATCTGGTCGAACGCACCACCGAGTTGGAGGCCCGTGACGAGGTATCCGGCAAGGCGAATCGCCGGTAACGGGTTATCGGATTACGAACGTGGCCCGACGATGACCAGGGCCAAAAGCCAATGATCATGATGACAACGAACACACCGAGTCCGACAAGCCAGGGGTCGAGAGCTTGGGTATTGAGCACCGGGTCGCCCGCGGGCGGCGCGGACTCCGCAGTAGGCGGAGCTGCTTCCTCCGGTGGCGCGGCGGGTGCCAAAGCAGGCTGCGGAGCGCCCTCGTCAACCCGCTCGGCGGATACCGGCGCGAGGGGCGTCTCCTGGGAACCGTCCAACTCAGCGGCCTCCCTCCTCGCCGGTAAGAGGTTGTCAAGCGCGTGACGGAACTCGCCCGCGCTCTGGTAGCGATGCTGCCGATCCTTCGCAAGCGCTTTAAAGAGTGTCTCGTCCACCTCCGGAGGAAGCTCCGTGTTGAGCTGCGAAGGCGGTTCGGGCAATAGGTTAACGTGCGCCTGCATCACATCGAACTGGTTGTCAGAATCGAAGGGCTTGCGACCCGTGATCAACTCATAAAAGACCATGCCGAACGAGTAGACGTCGGCCCGGCCGTCAACATCTTCCAGACCCTTCACCTGCTCGGGTGAAATATAGTGCATCGGCCCCATGACCATCCCGGTCAACGTCAGGCGCGGATCGGATTCCGATCGGGCCAACTCGAACTCTCCGACTTTGATGTTCCCGTTTGAAGCGACAACGAGACTCTTAGGTGTAATATTGCGGTGAATCACGCCGTTCGCGTGGGCGTACTCCAATGCATCGAGAGTCTGCGACGCGTACTCTACCGCCTTGAACACGGGAATCGGCCCGTCGGCCAAAAGGTCTTCCAGACTGACCCCTTCGACCAGCTCCGCGGTCATAACGATCTCGCCGTCAATCTCAAAGGCGTTGTAGAACGTAGCGATGTGCGGGTGGGAAAGGTGTGCGTGGATCTTGACCTCACGCAGGAACCGCTGGGCTCGCTCTTTGTCTTTTTGGAGTTCCCGGGAGAGGACTTTCAGCGTCTCCAGCCGGTCGGCGAGCTGGTTGCGCACCTTGTACACTACGCCGTGGCCCTGCGACTTGAGCACCTCGATGAATTCGTAACCGTGACTGACTTGTCCGATCTCGAAGGCCATAACTGGGAAAACGACTCGTGGAGAAAATGCCGCGAGCTCATCTCTCGCGAGCGTCGCCTTTCACCGTCCCAGAATATTTTTGGGCTGGTTTGTAACGATTGTTACCCTAGATTCTATCCCCATGTCAGCCTGACCGCTATAGGTTTTTTTTCGAGGAGGATGTCCCTAGCAGCTCGACGGCACAGGTGGCCTACAGGCTATTTCAAGATCGCCGAACGCCCGGATAGGAACTACCGCCGGGCGGCACGCAGAAACCCTGCTAGGCGATGGACGCGAAGGGCCGCGTTGCTTCCAGGCAGGACCGCAGCTAGCGCGCCAACGTTGTCACATGCGGCGGCTCGAACATCGTTTCGTTACCACCGGGTACGCGCCGTACCTCAATGCCCCGCGAGCCAGTGGTCCCCAGAACGGTGTAGGGTCCGCGTACGCGTTCGCCAGCGCCTGAAAGAGGACCACGCGCCCTGGAAAAGGCGATGGCGCGTAGTTTGAGATGGCTGTGTCGTGCGCGGCTTCAACTCGGAACCTGCCAAACCGTGATGGCCGCGAAGCGGCCAGTCGCGCGCCTACACGGTTCCGTATCCAAACCCATCGATAGCGGACACGTTCACGGGCGTATCGAAGTTTGCCGTTCCAATCAAGTTGCGCCAGACGCCTTCCGTGGAATCTCGACCCACGTGTCGCCGTCCTCCATTCCCCGTCGGCGTTGAAGGACGCTAGCAGAGCGACATCCTCTCCTTGCGCCCGCAGAATAGATGTTATCTCGACCGCGATATAGGCTCCAGAACAGAAACCCGCGAGATGATATGGGCCATTCGGTTCGACGCGCCTGATCTCGTCAACGTAACGCTCAGCCATCGCCGCAACATCAGTAAGCGGCGGCTCGTTACCGTCGAGTCCGACCGCCTGCAGGCCGTATACGGGCTGATCGGGCCCGAGCGCCTTCGCCAAATCGCGATAGAAGAATACATGACCACCGGATCCATGCACGCAGAACAAAGGTGGGCGGGAACCGCCACGTTGCAATGGCACAAGCGAACTCGGTGCTGGATCGTCGTCAGCGATCGCCCGGGCCAACTGCTCGATCGTCGGTCTCTCGATGAGCATCGCCGGCGGAACTCCGCGGTTGAGCCGCTTCTCGATGGCAAGGGCAATCTTGATGGCCTTCAGCGAATCGCCGCCGAGGTCGAAGAAGTTCTCATGGACGCTGATCCGCGCGTTCCCTAGAACCTCCCGCCAGATCGGAGTCAGTACACGCTCCAAGTTCGTCCGCGGACCCCGGCTTTCCGCCGCCGCGGCACGAGGAATCGGGAGCAATCCCAACGCGTGGCGATCAACCTTTTCAGCCGACGTAACCGGCAGTTCGTCATGGAATACAAACCTCTCCGGAATCATGTAGCCAGGTAGTCTTTCGCGAAGCCGCGCACGTAAGTCGGTCTCAGCCGGGCGCTTCCCCGTCTCCGGCACCAAGTGCGCCACCAGTCGCTTCTCACCGCCATCGAAGTCGGACGCAACGACGGCAGTGCCCTTGACGCCGGGCAGGCGCCGGAGGGCCGCCTCAATCTCCTCCAACTCAATACGGAAGCCGCGAATCTTAACCTGAAAATCGTTCCGGCCCAGATGGAGAACGCCGCCGTCGGCAAGACGCCGTCCGAGATCACCCGTGCAGTAGCGCCGGATTTCGGGATTCTCCGGGTCTGGAATAAATCGCCGGCGGGTTAACTCAGGATTGCCCCAGTAGCTGGGTGTCAGGTTCCCGCCGCGAAGGACAATCTCTCCGGTCCCGCCCGCGGGGACTTCCTGGTCCCAGCCGATCCAATAGGGACGGATGAAAGACGATTCCGAAACGCCCCACATATTGCAAAGACGGCATGTTCGTGGAAAGGAATCACGGAAGGCTTCAACATCTCTCTCATAAAGCGTATCGCTCGCCAGCATCACAACCCGAACACTCAAGAAGGAATGTTGCTCGGCTACGTCGACGAGGCTACGGAAGATCGAAGGGACCGAGTGGTACACCGTAATCCGTTCCCGTTCCAGCCACCGTGCAAGACTAGAAATTCCGTGCCGTGCAACCTCGAACGGGCAAAGAGTCCCGCCATTCAGCAGAGCCCCGAATAGGTTGTTTACGACGCCCGAGAACGTACACGAGTACAGCAGCACGAAGCAGTCGTTCGAGGTGAGGGCGAGAGCGCGTGTGTAAGCACGATGGTTAGCAAGACGCCCGCAATGCCGGTGCGGCACGCCCTTGGGCTCGCCGGTCGAGCCCGACGTGTAATACATACTCGCGAGCCGCTCCGGCCCGAGGCTGAGATCCGGGTTTCGGTCCGATGCAACCGGGCCCAGCTCATCCGTCAATATCACGGTGGCTTAGGCACCCGCGAGCTCCGCCGCCGAAGCCCCGAGTTCGCGAGTGGTCAGAATGATGCGCGCCCGTGTGTCCCTGGCGATCGACGCGCAACGCGACCGCGGTACTGACGGGTCGAGGGGAACATAGACCTTACCGGCCTTCAGCGCACCAAGCGTTGCCGCAATACTGTCGGTGCTGTCGCCGAAAAACAGTACGACCGGCTCTTCCTTATCGCCTCGGAGGGCTAGCAAGGCATGCGCAATTCGATTGGCCCGCCGGTTCAGCTCTTCGTAGGTGCAGGCACCCTCAGGACTCCTGATCGCAGGTTTAGCGGAGAACCGTTCGACCTGCCGTTCGAAGAGAGAAATAAGTGTTTCTTCGACCACCGCTCCATTAGAATGCTCGGCCGCGCGCGTGAACGGAAGTAGCGCTGATCGTTGCTTGTGGCACTCGTGGCTCGTGGCCTCCGTTCAGCACCCCCGACGGAGGGCCACTCCTCTCCTCAAAGCCAGAAACTGCGTTGAGAGAACGTCGAACAGGTTGACTGAAAACCCGGCCTCAACGAGAGGCTTGTTTCCTTCGATCTACTGCATCCGTTCACAGCGTCATCACGTAGACGATGATGTTGTCTTTTTCTTCGTCGGTGATCAGCTTTTCAAAGGCAGGCATTCCACCGCCGCCCTTGTTGAGATTATCGAGGAGGTTGGCGTAGGTCGTATCTTTGCCGCTTGGCAGTTTGCCGTCTTTGACGCCTTGCAGTCCAGGACCGATCTTCTTGTCTTTGCTGTCGGTGTTGTGGCAGATAGCGCACTTTGTATCGACCAGCTCTTCGCCTGCCGCCACGTCGCCGTCACCCTCTGCCGCGAATACCGGCACTCCCGCGAGCGCGACAGAGAGTACGGCTACCCATGTCATGAAACGAATCATATTTTCGAATCTCCTCCCTGTAGGACGAACGAAACCATTATTCTAACTGATCTCGACGTATCTTCCCCCTGGTCGGTTTCGAGGTCTGTCGTTGTCACAAGCAATCGCCCTCTTTGCCAAAGCGCCCGTGCCGGGCCGCGTCAAGACCCGCCTGCACACCTGCATGACCGCCGCGCAGTCCGCTGATCTACACGCGGCGTTCGTAGCCGATACCTGGGAACGGCTCGCATCGGTCACCGGAGTCGATCGCTATCTCTACTGCGACCAACCCTGGGACGCATTCGAACAACTCGCCGGCCCGGAGCGGTTCAAGCTGCAGCGAGGCGACGATCTCGGCTCGCGAATGCTCGCTTGTATGGAAGAGCTGTCGGCCCTGGGACACGAACGCATCCTGTTGTTCGGCAGTGACAGCCCGTCGCTCCCCGTCGCCTATGTCGAGCAGGCTCTTGTCGCGCTCGACCGAACGGATACCGTCCTGGGCCCGGCCGATGATGGGGGCTACTACGCCGTCGGTTGCCGCCGGCCCGATCCCGAAATGTTCGCCGACGTAACTTGGTCGAGCCCGAACACGCTTCGAGAAACCGCGTCGTCTTTCCGGTCTTGTAATCTGACTGTGACATTGCTGGCTGACTGGTACGACATCGACACCGAAGCCGAACTCGCGCGGCTGGCCGCCGAGCCCCTCATCCCGCCGAACACCCGTCGATGGTTTGAGCGAAACCCTGACATTAGGGCCCGTATCGGCGGCCCGGTGGTAGAGTAGAACCTTCCCACGCTCTGGATGAAAACCCACCTCCTCACCGCCTGTTTACTTTTAAGCCTGACCGCATCGTGCGGAGGCGACCGGCCCGACATCGTCGTCGGCTCCAAGAACTTCAGCGAGAGCGTCCTGCTCGGTGAGATGCTCGCGCAGCACATCGAGTCACGCACCGAGTTAAGCGTTGGGCGTCGCTTGAGTCTCGGCGGCACGTTCATCTGCCATCAGGCCATGCTCTCCGGTGACCTCGACATCTACCCCGAATATACGGGGACCGCGTTGACGGCCATCCTCGAAAAGCCTGTCATGCACGACCGCGACGCCGTGTTCGACGAAGTAGAGTCAACCTACAGCAACCAGCTTGGCCTTCAATGGATGAAACCCTTCGGCTTCAACAACACCTACGCCATGGTCGTGCGCGTCGAAGACGCCGAGCGCGACGGTCTCCGCACGATCTCCGACTTCGCCCGTGTCAGTGCCGATCGCACGATCGGCTTCAGCTTTGAATTCGCCGAGCGCGAGGATGGCTACCAGGGGTTCGTCGAGACCTATGGCCTCACATTCAACGGCGCACCGAAGACCGTCGACCTGGCGTTGATCTATCGCACGCTGCGTGACGGCGAGATTGACCTCGGTGTCGGTAACTCAACGGACGGCATGATTCAATCGTTGAACCTGATCATCCTTGAAGACGATCGCAGCTACTTCCCTCCCTATGATGCGGCGCCGATCATGCGGCAGGCAGCCCTCGACCAGTTCCCTGAACTGCAAGCCGTCGTGGATGAACTCGGCGGCCTCTTCAGCGAGGCCGAGATGCAACAGGCCAACGTCAAGATTGACGGTAACCACATCCCTGTCGCCAAGGTCGCTTCTGACCTTCTCGCGGCAAAGGGTTTATAGAAACGGTGAGTCGCGCGCCGGCGCCCGGCTCATCTGAAGCCAGCGAACGAATACTGGATACAGCCCCAGCGCTAGCCCGAAAAGCACGTGGCCGACCACCATGGTTGGGAAAGGTTGATGAATCACCAGAGCGCGGCTCAACCAAGGCCAGAGCCAGCGAAACGCGGCCAGATACCACACGATGCCAATCAGCATCCCCACCCACAACGAGCGGATCGGTTTGGCAACGTAGCGAACCAGCAGCAACGACGCCACAACGCCCACCAATCCCGACAGCAGAATATGCAGCGCCGCTCCACTCACGGAAACTTGAGAGAACCGCAGGCTGAGGTCGCGCCCCGGAAACAAGGCCGAGCCCATCAGGTTGAGAACGGCCCACGGCCCCTCGCCCCGCAGCGTCGTCGCGAGCATCCAGTAGAGAAGGACCGCGCTACCGGCGACGACGCCCGTTTCGAGACCGGCAAGCAGCAACCAGACCCGGGGAACCAAGAAGCGTCTTAGCGGACGGCGTCTCCGCACGGCTTACCCGTTCTCGGCCTTGCGGTAGGCCTCGTCCAGCAGTTCCACCACATGCATCACGCGCTGCCCGTTGCCGAAGTGCTCGGCTCCGACACGAAGTTGCAGCATGCAACCGGGGTTCGCGGTCACAATCGTGTCCGCACCCGTCAAACCGGCCATCTGCATCTTCTTCTCGAGCAGCGCCATCGACATCTCGGTGTGCTCAACGTTATAAACACCGGCGCTGCCACAGCAAATCTCCGATAGTGGCAACTCGCGAAACTCGATCCCCGGGATCGCCGCCAAAATCGCCCGCGGCGGCGTCCGAACCTTTTGTCCGTGAAGTAGGTGGCACGAATCCTGATACGTCACGCGCGCGGATAGAGGCGCTAGGTCGCGATTGAGCTCGATCCCGGCGAGGAACTCCGTTACATCCTTAACATTGTTCGAAAACGCTTCGGCCCGCGCATGCCACTCCGGATCATGTTCGAAGAGTTCCGGATACTCTTTGACCACCGAACCGCAACCGGCGGCATTGGTAATCACGGCGTCAAAATTACCCTTCTCGAACGCCTCGATATTCTGCTTCGCTTGGCGGCGGCCGATCTCGCGTAACCCGGCGTGTACCTGCAAGGCCCCGCAGCAACCCTGGTCCGGCGGGAGCGTCACCTCGCAGCCGTTCTTCTGCAATACACGAACCGTCGCCTCGTTCATGTGAGCGAACGAGATATTCGCGATGCATCCCGCCATGAACGCGACCCGATGCCGCGTCTCACCCTCCGCCGGAAAGACCTTGCCTATCTTGTCGAAGAAGAACGGCGTTTCGACCGCCGGACTCAGTGCCTCGACTTCGGCCAACCGTCCGAATAGCTTCAGAACCCCCAGCCGCCGCACCAGCGACTGCAATCCACTCTTCTGATAAACCAACAGCTTGTAACCCGTCACCTTGAGAAGGAACGGGCTCGTGAGCAAACGGTCGAAGACGAACCAGCGCGCCAGCTGCTGATACCAAGGCAACCGCCGGTTGGCGTCGATTTGTCCACGCGCCGCCTCGACCAGCTTGCCGTACTGCACGCCGGAGGGACACGCGCTTTCGCACGCCCGGCAGGCCAGGCACAGATCAATGTGCTCCACGTACTCGTCGTTAATCGCGAGATTGCCCTCGGCTACCTTCACCATTTGGTAGATACGCCCGCGAGGGGAATCCATCTCCAGACCCAGCTCGCGGTACGTCGGGCAGGCGTTCAAGCACAGGCCGCAATGGACACAGCGATCAAGGTCCACTTGAAGTGGACGATCGTGGGGGGCGGAAAGGTCTTGGATGGCGGTTTCAGGCACGGCGAGGCGAAGCTCCTTAGTGTAGTACGCGCGTCATCCATCACTTGCAATGGGCAGCCGCTTCCATCATGCTACGGACACTGTTCCCTGCCCACGGAATCAACTCTAGGAGTTTCCATGACAAAGACCCCACTTTTGAGTTTGCTCATCATTGCCGCGCTCGCCTTGGCCTGCGGTGCGCCACCCGCGGCGGAAGAACCCGCTGCCGAGGAATCATCATCAGCCGCCGTGGCGGTACGCGAAGCCGCACTGGCTCGGCTGTCGGCGCTTGAAGGCAAATACGTTGGACTCGCCGAAGCCGTCCCACAGGACAAGTACACCTGGAGTCCCGGCGAAGGGGTCCGCTCCGTCAGCGAGCTGTTTCTCCACGTGGCGAGTGCGAACTATCGTCTGCCAAACATGATCGGCACGCCGCCGCCGGAAGGGATGAACTTCGAGGAATACGCGAAGTCCACCACCGACCAGGCTGAGATCGTCGCCGCGTTGAAGGCCTCTTTCGCACACAGCCACAAGGCGTATGAGAACGTCGCCGATGGCGACCTCGAAAATGCCGTGAAGGTTTTTGGCCGCGACAGCACGAACGCCGGGGCGTTGATCACCTTCAACGGACATCTGAGCGAGCATCTCGGCCAAGGTATCGCCTACGCTCGCGTCAACGGCGTCGTGCCGCCTTGGAATCAATAGGGCTCGCTACCGCCGGGTCCGACCATCACCGAAGCAGTTTGGCCACCCTGTCGCCGGACGGGGGAGCGCCCCGCTCCTCATCGTCTCAGAATAGAAGTGATTCTGATGCAAAGCATGCGTGAGTCTACGTTTGCTCACCTTTGTCGAAAGCCTAGTCACGGTCGGTCTGAGCCTGTCCACAGCGATCACTACGGCGCAGGAACCGGCAACGGCGACGTTTCCGAGGGCTTCGCAATAGGTGACGGAGGAGTCCAGGCTAGACCCCGCGCTCATAGGAACTTCAGTTACCGCCCCCAAGCCAAATCGGACTCGACCAGGCATAGCTTCTGTTCGTCTGCGCTACCCGCACCTGATACCAGCCGTCACTCGTCGAACCCTCATCCGAATACTTAAACTTAGCCCGGTAGTTGTCGGCAAACACAACCCTGTGGAACAACACGGACTCTGAAGAAAACTCACCCGTAAACAGAATGTCGTTCGACTCGGCCAGTTCTCCCAACGTCCTCGAAAACGTCAGCCGTGCCGGTGCACTCAACTCCATCGTGATCTCCGTTTCCGGCGAACCCGTGATCTCAAGCACAACGTCTTTCGTTGCCTTCTCCTCATAAGCCTGCTGCCGCGACGTGTAAGACCTCAACTCGAATGACTGCCCCGAAACCGCTGACACCCGATCGCGTCGTTCCTCATCAAAGGGACGCGACTGAAAGTGCGGTGACACTCCAAGCAGTTCCCCGCCCTTCACCTCGATCCGAAATCGCCAATCCGCCGTGCGCGGCATATTGAAATCCGCCCAAGGCCCCCAGCCGTACTCCACTCGCACCAGCACCGGCTCGTTCCAACTCGCTTCGGTCGGTTCGCGATCGACCGGGTGCACGCGATGAATCACGCGATTGTTCCGCAACACCTCCACGCGGTCGACCACGTCCTCACCCTTAACCCGCACTGCAATCTCCCGACTCCCTACGGCCGGCGCGGACTCCCCCATCCATCTCCCGTTCAGCTTGAAGTCCAGCTCGATGCGGTCGGCATTCACGGCGTAAGTCCGCCGAGCCTTGATCGCTTCCATGATTGATTCGGGCGTCAACTCGTCCGCCCAAACCACCGCCAAACCCTGTCCGTAAGCGCCGGGATATCCCAGGTGATCATCCGGACTCGCAATCACACCCGCGCGCACACCCGTCTTCCACAGCCACTGCACGGTGCTCTTCGTGTAGCGCCCACCCATCGAATGCCGAATGTAGCGGATCGGCGAACGGTCCGATTCCGCATTCCCATGCTCGGACATCATCTCGACCACCGGCGATACTTCGGGATCCAGCCGGCTCCAGTCCCAGCCGCGCCAAAACGGCAGATACCCCGGGTGATGCGGAATCAGAATCGCACCCGTCTCGCGCGCATGATTCTGCCAATCCTCAATCGTCTTGAGGTGAACCAAATTCCCATTCGCCCCCGGATAGATGATGTTGAAGTCGCCGTCGTTGTAGTGGACTTCGTACCCAAGGAACGCCGCGAACTCGCCCGGCTTATTCACCGATGCAGTAAGCTCTTGGATCTTCGCCCAGTTATCTACCACCGCCTGAAACCCGCGCTCGAACTGCGCATTGCGACCTTCAGGGATCTCCCGCATATCCGGCCACTGGCTCTGCGGCGTGAAGGCGAAGAAGTCGAGATGGCTCGGCGCAATCTCGAACGTGCGCTCCAGTGAGCCTTTGATCTGTCCAATCGAATTGTGGTTGTGCAGATCACCGAAATACAGATTCTTCGGGGACGCCGCAACCGCCGGTTCTTCAGCGGATTCAGTTTGCTGTGAGCCACAATCCGCGAGCAATACAAAGACGAAACAACAACCCAAGAATATCCGCAATATGAATCACCCTGTTCGACGCAAGTGTGCTCAGTCCGGCAGACCGAACACAACAACATTCCGCTCAGCCGCCACCGCTATATACTGCTTGCCCTCCACCATGAACGTCATCGGCGAAGCCTTCCAAAGCACATTGAGCTGAAAATCCCACAACGGCTCGCCCGTCTTTGCATCCACCGCCGCGAACGCCCCACTGTCGTCGCCGTAAAGCACCAGCCCACCCGCCGTCGACAGCACGCCGCCCCATGCCCTCGCCGGGCCCACCTGCTCGCGCTCCCAAACCCGCTTGCCCGTATGGATATCAATCGCCCGCAAATATTTCTGCCGCGGAGTCGCGGGGGCCGTTCGGGTCGTGCCCCCGTAGAATGAATCGCCCGCCTCCCACTCCTGCGGACGCTTGATATAAACGCTGCACTTCTCGAGCGCATTCAAATAGAACAGCCCTGTCTCGGGATGGTACGCGGGCGACATCCAATTCGTCGCGCCCTCCACCGCCGGACATGTCAGCGTTCCACCCGGCGTCGGCTGCTCTCCGGGCACGAGCATCGGCCGGCCATCGGCTCCAATTCGCTCCGCCCAAGTCAGCTCGTCCACGAACGGCTCGGCGAGCAACAGTTCCCCATCCTCGCGGTCGAGCACATAGAAGAACCCGTTGCGGTTCGCTTGCATGAGCAACTTGCGCCGCTGCCCGCGCCACTCGACGTCCGCCAGCACGGGCGTTTGCACCGCATCCCAGTCATGCAGATCGTGGGGCGTGTACTGATAGTGCCAACGCAGCTTGCCCGTCGCCGGCTCCAACGCCACGACCGAATTGGAATACAAGTTGTCGCCCTTGCGCTCGTCGCCGTTGTAGTCCGGGCACGGATTGCCCGTCGTCCAATACAGCAGGTCAAGCTCAGGATCGTAACTCCCCGTCAACCACGCTGCGCCGCAACCATGCGGCAACGCGCTCCCGACCCACGTTTCCGAAAGTGGCTCGCCCGGCGCGGGAATCGTCCAGAAGCGCCACACTTCTTCGCCGGTCGAAACGCTGTGCGCCGCCAGGAAGCCGCGCGCACCCTCGTCGCCACCTGAAACACCCGCGATCACCAGATCGTTCACCACCAGCGGCGCCAACGTCGCGCCGTAGTTCTCCTCGTGCGGAGCCATCTTCGTATCCCACAGCAGCCGCCCCGTCAGCCGATGCAACGCGATCACCCGCGCATCATCGGTCACCATGAACACGCGATCGCCCAGCACTGCCACGCCCCGATTGATCCCCGAACCGGCGTCGCCGATCACACCCTCCGTCTGCCCGCGCCGGTAATGCCAGATCTCGCGCCCATTCGCTGCATCCAGGGCAAACGCCTCGTTCACGGTGGTCACGTACATCACGCCGTCGATCACCACCGGCGTCACCTGCAACCGCCGCGGCGAGCGAATCGGGAACATCCACCGGGGCGCAAGCCCCGCAACATTCTTGGTGTTGATCTGATCCAGCGAGCTGTGCCGGTTGCCGCTCAGCAGTCCGTTGTAACTCGGCCAGTTGCCCGGACGCGGATTCTTCACCTCATCGAACGAGACACCGCCCGGCAGTTCCCCACCCGCGCTCTTCGCAGCCTCCGTGCTGCCATCCAACCGCGTCAGATACGCCAGTAAATTCCGCCAGTCCGCGTCGCTGCCTCGGAACGAGGGCATCACCGATGTCTCGTCGTGCTCTACCGCGCTGACGTTCTCGCGCCGGACAAATCGCAGTTCCCCGCGAAAACCCTGCACCTGTAAACTAAACGCCGACTCATTCCGCAGGAAACCCCGCAAACTCCCACCCTCGGCGAGATTGACCGTGACGACCTCATACCCCTCGGCCGGGTCCGACCCCGGCTCCTTCAGCGCCTTTTCGATCTGCGAGATTGTCTTCTCGCGCGCGAGGCTCGATAGATCCGGGCCGACCATCTGGTCCGTAATCCCCGGACCATGGCACGCACCGCAACTATTCTTGTCGAGAAAAAACTTCCGCCCCGCCGCCACATCCCCCGGTGCAGGATTCTCCGCCGCCGGCGCCGTCCGCGAACGATAGAACGCCGTCAACCGATCCAGCTCCGCCGCTTCCAGTGCGAACGGCGGCATGCCGCGATCAACCAGCCCGCCGGTCACAATCTCGCGAAACCGTGCCACCGAGTACCGCCGCGCCAACCCCGGCGTCATCACATCCGGACCGCGCTCGCCCCCCGTCCCATCGCCCCCATGACAGCCGCCACAGTGCAATTCTAAAACGCCGCGCCCCAACGCAACCGCGTCCGGCGCACCAGTCTGGGCACGCAGCACCGCACCGGACAACACAAACAGGGAAACAACGAGGAGGAACAACAAGCCGCGCCAAGACATCAAACAAAGTCTCGCACAGCACACAGCAGAAGTGAGAGGTAGGGGCACGGCATGCCGTGCCCGCCGTTTACACCTTCACTTTGTCGTAATCAAACGACTCATCCACAAGGTGGTACTCCGGCTCGCCCTTATTCTGCAGGTAGTACGTGATCAAAGGCGTCCGCTCGAAATCCGTCAACTTGCGCGGCATCGCCTCGCCGTCCACCCATTCGTAAATCGGCACTTCCCACGGATTAAACGTGTCACTCAATCCGCGTTCCTTGGCAATGCGATACAGATTGATGTTGCCCGGCTCGTGCCCGCCGAGCCACAGCCCGATTAAGTCCAGCCGGAACTTATCCTTGCTGAACATCACCATGTTCGCCATGTAATCGTTGCCGATCTGGAAGCCGTTGCCGTCGCGACCGTAGATACCCTCGATCATCGACAGTCCGGTCTTCAGCGTCTGCTGGTTGTCGCACGTCTTGTGCGCCCAGATTTCCTGGTGCATCGGGCCCAGCCGCGCCGGCGAATCGTACCGCGCATAGCCCAGCTTACGGTGATTTTCGAAATACTTGTTGACGCGCTCTTCGACTTTCGCGTGGACGTTCGGCTGCATGAAGTCCGGCGCGCCCGTCACCATCTTCCATCCCGGACAGAATCGCACATACGGCTTCACCACCAGTCCCTGCTCGTTCTTCACCGACTGCGTCAGGCACATCCCGTGCGCCTTCCACTTCGCGATGTTCAGCATCCACGAGTCTTTATCGTTCACCGGCGTGTAGTGCGGGACGTGCGTGTAGACCACCGGATCGGGCACCTTCGTCCAGTTCATCTGGTACCCTTCGTCGAAATTACGGACGCGGCGCTCGCACTCGTTCATCTTGACGCCGTGCCGCTCGTTAATATCGACGAACCCACGCACATTCCACTGGTGGTAGTTGTTCGCTTCGACGAACGTGAAATCCTTGAGCCCCACTTCCTTCAGGCCCATCACCATGCCTTCATAGAACTGAGGGTCCGTACCCGTCCCCCACATGTCCTCCGTCGGACGGTCTTTCGACGTGACGCTGCAAACGTTCGGCTTGAGGACGATCTTGTGCGAGATCGGAATCCCCGTCGCATCGGACGGCACAAAAATCTCGCGCGCCAGCGACAGTCCTTCGTCGAGCTTCCTCTCGTTATCGAACTTGTGCGCGACTTTGGTGCGGCGAATGAACACCGCCTTAGGATTCGCCTCAATAAACGGATGAACCGAGAAGTGGCCCGCCGGACCGCCGGGAGGTCCGTTGCGGCCCTCCGTCTTCGGAACCGCCGGCACCGCCCCAACAACAGCCGCCGCCCCGGCCATCAAACCGCCCTGAACAAACCCTCGCCGTGTCACAGACATAGTCACCTCGCCGTCAAGCTGCCACCATTCTACACCGAACCAGCGCCAAGCGCGACCAGAATTGACGACGCAGTAGTGACGAACACTCGTGTTTGTCCTGATTGCATTTGCTTCTGAATTGCGCGCAAGCGCTCCGCACCAAGCATGGACCGACGCCGTCCCGCTCCCTCCCCACGCCGCGCTATCCTATAAGTTATCCACACCTAATGGCGTTCTATCGCCGGAAGCTGCCCCACTGGCAACCTGAGGCAGCCTCCATCTTCATAACCTAGAGATTGTTCAGATCTCTCCCCAACACCTTCTGGCAGAACCGAGACCGCGACCCCGCGGCAGACGGTCGAACCTTCGTGCAAGTCGATCGCGTTCTCGACCAAGCTCAATCCGGCCCAACGTGGCTCAGCGACGAGGGCATCGCGAAGATCGTCGTCGATTCCCTGCACTTCGGCGAACGCACCCTCTCGCAATAAGAGCTCTACGCCTACGTCGTCATGCCGAACCACATCCACGTGCTGTTGTCACCCCATATCGACCTCGCCAAGATCACCAAGGGGATGAAAGGCAGCACGTCACGTCGCGCAAACCAACTCTTGGGACGAACCGGCGAACACTTTTGGCAGCGCGAATCCTTCGACCACTGGGTCCGTAACAACGACAGCTTCGTCCGAATCCTGCGCTACATCAAGGACAACCCCGGCAAAGCTGCGGCCGGGCAACGTGCACAGCGCCAAGGACTGGAACGAGTTGCTGCTGCCCGAGATCGAGCGCCAACAGGCTGCGGGCAAACAGGTCACCTTCC
>Ga0315336_1002723_pt1 | contig 25952 bp, 26 predicted proteins | sample ASW5metaG_FD_204512 | JGI IMG/M metagenome (GOLD analysis project Ga0315336, IMG submission 204512) | Ammonia-oxidizing marine archaeal communities from Monterey Bay, California, United States - ASW #5 | ecosystem: Environmental > Aquatic > Marine > Intertidal zone | place: USA: California... | reverse complement strand
GCAGAAGTTGCCCCCGGTGCAGCGATCCCCGCGCGGGGCCGACTCTTCGCTCGTCGCGGCGGCGCGTTGGTCGCCTGGGTGGTCAACGACGCCCACACCGCCAGCAGCGGGGCGCGCATCATCGGTGCTCACACCGACAGTCCCAATCTGCGGATCAAGCCGCAGCCCGACACGGGCTCCGGACCGTGGCGCCAGCTCGGGGTGGAGATCTACGGAGGCGCCCTGCTCAATTCGTGGCTCGACCGGGATCTGGGTCTGGCTGGTCGGGTGGCCGTGCGCGAGGGCGACGGCGTCACAACGCAGCTCTTCGTCGACGATCGGCCGCTGCTGCGGGTCCCTCAGCTGGCGATTCACCTCGATCGGGAGATCAACGACAAGGGGTTGCTCTTGAACAAGCAACGCCACATGGCGCCGATTTGGGCAACCGGCGGCGACGCTCCCCCGTTCCCGGAGTATCTCGGTCAGCAGCTCGGAGTGGAGAGCAGCGAGATCGTTTCGTGGGACGTCATGGCACACGATGTGGCCCGGGCCGCGCTGACCGGGCTCGACGAACAATTCCTCGCTTCAGCCCGAATCGACAACCTGCTCTCTTGCTTCGTCGGGCTGGATGCGGTGCTGGCCGTCGCTGATGACCCCGGTGCCGCCATTCCGATGCTGTGCCTGTTCGACCACGAAGAGGTCGGAAGCGTGAGCGCCACGGGGGCTGCGTCTCCGCTGCTGGGCGACATCCTCGATCGGATCGGCGCCGCCCTCGACGGCGACCTCGAGGACCGCGCTCGAAGCCGCGCCGCGAGTCTCGTCGTGTCGGCGGACGGCGCCCACGCGACCCATCCGAACTACGCCGAGCGCCACGAACCCGATCATCAGGTGGCCGTCAATGCCGGCCCCGTCCTCAAGATCAACGCCAACCAACGCTATGCCACCGATGCGGAAACGGCGGCAGCGTTTTCGCTGGCCTGCGAACGTGCTGACGTGCCGATGCAACGCTTCGTCACTCGCACCGACCTCGCGTGCGGGTCGACGATCGGTCCTGCTTCGGCTGGCCAGCTCGGTATCGATGTGGTCGATGCCGGCTGTGCCCAACTCGCGATGCATTCCGCCCGAGAAATGGCCGGCAGCCACGACCCGGGCTGGTTCCTTGCTGCGCTGAGCGAGCTGCTCAGCGCCTGAACCGGTCGTCCAGCGCCCGGTACGGCGCGGCAAACATCAAGAGCATCGGGAAGATCTCGAGCCGCCCCACCAGCATGAAGAGCGCGAGTACCAGCCTCGCGGGCTGCGAGAAGGCAGTGGAGAACGATGCGGTCGGACCCGCCTCGCCCAGTGACGGGCCCATGTTGCCGAGCGAACCGATGATGCCGCCGATCGAGGCGTCGAGATCGCCGCCGAGACCGGTAACGAGCAGCACACCCACCCCGATCAAGAGGGCATAGAGAAGGATGAAGCCGGCCATTCGGGACACGATGTCCTCGGCGACCGCGGTCGAACCGTGCTTCACCGGCAGCACGGCACGAGGTCGCTGCGTGCGGCGGATCGACCGGATCGTGTGCGCGAACAACACCTGTACCCGCATGACCTTGATGCCGCCCGACGTGGAACCGGTGGAGCCGCCACTGACGAAGAGGAAGAGGATGACCATCTGAGCGGCAGGTGCCCACGTGACGAAGTCGCCCGGTGCCCCCGATCCGGTCGCGTTGCCGAATCCGGTGCTGGTGCCGAGCGAGATCACATTGAAGGCGCCGGTGCGCAGTGCCTCCCCCACCGTGTAGGGGGAGTCCAGGATCAGAATCGTGATCACGACCGTCATCGCCATGACGATCATCGCGACGTAGCCCCGAAACTCGGCGTCCTTGGGGTAGGCCCTGAGCTCGCCCCGAGCGGCGCGCCAGTGCAGCGCGAAATTTGCTCCGCCGTAGAGCATCCCGGCCATGATCACCAGCTCTACCACGAGGCTGTTGTAATGCCCGATCGACGCGCCGTACGGCGAGAAGCCGCCGGTGGAAGTCGTGGTGAGCGCGTGGGCGATGCTGTCGTAGAGGCTCGGTCCGGGGACCGCGAACAGCGCAGCCATCACCACCAGGGTGAACACGACGTAGATCATCCACAGGTGGCGTGCCGTCTCGGACACTCTGGGAGTCAGCCGGTCACTCGCCTCGCCCGGCGCCTCCGCAGTGATGAGGTCGAGTCCGCCGACGCCGAGAAACGGAAGGATGGTCACCGCGAGAACCACGATGCCCATGCCGCCGTACCACTGGGTGGCCTGGCGATACATCATGAGGCCGCGGCCGGTCTGCTCGAACTCGGCTTCCAGGAAGGAGGTCGACCCGGTACAGCTGAAGCCCGAGGCCGCTTCGAAGATCGAGTTGACCAACTGTTCGACGAAGTCGGTGCCGCCCGGGCTGAACGTTCCTGCGAGCAGGTAGGGCAACGCGCCGACCAGCGTGACGATCAGCCATGTCCAGCCCACTGCGGCAAAGATGGCCCTTGTCCGAACGGATCCGGCACGAGTGCCCCGCCAGAGGGCCGCGCCGAGACCGGCGCAGATGATCGTGGAGACGAGCATCGGGGCAGTGTCGGTGTTGGTCGATGCCCACTCGACGATCGTGCAGACGCCCATACCCACGGACACTGCCGACAGGGCTATGCCGGTGACGTGCAGCGCGGTGTTCGGTCGGCCGCGCGGGGCGTCGGCCAACCGAGTGGAGCGATCAACACTTCTCGACGGTGACCGGTGGGAGCGACTCATCGCCGCATCGCCCTCACGGCCAGGCGACGAACCTGACGCACGGCGGCTTTCTCCGCCGCGAAGATGCTCGAAACCCCCAGTAGGAGCGGGAGGATCGACATCCGTCCCGCCAGCATGAAGGGGGTGAGGAGCAACCGCGCCGCGGGTGACCAGCCCGACACATCGCCGTAGGGTCCGGCGCCCACGCCGGGACCGTGGGTGGAGATCACCGAGATTCCCGAATAGATGGCTTCGATCACGTCGAGTCCGCCGGCGGCCAACAAGAAGCCGGCAACGCCACAGAGTCCGAGGTGACCGATTTGGTAGCCGGTGGTGCGCTCGAGTGATCGTTCGTCGATGGGCGCACCCCCCTGCTTCACGACGACCACGGAATGGGGGTCGAGTTGGCGCCGCAACTCACGTGAGGCGAAGCCGACTAATGTCCACGCCCGGACCACCCGTAGTCCCCCGCCGGCGCTTCCCGACATCGACCCGGTACCGATGAGCACAAGCAACACCATCAGCACGGCATCGCCCAGCACGGTCCAATCGCCCACGGCGTAGCCGGTCGTGCTCAGCGCCGATGCGCTGGTGAACACGGCCGTGCCGAAGCCCACGCCCTCGCCCCCGAGGGCGATGAGAATCGAGCCGGCGAACAGCAGACCGACATAGAGGCGGAGTTCCGTGCTGCGCCACACCGGGCGCATCCGGCCGCGCACCAGCCACCAGACCACGAAGAAGCTCGAGCCGCCGATGATCATGCCGACGGTGGCGACGATCCTCGGCCCATTGCCGAAACTTGCGAATGAGTCCGGCTGCGACGAGAACCCGCCGGTCGAGATCGTGGTCATCGCGTGGACGATGCTGTCGCGAGCTCCAAGGCCGGCCAGTGCGTACGCGAGGCCGAGAGCGACGGTCAAGGCGAGATACACGGCGCTGACGCGGCGACGTCCGACGGTCGGGCTCGGCGCGAGCCGGTCGGAGGTTTGTCGGGTCTCACTCGCGCCGAGGAACTTGCCCCGGAACGCGAGGGGCAGCGCAATCACTCCGACGATGATGCCGATGAGGCCACCGATCCACTGCGTCGCCGCCCGCCACAGCTGCATCGGTACGGTCAGCTCTTGGGGGTCGAGCGTGGTCAGGGCCGTAGTGCTGAAGCCGGCCGCAGACTCTACGAACGCGTTGTCGACGCGCTCGATGGTGCCGGTGGCCAAGTAGATGCCGGCCCCGAGGACGACCAGGACAATCCAGCTCAGAGCCAGTCCGCTCAGGACGCGCCCTGGCGCGGGTCGGACACTTCGGGAGAACGACTGCCGGGCGTAGACGCCGAGACCCGCCGCGAGGGCGCCGGTGATTCCCAGCAGCGCCGCGTCGCCCCCGTCGTCGAATGCGCCGAGGAGACCACAGACGATCCCGGCGAGGCCAAGGATCGATACGGCGTCAGTGATAGCCAGGCGCGTATACGACGGCCGTCGCCGAGTCGGCAGTTCGAGGCGGGGCGGCGACTCGCCCGAAAACGAGCGCCTCTTCATCCCAGGACTCGGTGGACCTCGTCGACAGCGCCGGGGGTCGCGAAGGCGACGACGTGGTCGCGGCCTCGGAGACGGCTACGGCCACGGGCGATCTGCGGCTTTCCGTCGCGGACAAACGCGCCGATGAGGACGTCCTTCGGCAACCCGAGGTCTTTCACGAGCGCCCCGTCAGCGGGACTGTCGGGTGCGATTTCGAGCTCGATGACCTCGGCGTCGCCCTGCAGGAAGGTCGCAACCGCGGCGACATCGCCACGAACAAAGCGCAGCACGCCATTGGCGGTGGCGGTGCGAGGCGAAAGAGCCACGTCGATTCCGGCCTGACCGAGCAACGAAAGCAGGGCCAGGCGATGCACGACGGCCACGGTCTCGCCCGCGCCCACCGACTTCGCATAGAGGCAGGCGAGGATGTTGGCGTCGTCTTCGCCGGTGAGAGCGACGACCATGTCGTAACGGCCGATGTCGGCCTCCTCGAGAAGATCGGCATCAGCGATGTCGCCTTCGAGAATCAGGGCCTCGCCGAGGTTTTCGGCGAGGATGCGCGCTCGCTCCGGATTGCGCTCGACGATCACGACCTTCACACCACGAGCGGTGAGTCGCTCGGCCAAGATCTCGGCGGTGCGGCCACCGCCCAGCAACATGATGCGGTTGAGGCTGCCGCGGTCGAGTCCGAGAAGCTCGGTGACCATGCGTCGTGCCCGCTTCTTGATCGCGACTCTGACGTGGTCGCCCGGCTCGAGACGGTGATCTCGTCGCGGAATGATCGTTTCTTCGCCTCGACCGATCGACCCGACCACGAAGTCCCAGTCGGGCTCGAACTCTTCGCCTATGTCCTTCAGAGTCCTGCCGATGAGCGGCGCGTGATCGGGCAGACGGGCGCCGATGACAATCACTTCGCCGTCGGCCATGTAGGCGACTTCGTCGGCGCCGGGGAAGTCGAGCAACTCGAGGACTTCGGCGGCGGTTTCGGCGTCGGGGTCGATGACGAGATCGGCCCCTGAGGCCTCTCGCACGCCCTCCGCGTCGGCGCCGCGTAGTTCGGCTGCCTCGATCCGGACGATCGAACGCTCGACGCCGATCGACTTCGCGAGCAGCGAAGAGATCAAGTTGACCTCGTCGTTGCTGGTGACTGCGACCAGTAGGTCGGCTTGATCCACGCCCGCTCGGCGCAGGGTGGCGGGATGCGTGCCGGAACCCTCGACGGTGAGGACGTCGAGATCGTCGCTCAGCTGGCGAAGGCGGGATGCGTCGAGCTCGACCACGGCCACATCGTGACCCTCACGGCTCAGGCGTTCGGCCACATACGAACCGACTTCTCCGGCTCCGACCACAATCACGTGCACAGGTCTTTTCTAGCCCCTCGAGCACCGAACTGGTCAGATGGCAGGGTCGAGAGCCCCTGGCCGAAACTCGAGGATCGAGTCCTCGGTGACCACGGCGTCGATTCGTATGTCCCATGCCTCGACTGGGACCGCCTCGACCTGTTGGAAGGAGTGAGCGACACCGATGACGGTTGGTCGAGATGGGCCGCACCCGGCGAGGGCGCGATCGTAGAAGCCGCCGCCCTGTCCGAGGCGACTGCCGGTGGCATCGAAGGCGACAAGCGGCGCGAGCACGACGTCGTGAAGACCGAGCGCCACTACGGCACCCCCATCGGGCTCGGGGATGCCAAAAGACCCGGCGACGGTCGACTGTTCTGGTGACCAACGCACGAACTCGAGGTGCTCGCCATTGACGCGCGGCACGGTGACCGATGCGCCGCGCTCGGCGAGCAGAATGAGGGCTGCGTCGATGTCGACCTCGCCCCGGACCGCCCTGTAGCCGGCGATCAACCCGGCCGCACGCAATGCCGGCACCCGAGCCAATCGAGCCATCACGGCCATAGACGCCGCCGCCTGATCGTCGTCGTCGAGATCTGCTCGCTGCTGACGGAGAGCGAGGCGTATCGCCTTGCGCTGCGCGGCTGGTTCCCTCACGGCTCGAACCGTACCGGCCTTCACCCGGCCACGAACGGGCCGAATGACCCGAACAACGCAATTCGGGGGCCCCGAAGGGCCCCCGAATCGAAGTTCTTGCGCTCTCTAAACGAACGCTGTTTTGATGGCGCTCTCTAGACGAACGCTGTATCGATGGCGCTCTCTAGACGAACGCTGTGTCGATGGCGCTCTCTAGACGAACGCGCTGGCAAACACGAGCGAAACGATCGTCATCACCTTCAACAGGATGTTCATCGCCGGACCGGACGTGTCCTTGAACGGATCACCGACGGTGTCGCCCACGACTGCCGCCTTGTGGTTCTCGGAACCCTTGCCACCATGGGCACCAGCTTCGATGTATTTCTTGGCGTTGTCCCACGCACCACCGGCATTCGCCATGAAGATGGCGAGGGCAAAGCCGGTGACGAGGGCACCGGCGAGCAGGCCGCCGAGCGCATCCACGTCGATGAAGCCGACCACGAGCGGAACAACCACGGCGAGCGCGCCGGGGATGACCATTTCCTTGAGGGACGCCTCGGTCGAGATCTGCACGCAGCGTGCGGAGTCGGGCACCACGCCCTCCTTGCCTTCACGCAAGCCCGGAATCTCCCGGAACTGTCGACGCACCTCTTCGATCATCACGCTCGCGGCGCGGCCGACGGCGTCGATCGTGAGGGCCGCGAAGAGGAACGGCAGACCGGCACCGAGGAACAGGCCGATGAAGACATCAACCTCCCCGATGTCGAGGCTCAGCGAGCCGCCCTCCTGGATGACGGCGAACTCGAAGCTCTTGAACAGAGCGAGAGCGGTGAGTGCCGCCGAGCCCACGGCGAAGCCCTTCGCGATCGCTGCGGTGGTGTTGCCGAGCGAGTCCAGGGCATCGGTGACCTCGCGGACGGACGGGTCGAGCCCGGCCATTTCGGCAATGCCGCCCGCGTTGTCGGCGATTGGGCCGTAGGCGTCGACCGACACGACCACACCGGTGGTCGCCAACATGCCGATGGCAGCTACGGCAATGCCGTAGATACCCGCGAAGTCGTTGTCGGAGCCGAGGGTCAACTCGCCGCCCCAGTAGGCGATACCGACACCGACGAGGATCAGCACCACCGAAGCAGCAACGGAGATCATGCCGGCACTGATGCCGGAAAGGATCGTGGTTGCCGGACCGGTCTCGGTCTGCGACGCAATCTTCTTGACCGGGCCGAAGTGATCCGACGTGAAGTACTCGGCAGTCTTGCCAAGCGCCCAACCAACGACGAGGCCGCCGATGACACTGATGGCCAGGCCGATCGGGTTGCCGTCGACTTCATCGGCGATATCGCCGAACATCAGGAAGGCAACGACCACGGTACCGACGATCGTCAGGCCCATGGCTGCGTTGGTGCCCATGTGAAGGGCCTTGCTGAGTGCCTTGCTGTCGGTGCTGTCGCCACCCTTGACCAGGAACGACCCGATGATGGAGGCGACCATGCCCACGAAGGCGATCGCCATGGGGAACACAAGGAACTCGACGATGCCCTCGTTGCCGGCGTCAGCAGCCAACAAGCCGCCGCCCGCGAATGCGGTCAACGCAACGGGAGCGATGATCGAGCCGGCGTAGGACTCAAAGAGATCAGCGCCCATGCCGGCGACGTCGCCGACATTGTCGCCCACGTTGTCGGCGATGGTGGCCGGGTTGCGGGGATCGTCTTCCGGGATACCCGCCTCGACCTTGCCGACGAGATCGGCGCCCACATCGGCCGCCTTGGTGAAGATTCCGCCACCAACACGAGAGAAGAGGGCGATCGAGGAAGCGCCGAGGCCGTAGGCCGTGACGACTTCAAATGCGTTCTCGACCTCGAACCACTCGACGAACGCCAAGTAGGTGAGCATCAATCCGCCGAGAGCGAGCCCGGCGACGGTGAAGCCCATGACGGCTCCGCCACGGAATGCGACAGGAAGGGCCTTACCGGGCCCGTCCTTGGCTGCCTCGGTGGTGCGGGCGTTGGCCATGGTTGCGACGGTCATGCCGACGTAGCCGGCCGTGGCCGACAGCACGGCACCGAGTAGGTAGCTCACTGATGCGAGCGGGTCGATGACGATTGCCAGTAGCACCATCATGACGACCACGAAGGCGGAGACCCAGGTGTATTCCTGCTTCAGAAATGCCTTGGCGCCCTTCTGGATCTCCTCCATGAGGAAAACCATCCGGTCGTTGCCGGGAGATGCTGCCTCCACGGCCTTGTAATAGAAACCGGCCAGTAGAAGCCCGGCTACCGCCGAGATCAATGCCAGGTAGGGAACGGCGCTCACGAATACTCCTGTTCGTCGCCTTGTGGTGCGGAATGCCGGATGTGGCAGGCCGCGTCAAAGACCGGGACACGCTATCGAGTTGCGTCCCGAGACGCCCAGTCCACCACGATGTCGGCCAATTCCCGCGCATGGTCGAGCCCGGTGAAGAGGTGATCAGCCCCCGCGACCGTTGCGATGTCGGCTCGCGCTGCCGCGGCGAGGGCTCGTGTCTGCTCGCAGCCAACGATGGCGTCGTTACCGGCCTCGACGACGAGAACGGGGCGATCGAGTGTGGCGGCGGCCTCGAGCACGTCGTGTTCCTGAAGGTCGGCGACGAACTGCGGCGCGAGCTCGAAAGATCGCCCACCGATGTTGATCGGGAAGCGCTCCTCGGCGGTGTCTGCCTCGTCAGGCAGCAGGTGCTTGATGTGGTTGACGTCGGCCGGTGAAGCAATGCAGATCACGGCGTCGACCGTATGGAGCGACGCGGCCGCCAGCACGGCTGCGGTCCCGCCCAGGCTGTGGCCGAGAAGGAGGCACGGTCCGATCCCGCGCTCGAGCATCGCGACCGCCCCTCGGCGTAGATCGCCGACATTGGTACTCACCGAGGTGTCGGCAAAGTCTCCCTCGCTCTCGCCCAGACCGGTGAAATCGAACGAGAAGGCGAGCCACCCTGCCTCGGTAAACGCTCTCGCCAGGCGGGTCATGGTGTGGAGGTCGCTCGAGCAGGTGAAGCAGTGCGCCATGAGCACACTGCCGCGGACGGTGCCGTCAGGGCGATGAATCTCCGCCGAAAGGGCCGCTCCGGCGGAGCCGATGAACTCGACATGACCGTCGGCTTGAGGTTCGACCATGGGCGAAGGGTACGTCTCACGTGGCTCCTACGACGCTGCATCCCACGCTGAGCGGTCGGCACGACTCCGTTCCGTCGAACTTGCGTGACGGTCGAGTGACGATGCCCGACTTCTGCTGAGCGCTGTTCGGAACCACACCGATGGAGAGACGACAGACACGCAATCGGTGTCTACGCACTGGGAGGTACGAGATGCTTTCGATCCGACGATCGACACAGACCACTCCCGTCGCGAGCGGCGGATGGGCACAGCTGCTCGAGGACGAGGAACGTCACGTCGAGAAGCAGAACTTCGGCGCAGGCGTGCTCGTCATCAACTTCGGCGGTGAACTCCTCCGTCACATTGATGACGACACCCGTGCCCTGACTGAGGCGGCCGTGTTGGCGATCATCGACCGACACCTTGGCTGGACCGACCGAACCGAGCTACTGACGGCCGGACGGCTCGGTGTCGTGATCGTGCCGATCGACGGCGCCCTCACCCTGTCGCGGCGAGCGCGAGAGCTTCACCGAGACTTGCGCGAATGCGGACTCGACATCGACGTTGCCTACAGCGTGCGCCGTCGCAGCGGCGGCCTTGCCGGCGCCGCAGCGCGAGCCGACGCCGCGCTCGATACGGCCCTGGCTCGTCGAGCCAACACCAACCTCTAGCCGGCCCTCCGCCGTCCGCCTGCGGCGGTCTGGCTCGCGTGAGCCAGACTGTCGAGGTGGATGTTGGTGAGGCTCGCCGAATTCTGAATGTCGACCAGGCGGCCGACGCGGACACCATCAGAGATGCCCACCGTCGAGAGATTCGGCGGGCGCATCCCGACGCTGGGGGCTCAGAGGCCGGGGCTCAACGAGTCAACGCGGCCTTTGATGTGCTGCGAGACATGGAGCCAGCGGATCCGCCCGCGGTCGCCGCACCCGCGGAGCCACCCACCGCAGGGCCGCCTCTCGATGTCGATCACTACTTCGTCGTCGACTCGGCCCCGGCGGATCTTCTCCTACGCATCGCCGATGCGGGCCACGAGGTAGGCGAAGTCGTCTTCGTCGACCCGCAGGCCGGGTTGCTCGAGATCGTTGTCGGCGATGCCCCTGCGGTCGGACAACTGGCGGTTGCCGTTGGTGTGCCGAGTGATGAGGGCACCGAGGTGTCGTTCACGCTCGAGCCGCTTGGCATCACGCCCGCTCCACCGATCGGACCAGTGGTCGAGGCGTTGATGGCCGCGGTCAGGCGCTGATGTCGAGCACGGTCCGGATGCCCTCGGCGGCGTGAAGCCGTCGGATTCCTTCGTTGACCTCTGATAATCCGAGCCGATTGCTGATCATCGAGTCGAGATCGAGTCGACCCGATCGGTAGAGATCGAGCAACAGCGGGATATCGCGATCGGGCCAGCAGTGACCCAGCAGACTTCCCACGAGTTTCTTCTGCATCGTCATGAACAGCACTGCCGCGTTGATGGTGATGTTCTCCTCGATCGGCGACGCGCCCACCATCACCGTCGAGCCGCCGACGCGAGTGGCATCGATGCCCTGCTCTACCAGCGCCGCCCGCCCGGCAGCCTCGAATGCGTAGTCGACCCCCGCGCCGCTGGTCGCAGCGGCGACCGCAGCCGAGAGGTCGTCGCTCGACGGATCCACCACGTCGGTGGCGCCGAAGGCCTGGGCGGCCTCGCGCCGCGCCTCGACAGGGTCTGACACGATGATCCGGCTTGCGCCCGCGATGGACGCGCCCTGCACGATTGCTTGTCCGATCCCCCCGAGTCCCATGACGAGAACCGAGCTTCCACGTTCGACCGCGGCCGTGTTGAACACGGCGCCGACTCCGGTCTGCATCGCGCACCCGATCACGCAGGCGACCTCGAGAGGAATGTCGGCGGCGATCTTCACCGCGCCGTTGGCCGAGACCACCGTCTGAGCAGCGAAGCCTCCCACCCCAAGGCCACGGAGGACGGGGGCGCCGAGACGGCTGAACGGAGTTGTGCCATCGGGCCGAGCGTTGTGGGCGAACGACAATGCGTCGGGACACGCGGTCGCTTCATGACGCGCACAAGCGGGGCAGTGACCACAAGGGGCGAGGGGCGTGAGCATCACGTGGTCGCCGGGCTTGAGGTGAGTCACGCCTGGCCCGACCGCCCCGACGACGCCAGCGGCCTCGTGGCCGAGGACGGCCGGAAGGGCATGACCGCCCTCCTGGACCGTCACGTCGCTGTGGCAGATGCCGCAGAATTTCACGTCGACCAAGACTTCGCCGGCGCGTGGGTCTTCGATCTCGAGGTCGTCGACCAACTCGAGAGGCTGGTTGGCGGCGGTGAGGATGGCGGCGCGCATGGAGGCCGAAGCTACTGGGCGTAGCTCGGGTCGTCAGGTCCCGGACGTCCGCTGAGAAGATTCACCGAGATCTCCCACCAGTCGTTTTCGCGGTCGACTCGGGACCAGTCGGAGATCGCCACGCGCTGGGCGATACGCCAGCCGCCACGGTCAGTCATCGTGTCGACGTAGCGGAACCCGCTGACGAGGTTTCGCTGCGCCGGCCCGCTCGCCGATCGATGCGAAGCAATCCCGTAGGTCTCGACGACTGCCTGGTCGTCGGCCCGGAAGTCGAAGTGCGACTGGCCGAGGAAGTGGAAGGTCGAGTCGTAGCCATCGAGCAGTGCGAAACACCACTCGATGAATTCGGGTATCGATCGAGCCCCTGTTCCGTGGTCATCGGTGGCGTCGGAATGAAAGCACCCCCGAACGGCCTCGCGATCTCGCCGGTCGACGCCGCGGCAATACGTTGCGAGCACGTCGCGGATCGCCTCGCGGTCGGTGGGCTGATTGTGACTCATTCGGCCCCTGTGGTCGGCCCGAGATGGGCGAGCACGCGGGCCGCGACACGGTGTCCTGCGTGGGCAGCGGCGACCGCGTCGGCACCCGACGCTCGTGAGCGGAGAAAGCCGGCCAGGAATCCGTCGCCGACACCCGTGCGGTCGTGCACGTCGTCGAGGGGCGGCACCTCGACCGATCGAGCCACGTCGGCCTCGAGAACGAGGGTTGGGCGGCGCCCGTTGGTGACAATGGTTGTGGCCGCACCCGGGATTGGCTGGTGAGGGTTGAGCCCCAGAGCTGAGTGCTCGGCGCGATTGAGCACCACATGGCGCGGTTCCACCGCGGTGCACAGGGCCAAGAACCCCTCACTGCCCATGCTCTCCAGGTCGGTCACCGACGGCCCGCCGATGGTGATGGGCACGCGGGTATCGGTGGCTTCGCCCAACAGTTGATCGATCGCGCTTGCATACGGATCCTCTGTGAAGGCGCTGCCGGCGACGAAGAGCTGCGATGCCTCGTCGAGAACTTCGGGCTCGATGAACGTCTGTCGCCGACTCGCTCCCCGATCGATGAGTCGGCTGCGACCGCCGCGTCCGATCATCGTGACGATGACTCCCGTGCCGCCGGCAAACGACGCGTGCACTGCCACGCCGCGCCGTCGCAGATCCTCGACGAGGGTGTGGCCCACATGGTCGTCACCGACCTGTCCGGCAAAGCGCGGATACCCGCCGAGCTCGGCAGTGATCGCTGCCACATTTGCCGCGCTCCCTCCCCGCACTCGAGCGGCGCGGACGTTGGCGTCGCCGCCCCGGACGGGATCAGCACGAAGTCGAACCAGGACCTCTTCCAGGAGATCACCCACGCACACAAGCACGGGCGCAACCTAGTCGTGCGTCAGCGATCGCTCCCAGGCTGAGCCGGGAGGACGATCTCTTTGTCGGCACTGCCCATGGCGGCAACACTGCGTACCGCGGCGGGAGCCGGCTCGTTCAGACTCGCGGCGAGTCGTTCGAGATCGCCCGCCGTCGCCCGGAGGACCTGCTGGCGGTCGGCGATCTGGCTGTCGAGTCGGGCCAGTTGCTCGAGTCGGGAGTCGGTGAGACGCCCCATCTCGGTATAGCGCTCTCGCCCCTCCGCATCGAGTGCGAGGCAGCGCTCTGCCGCCTCGGCCTTGAGTAGTTCCGACTCTTCTCGGGCCGACGCCACGATGGCTTCGGCCCGCTCGCGGGCGTCGTGTAGTGCTTCGTCGACTGATCGCCGCGTCGCCTTCAGGACGAGATCGAGTGACTCATCGGGATCGGCGTGGGCTCGGCTTTCCAGCAACACCTTCACCTGTGACGTCAGGAGGGCCAGGTGATGGTCCACGGCGCCGGGGTCGTACCCGCGCCGAACCCGCTCGAAATCGCGTGCGATCGACGCGACATCCAGCGCGTTGTTCACTTCTCCAGCGCCCATTGCTGTCCCCTCTGTGCGTGATCTGACGAGGAGTCAAGGCCACGTTGCGTCGACTCAGCGGCGCAGCGTGAGACCGTAGTCGGAAATACCACAGAGCGAAATCGGTTGGCGAGGTCAGCCCGGGAGGAAGAGTTGGGGATCCTTCGGCTCGCCATTGACGCGGGTCTCGAAGTGCAGGTGCGGCCCCGTACTCCATCCCGTCGACCCGATGAGGCCGACGAGTTCTCCGGTGTCGACCCAGTCGCCCTCGCTCGTTCTCAGCGCGCTGAGGTGGGCATAAAGAGTTGCGACATTCCCCTCATGCTGCACGATCACGGTGTTGCCGTAGCCGCCCTTGACGCCGGCAAAGATCACTCGACCTTCCTTGGCGGCCCACACGGCCTGACCGCTCGGCGCGCCGATGTCGACACCGGTGTGCATGCGGGTGGTGCCGAAGATCGGATGGACGCGTAGGCCGAATGTGGAGCCGACGCTCCCCTGCGTGGGCATGATGAATCCCTCGACCGACGCCGCTCCGGGGTCACCCGGCTCGAAGCCCAGTTCTTGAGCTTGTTTGTCCTTGATCAGTTGGGTGAGCTCCTCGGCCTCGCGGGCTCGGGCGAGCGCCTCTTGCTCCCACGTGTCGATTCTGGTCTGGAGCTCGGCCTGAATCTTGGCCTGCACCTGTTGGCGAATCTCGAGCTCGGCCAGTTCGTCCTCGACCACGAGCTTGAGCGCGTCGGCTTCTGCTCGAGCGTCCTCGCCCGCTCGGAGATGGGCCTCGCGTCCGGCCTGTGTTGTGCGGAGCTCAGCCAGGAGATCCCGGTCGGATCCCGCGGCGAAATCGATCATCGCCAGTCGAATTGCGGTGCGGTTGAGATCAGACGAGGTGAGCCATGGTTCGAGGTCACGGTTCGTCCCCACGAATGCATCGACCGCTCGCTGTTCGATGGCGATCTTGGTGATCGCGATGTCGTCAGCGGCTTCGATCGCGGCGACGGTGCGGGACTCGACCTCGGCCTCGGCGGCGGACAGGCGCTGTCGAGCGGCCTGTACCTGTGCGGTCTGGTTGTCGACCGCCGCCTGGATCTCGGCCAGGATTTCGGCCACCCGTTCGTCTTCGAGCTCGAGAAGTTCGAGCTCTTCGAGCGCTTCGGCTTCAGCGTCACGTGCGTCTTCGCGGTCGCTTCGAATGTCGCCGATGGTGTCGTCGTCGTCCTGCGCCGCGACCGGAGCGATCGCGGCGAGCAAGGCGACCGCTGCGAGAGCGGCGCCGGCCGATCGGAACCGGGAAGGAGTTGAGAACGGAGGAATTCGCAGCATGGGTCGTTCGTGCCCGGCCCGATCGGGTCACGAAGCTCGAAGGTTACCCGCGACGGGTGTGACACAAGTGGCACAGGCCCGCGTCGGAAGCGGGGCGCTCTCGTGGTGAACTACTGGGATGGAAGGCCCCCCGCACGACCCCCGGTCGTTCCATGTCTCGATGGATGAGACGGATGCGCCGATCGCTGCGCCCGTCGTCGCGACGCGGCCACGGCGGCGGCGTCGCCGGTGGCCGTGGGTCCTGGGCGCGCTGATCCTCCTCGCCTTGGTGCCGCTGTATGTGTTCACCTCTGCGTGGTGGACCTGGAGCGGTGTCGAGAAGCTCGAACTCTCCGATGTCACCGAGGGGAGCGCGACGGCGACCAACTATCTGGTGGTGGGCACTGATTCACGCGATGGGGTCGACGCCGATGTCGACAACGCCGGAGTGATCTTCGGCTCTGAAGGCGAGCGCACCGACACCATCGCGGTGCTTCGGGTCGACGGCGACGACGTTCGCCTGCTGGCCATTCCGCGAGATCTCTGGCTCCCCGTTGATGGGTCGAATCGCCGAATCAACGCGGCCTTCGCGGTCGGCGGTCCCGAGCTCTTGATCCGCACCGTGCAGGAGCAACTCGGCATTGGCATCGACCACTACCTCGAGGTCGACTTCGCCGGCTTCCTGTCGTTGGTCGAGGCGCTCGGCACCGTCTCGATCAGTGTCGAGCACCCTGCCTACGACCCAAAGTCCGGCCTGTCGCTACCCAACGCGGGCATCAACGAACTCGATGCCACACAAGCACTCGCCTTCGTTCGCTCGCGCTCCTATACCGAGCTGATCGACGGCTCCGAGCGCCGCGACGGCACCGCCGACCTGGGGCGGGTCGCCCGACAACAGGCCTTTCTCTCGGCTGTGTTCGCCGAACTGGGAGCCACGAAGAATCCGTTCACTCTGCTCGAGGCGCTCGACGGCGTGGCTGAGAACGTGCGGGTCGACGACGACCTCGGGATCAGCAAAGTCATGTCGCTCGGACTGACGATCCGGGGGGCGGACCCCGTCACCGCGACCTTGCCGACGACGCGCTTCTTCACAGAGGGCGGCGCTGACGTTCTTCTTCTCGATGCGGAGGCGGCGGCGACGTTGCTCAACGAGTTCGCCTGAGCCGGCGTCTCAGATCGCGTAGACGCCGTCGAGCACGACCAGCGCGGCGATGCCGGCGCCGAATACACCTGCGGTCGAGAGCCACATGCGCCGGGGTCGCGTTCCGGATACGAGGATCACGGCTGCCGGAATGAGGGCGAGGGCCGCCGCGAGGAGGGTCACGACGACGCCGCGCTCCGAGGCGCCGGCAATGGCGAGAACCGCGAGCGCCGGGCTGAACAGAACGGGAAACGCCATCGGGATCAAACCGCCGGCCAACCCGGCCAAGGCCGGCTCGGGCGCGGGCGGTGTGGCGAACGTGTCTTTGAGCGCTACGACCAGCAGCGCGATGCCTCCGGCGATCCGTGCGTTCGGGCCGGAGACATCGACGAGATCGAGGAGAGGGCCGGACAGCATCGCCGCGAGAAGAACGAGCACGAGAGTGGCGGCGACTGCCACTCCGACAAGACGGTGTGTCGTATGCGGGGCGCGTGCTGCAGCTGCCCTGAACGGATTCGCCGCCGCGACCATCGCGAGAACGAGAAGAGTGAGCGTCATGAAGGATCTCCGTTTCGAGTGTCGCGCAGCAGGAGGAGCGCGCTGAGCGCATGCTGTTGATCGTCCATCTGCGTCACGTGAAGTCGGAACCAGGCCCCAACCTCATGGATCGGATCATGGCGGGCGTCAGCGTCGTCGCTGATCTGACGGCTGACGAGAAGATGGGCGGCGCAGTCGGCCCGCTCGATCAAGGCGCCGAGATCCGCCGTGCGCGCACCGTTGCGCTCGAGTTGGAGCATGTGGTTGCCCAACCCCTCCCCCAGCGTGCCGACGCCCGCAGCGAGCGCGATGTCGCCGCGCGTGAGCCTCGTGATGCCGCCGCGTCGCTGAGACTCATAGCGGACCTGCAGGCTGAACAAGCCGAGTTGCCGCGAACGCCAGTCTTCCTCGGCCTCGTCGATCTCAGGAGGCGTCGGCCAGCGATCCATTGTCTCGAAGGCGTAGGCGCCCCAGTGATCGGAAACCGGAGGCCACGGCGACTCGATCTCATCGCGATCCTCGACGAGGTAGCGACGGATCCGCAGCGCAGGCTCGTCGAAGTCTTCGTTCGGGAAGCTCAGATGCAGCCGGGCCAGCGCCCACAGCACCTCACCGGTGAAGAACGGTGATCGAGACTCCGTTGGCCCATCGACGACGTGGATGTCGGCACTGACACTGCCGTCGTCGGCGACAACCGCCGCGAGCGTATGACCGAGCGCCACGAGCAGCTCGTCGTGGTCGGTCTGGCCGGTGGTGATTCGGCGCTCGTCGAGCGCGGCTACCAGGAGGCCGGTGGAGCCACTGCCGACGACGCTGCCGCGGCCGAACGCCGGGCCGACGACGGTATCGACGAGACGAGCCTGTACGTAGCCGAAGGCGCCTTCGGCGGTGGCGCCGGCGCCGCTCATGCCGTCGGCTTCGGCCTGCCACAACGACCACATGACGCCGGCGTGGCGGGTGTCGTTGTAGCCACCCTCGTTCTCGCCGTCGAGGCGGTTGTAGCGGTAGAGGAACCGCCCGTCGGGTTCGAGATTCGCGGCAAACCAGTCGACCGCGAGTTGGGACGCTTCGGTGAGTTCGGCGTCAGTCGGTCGGCCGCATCCTTCGGGGTGCACAGCAACGCTCACGACGCCGCCGACCAGCAACCAACCCATCGCCGCTCGTCCGAGCCGCCTCGCTACTCCATTCACCCGCGGAAACCTAGCGGGCCGATCACAGCTCCTACGATGCACCCGTGCGCCGACCGCTTCGACTCGCCTTTGTGGGCCTCACCGCGATCATCGTGCTCTCTCCACTCGCGCGAGACCCCCACAGCGACACGTACCCCCTTTCGACCTACCCGATGTTCGCGTCCAACCGCGGCGACGAACACCGCATCGCCACGGTCGTCGAAGTACTCGACGACGGCACGACCGCACGACTCTCGCCCGAGATCATTGCCGGCACCGACGAGCTGGTCCTGACCGCGGTGACCGTGAATCGTTCGGTGCGAAACGGCGAAACCGACGCGCTCTGCGACGAGGCCGCCGACCGTCTCGGCGTCGGCCGTCTCGTTCGAGTACAGATCGAGCGCCACGATGTCATCGAGTTGATTGCCCACGATGCGCCACCTCTCGGCATCGAGATCCTGGCGGAGTGCCGCGATGAGTAGGCTTTCTCGCTACGAAGTTCTTCGCGGCCTCATCGCCGGCTACGCCGCGGTCTGGGCCGCGGTGAGGGGGCCGGCGACCCTAGACACGCTCGACTTCGCTGAGCGCCGCTTCGACCCGGTCGGTCCGCTCGCCTTTCTCGATGGCCCTCTCCCCGACTTCGTTGTTGTGCTCGCAGTCGTGATCACGCCAGTCGCGGCCGGGCTCTTGGCCTTCGGCCGCCGTCCGCGACTGAGCGGGCCGATGGCCGCGGCCGGGTTCTTGTTGATCACGACCTACCGCAACAGCTGGGGGCATCTGCTGCACACGGAGAACCTGGTGTCGATGCATCTCGTGGTGCTCGCCGTCACTCCGTTCTTCGAGCGCCCGAGCGATGAGGATGAGCGGGACTGGGCGGTGGACGCGCTCGCCATTCTGACGGTCAGCACATACTTCATCGCCGGCGTCGCGAAACTGCGAATCAGCGGATCGACATGGCTCGATGGCGACGTGCTGCGGCACCAGATCGCCTTCGACAACGCTCGCAAAGAGGTGCTCGGCGATACCGCATCGCCTTTCGCTGGTTGGATTCTGCGTCAGGGATGGTTGCTGGCACCGGCCGCGATCATGACGATGCTGGTCGAACTGGGCGCCCCGATCGCCCTCGTCAGAGGCCGGGTCGCTGCGGCCTGGTGCGGCCTCGCGATGGGCTTTCACCTGGCCATCCTGATCTTCATGGCGATTCTGTTTCCGTATCACCTGCTGGGCATCGGACTCGCTCCCCTTCTTCCGGTCGAACGCCTCGGCGCTACGGTCTCGGAATGGACAGGACGATTCCGACGAGTCTCGACGACATCGACCCCGGCTGGTTGACGGACGCGCTGCGGTCATCGGCAGTGATCGACGCGTCGACCTCGGTCACAACGTGCGACTCAGTGGTTCTCGGTACCGGAGAAGGGTTTGCCGGCGACCTTGCCCGGTTGACCGTGACCTACAGCGGCGGTGACGGTCCGTCGACCATGGTCGCCAAGATTCCTACGTCGATCGATGACAACCGCAACGGCTCGGAGATGCTCGGCGTCTACGAGCGTGAGATTCGGATGTATCAGCAGATACTCCCGACACTGGGGGTGCCGGTGCCTCGGCTCTACTACGCGGATGTCGACCCGAATCCCGACTGGGAGAAGCAGATCGGCGCGGTCAAGAAGGCCGAGCGACTGCCGGTGTGGATTCTCCGGTTTCTCGCCTGGATTCTGCAACGGTTCGCGAAGGCGAAGCCCCGAGGCAGCGTCCTGATTCTGGAAGATCTCGCGCCGGCCGAGATCGGTGATCAGGTCGCGGGAGCGTCTCTCGAGCGGATCGGCGAGGTGTTGGAGGTGGCTGCTCGCTGCCACGCAGCGACCTGGGGCGAGCGAGTTCCCACCCCCGGCCCATGGCTGGTGTCGGGCGGCATCGCCCCGAAGTTCTTCCAGGCCAGCTTCCTCGGAACCCGCAGGAAGTTCCTGAAGGGTGAGGGGAAGAACATCAGCAGCCACATGAAGTCGCTGCTCGATGACCTGCGCCGAGACGGGGTCGCCCGCGGCCGCCGGATCCACGCCGACATCCCGCAGTGCCTCGTCCACGGCGATCTTCGTCTCGACAACATCTGCTTCGACGGTGACGAGGTGCGGGCGCTGATCGACTGGCAGCTCACGCGTATCGGACCAGCGGTGGTCGACGTGGCGTACTTCATCGCCGGCTCGGTCGATCCGTCGGTCGATGAATCAGTGATCGACGGCCTCCTGGGTCGATATCACGCGGCTCTGGTCGATGCCGGGGTGGTCGACTACCCCCGCGAACGGTTCATGGCCGACTACGACGACGGACTCCTGACGGTGTTGGGGTCGGTCACCGCGGTCGAGTTGCTCGATATGGGCGATGCCCGCGGTCGTGACCTCGTGGATCGAATGGTCACTCGTCTCGACGGCCGCCTCGGGCGTATCGCGGCATGAGTGCCCGCTAACGTGCCGCGCATGAGTGAGGTATCCGACACGTTCGACGCGGCCCGTTGGCGTGACATCGCCGGATTCGAGGATCTGACCGACATCACGTATCACCGGGCGCTCGATCAGGGCACGGTCCGCATCGCGTTCGATCGGCCGGAGGTGCGCAATGCTTTCCGACCCCACACGGTGGACGAGCTCTACCGATGTCTCGACCACGCTCGGATGACAAGCGACGTCGGATGTGTGCTGATCACCGGCAACGGCCCCTCGCCAAAGGACGGCGGTTGGGCGTTCTGCTCCGGTGGCGATCAGCGCATCCGCGGCAGGGCCGGCTACCAATACGCCGAGGGGCAGACGGCCGACACCGTCGACCCCGCGAAGGCCGCCCGTCTTCACATTCTCGAGGTGCAGCGCCTCATCAGGACCATGCCAAAGGTGGTTGTCGCGGTCGTGCCGGGATGGGCCGTGGGCGGCGGACACAGTCTTCATGTCACGTGCGACCTCACGATTGCGAGCGCCGAGCACGCGATCTTCAAGCAGACCGACACTGATGTGGCGAGCTTCGATGGCGGGTTCGGTTCGGCGTACCTCGCCCGCCAGGTCGGCCAGAAGCGAGCGCGCGAAATCTTCTTTCTCGGTCGCGACCACTCCGCGGAGGAAGCCGTTGCCATGGGGATGTGCAATGCCGCCGTCGCCCACGGCGAACTCGAGGCAACCGCGCTCGAGTGGGGCGCGGAGATCAACGCCAAGTCACCGACCGGTCAACGCATGGCCAAGTTCGCGATGAACTTGATCGACGATGGTCTGGTTGGGCAACAGGTCTTTGCCGGCGAGGCGACGCGCCTCGCCTACATGACCGACGAGGCCGTCGAGGGCCGCGATGCCTTCCTCGAGAAGCGGCCCCCCGACTGGTCGGCCTTTCCCTGGTACTTCTAGGTGTCGGCGGCCGCCGACGATCCTGATCTCGTTCTGAGATTCTGGAAGCCGCACGGAGTGATGACCGCATTTACCGACCGGGACGGTCGGCCGACACTCGGTGACTTCATCGAAGTGCCCGATGTCTATGCCGCTGGTCGTCTCGATCGTGACAGCGAGGGTCTGTTGCTGTTGACCAGGGGAAAGGGCCTGCGTACTCGCCTTATGCGCCCCGATATCGGTCACCCGCGGACGTATCTCGTTCAGGTTGAGGGCATCCCCACGGCCGACGCGTTGGCCCAACTCGAGAGCGGCGTGAAGATGAAGGACGGAATCACACGCCCTGCGACCGTCGAACTCCTCGACGAGGCACCGTCCCTCCCGGATCGCGACCCGCCGATCCGGGTCCGTAAATCGATCCCTGATCGATGGATCCGGCTGACCCTGACCGAGGGCAAGAACCGTCAGGTCCGGCGCATGACGGCGGCTGTCGGGTTTCCGACACTGCGGCTCGTACGCGAGCGGATCGGGCCGATCGGTCTCGATGGCCTCTCCCCCGGTGGGTGGGACATCGTCGGCGAGCACGACCGGGCATCCCTGCTGGCGTCGCTCAGAGCGGCGGAATCGTCCAGTCGACCGGCTGGCGGCCGGCGTCGATCAGTGCCTCGTTCGCTCGGCTGAACGGCTTCGTGTCGAAGAAGCCCTTGTGGGCCGACAGCGGCGAGGGATGCGGCGACTCGATCACGGCATGGCGGTGGCGGTCGATGATCGCCCGTTTCTTGCGGGCCGACGCGCCCCAGAGAATGAAGACGACCCGGTCGTCTTTGCCATTGACGGCATTGATCACCTCGTCGGTGAAGGTCTCCCAACCCCGGCGCTGATGGCTCGCCGCTTCTCGAGCGCGAACCGTGAGCGTCGTGTTGAGCAGTAGCACTCCCTGCTTCGCCCATGCCTCGAGATTGCCGTGGTCGGGAACGGGTAGGCCAAGGTCGGACTCGAGCTCCTTGTGGATGTTCTGCAACGACGGCGGCACGCGCACCCCGGGACGAACGCTGAAGCAGAGACCGTGCGCCTGATCGGGCCCGTGGTACGGGTCCTGGCCGAGGATGAGCACCTTCACTTCGCTCAGGGGCGTCAGGTGCAAGGCGGCGAAGACCTCGTCCTCGGGCGGATAGACGGCGAACGCGGCCCGTTCCTCCGCCACGAACTGCATGAGGCGCGGCCAGTAGGCCTTGTCGAACTCCCCCCGGAGCACCGGGTTCCAGTCGGTAGTCGCCATACGGCGACGTTAGACGGGCCGGGTTCCCACCACGCTGGCTCGTTCCATGATCCTGATGTCCGGGTAGTAGTCGCTGGCGGCGTAGTGCTGCACGGCGGCGTTGTCCCAGAAGACGATTGTGTCGTTTTCCCAGTTGAGCCGGAACTGGTATTCGAGCGTGGCGGGTTGGGCGATGAGATGGCGAATGACTTCAACGCTCTCGGCTTCGTCGAGTCCCTCGATATGGGAGGTGAAGTAGCCGTTGACGAACAGAAGCTTTCGACCGGTGACGGGATGGGTGCGCACCACGGGATGGCGCACGAGCGGGTACTTCTCGCGCATCTCCGCCTTCTTGTCGTCGGGCACCTGGTGAGCGAAGGCGAGCATGTAGTCGTGGATCGCGTGGAGCCCCTCGATGCGTTCCTTCCACTCGTCGGTGAGTCCTTCGTAGGCGGCGTTCATGTCGGCAAACAGCGTGTCGCCTCCGGTGGGCGGTACCTGGATGGCGTGGAGGATCGCGCCCATCGACGGCACTTCGCGCCAGGTCACGTCGTGGTGCCAGCCATTCTCGAATCCGCCCGTGTCGGCGCCCTTCTCGAAGCGCACCAACTCGGGGTGCTCCTCGTTGCCGGTGATGAACGGATGGATCTCGAGATCGCCGAAGTTCCGCGCGAACTCGACGTGCTGGGCCGAGGTGACGGCCTGATTCCGAAAGAAGATCACCTTGTAGTCGGCGAGGGCACGGCGGATATCGGCCACCTCATCGTCGGTCAGCGCTCGGGTGAGGTCGACGCCGCTGATCTCGGCCCCGAGCGTCGCTCCTCGAGGGGTGACCGTGATGTGGTCGAACTCTGGTGCGGCCAGCCGCTGACGCTCGTCGGCGAGGTGGAGCCAGGGCCCGAGCGCAATGCCGAAGCGTTCGATGAGGATTCGGCCGGGGGTGACGTTGCCGGCCGGGTCGGAGGTGCCGGCGGTCTCGGTCGATTCGGTTGTGGTCATGGTGTGTCCTGTGATTCGGGTGCGTCGTCGAGCAAGCCGCCGACGAGCAAACGGGTGGTGTGGGTGAAGAGTTGATCGCCGTCGACCGTGGTGAACGACGGCAGGTGGCGCGCGAACGCAGGGTGAGTGGTGGCGTCGACCTGGCCGACGGCGTCCTGGAGGCCGCCACTCGAGTCCGCCGGAAACGATTCGAACTGGTGCGATACGAGGGTGAACCCCACCGTGTGCCAGAAGAGCGAACGAAAGGCGAGCACTGCGTCAGCATCTCGGTAGCCGACCTCCTCGACCAGAGCGAGGCCCTGCTCGACCGCGCTGAGTACGGCGGCGGACAGGCGATCGGCGGACGCGTACAAGCCGAGCAGATTGCGGTCTCGGATCAGGTGAGCACGCAGCGCGATGCACAGAGCCACGGCCCGTTCGGTCCACGGCTCGTCGGCGGACACGGGCAGCTCGAGCTCGGCCAGCGCACTGCGGGCGACGGCGTCGAGGAGATCGGCCTTGCTGTCGAAGCGCAAGTACACGGTCATCGGATTGACCTCGAGCGCGGCCGCGAGCTTTCGCATCGAGAACCACGCGAGCCCGTTGGCCGAGATGAGGGTGCGCGCGGTGGCGACGATCTCCTGGGGCTGCAGCCCGCCGGTGGCCGCGGGGCCACGTTCCGTTACTGTCACCGGTGCAATATACGCTGTATATCCGCGCGCCGTCAACACGCTCTAGTATCTCCACGATGCACACGCTCGCCATCGTCGTCGGGGCATTGCTGGTCGTCTCGGTGCTGGCCGACCTCGTCAACACGCTTGTCGCCACGCAGACGAATCGGCGAGGGTTCTGGCTGACAATGCAGCTGTATTCCCGGTCGTGGAAGATCGTGCGGGCGATCGCCGGCCGTATCTCCACCGAACGACGACGAGAGCAGTTCCTCGGCGTCTTCGCTCCAGCATCGGTCCTGATGTTGCTGACCGTGTGGGTGGTCCAACAGGTCGTCGGATTCGGTCTGATCTGGTGGGGACTCGGCGGAATCAGCGGGGCAGAGACCCTCGCCGACTCGATCTACTACTCAGGCGTGGTCTACTTCACATTGGGATTCGGCGAGGTGGTCCCCACCGACGAAGTGCCGCGATTCGGCTCACTCGTCGAGGCGTTCAGCGGCGTACTCACTACCGCCCTTGTGATCGGCTATCTGCCGGCGCTCTACTCGGCCTACAGCGAACGCGAACGCAAGCTGATGACCCTCGACGATGGCAACGAGGACCGAATCACGCCCCAGAGTCTGATCATCGCCCGCTCCCCCGATGCCGATGTCGCCGCGCTTCGCGCCTACTTCCAGGATTGGGAAGACTGGATCGCCGGCGTGATCGAAACCCACACCGCCTTTCCGATGCTGATGCTGTTTCGCTCGAAGCACGCGGGCCAGAATTGGGTGACTGCACTCGGCCTGATCAGCGACGCCGCGTTGCTCTGCCAGATCATCGACGGGGCCGATGACCGAGAGCCCTACTGGTGCCTGCGCCGTTCGGTGCGCCTGTTCGAAGAGCTCACCGAGGGCAACGATCTGACTGGTTACAACGACGCCCTCGTTCCTCTGGAGGCACCCGACCCCGACATCGATCCCGATGGCGACCGGTTCTACATCGAGCTGTACCGCGATCTCGAGGCCCACGGTTTCACACTCCTTCCTCTGGAGGATGCCCGTCGCCGAACGGCCATGCTGCGAAACCTCTACGCGCCCCGGATGGAGTACCTCATCGACGAACTCGTTGCTCCGCGTGGCTTCTGGGGGCATGTTGTCGGCCACCAGCGCGAGACCGACGCCGTGCAACGCGACCCATCGGCCTAGCGCCGAGTGAGGTCCCCGTGACCGACGCCGGCGAGCGCGAGACTCTCGCCCGTGAGTGACACGACCGAGACCGCAAATGCCTGGCTGTCCAACGAGGACCTCGAGACGGTTCGGGGACGCGTGCCCATGGTCTATGTCGACGCCGTCCCAGTCCGAGTCGACGCTCTCGGCGAGGTGAGCCACATCGGACTGCTCCTTCGGGCCATGCCCGACGGCACCGTGAGCCGCGCCCTGGTGACCGGTCGAATTCAGTTCGGCGAGCGAATCCGTAGTGCCCTCATGCGTCACCTCGAGAAAGACCTCGGACCCATGGCCCTCCCGCGCATCCCGGCCAACCCGACGCCGTTCACCGTGGCCGAGTACTTCCCCGACCCGAGCGTGTCGGGCTATCACGACCCACGCCAGCACGCGGTCAGCCTGGCCTATGTCGTCCCGATCGACGGCGAGCCCGAGCCGTCCGAAGACTCCCTCGACCTCACTTGGGTCACCCCGGCCGAAGCCGCGAGTCCCGAGGTTCGCGAAGAGATGACCGGCGGCCACGACCGATTGCTCCGGCTCGCCCTCGCCCACGTTTGTCAGCTCCCGTAGAGGGTTCCTCTCCGCATTCGGAGAGACTGTCGCCCATGGAGCACCGCGACGTGATCGTCATCGGAGCCGGCCCCGCCGGTGCAGCCGCCGCGATCCGCGCCGCGCGCGCCGGGGCGTCCGTCCGGGTGTTCGAGAAGGCGGCTCCGGGGCGCGACAAGGTCTGTGGCGACGGGCTCACGCCCCG
>Ga0315336_1002720_pt1 | contig 25970 bp, 13 predicted proteins | sample ASW5metaG_FD_204512 | JGI IMG/M metagenome (GOLD analysis project Ga0315336, IMG submission 204512) | Ammonia-oxidizing marine archaeal communities from Monterey Bay, California, United States - ASW #5 | ecosystem: Environmental > Aquatic > Marine > Intertidal zone | place: USA: California... | reverse complement strand
TATAGGCATCGATCTCGTCGATCTGGGTGTCGAGGTTGATACCGAGAAAGGTCCGGTGAAACGCCACTCCGACCGAGATGTTCCCCATCGCGTAGCTGTCGCCCGTGTCCAGGGCCATCTGCCAGCACCGGTCCATGGGTGGCAGGGTCTCGTCCAGATGCGCCCGCCACGGCCGGATCAGGATCTGCCAATTCGCCAGGAGCTCGGCGAGCATGTCGGTGCGGCCGGCCCGCTCGGCGAGCTCGTTCCCCAGCCGCGCCAGCTGGTCCGCCGTCTCGACGTCGTCGAGGACCTCCACGACCAGCGTGCCCATGGTTGCCCAGGCAAAGCCCGCGGCTGGCGTTCGACCGCACTTTGAAGCCTGCAGCGCCACCTCGGACATGTACAGGCCGGCGAGGTCGTCGCCCCTGAGAAACAGCGCCGGCAGGATCCGCCCGATGACCTCCACTGTCGCGGTGGCCTGTGGATCGGCCTCCTCGGAGAGGTCCTCGGCACTCCGGGGCAGCGGGTTCGGCATCTGATACCAGATCTTCGCGATCCGCCACAGGGTGTGCCCGATGTGGGCGCTCTTGGGCAGATTCAACCCGTAGCGGGAAAAGACCTGTCGTCCAGCCTCAATGAGGCTCTCGAGGTCCCCTTTGGCATAGGCGCCGCCAAACCACGAGGCGTAGAGCGGGACCAACTCCTGGGGTGTACATCCCGCGCTCTCGGCTTCCAAAGCGATGGCGCGAACCCCTGCAGAGTCGTGCTGGCTGTTTCGAACCCGAGAGAGCAACAGCGCGGCCTCGAGGGAGCGCACAGGCTGCTCGGTCCAACCCTCACTTCCGAGGAGAGTACGCGCAGCACTCAAATACTCCTGAGCGCGGTCGAAGGCGCTCGAAGCGATGGCTTTTCGGGCGGCTGCGATCTGGATTTCGGTGTTCTTCCTCCGGAATTCCGGTGGATTCGCCCGCTCGATGGTCTGCGCCAGATGACCGGCGATCTCGGTGATTCGGGCTTGTTGTTCGACGTCGGAGAGCGTCTCGAGCATGGCCATCGCGATGCGCCAATGAAGGTCGGCGCGGGAATCGGCAGACAACGAACCCCAGGCGGCCTCCTGGATACGGTCGTGCACGAAACTCACCCGTTCCCCATTGTCCATCGCGCGCAGAAATCCCTCCGTGAGCAGGGGCCGCAGCAGGCGGGTCGTCTCGCTCTCGTCGAGCTGCGCCGCGTTGCTGACCTGTCCGATCGAGGCCTGGTCTCCAATGTGCGCGACGACCTGCAGCAGCTCGAAGCTCGCCCGGGGCAGCTTGCCGAGACGGCCGACCATGAAGGCCTCCACGCCTTCGGGTGTGAGGGCGTCCAACGCGCCGAGGTCCAGCTTCCAGCGGGAGGTGGTCGGGTCGAATGCCAGCTGGCCGTCGCGATAGAGCGCCAGCAGGAGTTGGCGGAGAAAGAAGGGGTTCCCGCCAGTGCGCGCGACGAGCTCGGTGACGAGGGCGGCTTCCTGATCGGCAGCGAGGTCGAGGCTGTCGTGTACAAACTCGCGAACAGTGTCTTCCGCGAGTGGCCCGAGCTCGACGCGCGGTACCGCCCTCCCCGTTTCCAGCTCGAGGGCGGCAAGTGTGCGACTCAGCGGATGGGCCGCTCCCACCTCCTCTTCTCGCCAGGCGCAGACCACAACGACGCCGGGCGTCTGTCCTCGTCCCGCGAGGAAAGCGAGGAGTTCTCTCGACGCCCCGTCGGCCCACTGCAAATCGTCGAGGACCAGGACAACACCCCGTTGTGCCGCCGCTTCTCGAAGGAGGGCCACCACCGCCCCCAGACGTCGAGCGCGGACCGCATTCTCGTCCATCTCGCTCTCGACCGACTCTCCAAGGTGTTCTCGTAGGGACGGGACGAGGTCCACCAGCGCCGTTGCCTCCCCGCCCAGATCGGCGACCAGTCGACTCATCAGTGCGGCGAGCTCGCCCTCTCCCTCGCGGGAGACCTGATCGATCAGATCTCGCAGCGCCCGGGTGAAAGCGGCGAGCGGAACATCTCGGCCCATCTGCTCGAAGCGGCCGCGGATCATGCGGGCGTTGGCGACCACGATCGACGACTCCAGTTCGTCGATGACCGTGCTCTTGCCGATGCCGGCATGACCGGTGACTGCCACGATGCCGGACATGCCCAGTGCGGCTCGCTCGGTCTGGCGACGCAAGACGCGCAACGCGGCTTCCCGCCCATAGGGTCTCTGTGGCAGGACCAGGCGCGCCGACTGGTCCAGGGACCCCAGCTCGAGATCATCCAGGCCCCCGGCGTCGATAGCGTCCCGAATCTCACGGAGATCGCCGGTCAGTCCGCGGGCGCTTTGGTAGCGATCTTCCGGGTCCTTCGACAATAACCGCGCAACCACGTCCCCGAGTGCATCGGGGACGCTGGTCTCGAGCTCATCGACTCGCTCGGCCATTCGAGCCAAGTGGAAGTGAACCAGCGTCAGTGGATCCCTCTCCTCGAAGGGAAGGCGGCCGGTGAGCAGCTGGAACAGGCACACACCCAGGGAATACAGGTCGGCGCGGGAGTCCACAGCCCTGTTCGTCCGGCCCGTACGCTCTGGCGCGCTGTAGCGCAGGTCCGGTGTCGCGGTGCCGCGAGCGACCATGCTGTGGTTGAGGTGGGAAACGCGAGATCCGGCCGCGAAGTCGATCAACACGCCATTGGCATCCTCGTCGAGCACGATGTTGCCCAGGGTCAGATTCCCGTGGATTATCGAGCGTTCGTGGATCTCCTCCAGGGCGCTGGAGATGGCGATGCCCAGACCCAGAGTCCGATCGACGGCCTGTCTGCCCTCGGCCACCAGGGCAGCCAGATTCGTCCCCCCGAGGGCGGCCGTGATGATGGCCAGACCCGATCCGTCTCGAAGCAGCTCGAGATGGCGCACCACCCCCGGCGAGCTGGCTTCCTGACCCAATTCGAAGGCCCATTGGAATCCAGCGACCTCGAGCGCGCTCGGATGGCCTGTGGCGTGCCGCTTGACGCACACGGGCTGGCCGTCCGCCTTGCGGTTCGCCCGATAGACCAGCGAGGCGCTGGAACGCGAAATCAGCTCGCCAATCCCGTATTTTTGGAGTCCGCTCATTTCGCGCGGAGTGTAGCAGGGCTCGCTCGCCCCGCGGAGATCACGCGCCGAGTCGACCCTCCAGCTTCTGGCAGACCCACAATGCCTTCGCGTCCGGATGAAGCCCTCGAGCGATCAACTTCGTGCCCCCGTCCTTACCAATCGCAATCACGTCGTATACGGGCGAGACCTCTACCGGCGGCCCGGCCTTCCGCGCCGCCATCTGGGTGCGTCGCTCGACGCGAATCGCGACGGTATCCGCGAGCGGAATCCGCACCCTCGCGAGGCCATACGGCTGCGTCGAGGAGTGGATCGCGTCTGCATCGACAACAACGCGAGTGCTCGCCACGAAATAGGCCATCAGGACCAGGTCACTGGCGAGGGCCAGCGCCCCAAAAACCACCATCGTACCCAGCAGCACCGGATCTGCCCAGACGTCGAACATCACGGGCACCAGGCACAAGAACATCGTGACCAGGGCCATGGCAGCGGCGCCGATCTGTTCCTGACCCGTCATCTCCCACGGCAGCGTGATCTCGAGATCTTTCTCGTCCTCGAACACCCGCACATTGTCGGGCTCCCCAAGCGCCCCTGCCGGAAAGATGGACGCGCAACTGTCGCAGACCATGGACACCGCGTAGGGCTGGACCGCCTCCCGTTCCAGCGCGATGCCGCATTCCGGGCACGCCTCCATTCTCACCTCGCATCGCGCAGGGTACGGACCCATCGTTCGTTTTCTTTCATTGCGCGCGGCGTCTGCATAGCTTCGTGTATTCTGCGGGTCTGCTCGAAAAAGGAGAATCGGCATGGGAAGCGGTGCACCACGAGAGCTGGGCGGACCCCAGCAAGAACTTCCACCCGTACCTGCGGATCTGTCGACCAAGCTCACCTTCGCACTGGCCAAGCTCGATCAGCTCAATGCGCCGTTCAAGCAAGCCCGAGACGACGAGCGCAGTCTGCAGACGAACAAGGCGTGGAACGCCAAGTGCAAGGAGATCGACGCGCACTTGCGACTCGGGGCCCTGGTCCTCATCAACTCGCACCAGCTGTCGCTCGATATCGGCAGTGACGGCGGCGGAATTCGCACGGCTCCCTGGACCGAAGAGACCGCGATGGCGTTCGCGAAGCTGAGCATCAAAGTCGAAGAAGATGGTTCGATCGCCGCGGTCAGCGACGGCGAGACCATACTGTCCGGAAAAATGGAGGACATCGACTACGACTGGGTGTTGAAGGCGATGATCGAGTGGGCGGTGAAGGCCGTCCTCAAGAAGGGCTGACCCTCAATCGACCGGCGCGGTCTAGAACCAGTCCGTGACCGTGTCCCAGGCATCGCCGGCGGTGTCGCTGGCCCAGTCGGTGGTGTCGTCCCAGGTGTCACCGGCCCAGTCGGTACCCGTGTCCCAAGCGTCACCGGCCCAGTCGGTGGTGTCGTCCCACGTCTCGCTGGCCCAGTCGGTGGTGTCGTCCCACGTCTCCCCGGCCCAATCGGTGCCGGTGTCCCAGGCGTCGCCCGCCCAGTCGGTGGTCTCGTCCCAGGTCTCGCTGGCCCAGTCGCTCGTGTCGTCCCACGTCTCACTGGCCCAGTCGCTCGTGTCGTCCCACGTCTCACTGGCCCAGTCGGTGGTGTCGTCCCACGTTTCGCCGGCCCAGTCGGTGGTGTCGTCCCACGTCTCGCTGGCCCAGTCGGTGGTGTCGTCCCACGTTTCGCCGGCCCAGTCGGTGGTCTCATCCCAGGTTTCGCCGGCCCACTCGGAGGTGTCGTCCCAGGCCTCGCCGGCCCAGTCCATAGCGTCCCCGCCAGCGTCCCAGGCCCACTCGCCGGCGTCCTGCATGAGCGTTCCAGGCGCGTATTCGCCGAGTCCGACGGCATCCATGCCCGCGTTGAGGCCCAGCATGGCGAGACCGCTGCCGGGGAGCAGCATGTTGGCGAGCATCATGGAGCCCATGTCGCCAGCCAGGGTCTCCGACGTGTAGTCCACATTGGCGCCAAGGCCGTACGGAAGTGGTACCGAGACACCAAAGCCGTACTCTTTGCGGCCATCGCCGTCCGCGTCCTGGTTGTAGACGCGGGCAGCTCCTGACGTCAGGCCGAACCCGAGGCCGGCCTTCATCCCGCGATCGGTCCTGCTCTGGGCATCGACGGTGCGATAGCCGAGCTCATCGTAGATGGCGTCGGCGCGGTAGCCGATTTCGCCAATCCCCGATTCTTGGTCGTAGCCCGCGCTGAAGCCGGCGTCACCGACGCGCGTTCCACCCCAGAATCCGGATTCACCCGACTTGGCCGGGTCCTGGGAAATCCCTGCCACGGTGACATTGCCGCGACCGAGGCCCGCGAACCCGTCTCCGGAGCCCAACTGCACCTGGGCGTCGCCCAGCTGGGTGTTGATACCCTGGCTGTCGGTCTCGTTGTGGCCGCGGCCCCAGTTCCAGCGTCCTCCGCGGACCTGGCCTCTCCTGTTGCGCGTCTTGCGTGCTGGCATATTCGTGCCCCCCTGAGGAGTTGGTGGACACTAAAAAGTTTACCAGGTCCCTCCCAGGAGATCCAGCGATGCGGATCAGTCCAGGGGGGGCCATGTCACGACGGGCGCCTGCGGGTGGGACTTCAAGCCATAGGACCGCTCGGCCATGACAATGGCTTTTTCCCAACCGGAGTTCCGGCCTTCACCGGCGCGTACTTGTGCGGGGAGCTCTTGCGGGTGACCGTCGAACTCATCGCGCAGCCGCTGCAGCCAGGGCTCCGGGTCGTCGGCGTGCTTGACCGGGAACGACGCCGTGACCCACATCGTCACAGAATCGCCGAGTTCGGAGCCGGGATCGCTGACCGGAACCACCCACATCGCCTGCATCACGCCCTGGCCCGGAGTGCGCATGTCGGAGTTCGACTTCCAGGTGGACTTGCCGAGGACCTGGGTCTTCGCTTCTCCAGTGAATGCGAAGCGGTCCGCCTTCGGGTGGTTCGGGGCCTCGGTCACCGACTCCAGCGTCTGGACCTGTTTGGTGCGGCCCACGCAGGCGCCGATGCCGATGAGCACGATGAGGGCGACGCCAACGAGCAGAGCGGTCGTCACCCGGCTCACTCTTCGGCCGTCGCGCGCGTCAGCCCCAACACGGCGACCAGCTCGGCCTTGGGAGCTGGGAGGGTCGCGGCGTCGAGCTGGCGCAGCGCGAGCAGAATCGGGGCCACCGGTGTGCGGATATTCCGATGGGCGGCGGGATCGGCGAATCCGATCACCGCGTCGGACACCGGTGCCACCCCAGCGGCAGGCACGCCGATCTCGAGCACATCCCAGGCTTCACCGAGCTGCTCGGCAATGGTCTCGGCGAGCTCGGCGTGTCCGTCGATTTCGAAGCGGGAGCCGAGATGCTCGGTGGCGGCCAGCGCCGGGATCCCCGACGCCAGCGCGACGATGGAGCCCGCGGTGCCAGCCCGTCGCTCCTTCTCCAGACATCCCTCGACCATGGACTGCAAGCCGCGCAAGACCGAGTCGTCCACGGCTCCGTTGACCGCGTCGAGGGCTCCCAGAGCGGCCCATGTAGCGACGAGGGAGCCACGGGTCCCCGCTTCGGTCCGTCCTCGCTGTTCAGCGACGATGTGTGCAGCGAAACCGCGCCACCACACGTCCCGGTCGACGATGGGGCGACCGGGGCGAGGGCGTGCACTTGTGGGTAGCATCGAGAGCATGCGGTTGGTCACCTGCTTCCAGCCACCGGACACGGCGGCCGGTGCCTCCCCGCGCACCACCTGCCCGTGGAGCAACGCAGTGCACATGGTGGCGGTCCAGATCGGCTCGTCGTAGGCGGTCAGCGACGGCGCGAACCGCAGTGCCTCGAGGGCATAGCGCACCTGGTTGACCGCGTGTGGCACGGGTCGGGACGCGACCGGCACCGGTCCGGGCTCCGCCTCGATGGCGGCGGCCAGGCGAGCGGGCGCCGGGTATTTCAGCGCTACGGCGCAGGCGCGCGCAGCGCGATTGATTCGGTCTGGGGCCTCGATTTTGTCCTGCTCGGCGCTCCCAGCGTCCACCAGCTCCTGCAGGCAGTGCGACAGGTGGTACAGCTCGAATCGGGCCCGTGCAGCGGGGTCCTCGAGTAGCTCGCGCGCGGCGTCGAGACCGTAGCCGCGCACTACCGGAGCGAGTTGGCGGGGCAGCATCGAGAGCACCGATCCCCAGGCGGAGAGCGAATCGCCGATCCACGACTCGTGCCAGCCCGTGATCGAAGCCACGGCGCCGTTACGGTCGATCGTGAGGTTCTCGGGCGTCAGCCGGCCGTGGACCAAGGACCATCGATCGACCTCGTTGAGTGCCCCCTGGAGCTCGGAGATGCGCTCGACGATGGTGCCGAAGTGCGCCTCCAGGGCCGTCCCGCGTACGCGAGCCTCGTGGATCCTCCGATAGATCCTCGCCATCCACTCGGTGCGCCAACTACCGCGCTCGGGCGTGAACCCGTGGACCGAGACGCCGGTGGCGAACGCCAACTGGGGCGTTTCCTCGAGTGACGCCAACACGCTGCCGATCGTCTGAAACACCGTCTCGGCGCGGCCGGGGGTCAGCGAAGCGGCGGCATTGGTTCCCGGTGGGAGGTTGCCGATCATCGCCGCGGCGCCGAGCACCTCGGGCCCGAGGAGCACAATGCGCCGGACGTGCGGAATCTCGCCATCGTCGTCCAGCAACCGAGTGGCGTGCAAGGCCGGCAGGAGACCGACGCCATCGGGGTCGTCGAGCCGGACCTGCAAGTAGATGGGTTGCCGCTCCTCATCGTCGTGGTCGATCCGGTAGTGCCCCACGAGGTACGGGACGCGCAGGGCCACAACCCCCGTTGGTTCAGGCAGATCCCGCCCCGAAAAGTAGGCGCCGAGCAGTGGAAGCAGAGTATCGGGCTGGCGCGGGTCGAAGAACATGAGGCGGCCTCGACGGCATCTTGCCACAGGCGTTCGGGATCGACCGGCACGGGTGTGTGGGGTCAGGGAAGTGGAATCTCCCCGTCGAAGATGCGCGTGAACGTCGCCTCGTCCATGAGCGGCACGCCGCGTCGCTCGGCCTCGGCCAGCTTGCCCCCCGGGCGCTTTCCGACGAGCACATAGTTGGTGCTGCGCGTCACGTTTCGGCCCACCTTGCCCTGCCGGGATCGGATCATGTCCTCGATTTCTGCCCGCGGCAGGGAGAGCACCCCGGTGACTACGAAGGTCGTACCTGCGAACATCGTCAGCAGGTCCACTTCGTCGGGCGTGGCGGGGCGAATTTCCTCTGGGATCGGGTCGGGACCCGGCGTGGGTTCGACGGCGACCACGGGTTCGAACTCCGGGAGCGGCTCCGGGATCGGCGGAAGCACCGGTTCGAGCTCCGGGGCCGGCGGAAGCACCGGCTCGGGCTCGGGCGTCGGCTCCAGAGGTGCAAACGCCTCCGGATTCTCGAGGGCACGGACAACGCGCGCCGTGCATTGTTCTGGATTTACCAGCCAATCCTTGGAGAGCACGTGCACGACGGTCCACCCAAAGGCGCGAAGAACCGAGGGACGCGTGTGGTGCTGCTCCATCGGATCGTGGTCCACATACCGTTCGGCGGTGTCGATCAACACCGCCACCGACAGGGCCGAGTCCTCCCCTCTCCCGACGGCGAGATCGGCCCGGAACTCCGAGGCGCCGAGGTTGCACAGGACGACCAGGCCCTCGGCCTCCAGCGCTCGGGCGAGACCGTCGACAACCGGGCCGACCTCGGCTGTCTTCGCCTGCGGATCGCCGAAGTCGTGGGACAGGGCCCGCATGACCGTCGCGGCCGCCACGTCGTCTCCCCGGGAGGCCGCCTCGGCGTACTGCAGGTAGCGGCGAAAACAGAGCGCGCCGTCGTTGTATTGGTTGGTAATCGCGGTGTAGTCGATGCTCGCCACCACAGCCATATGCCGCTTTGCCCTGGAAAATACGACGTTGAGGCGCTTCTCTCCCCCACCCTTGTTGATAGGGCCGAAGTTCATGCGCATGCGGTCGTGGATGTCGGGGCCATAGCAAATGGAGAGGATGATGATGTCCCGCTCGTCGCCCTGCACGTTCTCCAGATTCTTCACGAACAAGCCCACCAGCTGCCCGTCGTCCTCACGTTCGTACTCGGCCTCGAGCTCGCGTTGGAAGGCGAGATCCGTCCGGCCCAGCTTGTTCAGAGCGCCCTCGATGACCGTCTGCTGCGCCTCCGAGAACGCGACGATTCCGATGGTCAGCCCGCCGCCCTCCCGGAGCAGATTCCGGACCATGCGCGCGATGTATTGGGCCTCTCCCAGGTTTCCGCGGTTGCTGTAGGGCGAGCTCGTCAGCCGGTGGTAGCTCAGAGGTCGATCGATGACCCGCGCTCCGGCGGTGTCCCCTGCTGCGATGTTCTCGACCGTGATGGGCTCGCGTTCCTCGGACCGAAGCCGGTCGGGTACGGTCAACAGTCGGCCCGCGTAGAAGGCCTGGTTGGAGAACCGGATCAGCGCCTCGTGGCGGCTCCGGTAGTGCCAGCCGAGCATCGTCGATGGCAGCCGCCGAGCCGAGTGGCTCAGGAAGCTGTCGGCGTCGAGGTCGTAGTGCACTTCGCGGGCGAGATCGTCGCTGAACTCGGTGTCGTCGTGACTTCGGCTCGCGGCGAAGAAGCTCGTCGGAGGGAGCTGCATCTCGTCGCCGACCACGATCATCTGCGGCGCCCGATAGACCGCCGGGATCGCCTCCTCCAGCGGGATCTGACTGGCCTCGTCGAAGATGACCACGTCGAAGCGCTCCTCCTCGAGGGGGATGGTGTCGGAGATGGAGAGCGGGCTCATGAGCCAGATCGGCTTGAGGTCGTAGACCACGGTGCCGGTATCGCCCTCGGAGAGCTCGCGGATGGAGCGGTGCCGCATGACCTTCTCGAACTCCCGCTCGAGGATGCGACGACCGGCGTTGTAGGACTTCTTCACGTCCTTCTGCTCGGCGTTGAGCTGGGCGTGTGGAAGTGACGACCAGCTGAGCCGCTCGACGAAGCGCTTGCGGACCCGCTCGCGGATGGTGCGGGCGTTGAGGGAGAGCAGCCTGCCGTGCCCGTACGACAGCTCGGACTGCCGCTTGGCCAGGGAGTTGGCGTCGAATCGCGCCAGGGGCCGGTTGTCCCGAAGGGTCCGCTCGATGGCGAGCTGGCTGACGGCAGCGTCCCACTGCGGAGGCGTCAGCGGGAGTGTCCGGACCGCATTGCGAACCTCAGGACTGGCCTGGAGCAAGCGTCGAAGGGAGCCCTGAACCTCGGGGAGCAAATCGGCCGCCGATCGGGTCTCGGAGACCTGACGCTCGAGGTCGGCGAAAGACAGGGCCTCTCCGCCGTCGAACACCCGGCTGGCCGCCGCACTGAGGGCATCGATCGACCGCTGAGCCGCCAGAACGGCCTCCACGGCGTCTGGCGAGCTGGACCACCGCTTGACGAGATCGATCTGGAGGGGTGTTCGCCCTTCACTCGAGCGCAGCCTGGCCACCCGCTTCGCGAAGTCCTCGAGTTCCCCTTGGAAGGAGAGCAGATCGCGGCCCTCCTGATCGACCGCCGCGACCGCATCCTCGCTGTCGTACTGGTCGGTCAACGTCTGGAGAACGGCGCTCCAGGCCGGTTGGACCGTGTGTTTTGTGAAGTCGTAGCGGGTGTTCAGCACCTTGCGCAGCCGCCACCACGCCGGCGACAACCACCGGAACAGGAAGAACAGCGCGTCGAATCCGCTCGCCTGTGCCAATGCCGCAGCGATGTCCGCCCGCGGGAGAGGATCGCGCCAGAAGGTGGTGTCCTCCTGGACTTTAACCAGCGTCCGCGAAGCGGCTTTTCGCTTGACCAGGAGCTGATCCAGCTGCAGCGATCGCGCGGATTCCCGACTGAGGAGCCCGAGGCGATCCGGGAGCAGGGACCGGAGCTCGACCGCCAACGCCAGGGCCTGTCCGAGCTCGTCCGAAGTGGCGTCGGGACTGACCCGTTGGCCGGCATCGCGAACCTTGCCGAGCAGGTCTTCGAGCACACCGAGGCCCTGCCGAAGGGCTCCGACCGGGGCCGCCTCGTCGAGAATCGCGGACCCGACAGACCGCAGCGCGAGCTGGCTGAAGATCGGGGACTCGCCAACTTCGGTGAGCGCCTTGGCGGCGTCGTGCACCGCATCGCGATGGGCGGCCCAGTCGCGATGGGCAGGCACGAGCTCGGCCTCCATGGGCTCCAGCTTCGGGGACTCGACCTGCCTCAGGCGCTCGCCGATGACGTCGATGACCGAGGCCTCTCCACCCTTGACCGGGGACGACATGCCCTCGGCAAACCGAGCCAGGGTGCCGATCGGCTCGGTCAGCATCTTGATCACGCCCTCCCGCCGGACCTCCGAGGCGACGAGCGCGGCCTCGGGACCGGCCCAGGCGGTGTATGTCTTCTTCAGGTCGTCGATGAAGCCCTTCTTGTCTCCCTGGGAGTCGTGGATCAGGACCGAGAGCTGATCCAGCCGATGCTGGGCGAGCCGGTGGTAGACGACATCGAGGGCGGCCCGCTTCTGACAGACGAAGAGCACCTTCTTGCCATTGGCGGCGAAGTCCGCGATCAAGTTGGTGATCGTCTGGGACTTTCCGGTACCTGGTGGTCCCTGGATGATGAAGCTTCGACCCGCTCGGCCCCAGCGAACGGCGGCGGCCTGGGTTGGATCGGCGGGCACGACCGTGAACAGGTCGAAGGCCTCGCCGTCTTCGGCAGCCGGAGCGTTGGCGAGATCGCGGGCCTCGAGGGAGAACAGCGTGTCGAAGCTCGGGTGGTCCTGGCCTTCTCCCTCGTCGAGCATGCGGTCGTAGTCCCGGACCAACGACATCTTTCGGTAGTTGAAGTTCCCGAGCGTGCAGTGGGTCAGATCCACCGCCCAGTCGTATGGACCGGCGGCGGCCTCGGCGTGGCTGTAGATCTCCCGCTCGGTCTCGCGGATGTCGGGATCGGCTTCGGCCTCGTCTTCGGAGACGGTTTCCTGGCGGATTCCGAGGTTGACCGGGACGGCCGAGCGCAGGTGGTCTTCGAGGGCCAGATCCTCCGGCTTGACCTTCTGGAGCCACAGCTGCAGGCCCATCGGCTGGAAGTTGGTCTTCGAGTACGAGTATTCGACACCCATGTCCGAGCGCAGGCCCTTGCCGGTCGCCCGACTCCTGCGCCGCCAGGCGTCCAATCGCCGCCGCGCCTTCTCGCGCATGAGCTTGATCTGTGGTCGGGTGAGCAGGTGCAGCGTGACGCCTGGTTCGCTGCGGGCAATCGACGCCTGAAGCACCTTGTGGAAGGTCTCGACGTCGGTCTCGGCGAGATCGACCTGATCGGGGAGCTCGAGCCCGTAGACGTCGTGGATGTGGTGCCGCAGGACCGGGTTCACCTCGGCGATCTGGGACGTGGCCTGGAGCACATAGCTGTTGCGGACGCCGCGCTTGGCGATCAGCGAAACCGGCAGCAGCAGGAGCGGCGAGCGGATGCGCTCGTCTTCGGCCTCCTTGAGGTTGTGCCAGTTGAGGAAGGCCACCACCATGCGCAGCTGGGAGAAGCCGTACTCGGTCTTGTTGCGGCGGGCCTCGCTGCGGACTTTGTCCAGGGTGCCTCGAATCCAGGGCGCGTCCTCGAACCGCAGGTACTTGTCGAGGCGGATCGCCCGACCGGCAGTGAGCTCGCGGCCGCCCTCTCCGTCCCACAGGAAGAGCTCCTCGGCGCGGATGGTCTCCACCGACAGCTGGGTGGGCACCGAGGCCAGGGTCAGATCGAGCATCTGCCGCGTGGCCTTGAAGTAGATGAGACGGTTTCTCCTGGTGATATCGAAGAGACGACCCTGGAGCTGGGTCTGGATGATCTTGCGGCGGGACGTGCGATCGGCCTGAAGGAAGCCCTTGATCTGGGTGAAGTCGAGCTCCTTGTCCACCCGCTCGTCGACATCCCGATAGCGCCGCAGCCGGGCGATCAGACCCTCGAGATCCTGAGCCCGCTTGTGCCGATTCGGCTCGGTCATGCGCACGATGGCGCGGGCAAGGACCGGGTGCAGGGAACCGTTCAGCCGGGTGAGCCGGTGGCGGTTGTGGGAGAAGGTCTCGAGCTCGGATTGCTCGGTGAAGTCGGCGCCGACCGCCAGGCTCGCAAACAGGATGCCGAGGGAGAAGATGTCGGTGAGCGCGTCGTGGTGGCCAACCTCCTGCTCCCAGGTGGTGTAGCCGGGCAAAAACACCGGTCGGAGGATGTCATCTCCCGGGTGGCCGACGTTCTCGGTGAGCTTGCGGGTGCCCTTGTCCATGTCGATCTCGAGCTCGCCGCGGGCGACGACCTCGACGCCGTCGGAGGTGCTGCGCTGGAGCTCTCGGACCCGCTTGCGCTCGCTCTTTGGCGCGATGGCGTCCGAGCTCCGGAACCACAGGTGACCGCCGTCGGCGAAGATGGCACCGGTCCCATCGAGCGGGGCGACCTTGCCGTCCAGATGCACCTTGTGGACCTGTTCACAGAGCGGCAGCATCGCCCGCAACAGCTCCTCATTGCCCCGGCCCTCGCCGGCGCGCGCCTCCCGCAGGAAGTCGAGGAAGTTGAGTTCGCCCTCGATCACGACACGCTCCCGTCGGCCTTGTTCAGCTTGTCATCGCGTTCCTCGAGGGCCGCTTTGATGACCTTCTTGGTGCGCTTGAGTTTCTTGTTCACCTGCTTGATGAGGTGTTTCTCGAGACCCAGGAACTCGGCGACGGCGTGGGCCTGGCAGAGCGGCAGGTCCTCGAGTTGGGGGTCGACAGCAACGAAATCCACCAGGATCAAGGCGAGGAAGTCCCGGACTGTGTCGCCCCACGGCGCGAGCAGCTCTTTGGGATCTGCGATCTCGGCTTCGAGCACCTCGTAGTCGTCGAAGAGCAGGCGCGCGTGGCCCATGACCGCATCGGACCGGAACCACTCCGGTTGGAGCAGGGCGTCGACGACTCTACGGGTCACCGCCGCGAGCTCCTCCTTGCGGAGCAGATCGAGATCGTCGAGCTGAATCGGCCCCTCGAGGAGGGTCCGGATGCGCGGATCGGCCTCGACGCCGTCGGCCGCAAACCACTCCAGAGCCAGGGCGCGCAGATGGGCGTCGGGGTGGGACCAACCGCGGGCTCCGGTTCCCTGCTTGGAGAGCAGCTCGCGACTCTGCTCGAGGAAATCCTTGGCGACGGCATTCGATAGTCCAGTGCGCATGCGAATCAATGTCCGAACGGCGGCGTCGAGATCGCTCACCTTCAACCCCGCCCGATCCGCAAACACCTCGCTGGAGAGGGAGAGCAGTCTCGCCGTCTCCATCGCCGATTCCAGGGCGGCCATGGCGACCATGCCGTCCACGGCACGCTGGGCGGTCAGGTGGATGCCCCCATCGAGGGTCCACAGCCGGTGGTGGGCGAGCTCGTGGCCGAGCAGGGCGCGAAATTCGTCCGCGTCTAAAAAGTCATGCACCGGACCGTGGAAGACGATCCGAGCCACTGTGGGCTGGAACATCAGGGCGGCGTTCATGGACCCGTCCATCTGGGCCTGGAAGAGCTCGACGGGAACGCCGAGCTGCAGCGCCTTGGCCACCGAGTCGACGACCTCGTAGATCTCTGGATGGCTCTCGCGTTTGAGCACGACGGTGGTCTGTAGCAGGTGCAGCCGCAGCGCCTCCTGATGCTCGGCTCGATAGGACTCCGAGGCGAAGTGGCGCCATACCGCGGGCGCCTTCGCTCGCAGGTGGTCGACGACGGCCCGGTGGTAGGGCAGCGCCTGCAGCTCGACACTCTCCACGTTCTCCCCCACCGACGACAGAACGTATGCCAGCTATCCGAACAGAGCCCGCCAACCCTCGGCAAGTCGCTCCAGCAGCCCGTTCTGTACCGGGATCGTCTCCGTCTCGATCTCGATCTCACTCAGAGTCGGCGAATCCCACCGGACGCCAACCGCAAACGGACTTCTTGACGAATGTTGAACGGCGAAGCACATACCTCGCCGACTAGGGTGCGCCGCCCAGGGAGATTACCCACATGCGTTCGAACCTTCCGCTATTCGCCCTTTTGGCCCTAGGTGCCTGCAGCGAATACGACCTCGCCAAGACCGAGAGCGAAGAATCGTTCACCCAATTACCGGCTGCCGAAGTCGATATTTTGCTGGTGGTCGACAATTCCTGCTCCATGGCCCCCTATCAGGCCGAGCTCGCCGCCAACTTCGAGAACTTCCTGACGTTCTTCGAGGAAGGGAGCGTGAACTACCACATCGGCGTGATCACCACCTCGGTCATCCCGGTCGAGTACGACCCCGACTTCGCCTGCACCCAAGAGGAGATCGACGCGATCCCCGAGGGCGGCAAGCTGGTGAACAACACCTACATCACCAACGAGACCAAGAACGGAAAGAGCAAGTTCGAGGAGCTCGTCAACGTCGGCACCTGCGGCACCGGAAACGAGATGGGCCTCGAGAGCGCGGCCCGGTCCATGTCCGGACTGCTCCAGGACGGCGACTTCATTCGCGACGACGCGTTTCTGTCCTTCATCTTCGTCAGCGACGAAGAGGACCAGTCTCCCTACGCAGTCAACGACTACACCAACGCCTTCCGCGGCGTGAAGGGCGAGCAGGACCGCGACAACTTCAACGCCTCCGCACTCGTGGTCACCAACCCCGACAAGTGCACCGAGCAACAGCTGGGCGCCGGCGGCGGCACCGCGGGCACTCGCTACGTCGACGTGGCCAACCAGAACGGCGGAATCCTCGGCAACATCTGCGCGGACAGCTTCGACAAGGTCGTCACCGAGCTCTCGTTGGCGACCAGCCGACTGGCCGACACCTTCTACCTGTCCAAGACACCTGACCCCGCCAGCGTCGTCGTCCTCATCGAGGGTGTCGAGGTCGGCTGCGACGAGGGCGTTTGGACGTATCAGGAGGTCGACTACAACGGCGACCCCGACGCGCCCGCCATCGTCTTCGAGCGGTCCGAAATGCCCTTTGCCGGCGAGACCGTCCTCGTCCGCTACAACTCCGGCGGCGGCGGCGAACACGTCTGCGACCCAGTCGACGACTCCACCGAGGGTGAATGATCATGTTGCGATTTTTCTTCATCATCGCCACTTTGCTGATGGCGTCGTGCGGCGGCGGGGGCGACCAGCAGTGTCTGTACACCAGCGACTGCGGCGAGGGCTCCATCTGCACCGAGACCGGCATCTGCCTGGTCGTCGAATGCTCAAGTGACAGCCACTGCGGCATCGGCTCCTATTGCGGCGACGACAACGTCTGCACCGCCGGCTGCAGCGAGGATCTCGACTGTAGCGCCGGGCAGACCTGCAATACCGACACCCACAGCTGCGCCACCTACGGCTGTCGGAGCACCGAGCTCGACTGCGCGCTGGGCCAGTACTGCGACGCCTCCAGCGGCTCGTGCAAAGACGACGACCGCGGCCACTGCAATGTCTGCGACATCGACGGCGGCGCCAACCAGTGCGGTGGGCAAGGCACCTGTGTCATCTGGAACGCCTTTGACAACTGCAACACCGACGCCCAGTGCGGCACGGACGAGACCTGCGACCTGTTCATCGAGGGCAAGTTGTGCCACCTCGACCGCTGCCTGCTCACCTGCGATCCGAACGCCGAGCTCAACTGCCCCCGTGGCCTGACCTGCACGGTCGGGGTTCTCACGACCGAGCCGAACACGGCGTACTGCATCGGGGACTGCGACTATCTGAAGGAGTCCGGGTTCCTGAAGTAGGGGCTTTGGGAGGGTTGGGTCGGAGCGACCGGATCGGCCAGGTGGAGGTCCTGGAGAGGACGTGACTCGATCGACGTTCGCCGGCGGGGACCTCGATGACGGCAACGTGGCGTTTGATGTTGCGTTTCGCTGGAAGTGGTCGAGAGGTCCATGGGGATCGGATTGAGTGATCGGGACTGGATCGAGTGACCGAGTGTCGCTCTCCGAACACACCTGGCAGTCCACACGCCCATGTCTCCGATGGAATCCCCCTTTCAATCCTGGGCCCTTTCAATCCCCAGGTGGCGTTACTGGAGGAGTACAAGATGACGATTGTGCACGGCGGCGAAAAGCCATGTTCGAAGCAGAAAACGCGATCCAGACCCGCACAGACGTGTGCAGATCTGGAACGCGTTCTCGCGTAGCCTATGTGCTTAGGCGGGCGGGGTGATGACTCCGAACACGCCGCCGGTGTTGTCCTGCACCACGGCCATACGGCCGACATTCGGGACTTCCATCAGCGGGCTGAGCACATTGCCGCCGTTGTTGCCGACGCGCTCGACGCAGGCGTCCACGTCATCGACCTGGATCCAGGCGAGCCACATCGCGGGGGCTTCGTCTTTCATGTGCTTGGTGGCGCCGCCAATGGGCGTTCCCTCGTTCTGGAGGATGAAGTATTCGCCCTCGGGCATCGGCATCTTCTCGCTGGTGAGACCAAAGGCCGCATTCAGCCAGGCGAGGTCGGCCTGGATGTCCTTGCTGTGCAGCTCGACCCAGTGGATCGACCCGTGGCCGGCTGGGGGATTCTCAGCCGTCGCCTCGTCGGCCTCGTGGAAGAGCGAGAAGTGCGCGCCACTCGGGGAGGACACGACAGAGAACCGGCCTACCGGAATCTCGGTGACGGGTACGACGACCGCGCCACCCGTGGCTGCCGCGGCGGCCGTGCTGGCATCGATGTCGGCGACGCGGAAGTAGTTGTTCCAGTGGCTGGGCACGCCTTCCATCGGCGGGGCCATGAGGTGGGCGCGGGGGATGTCGCTGGCGGCGAACATCGTCGCGGTATCCTCGCCCATCGTCATCTGTTGCACGGACCAGCCGATCACTTCGCTGTAAAAGGACTGGGCCTTGTCGGTGTCGGTACTGATGATTCCCTGCCAGCAGAAAGCGTTGTTTGCGTAAGCCATGTTTGTTCCCTCTCCGAGGATTTTCGGACCACTTCAGCGCGGTCTCGACACCACGACGAGCGAGAGTACGGGAGATCGACAACCGATCGAAAAAAAGATCTCGGCGCTTGGGCGAAGAGCCCCTCCCGACCGAGGACTATCCGCCGCGAATCAAGCGATTCGCAACTGTACGGGCGTCGGCGGGACGATCTTCGGGGCGCTTGGCCAGCATCTGCACGACCAGATCATCGAGCCAGGTCGGCGTCGCCGGAGCCACTTTCGACGGCTTTGGGGGGTCGCCGTACATGTGCCCCTCGTAGACCTGCAGCTTGCCGCCGGTGAACGGGGGCGCGCCGGTGAGCATCTCGTACATGAGGATGCCCAGCGAATAGATGTCGGCCCGAGAGTCCAGCATGTTTGTCTGGATGTACTCGGGAGCCATGTACTCGATGGTGCCGATGTGCACGCCGGCCGCAGTCACTTCTTCGTCCTCTTCGGAGTCGGCCATCTGGGCCATGCCGAAGTCGAGCACCTTGACGACCGCCGATTGGGCACCGACCTGGGCGAGGAGGATGTTCCCGGGGGCCAGATCGCGATGGATGATCCCGTGGGAGTGAGCTGCCGCCAGGACCAGAGCAATCTCGGCCGCCAGGTACTGCACGCGCTCGGCGGGAAAACGCCCACCGCTCATCGCCTCGGAGAGCAACTTGCCCTGGAAGCGCTCGGTGGCCACCCACGGGTAGCCGTCGGGCGTCGTGCCGTGATCGAGCACCCTCGGCGAACCGGGATGATTGAACGACGCCATCACCCGGACCTCGCGCGTGAAGCGAGTCTGGGCCTCGGGCTCGTCGTAGCGAGCGGAGTCGAGGAGCTTGATGGCGACCGTGGTGCCACCCAGGGTCGACGCCTCATACAGGCCTGCGAAGGTCCCGTGCCGCAGGAACCGGGTCACTTTGTATTGCCCGGCTATCTGCCGACCGACGATGTCTTCTCCCACGAATCCCTCCCGCAGCGGAGACTATCCCACGAATCCGGCTGAATATCCCACTCGCCCAGGCTTTCACCGTTCTTTGCGCAGTGGTTACTGTTTGGTGATCAGCGCGCTGAGCGCGGCCTCGCCATTGGCCAGCTCGTCAACGCGCTCGACATCGACATCGGCGACGATGATGTGCCCGACCTCGGTCCCGACCTCCACGAACAAACCCAACGCTTGCATGCCGGCCGTCTGGTGCCGATTGTCGTCCGTCGGACTCACATAATGAACCGAGATCGACCGATACCGATGCAACAGGAACAGGTGGATGATCGTCATCAGCCGCTTCTTCCGATTCTGATCTCCATACACCTCCTGGTCGCGAATCGAGAGAATGTGCTCTCCCTTCCGATCGCGAATGGTGGTGAAGATCACCCGCGCCGCCGGCGTGCCCTCTCCATCGGCGACCTGTAGCTCCAGCAGCTCCGATCCGGCGCGATGGGGCCGCAGCCGAACCGAAAGCGCGGGCCGATCGTAGTGGGATCGCCACATGTCGAGCCACGCCTCGAGAAGGCTCGTCGGAACCTCCGTCTGAACGAGGTGCTGGACCTGCGTCGAGCCCTTGCCCATCGCCTTCGTCGTCGCCGTGCGCCCCGACGAAGCCATGAGCATCCCGTCCAGGCGCGGTCCGCCCACCAGTGTCTGCGGCGTCCGATACGGAGACTCCACCAACCGCAGCTTCCGTTGGAGCTGCGCCAACGCGAGCATGCCGTCCTGGCGCAGCGCCTTGGCAAAGTCCTCCGACGCCATGCCGTCGATCTGGTGCCCGCCGTAGGTGATGAAGTTGAACACGAATCCGTGTTTCGCCAGGCCCTCCGGGAAAGCCGTCATCTCCTCGTCCGTCATGCCGGTGGTGTCCCAGTTGAATGAAGGAGAGAGGTTGTACGCCAACATCTGGTTGGGGTACTCCGAGTGGATGGCATCGGCAAAACGCTTGGCGTATGCCAGGTTGGCGGTCTTGGTCTCCATCCACAGGATGTCGGTGAAGGGGGTGAAGGCCAGGCTCCGGGCGATGGCGTATTCGATGCCCCCGCGAATCGGGTAGTAGCCCTCCGGGGTCCGGGCGAGCTCGCAATCCCACTCGACCTGAATGCCCAGGGCCGCGGCGTGGGCACGGGCGCCGTGGTGGGAGGTGCCCTTGGACCACTCCAGCCAGGCGTCCACGGTCATGTCGAACTCCGCGCCCTCGCTCATCCGGAAAGTCATTCGCGCGGCGACGGCCTCGCCGATGGTCATGGGCTTGGCGTCCTCGTCCCACTTGGCGGCGAACAGATCGACGATGCGGTCGAGGACCGGACCGAAGATGCGCGAGTCTCCCGAGAGGTAGCCCTCGGCAGCGGCGGTGATCTCGGCGGCCAGGCCGGTCCCGTTCAGCCAGTGGTCGGCATGCAGGTAGCTGCGCGGGTCGAGATCGTAGAGCAGGTAGCCGTTGGCGTCCTCGATACCGCGCTGGTGGAACTGCCGGAGGATCGCGAGGTAACAACGCTTCCAAGCCGGGATCTTCAGGTTGGTGGCCCCGAGGACGAAGGGGTGGTCCCGATAGTCGGCGATGCCGTCGAGGAAGGTCGCGGCCTCGGCGTCGGTGCGGGCGACGATGAGTCCGGGCACGCCCATGACGTCGAGCTGGAAACGGGCGGCGTTCAACCGCTTGATGTGGTCGTCGATGGGGACCAGCACCTTGCCACCCTGGTGCCCGCACTTCTTGCAGCCGGGCTTCTGATCCTCGATGTGGTAGCCGGGAACACCAACTTCGACGAAGCGCCGCACCAGGTTGCGCACGTGGGCGTCCCCTCCATGTCCGGTATCGGCGTCGGCGATGATGAACGGCCGGAAGTCGACCACTGGGGTCTGCGCCCGCTCGGCGTCGCTCATGCGCACCCGCGCGAAACGTTGATTCTTGTCCGCCGCGAGGAGTGCGCGCACGATGGGAGCGGCCTCGTCGGGGACCTGGGAGAGCGGGTAGCTGGCGAGGTCGGCGCCGGGGTCTTCCTGGACCGAGCCCTTTGCGGACGTCGCCCATCCGCCCAGGTAGATGCCCTCGATGCCAGCCCGCTTGATAGCCACGGCCTGACCTGGCGTATACGGCCCGAAGGTCGTGATGGAGCGGCGGCAGTCGAAGAGTTCGGCGAGGCGGGCCGAGAAACCCTCGGCGGCATCTCGCGCCACCGCGTAGTCCTGCCGGATGGTACCCCGCTGTTGAACGACCTGACGCGGGGTGTACAGACGGGTGATGCCGGCGAAACGCGGGCGGTCGAACCAGTCGCGCATATCGTCGATCTCGGTGTCCAACCGATGCTGTTCGGCATCGAGGGGTGCCACCGTGTCGAGGTTTTCGGTCGTGCGGTGGCCGCGAGCCTTGAGGGCCGCCTTGAACGCCGCTATCCGATCCTGCGCGACCTCCAGATCCAGATTATTCAGGTTGATGTTGAGCAAATCGATGTACCAGGGCATCTTCACTGGATCGAGCACATAGGCCTCGCAGATGGCCCTGGCGATGGGAAGTGTCGTGCCCTTGGAGTTGTCGTGCACGTCCCGGTTGCCGGCGGCGAGGAGCTTGGCGTACTCCTCGTCGAGGAGCTGCCGGAACAGGTCGGCGGTGAATGCGGTGCCGTCATCGAGGGACGCACCTTTGTGCACCCACTCCCAGAGGATGGAGAGCCGGATCTCGCCGGTGGCCATGTCCTCCATCAGGTAGAGCACATCGTCGTCTCCGAAGAAGTCGGCGGGTTTGAGCGCCGCGGCCTGGAAGCCCTGGGCGAAAGCGTTGCCGTACTGAAGAGCGACCGACAGCAGGTTGCGAGCGCCTCGCATCGTGCGCTCGGCGGGCTCGAGCAGGGTGAGCCCGACGGCGTCGGCGGCCGTGTGGGTCAGCGCCGGGAAGTCCCGGCCCATCTGGTTGTCGTCGCCGATATCGGCCCAGACCGGGCGTACGATATGCACCATCTTCCAGTGGGCGATCCACTTTCCGCAGGCGCCTTCTCGCTGCTCACGCTCGGCACCGGCGACGGCCTTCTTCATGCCGGCCTCGACTCCGGCCGCGGATCCAACGGGGATGTTGGGCTCCATGCCGCCCTGGAAGAGCGCGTAGCGGCCGTTGATGTCGGGGGTGTTCACCGCGCGGCGGACCCGGTCCTCGTAGTTGCGCATGTACCCATAGGTCATGCCGATGGACTCGATGTTCGGGTTGATGAACTCCTCGTCCCACGCCATCGCGTCGGCGACGCTGTTGATGTAGTCCCAACGGCCGGTGTTGTAGCCGACGAAGTGCGCGCCGAACGCGGCCCGGATCTCCAGAAGCTGGAAGGTGGCCTCGAGCTGCTCGACGAGCATGTAGACCTTGATGGTTCCCACCTCCAACGCCAGGTGTCGCTCGAGAGCGACGAGCATGGAGTTCCAGAAAGCCGCCTCTTCTGCCGTCTGGATCTTGGGCAGGTAGAGGACCACCGAGCGGCCGCGGGTGCGAAGGACCTCCCAGTTGTTCGCGACGTAGAGGACCAGGTCGACAATGGACGCCGAGAACGAGGACCCGTCGACGTGGCGAACGTGCCGGTCGTCGAGATGCAGGCCGCGGCAGCGGAAGATGGCGGTGGTGAAGTCGAGCTGCTCGCGCCAGTCGGCGATGATCTCTCGACCCAGGAAGTCCTGGGCCCAGGTGTTCATCTGGGCGGCGACCGTCTCGGCGGCGGCCATGAATACCGGCTCGCGGTGGAGAGCCAGCTTGAGGTTGCGCTGGTTGTCCAGAGACATCGTGGAAATCTGGCCGAGAGCGTCCTCGCCATCGAACATCCACCCGTCGGCCCCGGAGAGCAGGCCGTAGGCGACATTGCGGATGCTCGACTCGAGCGACGCGTTCGGCTTGGCGGCGGGACCGGTGCCCTGGAGCCACTGTCGCTGGAGGTCGGCGGGGATCTCACCGCCGACGAAACGTCCCTCCCGCGCGTCGCGGACTCGGATGGTGGTGCCCGCAATCAGGCTGTCGGGATCGAGGAAGTCGATGCGCTCGCGGCGGGCGGCTCGGCGGGTGCGGCGGGCCACGCGTGCGTGCATCAGTGCGTGCTGGGGCGCGTTGAACGCGGCGAGCGCATCCAGCGCGTCCAGGGCGCTCTCGGTGAGGACATCTCCGTACTCGGAGAGCACGGAATCGGAAAGGACGACGCTGCGGTGGGGCATGGAGTTCCTCTGAGGGGGTCAGGGGATAACCCCTGGGATCGCTCGGCGGGCCGGTGCGTTATGGGTCGGGGCCGCACCCCCGGAGTTTCCAATGCGCCCCTGGCTCGTGTCCCTCGCTCTGTCCGCTCTGCTCACCTTTCCAGGCACAGCCCTCGCCAAGAAAAACAAGAAGGGAGGCGATGCCGCGGCGGTCAACAACTACGAGGACATGAAGCCCTTCGCCGAGGTCATCGGCGGACTCGAGAAGATCGAGGGCTTGTTCGACCTCTACCAGAATCCGGTCACCGGCAAGGCCTACATCGCCCTCAGAGAGGACCAGCTCGAAAAGGACTACCTCTTCAGCGCCAAGCAGGACCAGGGAACCGGCGAGCGCGGCCTATACGGCACGATCATGATGGACTCCTACCTGTTCCAGTGGCGGCGGTTCGGGAACCGGGTCCAGCTGGTCCAGAAGAATGTCACCTTCATCGCCGACGAGGGAACGCCAGAATCCCGTGCGGTCGCTCGCTCCTTCGCAGATTCCGTCATCGCGTCGGCGACGCTGGCATCCGTCCCCGAGGCCGAGTCCGAGACCCTGCTCATCGACCTCTCCGACATCCTCCTGGGCTCCGACTTCCACGGTGTCGGCGGCTACCTCGGAGCGGTCTACAGCGGCGGCTACGACATCGATGCCGAGAACTCGGGAATCACCATGGTGAAGTCCTTCCCGAAGAACGTCGAGCTCGGCGTCACGGCGCGCTTTGCCGGCTCTCCCGAAGAGGGATCTGCGGTTCTGCCCGACACCCGCTACGTGCAGGCGAGCTTCCGCTACAGCCTGGTCGAGCTCCCGGACGACAAGTACATCCCCCGCCTCTCCGACGACCGAGTCGGGTTCTTCCCAGAGTTGTACCTGAACTTCAGCAAGCCCACGTCCGACACGCCATACGTGCGGTACATCAATCGCTGGCGCCTGGAGAAGAAAGACCAAGCCGCGAAGATCTCCGATCCGGTCAAGCCCATCACCTTCTGGCTGGAGAACTCCATCCCCGTGCAGTACCGCCCCGCCATCGAGGCCGGCGTGCTCATCTGGAACGAGGCCTTCGAGGAGGCCGGCTTCTCCAACGCCGTCGTCGTCAAGCAGCAGCCCGACGATGCCGAGTGGGACCCCGCCGACGCCCGCTACAACACGATTCGCTGGTTCGCGAGCTATGACGCCAGCTTCGCTATCGGGCCGAGCCACTCAGACCCGCGCACCGGAGAGCTCCTCGACGCCGACATCGGCTTCAGCGACGGCATCGTCCGCTACGGCGCCCTGGGCCGCCACCGGTTCTGGGTCGATCCGGTCTCGAAGATCAAAGAGCTGGCCGAGCCGATCCCCCACGATGAGAACGCCCTGTGCAGCTACGGCGAGGAGATGAACATGCACATGTCCATCGCCCACGACCTGCTCGAGAGCCGCGGCTGGACCAGCGAGGATCAAGAGAAGTTCGCCACGGAGTACCTGATCGAGGTCACCGCCCACGAGGTCGGACACACCCTGGGCCTGCGCCACAATTTCATTGCCTCGACCATGCTCGATCTCGACGACATGCTCGACTGGAAGGGCAAGAGCGGCGACAGCGCCGCGTCGGTCATGGACTACAACCCGCCGGTGGTCGCCGCCAAAGGCAAGAAGCAGGGGCCGTACCTTCCACAGGCAGTGGGCGCCTACGACAAGTTCGCGATCAAATACGGATACACGCCCATCAAGGCCGCCACGACTCCCGAGGGCGAGAAGGCCGCGCTCCTGCTCCTGGCCCGCACCGGCGCCAAGGACTTCCAGGCCTACGCCACCGACGAAGACGCCGGCTTCAGCGGCAAGGCCCTCGATCCCCGGGTCACCCGCTTCGACTTCACGAGCGACCCCCTCGCCTACTTCGAGCACACCATCGGCCTCGCCGAAGAGCTCCGAGACAACCTCGACGCCAAGCTCGTCGAGGAGGGCGACAGCTACGCGGTCCTCCGCCGCGGCTTCGACTACACCTGGGGCCAGTACACGACTGCCGGCCTGGTCGCCGCGAAGTACGTAGGCGGCATCCACCACAGCCGTCACCACGTCGGCGATCCCGACGGCCAACTCCCCTTCGTGCCGGTCGCCGGAGACGAGCAGCGTCGCGCCCTGACCTTCATCGTCGACAACATCTGGGCCGCCGGGTCCTTCGACGTGAAGCCCGAGACACTTCAGAAGCTCCAGTTCGAGCGCAGCGAGGAGCTCAGCGGCGCCGCGTGGCGGACCAGCCGCCTCGACTACCCACTCCACGGAGTGGTCGCCTCGGTCCAGGGCGTGCCCCTGAACACGCTCTTCGACACCACCCGCCTCGCCCGCCTGATCGACCTCGAGCGCATGTCCGACGACGCCCTGACCCTGGACGAGCTCTTCTCGACCGTCCGCGGCGGGATCTGGGGCGAGCTGCGGTCGGCCTCGACGATCGACAGCCACCGACGCAACCTCCAGGAGCAGCACCTGGACCACCTCATCGCCCTGGCCCTGCACGGCGACGCCCCAGGTGACGCGGTCTCCCTCGCCCGTCTCGAGCTCACCACCCTGCGCGGTCAGCTCGGCTCGGCGAGCGCCCGCATGAAGGACCGCACCAGCAAGGCGCACATCGAGCGCATGCGCGCCAAGGTCCAGGCGGCTCTGGACGCCAATGCCGAGTACGGCGACGGCGCGCTGGGCGACGACGACTAGAGCGCTCGGTGGTTCGTTCGGCCACCTGTATGCTTGCGACGATTCAGATCCATGAGAGGCTATTGCACCTCGACGTCAGAACAGGCGACATGCGTGCGGCTGCCGCTCGCTCCATACACATTGTGGATTTGCAGC
>Ga0315336_1002719_pt1 | contig 25986 bp, 22 predicted proteins | sample ASW5metaG_FD_204512 | JGI IMG/M metagenome (GOLD analysis project Ga0315336, IMG submission 204512) | Ammonia-oxidizing marine archaeal communities from Monterey Bay, California, United States - ASW #5 | ecosystem: Environmental > Aquatic > Marine > Intertidal zone | place: USA: California... | reverse complement strand
CGCCGGCGGCGACCTGCTGGGCAACGGCCTGCGTCTGTTCCGCCGTTTGCGCCGGCTGAACCAGCGGCTGCGGCGTGCTGCCGGCAATGGCCTGGGCGACGGCGGGGACGGTAACAGGGAAGGTGCCGTCCGGCCGCGTCTCCGGCACATAGGCGATCTTCTCGGGCAGGGGGGTATCGCCCTCGCTCATCACGGTCGATGCCGCCTCAGTGCCGGGCGCTGGTGCCTGAAGTGACGAATCGGCCGCTGCTGCGGTCTTGGCGCCGGATGTCGCGCTCATTTCACTGGCGGTCGAATTGTAAGCAGGGGAAACGACCGACATCGTCGGATCGCCGGTCGACGTGCAGGAGGCCAGAAGCACGGAGAAAAGCGCCGCCGCGATGCTGCGGCTCTCCCCTCGTGCAAGACGCCAACCTGCTGATTTCAAAACAAATTCCCCCTCGGCATCCGGTCGGTTCGTCATCGCCGCGCCACTCCAGCACCGCGCCGCGACAACCCTCCTGTTCCCAACCGGAAACGGGATATGTGTCGAATCTGCAAGCCTCGGAATTATTCTGCGTCGGAAGGTGATTTGAGGCCGCCAAACGATTGACGCCACCATTTCGCCCTGTTTTGGCGGCCCGTCAACTCACCAGACATTACAGTCCGTTACACACGCACCTTGACATAGGTCCCCGGCGCATCTCCCAAGGTTTTCATACGCTTGCCGGGTTTGCGGGCGGGTACGCGGACATTGTCCTGGGTCTCGATCCAGTGCTGCCAGTGCGTCCACCAGGAGCCTGGATGCTCATGCGCTGCGGCGAGCCACGTGTTGAAGTCGCCCACCGGCCTGCCACCGGTCCAGTACTGGTATTTCCTGGCGGCCGGCGGGTTGACGACGCCCGCGATGTGGCCTGAGCCCGCCATTACATACTCGACATCGCCGCCAAAAAACCGCGATCCCTGGAACACCGAAAGCGCGGGAGCGATGTGATCTTCTTTCGTGGCCAGGTTGTAGACGGGGATCGTGATGTCGGCCAGAGAGACGGTTCGCCCGGCAAGTTCCATCACGCCGCGCGATAGATTGTTCTCGAGATAACAGTTGCGCAGATAGAAGGAGTGGTTGGCGGCGGCCATGCGCGTGGAATCGGCATTCCAGTAGAGCAGGTCGAAGGGCAGGGGCTCCTTGCCGCGCATGTAATTGTTGATGACATAGGGCCAGATCAGGTCGCCCGAGCGCAGCATGTTGAAGGCCGTCGCCATCTTGGTGCCGTCGAGATAGCCCTTCTCGTTCATCGAGCGCTCGACGGCGGCGACCTGGTCCTCGTCGACAAAGACCTTGAGATCGCCGGCATGGGTAAAGTCGACCTGCGTGGTGAAGAAGGTGGCCGATTTGATGCGGTGGTCGCCTTCCTTCGCCAGCAGTGCCAGCGCCGCGGCGAGAAGCGTTCCGCCGACGCAATAGCCGATGGCGTTGACTTCCTTCTCGCCGGTCGCCTTCTCCACCATGTCCAGGCCGTATTGCAGGCCTTCGCGGATATACGCTTCCCAACCCTTGGCGCCGTGTCGCTCATCCGGGTTGATCCAGGAGATGACGAAGACCGTGTGGCCTTGCTCGATCGCCCAGCGGATGAAGGATTTCTGCGGGTTGAGGTCAAGGATATAGAACTTGTTGATCCATGGCGGGCAGATCAGCAGCGGCCGCTTCAGCACCGTCTCCGTCATCGGGTCGTACTGGATGATCTCGGCGACGTCGCTGCGGCCGATGACCTTGCCAGGCGTAGTGGCGATGTTCTTGCCGATTTCGAAGGGCGTGTAGTCCGCCTGGCGCAGCTTCAGGTCGCCGCGGCCGGCGGCAATATCCTCCGCCAGCATCTTCATGCCGCGCACCAGATTCTCGCCATTCGAGGCCACGGTCTCGCGGAACAGCTCCGGATTGGTCAAGATGAAGTTCGACGGGGCGATCGCATTCGATACCTGCTTGACGTAGAAGCTCGCCTTGTGGCGGGTGTGCTCGTCCAGGCCCTCGGCATGCTCGACCAGCTCGTTCGCCCAGCGCGAGGTGACGAGATAGGCCTGCTTCAGGAAGTCAAAGAACGCATTGCGACCCCATTCGGGGTCCTGAAAGCGCTTGTCGCCGCGCTCCGGCGTGACCGCATCCTCGGGAGCCTCGGCATTGGGAGTGACCTTCTGGATGGCGTTTGCCCAGACGGTCATATAGCCGGCGAACAGACGCGTCTGCGCTTCGAGCGCGCGCTGCGGGTCGCCCAGCCAGTATTCCGAGAGCCTGGAGAACGTCTTGACCATGTCGACGACGGGTTCGGCGACATGGTCGCGCACTTCACCCTTCTCGCGCGGTTCGGTCCAGGCGGAAGCCGCCTTACCGGCCTGCTCGATCATGCGGGCCATGTTCAAGGCAAAGCGCTCGGGATCCTTCACCAGATATTGCTCGATGGCCGAAGGTCCGCCATTTTCCGCTTTGTCCGAATCGTCAGGTTTGGACATGGTTCGCGGGGTTCCTCCCGGGGCGTTTTCTTGACATATTACCATGGGACATCTGACCGGGTCCAATTCGCTGTAGCCCGGCTGCCAGGAAAACAATATGACGATTAATGTTGGCGGGAATTTTTTTCTCAGGCCGGGTGCGATCTGCCGCAAGGCGGTCCTGGCCGGGCTGGTCGGCGTGCTGTTGCCCGCGGGCGGCTGCACGAGCACGGGCACCAGCACCAACAATGCGGCGCCGACGGCCTTGACCGAAGGCCCGAGGGACACCGGCTCCTACCCGAACCTCAACATCCCGCCGCAGGTGGCCGCCAAGCAGCTCACCAAGGAGGAGACCGCGGCGAACCTGGCTAAGCTCAAGGCCGAGCAGCAGGCGCAGATTGCCAAGGGCGGCAGCGTCAAAACGCCGACGAATTCCGCGGCGCTGAAGACGCTTGCCAAAACGCATGGCGACGACACGCTGAAGCAGATCGAGGGCAAATGCGACCCGACCCTCGACCCTAACTGCAATTAGGTCTATATCGCGCGCCGAGAGCGCCTCCTTCGATCGTCTGGAACTGAAATGGAAGAATTTCACAAGGTCCGCCGGCTTCCGCCTTACGTGTTCGAGCAGGTCAATCGGCTGAAGGCCAGCGCCCGTTCGCGCGGCGCCGACATCATCGACCTTGGCATGGGCAATCCGGACCTGCCAACGCCGAAAGCCATCGTCGACAAACTATGCGAAGTTGTGCGCGATCCGCGCACGCACCGCTATTCTTCCTCGCGCGGCATTCCAGGCCTTCGCCGCGCCCAGGCGAACTATTACCAGCGCCGCTTCGGCGTGAAGCTCAACCCAGACACGCAGGTGGTGGCGACTCTGGGCTCGAAGGAGGGCTTCGCCAACATGGCGCAGGCGATCACCGCCCCCGGCGACGTGATCCTGTGCCCCAACCCGACCTATCCGATCCATGCCTTCGGCTTCATCATGTCGGGCGGGGTCATCCGCTCGCTTCAGGTCGAGCCCGACGACGGCTTCATCCCGGCGGTCGAGCGCGGCATCCGCCACTCGATCCCGAAGCCGCTGGCGTTGATCCTCAACTATCCGTCGAACCCGACGGCGCTTGTCGCCTCGCTCGACTTCTACAAGGACGTGGTCGCCTTCGCGAAGAAGAACGACATCATCATCCTGTCCGACCTTGCCTATTCCGAGATTTATTTCGACGGCAACCCACCGCCCTCGGTGCTGCAGGTGCCGGGCGCGATGGATATCTGCGTCGAGTTCACCTCCATGTCGAAGACCTTCTCCATGCCGGGCTGGCGCATGGGCTTCGCCGTCGGCAACGAACGGCTGATCGCGGCGCTGACGCGCGTCAAGTCCTATCTTGACTATGGCGCGTTCACGCCGATCCAGGTGGCGGCCGCGCATGCGCTTAACGGCGACGGCGCCGACATCGAGGAGGTGCGCGAGGTGTATCACAAGCGGCGCGACGTGATGGTCGATTCCTTCGGCCGCGCCGGCTGGGCAATCCCGGCGCCCGCTGCTTCGATGTTCGCCTGGGCTCCGATCCCCGAACAATTCCGCCATCTTGGCTCGCTCGAATTCTCCAAGCTGCTCATCGAGCATGCGGATGTCGCGGTGGCGCCAGGTGTCGGCTTCGGCGAGCATGGCGACGACTATGTACGCGTGGCGTTGGTCGAGAACGAGCACCGGATCCGCCAGGCCGCGCGCAACATCAAGCGCTTCCTGACCTCGACCGCCAAGCAGCCCGACAATGTGGTGCCTTTAGCCGCTCGTCGTTGAGTTTGCCTTATATCCGTGGAATTTTGAGGGGCGTCGCCGGACATGGCTGAAGCGTTGCGTGTTGGAATTGCCGGCCTCGGCACGGTTGGCGCCTCGGTGGCGCGGGTGCTGCGCGACAAGGCGACCGAGCTCACCCGCCAATGCGGTCGCGAGATCGTGGTGACGGCCGTTTCGGCCCGCGACCGGAAACGCGACCGTGGCATCGATCTCAGCGCTGCGAAATGGTTCGACGATCCGGTCAAGATGGCCGAAAAGGCCGACATCGACGTCTTTGTCGAGCTGATCGGTGGCGACGAAGGGCCGGCGCGGCTGGCGGTGAAGGCGGCGCTCGAGGCGGGCCGCCACGTCGTGACCGCCAACAAGGCGCTCCTTGCCAAGCATGGCGTGGCGCTTGCAGAGATCGCCGAGAAGAGGGGCGTTCTGCTCAATTACGAGGCGGCGGTGGCCGGCGGCATCCCGGTCATCAAGACGATGCGCGAGGCGATGGCGGGCAACGCGGTGACGCGGGTCTTCGGCATCCTCAACGGCACCTGCAACTACATCCTGACTCGCATGGAAGCGGAGGGCATCTCCTTCGACGCCTGCCTGAAGGACGCGCAGCGGCTGGGCTACGCCGAGGCCGATCCGACCTTCGACATCGAAGGTCACGACACGGCCCACAAGCTGTCGATCCTGACCAGCCTTGCCTTCGGCACGAAGATCGCCGCCAACGACATCTATATGGAAGGCATCTCCAACATCACCCAGGCCGATATCCGCGCGGCCGCTGATCTCGGCTACCGCATCAAGTTGCTGGGCGTCGCGCAGCGTACCGACAGCGGCATCGAGCAGCGTGTCCATCCGACGATGGTGCCCACGGCGTCCGTCATCGCGCAGGTGCACGGCGTCACCAATGCCGTGGCGATCGAGACCGACATTCTGGGCGAGCTTCTGCTTTCCGGTCCAGGCGCCGGCGGCAACGCCACCGCGTCGGCGGTAATCGGCGACATTGCCGATATCGCCAAGAGCCGGCCCGGTTTCCAGCACGCTCCGGTGTTCGGCTGGCCGGCTAAGGAACTGAAGCCTTACAAGAAAGCGCGCATGCGAAGCCATGCGGGGGGCTACTTCATCCGCCTCACCGTGCACGACCGCATCGGTGTTTTCGCGGCCATCGCCAAGCGCATGGCCGACAACGACATCTCCCTGGAATCGATCGTCCAGCAGGCGGCCGGCACGGATACTGAGGCGCAGAAGACCGTCATCCTCGTCACCCATGAGACGACGGAAGCGGCGGTGCGCAAGGCTGTCGAAGGCATTACCAAGGACGGCCATCTGACCGACAAGCCGCAGGTGATCCGCATCGAGCGGGCGGAATAGGATCGGCCGCATCGCAGGGGTCAATCGCACTCGGGCCGCTTCCGTTTTTGATTTCACGCGCCTCCCCGCGGCGACGTCGGCGACTCATTCCCGCAGGACGACCCTCGGTCATACTTCGCTTTAATCGATTGATATTGCTGTGATTTCAAAAAATGACAGCGGCGGTCTTGCCGTTGTCATGGAGCTTTGCCAGAAGGAGCCCGCCTCTGGCGGGAGGCGGGAGCAATCCACGGAAGATAACCCTCGGGTTTCACCAGGGATTGTCCGAAGCAAACATCAACGAGGAATGCCCTTCATGAACATGGCCTCAAACATCGCTGCCGGTCTAGACCGGATCCTCACCATGGAAGTCGTGCGCGTCACCGAACGAGCCGCTGTCGCGGCCGCCAGGCTGCGCGGTCGCGGCGATGAGAAGGCCGCTGACCAGGTGGCGGTCGACGCGATGCGCCAGGAGCTCAACCGGCTGGCCATCAAGGGCACCGTGGTGATCGGCGAGGGCGAGCGCGACGAGGCGCCGATGCTCTATATCGGCGAAGAGGTGGGCACCGGAAAAGGCCCGGCGGTCGACATCGCCCTCGATCCGCTTGAAGGCACCACGATCTGCGCCAAGAACCTGCCCAACGCGCTCGCGGTCATCGCCATCGCGGAAAAGGGCAGCCTGCTGTTTGCGCCCGACGTCTATATGGACAAGATCGCCATCGGCCCCGGCTATCCGGAAGACCTGATCGACATCGACGCCTCGCCGGTCGAGAACATCGCCAATCTGGCCAAGGCTAAGGGCGTGGCCGTTTCCGACATCACCGCCTGCATCCTCGACCGGCCGCGTCACGCCAAGCTGATCGACGCCGTGCGCGCCACTGGCGCGGCGATCCGGCTGATCGGCGACGGCGATGTCGCCGGCGTCATCCACACCACCGACCCTGACGAGACCGGGATCGACATCTATCTTGGCACGGGCGGGGCGCCGGAAGGCGTGCTGGCCGCGGCCGCGCTGCGTTGCACCGGCGGACAGATGCAGGGCCGGCTGATCCTCGACACGCCAGAGAAGGTGGCGCGGGCGCAGAAGATGGGTATCTCCGACCCGAAGCGCGTCTATCGTGCGCAGGACATGGCGCGCGGCGACGTGCTGTTCGCGGCGACGGGCGTCACCGATGGCAATCTGCTCGACGGCGTGAAGTTCGGCCGCACCTTCATCACGACGCACACCATCGTGCTGCGCTCGTCCTCGCGCACTGTTCGCGAGATCAAGGCGCGCCACCAGGATCTGGAAAAGTTCTGACGTTTGTTGACGCAATTCCGGACGGAAATCCCTGATCCGATTTCGTGTGCCTCGGTGGTCACGACGTCCTATCGCAGCACCCAGCATGCGCGCCGCTTTCTCGCGTGCGAATGCGGCAGTGCATTCCGGTTCGTCCGCCCTTTCATGGCCTGGCTCAAGGATGGTACTGAGAAGACCATTGGCGATGCGGCTGACGATGGCCTGGCCGTCAGGCTGAAAAGCGGAAAGCGTAATTGAGCGGCGAAAAGCGCCTCTTCCTCGATGTCAGGCAGTCGGCGACCGGTGTTTCCTGGCAACACCGGCTGACCGAGCGGCAGGACATGGCTGCCTTGGCCATTGCGCAGGGCCACGGCGTGCCCGATATCGTGGCGCGGGTGCTTGCCGGGCGCGGCGTCATCGCGGAGCAGGCCGAGCGCTTCCTCGATCCGACCATTCGCGAGCTTTTGCCGAATCCGGCTTCGCTGACCGATATGGAGAAGGCGGCGGCGAGGCTCGCCGACGCGATCGTCGCGCGGGAAAAAGTGGCGATCTTCGGCGATTACGATGTCGACGGCGCTGCCTCGTCGGCGCTCTTGAAACGCTTTCTCACGCATTTTTCAGTGCCTTCGGAGATTTACATCCCGGATCGCATCTTCGAAGGCTACGGACCCAATCCGGAAGCGATGCGCGACCTGATCTCGCGCGGCGCGAAACTGATCGTCACCGTGGACTGCGGTACCAACAGCGCGACCTCGATAGACGCGGCCAGAGAGGCTGGCGCCGACGTCGTCGTGCTCGACCATCACCAGGTTGGCGGTCCGCTGCCGGCGGCGGACGCCGTGGTCAATCCCAATCGCGAGGACGATCTGTCTGGGCAGGGGCATCTGTGCGCCGCCGGGGTCGTCTTCCTGTGTCTTGTGCAAACGGCGAAGCTGCTGCGCGAAAGGCTACCGGATGCCGCTCCGGTCGATCTGCTATCGATGCTCGATCTCGTCGCGCTGGCCACGGTCTGCGACGTGGTGCCGCTCACCGGGGTCAATCGCGCTTTCGTGGTCAAGGGGCTGCAGGTGGCGCGCCAGCAGAAGAACGAGGGGCTGGCGGCGCTGGCGCGGGTCTCGCGCATCGGCGAGCCGATCAACACCTTCCACCTCTCCTTCCTGATCGGTCCGCGCATCAATGCCGGCGGCCGCATCGGCGATGCGGCGCTCGGCAGCCGGCTTCTGGCAACCGACGATCCCGTCGAGGCGGCAAGCATCGCCGAGACGCTCGACCGGCTGAATCAGGAACGGCAGCAGATGGAGCAGGAGATGCTGGCGCAGGCGCGCGCCGAGGCCGATGCCGAGCTTGCCGGCGGCAACGGCCCGGCCATCATCGTTACCGCCAGCAACAACTGGCACCCAGGCATCGTCGGGCTGATCGCCTCGCGGCTCAAGGACTATGCGCGCCGGCCGGCCTTTGCCATCGCCTTCAACTCGACCGGGATCGGCACGGGCTCAGGCCGTTCGGTGACCGGCTTCGATCTCGGTCGGCTGGTCCGCGAGGCGGCGGATGCCGGGTTGATCGTCAAGGGCGGCGGCCACGCGATGGCCGCCGGCATCACCGTCGAACGCGCCAAGCTCGGCGAATTGCGCGCTTTTTTCGAGGAACGCGCCGCCGCCGATGTCTTCCGGCTGCAGAACGAGGAAAGCCTGGCTATCGACGGTGCCTTGGCCGCGGAGGGCGCCACGATCGCGCTGCTCGATGCGCTGGAAAAAGCCGGGCCGTTCGGCGCCGGGCACATCGCGCCGGTCTTCGTGCTGCCGCGCCACCGGCTGACCGACGCGCGCGCGATCGGAACCAATCACATTCGAGTGGCCCTGCAATCGCAAAGCGGCGGGAACATCCAGGCGATCGCATTCCGCGCCGTCGACACCGCGCTCGGCGAATTCCTGTTCCGCAACAGGGGCAAGACCGTGCACGTCGCCGGTTCGCTGTCGGGCAACTACTGGAACGGCAACCGCACGGTACAATTCCGCATCAGCGATGCAGCCCTCGCGTAAGGTGTGCTGATATTCAGCTGAGACCGGCCTGCAAATGGCGGCATCCTGCGCTTCCGGTGCTCACGTAAGTTCGCTCCGCTCCGGTTCTCGGAGGCCAGCCAGTTTGGTCGCTTCGCGCCCGTCTTCGACTCCGTCTCGGCCTGCCCGAATCTCAACACACCTCAGGAAGGGTGGATTGCGTTCAGACCAGAACGGACTGCAGCCGGGTCAGTTCGCTGATCTGGGACATCGTCGCCTGGTAGCCGAGGCTGATCGCCTCGTCAGCGCGATGGAATTCCGTCAGGCCGATATGGCTGAGTTTCGGCTGCAGCGACATGTCGGGCGGATCACCGGCGAGCCTGGCCCGCGATATCCGGTCCTGGATGATGTTGAAGGCCTCGACCATGACGCCTGTTATGCCGAGGCGGGTCTGGTGCGATTGGGGATTGACCTGGCCGGGTCGCGGCGCGTCGTTCTCGACGACAAGCTCGCCGGCGCTGTGCTTGATGACGGCTGCGCGGCCGAACAGGTCGTAATGCAGGTTCACCGCCACAACGAGCGGCTGCTCATAGGCGCGGCAGACCGAGACCGGCACCGGATTGACCAGCGCGCCGTCGACCAGCACGCGGCCGTTGCAGGCCACCGGCTCGAACACGCCCGGCAGCGCGTAGGAGGCGCGCATGGCGGTGACCAGCAAGCCGCTCGACAGCCAGATCTCATGGCCGGTGCGGATTTCGGAGGCGACGGCGACGAAGGGTTTCGGCAAATCCTCGAAGCGTGCGCCATTCAGGTGCTCGCGCAGGCGCTGATCGAGCTTCATGCCGCCGAACAGGCCGCTGCCACGCAGATTGAGGTCAAGCAGGCCGAAGATGCGTCGCTTGGTCAGGCTTCTGGCGAACTCTTCCAGCTCATCGAGCTTGCCGGCAAGGTAACAGCCGCCGACCAGCGCGCCGATCGAGGTACCGGCAATCATCGACACTTCGATGCCGGCCTCGTCGAGAGCGCGCAGCACGCCGATATGAGCCCAGCCGCGGGCGCACCCACCGCCGAGCGCCAGCGAGATGCCGGTCTTCCTGCCAGGCTTCGGATCTGGCAAGCCACCGGACGATGCGGGGCCATTGGCCTCTCGGAGGTCAGGTCTGCTGCGCAATGACGCCCATTCGAGCATCATGTTCTCCCATGTCCCATATCCCGTGTATCACAAGGACGTTTGAAGAATACTAAATATGAGTGGTTTGTGAATGTTGAACGGTTCACAGGGGCTTCCGATACGTTTGGTCCGCATCGAACAGCGGCCTGCTGCCGTCGTCGGCAAGCGTCGCCCTGCCGTCACTCAGCCCCACCGTCCGATAAAAGCAGGAACGCCGGCCGGTGTGACAAGTTGCGTCGTGGCCCAACACTTTCACGCGCAACCAAATCGCGTCCTGGTCACAATCCGTGCGCATCTCGACGACGTGCTGGAAATTTCCGGAGGTCTCGCCCTTTTTCCACAGCGCGTTGCGCGAGCGCGACCAGTAGTGAGCAATGCCTGTCTCCAGCGTAAGTGCCAGCGCCTCGGCATTCATGTGCGCGACCATCAACAGCATGCCGTCACCGGCATCGGTGACGACGACGGTGACGAGGCCCGCGGCGTCGAAGCGCGGGGAAAGGACAGAACCTTCCTCCAGCGCTTTCTTATCTGATGGAGCTTTTGAAAATTCGACTGCGGACATCGCCGATCCTTATACATTTTGGCCGGCGAGGGCCGGCAAATCAGCCGCCAGCACGCACCATTGTGACGAAGCGGACCTGTTCCTCGGGCGTATCCTTGAAGACGCCAGTGAAGGTCGAGGTCAGCGTGGTCGAGCCCTGCTTGCGGATGCCGCGCATGGCCATGCACATATGCTCGGCTTCAAGCATGACGGCGACGCCGCGCGGATTGAGCACATCCTGGATGACGCCGGCGATTTGCGCGGTCATCGCCTCCTGCGTCTGCAGGCGGTGCGCGAAGATGTCGACGACACGAGCGATCTTCGACAGGCCGACGACCTTGCCGTCCGGCAGATAGCCGACATGCGCCTTGCCGATGATCGGCACCATGTGGTGCTCGCAATGCGAATGGAACTTGATGTCCCTGACGATCACGAGATCGTCATAGCCGGCAACTTCCTCAAAGGTGCGGCCAAGTTCGTCGGCCGGGCACATGTCATAGCCGTTGAACATTTCGCGGAAGGCCTTGGTGACGCGCTTGGGGGTGTCGATCAGGCCCTCGCGGTCCGGATCGTCGCCGGTCCAGCGCAACAGTGTGCGCACGGCGGCTTCGACCTCGGCTTCGCTCGGCCGGTCGGTGACGGGCTTGTCCATATACTCGGATGGGCGCATGATTTTCTTGATGACAGCATCCATAAAGGTGTCTCCCGTAGTCCCACTCAAAGGTGGGACGAGTTGAACGGACCATGACCTTTTGGGTGAAAATCGCCCATTTCCATCCCGCAAGCGGCGTGAACAGAGGAGCATCGACGGCAGCTTCCAGCCGCCTTGTCGTTGCCCGACTGCGATCATTATATATGGTCGTAGCGGAGCGAAAGGAAGACGCGAGAGCGGCAAAGCCTGTTCGCTGGGCGGCGACGGACCGGAAAAATATGATCGACGACGTCTACAATGCGAAAATTCTCGGCTTCGCCGGAAACATAGGCCGGATCGGCCGGCTTGCCGACGCCGACGCTACGGCCAAGGCGCACTCCAAATTGTGCGGTTCGACGGTCACCGTGGATCTAAAGATGGAGGGCGACGTGGTGACCGATTTCGCCCATGACGTGAAGGCCTGCGCGCTCGGCCAGGCCTCGTCCTCGATCATGGCCCAGCATGTGGTCGGCGCCAGCGCCGGTGAATTGCGCGCGGTGCGCGAAGCCATGCTGAAGATGCTGAAGGAGAACGGCGCGCCGCCGGAAGGCCGCTTCGCCGACCTCAAATATCTGGAACCGGTGCGGGACTACAAGGCGCGCCACGCATCGACCATGCTGACCTTCGACGCGGTCGTCGATGCGATCGGCCAGATCGAGAAGAAGCGCGCCGAACAGGCGGCGTGACAGCATCTGTCTTGCTGCGAGGCTATTATGGCGGGGAGCTTGCGGCGCGCGAGATGTCTCACAGCGGACAACCGAAATAGAACACCTCTGGAATGATCATAAGACACGGCCGTCCCTACAGTGTCAGCGCTCGCCTGCTCCCGGTAAATTTGCTCCCCACGCAGTCGGCAAAGGCTTTTGACGGCTCCGCGGCAAATCCTTAAGGCTCGTGGCCACCAGCGCTTGAGGGCATTGCGTTTTAGCGCCGAAGTCCACATCTATCGCGCAGTGAAACAGGCTGCGGAGCGATGGGCGACCATTCGGGGCATACACACGGCGCCCGGCCCGGGCAGCGCGGACGCAACTGGCCAGGGCCGTGGCGCAACACGCCCGGGCGCATCTTGGGCACGTCTCTCGTGCGCCTCTATCAGCTGACGCTTTCGGGCTTCGTCGGCAACAACTGCCGGCACCTGCCGACCTGCTCCGAATACGCGCATGAGGCGATCGCCCGCCACGGCCTGTGGGCCGGAGGGTGGATGGGCCTGTTCAGGGTCCTGCGCTGCGGGCCGTTCGGAACGCATGGCATCGACCGTGTACCGGAGACGCTCGCGGCGCGCTATGTCTGGTTCATGCCCTGGCGCTACTGGCGGATCGGCAAGAAAAGCGGCGAGGCCGAGATCTGATTGCCTTGCGATCACCGGCCGCCGGGTCTTTACGATCCGGTAGGGTTAACGCGAAGCTGCACAAACAATGCCAATTTGAGACAAAATCGAGACAAGTCGCCTCGCTAAGCCGCTGCCTGCAATCCCGTTCAGGAGTGACTTCGCCATGCGCCAGATGGACCGCTATCCCTTCATTTTTGCCATCGTCCTGTTCATTCTGGCCTGGATGCTCGGCTTGCCGGTGCGGGCGCAATCGGCGCCGCTCGACGACATCCACTGCACGTTGATCCAAGATCAGCAAAGCGGCGAAACGCTTTACCAGGACGGCGTCTGCGACAAGCGCGTCAGTCCGGCCTCGACATTCAAGGTGCCGCTCGCGCTGATCGGCTACGATGCCGGGATCCTGAACGATCAGCACACGCCTAGCTGGAACTACAAGCCGGAATTCAAGGCGGCGAAGCGAGACCAGAAGACCGTCGATCCGACGATCTGGGAACGCGATTCCATCGTCTGGTACTCGCGCGAGATCACCCGGCGTCTCGGGGCGGAGAAGTTCGCGGGTTATGTGTCGAAACTCGGCTATGGCAACAAGGACGTCTCCGGCGATGCCGGCAAGGACAACGGGCTGACGCAATCCTGGATAAATTCCTCGCTCGAGATATCGCCGGTCGAACAGGTGGCTTTCCTGCGCCAGTTGCTCGCAGGCAAGATGCCGGTGTCGGCGAGGGCGCATGAGATGACCAAGGCGATCCTGCCGACCTTCACGGCCAGCGACTGGACCGTGCAAGGCAAGACCGGCAGCACAAGGCTCGGCCAGGACGGCAAGCGCTCGCTCGGCTGGTTTGTCGGCTGGGCCGAGAAGGGCGGGAGGCGCATCGTCTTTGCAAGACTTGTCGTCGATACAAAGCGTAGCGGGGAGCCGAAGGGCCTCGCGACTCGTGCGTCGTTCCTGAAGGATTTACCGGGCCTTATGAAATAGACTGCTCGCGGCTTTACGGCGGCGGAAACTCCTCATAAAAGACTGCCGCTGCCGGGCGCTCCCGGCTAACCCAAGCATGCCGCAACGCATCCTGCGGCATGCATTTCACCACCCGCGCTCGTTTGCGGGACTGGATAGGAGAACCCCGATGCCGAATTCCGTCTCCCTGACATTTCCCGATGGTTCGATCCGCGATTACGACGCGGCCCTGACCGGCGCGGGTCTTGCCGAATCGATCTCCAAGTCGCTGGCCAAGAAGGCCGTCGCCTACAGCCTCGACGGCATCCTGCGCGATCTTTCCGATCCGCTCGGCACGTCCGGCAAGGTCGAGATCATCACCCGCGACGATCCGCGCGCGCTTGAGCTCATCCGGCACGACACGGCGCATGTTCTGGCCGAGGCCGTGCAGGAGCTGTGGCCGGGAACGCAGGTGACCATCGGGCCGGTGATCGAGAACGGTTTCTACTACGACTTCGCGCGCAACGAGCCGTTCACGCCGGACGATTTTCCGGTGATCGAAAAGAAGATGCGCGAGATAATCGCGCGCAACAAGCCGTTCACCAAGGAAGTCTGGTCGCGCGAGAAGGCGAAGAAGGTCTTTTCCGAGAAGGGCGAGCGCTACAAGCTCGAGCTGATCGACGCCATTCCGGAAGATCAGGATCTCAAGATCTACGCCCAGGGCGACTGGTTCGACTTGTGCCGCGGTCCGCACATGGCCTCGACCGGACAGATCGGCAACGCCTTCAAGCTGATGAAGGTGGCCGGCGCCTATTGGCGCGGTGACTCGAACAACCCGATGCTGACGCGCATCTATGGCACCGCCTTCGCCGATCAGGCGCAGCTCGATGCCTATCAGACGCTGCTGGAAGAGGCGGAGAAGCGCGACCATCGCAAGCTCGGCCGCGAGATGGACCTGTTCCATTTCCAGGAAGAGGGGCCGGGCGTCGTCTTCTGGCACGCCAAGGGCTGGAAGATGGTGCAGAACCTGATCAACTACATGCGCCGCCGTCTCGACGAGCACGGCTACCAGGAAGTCAATGCGCCGCAGGTGCTGGACAAGAGCCTGTGGGAGACGTCCGGGCACTGGGGCTGGTATCGCGACGCGATGTTCAAGGTCACGGTCGCCGGCGACGAAACCGACGACGACCGCGTCTTCGCGCTGAAGCCGATGAACTGTCCCGGCCATGTGCAGATCTTCAAGCATGGGTTGAAGTCCTACCGCGAACTGCCCGTCAAGCTTGCGGAGTTCGGCAATGTGCATCGCTACGAGCCATCGGGCGCGCTGCACGGTCTGATGCGCGTGCGCGGTTTCACGCAGGACGACGCGCATATTTTCTGCACCGAGGAACAACTCGCGGCCGAATGCCTTCGCATCAACGACCTGATCCTGTCGACCTATGCCGATTTCGGCTTCGACGAGGTCAGCGTGAAGCTGTCGACCCGGCCGGACAAGCGCGTCGGCACCGACGAGGCGTGGGATCATGCCGAGGCGATCATGAGCAACGTGCTGGAGACGATCCGCACGCGCTCCGGCAACCGCATCAAGACCTCGATCAATCCGGGCGAGGGCGCATTCTACGGTCCCAAGTTCGAATACGTGCTGAAGGACGCCATCGGCCGCGAATGGCAATGCGGCACCACGCAGGTGGACTTCAACCTGCCTGAGCGCTTCGGTGCCTTCTATATCGGCTCCGATTCGGAGAAGAAGCAGCCGGTCATGGTGCACCGCGCGGTCTGCGGTTCTATGGAGCGCTTCCTCGGCATCCTGATCGAGAATTATTCCGGCCATTTCCCGCTGTGGTTCGCGCCGTTGCAGGTGGTGGTTGCGACGATCACGTCGGATGCGGACGGGTACGCCGTGAAGGTGGTCGAGCGGCTCAAGGCCGCCGGGCTGCTTGCCGAAGCCGATCTGCGCAACGAGAAGATCAACTACAAGGTGCGCGAGCATTCGCTCGCAAAGGTGCCGGTCATCCTCGTCTGCGGCAAGCGCGAAGCGGAAGAGGAAACCGTCAATATCCGCCGGCTGGGCTCTCGCGACCAGGAATCACTCAGGCTCGACGAAGCGGTGAAACTGCTTTCCGATGAGGCGGTCTCGCCCGACCGCAAGCGCCGCGCTGCCTGACATACCTGCAAGTCCTGAATGGCGGTGGCCAGTCCACCGCCATCTTCATACGCCTGTCACGCCAGCCCTGTAACGAGCCGCCATGCTCAAATTGAAACCGCGGGAAAGACGTTTTCCCGAGCTCTCCTATGCCAACGCGCACCAACCGGTGCTGACGCGCTGGTTCATTCATTCCGTCGAGGGCCTGTCAGGCCGCGACCGCTTCGCCGCGCTTTACGATTTCTGGCGTCGCCAGGTCGTTCCCACCGGCGATCGCGTGTTCAGCCGCAGCTGGAACTGATCGACGTCAAGGTCAGCAACGCCGTCCACTGGCCGCCGGCGCTACCGGACACGCCGCTGGTTATCGTCGCGAGCCATCCCTTCGGCATTGGCGACGGCATTGCAGTGCTTTCGCTTGCCGAGCAACTGGGGCGGCCCTTCCGCGTCATGATCCACAAGGATCTGCTCAGGATACGCGAGATGGAACCCTATTCGCTGCCGATCGATTTTTCCGAGACGAAGGAAGCGATGAAGAACAACATGGCGGTGCGCCATGAGGCTGTTCGGCTGCTGAAGGAAGGCGTCACCATCGTCGTCTTCCCGGCCGGCGGCGTCGCCACGGCGCCCAAGGGTTTTGGCCGCGCCATAGACTTGCCGTGGAAGATGTTTCCGGCCAAGCTCGTCCAGGACGCCAAGGCCTCTGTCATCCCGATGCATTTCTCAGGCCAGAACGGTCGTCTGTTCCATCTCGTCAGCGGCCCGATGAACATGGCCGAGCGCGACAACCGCGTGGCGAAGTTCATCGGCAAGGCATCGCTGACGCTGCGCACCTCTCTGCTCATCCGCGAGTTCGCCCGCCTGTCGGGCAAGGCGATCGAGGTGCGCATCGGCGAGGTGCTGAGATGGAGCGAGCTCGAGCCACTGCGCGACCGCAAGATGCTGCTAGATCGGCTCTATCGCTCGGTGTTCGACCTGTCGACGCCGGCAGCACGGCGCGGACGTGTGCCGTTCCTGCCGAAGCGGATGCGCAACGCCGCCTGACCGGATCTGCCGGTAGGCTTGCTGCTAATCGGCGCCTTCCGCAGGATCGATGGCCGACTGTTCATTGGCAAGAACCTCGATTTCCTGGTTCTGGCCGGCGACGACCGTGAAATCCTTCTGATAGATGCGGTCGCGGTTCTTGGCGATGATTGTGTATTGGCCCTCTGCCAGCACCATCGAGGCGAAAGCACCGACCGCTTCCTTGATCGGATCCCCGGATTCGTTGAGCAGCGACCAGGACGTGTCCGCGATCGCTTCGCCGCCGGGCTCGCGCACCAGCTTCATGGTCATCTCGGCGGCGCGGTGCTCCACGGTCGCCTCGGTCAGCTTGCCGGCCTCGACACGGATATCGGAGCGGATCACCGCGTTGACCGCGCCATAGGTTGAAACGACATGGTAGGTGCCGGCGTTCAGCCGCACCACGGTGTTCGGCGCCACGTCTGGCGCGATCAGCGCCCGGTCGCCATTGGCCGCGGGCTGGCCTTCATAGATCGAGAAACGCAGTTTCTTCGACTGGATGGGGGCGCCGCCCGATGTCACCGCGTCGAGCTTGAGGCCACCTGCGTCGAGCACGAGGCTCTCACGCTTGGCGTCCTTGCCGACGGTGATGCGCTTGGTGGCGCCAGCGCGTCCATAGGAGGCATGGACGAGGTAGCTGCCGGGGTCGAGCTGGAACACCGCCGTACCGCCATGGGCTGATGCCACCATCGGCAGCTTGCCGCCGCTGGCCGGGTCCGGCTTGAAGACGCGCCAGACGATGCCGCGGGTGATGTCGGCACCCTTGTCGGTCAACTGCGCCGACAGCGTTATGGCGCCGCCATTGCCGATCGCCAACGGCGCCCCGGTCTTCGGCGTCGCGTAACTTGAAATGTCTGGAAGTTTGATGTCGCCGACATCATTGGCATTCTGGGCCAGCGCGAACGAAACCGGCACCGCGAACAACGCAGCGACGAGTGCGATCACGAAAAGGCGCAAGGTCCCCTCAAACATGCCTTGCGTTGAAGCCCAAGGCGGTGGCAATTTCAAGGCCTAGGAGTGCGTTGCCTTCCCAACGGGTCCTTATCCGGCGCAAAACGCCACCGCCCGAGCCGCCCGACCTCCCGAGGCGTGCTTCAGCTCAAAATCGAAATGCATCCAGGAGACTTGCGCCCATGGCGTCGCCGATCATCGACTTCCTGCTCACCCGTAATTCCGCGCCGATTCCCGACCTCAAGGAGCCGGCGCCGGGCGATGCCGAGATCGCGACGATGATCGCGGCGGCCTCGCGCGTTCCCGACCATGGCCGGCTCGAGCCCTGGCGCTTCATCCTCTATCGTGGCGAGGCGCGCGTCGAGATCGGCAAGAAGCTGGCAGCACTTGCCGAGCAGCGCGAAGGGCCGCTGCCGGAGGGCCGACGCAACCAGGAACTGGCGCGTTTCTCGCGCGCGCCCCTGGTGATCGGCGTCGTGTCGGTGCCGAAGGAAAACCCGAAGATCCCGCAATGGGAGATGTTCCTGTCGGGCGGCATGGCGGCCATGAACCTGATGATCGCGGCCAACGCGTTGGGCTACGGCACCAACATGATCAGCAACTGGTATTCCGATGTCCCCGAGGGCAGGGCGATCCTGGGGCTTTCGCCGCAGGAGCGCGTCGTCGGCTTCGTCCATATCGGATCTTATCAGGGGCCGGCGCCCGAGCGCCCGCGACCGGATCCGGCGAAGCTCTACGCCGACTATACCGGTCCCTGGGCAGGTTAGGACCTGATGTTCTACGAACCTTCAAAAGGCCACGGCCTGCCGCACGATCCGTCTAAGGCGATCGTGGCGCCGCGTCCGATCGGCTGGATCTCGACCGTCGACAAGGACGGCAGGGTCAATCTAGCCCCCTATTCGTTTTTCAACGCCTTTTCGACGCGGCCGTTCATTGTCTGGTTTTCGTCCGAAGACGAGAAGGACAGCGCCACGATCGCTGCGGAAACGGGCGAGTTCGTCGCCAATCTGGTGAGCCGCGACCTTGCGCAGAAGATGAACCTCACATCCGTCGATGCGCCGCGCGGCGTCAGCGAGTTCGATTATGCCGACCTTGCAATGGCACCGTCGCGCCTCGTCGCGCCGCCGCGCGTGGGCGGAGCGCCGGCGGCGCTCGAATGTCGGGTGACGGAGATATTTCGGCCCAGGGGCCTGGACGGCGCCACCACCAGCGCCGTCGTCGTCGCGGGCGAAGTGGTCGGCGTCCACATCGACGACGCGTATCTCAAGGATGGCCTCTTCGACATCGTCAGGGCCGGCAATGTCAGCCGGCTCGGCTATATGGACTATGCCAGCGTCAACGAGATTTTTTCAATGCGGCGGCCGCGCTGGGGAAAGGGCTAGCACAGGGCGCATTATCGAGGAGACGGTTCATTACGAGACTGATTCTCCAGACGTTCCCTTGGTTTGGTCTCATCTCATGGTCGCGACTGTCCTTTGTGCCTGCAAGGCGCTGTTGCTTGGCTCCTGGCGGTGCCGGCATCCGTACCCGCCTTCATCGTCGTGCTCGCTTTCATCGAGGAGATGACCTTGCGGGTCGGCGTGCGGGGCTATGACGACTAAGCCGCGCGCGTTCCCTACAAGCTGATCCCCAGGGTCTGATAACGGTCAGGCAGGTCTGCCCGCCGCTTTGGCGCGGGCCAGCAAGCGCTCGGCCAGCCGCAGATGCGGCCGGTCATACATTTTGCCGTCGATGCCCACGACGCCCGGGTTTCCGGCCGCCGCAAAGGCGTCGACGATTGCTTGAGATCTCCCGACCGCCTCGGCGGACGGCGTGAAGGCGGCGTTGATGACAGGCACCTGTGCCGGATGGATCGCCATCTTGCCGGTGAAGCCGTCGCGCTCGGCCTCGCGGCATTCTGTCTCGAAGGCGGCCATGTCGCGGAAATCGGGAAAGACGGTGTCGATGGCGGCGACCTCGGCTGCTCCCGCAGCCAGAATGGTCATGGCGCGCGCCAGGCGAAACACATCCGTGTATCGGCCGGTCTCGTCGCGGGCCGATCGCGCGCCGATGGCCGCCGACAGGTCCTCCGCGCCCCAGGTCAGGCCCGCAAGCCGCGCGCTTGTTTCGGCATAGCTCGCCGCCGCCAGCACACCTGCCGCGGTCTCGGTGATGATCGGAACGATTCTGATGGCGCCGTCCGGCAGCCCGCTTTCGGCTTCATGAACCCGAAGCTTCGCCGCGAGTTGCTGGACGTCCTGCCCGCTGTTCGACTTGGGCAGCATGATGCCGTCGGGCTTCGCGGGGACAAGGGCTGCGAGATCGTCGTCGGTGAGGCCAGTGGAAAGGTCGTTGACCCGTACATAGATGGCGGCGTCTGTCCGCTGCTTCTGGTTCGAGATGAAGCCGGCCGAGATCGTGCGAGCCGCAACCTTGTTCGAGCCGGCGACCGAATCTTCGAGATCGACGATGACCACGTCGGCGCCGGCTCCGAATCCCTTTTCCAGCTTCCGCTCGGAATCGCCGGGCACGAAGAGCAGGGAACGCATCAAGCCGGCTTCTTCAGCATCATCGCCTGTCTTGTGCATCTGGCGACAAGGACATCGTTCTGATTGTAGGCGCGGTGCTCGAACTCGACGATGCCGCGATCGGGCTTCGATTTGGACTCTCGCACGGAAACAACCGTCGTCTCGACCCTGATGGTATCGCCGTGGAAGACGGGGTGCGGGAACACGGTTTCCTTCATCCCGAGATTGGCGACCGTCGTGCCGACGGTGATGTCGTTTACCGAAATGCCGATCATCAGGCCGAGCGTGAACAGGGAATTGACCAGCGGCTTGCCCCATTCGGTTTTCGCGGCGAAGTCGAAATCGATGTGCAGGGGCTGGGGGTTCAGCGTCATCACCGAGAACAGCATGTTGTCGCTCTCGGTCACGGTCTTACGCAGCGTGTGGCGGAAGACATGGCCGACGACGAATTCTTCCAGATAAAACCCGGCCATGGTCGATCTCCTCCAATTTCCCTGCTTGATAGGCGTTGGCTGCGCCTCCATCAAGCCGGTTAAGAAATATGGTGAACCGTTCGTAAACCATTTCCGGCATACCGTCTCCAGCGGGGCCGGGACGTTCCGGCAAGGGGCGCAGCTGGTCGGCATGGTTGTTTCGCATTTTCTAAAGTGGATCGATACGGCAAGGGTCTCCGAGCGCGCAGCCGCCGCGAGCGCGCTGGCACGTGCCTACATCAACTCGGAACTGCCGTTCGAGGATCGCTGCGCCGCCGAGGCCGCGCTGACGCTGCTTCTCGATGACGCGTCCTGCAAGGTGCGCCTGGCGCTGGCCGAGGCTCTGTCGATGAGCCATCACGCGCCGCCGCAGGTGATCAGCGCCTTGGCCGCCGACCAGCCGGAAGTGGCGGCGCTGGTGCTGGCGCGTTCGCCGCTGCTTACCGATGCCGATCTGGTCGAGCGCGTCGCCTGCGGCCAGAAGGCGACGCAGAAGCTGATCGCCAGCCGTCCGGTCGTCTCGATGCCGCTGGCGGCGGCAATCGCCGAGATCGGCGAGCCGGAAGCCTGCGCCGCGCTGGTCGCCAACAGCGGCGCCGAAATTGCGTCCGTGAGCTTCCGCCGCATGGCCGAACGGCATGGCCACCTGCCGTTGGTGCGCGAGCCGCTGATCGCCGATCACCGCCTGCCGGCCGACTGCCGGCACATGCTTCTCGTCAAGCTCGGCGAGACCCTCAAAGGATCGCCGCTGGTGCTGGCGATGATGGGTGCGGCGCGCGCCGATCGCGTTATGCGTGATGCCTGTGTCAAGGCTTCTGTGACGCTGATCGAGGGAACGCGCATGGAAGAGCACGCAGCGCTGATCGAGCATCTGAGGCTGCGAGGTGACCTCACCGCCAGCTTCATCATCCGCACCATCGCGCACGGCAAGGTCGACTTCTTCGGGTCGACGCTGGTGGCGCTAGCCCAGCAGTCCGAGCAGCGGGTGACGGCGCTTCTCGCCGGCGGGCATGATGTTGCGCTGCAGGCGCTGTTCCGCAGCGCCGGGCTTGCGCCGGCCACGCATGGCATCATCCTGCGCGCGCTGAAGGTCTGGCGCGAGGTCGCCAACGGCCGGCGTGTCGCGGGCGTGCAGGAAGTGAGCTGGCTGATGCTGAAGGAACTCGGCGGCCAGTCGGCCGAGGGCGACTTGGCTACGCTGGTGAAGTCGATCCATCTCGACGCCCTGCGGGAAAACGCACGCGGACACGCGCTGGCGATCGCTGCCGCCTGAAGCCTCAAGCGCGGCCTTTGGCAAAGAAATCCGGATGGTCTTCCATCGCCGCTGCGATGATGCGCAGCGAGGCGGCGATCCGCAGCATCTCGAACCGATCGCTGCGGTCGGCGATGGCGGCCGCGTATTGCCGCGCAACGGCGACGGTCGCGGTCTGCGGGTCGCCCTGCCGTCGAAACAGCAATTCGCGCGCCAGGCCGCGCAGGAAATTGCCGATGGACTCGACCGTCTCGCTCGGCACGGCCGAGTCCAGCCGTGCGTGACGCAGCCGCAGCACCTCCAGCCCGACGGTGACTGCGGCGATGCTGCCGCCAAGAATGGGGTCGCCCCTGCGACCTGTCTGCTGCACCTGCGGCATCAACTGGTTGATCCGATCATAGGCGAGGCTTTCGAAGGCCGAACGCCGGGGTATTCGTTCATGCAGGCAAAGCCGTGCCAGATCCTCCCTTATCGCCTGCGATATACGCTCCACGGTGCCCCATGGATCGGCGGGCAGCACGACGATGAAGACGCCGATGGCAATCAGTATGCCGACCAGGATCGAGGCCGAGCCGGCCAAGAACGGCCCGGGATCGTAGATCATCTGCTGATGCGGGCTCATAAAGGCGAGAAAGTTGATGGCGAAAGCGGTGGCGACGCCGACATGGCGCGGATTGGCCATGCCGAGCGCCGCCGGCACCAGGATCGGCACGACGAACAGGGTGAACCAGCCGAAGCCGGGCAGCGCCGGCAGCGCGACCTGGCCGACCAGAAAGGCAAAAGGCAGCGCGATCAGGGTTCCGGTGAAGAAACCCCAGGCGGACCGCACCGGATCCGGGCGCGTCGCGAACAGGCTGGAGACCACGGCGACGAGAATGACTGTGCCGGCCGCCTCCGACCATTTGGTCGTCAGCCAGAAGACCGCGACCAGCAACGTCGCGAGCGCGGCGCGCACGGCATTGCGCCATGCGGCCTGGTAGTCGCGATGAAGGACCAGCGCCGGCTGGGTCCGGTCATGCGATTTCCGGAGGACGGGCGAGCGAAGCGCGTCAAGGCCAACCATCACCTGTTTCAGCGCTTCGGCGAAATCGCCGGCAATGGTAAGGCGGGTGATGGTGCCGACCTTGTCCTCGGCGCCGTCGCCTATGTCGGCATCGTCTGGCAGGGCCGGCACCTCCCTGGCTTTGCTCGCGATCTCGTCGAGCCGCGCCAACCATGGCCCCGTGTCGTCGAGCGCGCCGGGTGTCGAAGCGAGTTCGCCGACAAAGGCTTTCAAATCGCGGCGCATCGGAATGAGCGCGGCGTTCTTCGGCGCGCGGTGGCTGTGCAGCGTGCGCGCAGCCGAAAGCGCCCACAGTAGCTGGCCGATCGTGCGCCTTACCGGGTGGGCGCGGGTGGCGAAACTGGGCGCTTCCAGCCGCGCATAGGTACGCATCTCCGCAAGCGTTTGGGCATCGGTGATCAACTTGCGCTGAAGCGCGACCAGACTTGCCGGGTCGCCACCGGAAAACGCACCGCCAGCATATTCGGCGAGGTCAAGGATGCTGCGCTTCAGCCTGGAAATGATGGCGTCGGCCGCGAGCTTAGGCAGGATCAGCCGACTGGTCACGCCGGCACAGACAATGCCGAGTACGATCTCGGCGCAGCGCGCAATGGCGAGATCGACAACGACAACCGGCTGCCCGAGGGCCGGCAGGCTGATGATCATCGCCGTGTAGCCGGCGAGCGCCGCGCCATAGGCCTCCGGGTTGCGCAGCAGCGAGGAGACCAGCGTGCATATGCCGATCCAGAGCGCCAGGAACGTGACCAGCAGCCAGGGATTGGCGCCGGACAGGGATGTGATGCCGACAGCCGCCAGGCCGCCGGCCAGCGTGCCGAGCAGCCGATAGAAGCCCTTCGCCAGCACCATGCCTGCGACCGGCTGCGCGACGATGAACACCGTCATCATCGCCCATTGCGGATGGTCGAGCTTCAGTGCGTAGGCAACAAGAAGCGCAATCAGCCCGGCCGAAACGGTGCGCAAGGCAAAAATCCAGTCCGAACGGGTCGGCTGCGTAAGACCGCTCAACGTCGTCTCGGCAAGTTCTTTCAGCCGCGTCCAAGTCACCTCGGTTCTCCGTACCGGAGAGTGTTATGGACCAGCAGGCGATCAGATATCCAGCACGTCCGTTTCGGCGAATTCGGCGCGTTCCTGGATGAAGCGGAAACGCGCTTCGGGCTTGGTACCCATCAGCGCGTCGACGGCATCCCTGGTGGCCTGCTCGGCGTCGATCACATCGACGCGCAGAAGCGTGCGCTTCCTCGGATCCATCGTGGTCTCCTTGAGCTGCGAGGCCATCATCTCGCCCAGGCCCTTGAATCGGCCGATCTCGACCTTGCCGCGCCCGGTGAATTCGGTGCGCAGCAGCTCGTCCTTGTGCGCATCGTCGCGGGCGTAGCCGACCTTGCCGCCCTGCCGGATAGAGTAAAGCGGCGGCACGGCCATGTAGAGATGGCCGCCGCGGATCAGGTTCGGCATCTCCTGATAGAAGAAGGTGATCAACAGCGAAGCGATATGCGCGCCGTCGACGTCGGCGTCGGTCATGATGATCACGCGGTCGTAGCGCAGGTCCTCGTCGCGATATTTCGAGCGCGTGCCACAGCCGAGCGCCTGGATCAGGTCGGAGATCTGCTGGTTGGCGGCGAGCTTGTCGTTGCCGGCGGAGGCGACGTTGAGGATCTTGCCGCGCAGCGGCAGCACCGCCTGGCTGGCGCGGTCACGCGCCTGCTTGGCCGAGCCGCCGGCCGAGTCGCCCTCGACGATGAAGATCTCGGCGCCGGCGGCTGCGTTCTGGGTGCAGTCGGCGAGCTTGCCAGGAAGACGAAGCTTGCGCACCGCGCTCTTGCGCGACACTTCCTTTTCCTGGCGGCGGCGCACGCGCTCGTCGGCGCGCGCGATGACCCATTCGAGAAGCTTCGAGGCTTCCTGCGGATTGTCGGCCAACCAATGGTCGAACGGGTCGCGGATGGCGTTTTCGACGATGCGCATCGCCTCGATCGTCGCCAGCCGGTCCTTGGTCTGACCGACGAATTCCGGCTCGCGGATGAACACCGACAGCATGCCTGCGGCGGAGATCATCACGTCGTCGGTGGTGATGATCGAGGCGCGCTTGTTGCCGATGAGATCGGCATAGGCGCGCAGTCCGCGCGCCAGCACGTTGCGCAAGCCAGCCTCATGCGTGCCGCCCTCGGGGGTCGGAATGGTGTTGCAGTAGGAGTTGAGGAAACCGTCGCCGCCGAACCAGGTCACGGCCCATTCCAGCGAACCGTGGCCGCCCTGCTTGTCGCTCTTCCCGGCGAAGACCTCCCGCGTGACCTGGAACTCGTCGCCGAGCGTCGCCTTGAGATAGTCCTTGAGGCCGCCGGGGAAATGGAACTCCGCCTTGGCCGGCGTCTGGTCCTTCTCCTTGATCAGCGAGGGGTCGCAGGTCCAGCGGATCTCGACGCCGCCGAACAGATAGGCCTTCGAGCGCGCCATGCGATAAAGCCGCGCCGGTTCGAACGCAGCGCCCTTGCCGAAGATTTGCTCATCGGGATGGAAGCGTGTCCTGGTGCCACGACGGTTATGGACCTCGCCCAGATGTTCGAGGCCGCTGACCGGTACACCGCGTGAAAAACGCTGCCGGTAGAGCTGGCGGCCGCGCGCGACTTCGACCTCGAGGTGATCGGACAGCGCGTTGACCACCGAAACACCGACGCCGTGCAGACCGCCGGAGGTCTCGTAGACCTTGGAGTCGAACTTGCCGCCCGAGTGCAGCGTCGTCATGATGACTTCGAGCGCCGGCTTCTTGAATTTCGGATGCGGATCGACCGGGATGCCGCGGCCGTTGTCGGTGACGGTGAGGAAGCCGTCGGCGGAAAGCTCGACGTCGATGAAGGTGGCGTGGCCGGCCACCGCCTCGTCCATCGAATTGTCGATGACCTCGGCGAACAGGTGATGCATCGCCTTGTCGTCGGTGCCGCCGATATACATGCCCGGACGGCGGCGCACCGGCTCCAGTCCTTCCAGCACCTCGATGTCGG
>Ga0315336_1002717_pt1 | contig 25994 bp, 21 predicted proteins | sample ASW5metaG_FD_204512 | JGI IMG/M metagenome (GOLD analysis project Ga0315336, IMG submission 204512) | Ammonia-oxidizing marine archaeal communities from Monterey Bay, California, United States - ASW #5 | ecosystem: Environmental > Aquatic > Marine > Intertidal zone | place: USA: California... | reverse complement strand
TTCGATGGCATCCGAAATGAGCGCGGGATAGGATGTAGGCGTATGCATGTTGACACAGCGACCCCAGTCGATCCGTTCACCGATACTGCGGTACCGGAACTCACCGACGTTCGAGCAGGAGAGGCGCTGGAATGGGACGTGATCGAGCAACATCTGCGCTCACACCTGCCAGCCGAACTCGACCTTGATGGTCCTTTTGAGGTTCTTCAGTTCCCCAACGGGAGTGCCAATCTCACCTATTTGATTCGGTTTGCTGATACTGAGCTGGTTTTGCGCCGACCACCATTCGGCACGCTGGCGCCCGGTGCCCACGACATGAAACGGGAATACAGGGTGCTCTCGGTGTTGTGGCAGATCTTCGATAAAGCGCCGCGTGCTTACCTTTTCTGTGACGATCACGATATTGGCGGTTCGGATTTCTTTGTCATGGAGCGGCGGAAGGGCGAAGTGATACGAGGCGTGATTCCTCCTTCGATGCGCCACCATGCTGATGTGGGACGTCGCATCGGGTTGGCGCTGGTTGAGGCGATGGCCGAGTTTCATCTACTGGAGCCCAGCGACGTTGGATTGAACGACCTCGGAAAACCTGACGGTTTTGTTGCACGACAGGTCGGTGGCTGGAAAAAACGTTGGGATCTGGTAGCAAACCCGGAGTACGACACGGTGATGACCGAAATCCATGAACGCCTTGAACACTCCATGCCAGCACCACAACGCATCAGCCTGGTACACAATGACTTGAAGCTCGACAACTGCATGTTCGACCAGGCAGATCCAGATTCCGTTAGTGCTTTTTTTGATTGGGACATGACCACTCTCGGAGATCCGCTGATCGACCTGGGCACACTGCTGAACTACTGGCCTGATCCCTCGGATCCTGTAGAAACTGCACGGGGCAGCCATGATGGTATGGGCAGGATGGGTCTGCCAACACGTGCCGAGGTTGCGAAGCAGTATGGCGAGAAGACTGGGCTGGATGTCTCGTTAGCTAACTGGTACGACGCTTTCGCACAATGGAAAACCGCAACGGTGATACAGCAATTACACCATCGATGGGCCATCGGTGATTCCACGGATGAACGTATGCAAACCATCGCGGACCGCCTGCCTCTGCTGCTGGCGAATGCAGACAAGCTGTTGACGGATATTGGTCTGTAGAGCGTAGCAAAACGAAGCCGATCAGAATCTTTCCGGCATATCCTTCGTTACACTCATCTTCCATTCCGGGGGCCGCTTTTCCAGAAAGGATCTTACCCCTTCCTTCATATCGGCCGATGAACCCAGCCACTGCAGAATTTCCCCTTCGGTTTTCATCATGTCGGGAATCTTCGTTGCGAGACCTTCCCACAACAGTTTTTTCGACAGAGCCACTGACACCGGCGCGGTATTGGCCGCGATGTCTTCAGCAATCGCCATCGCCCTGGGAATGAGGTCATCCTTAGGTAAACACTCACTTGCCAGACCCATAGTGACGGCTGCAGGGCCGGTGACAATGCGGCCTGTCAACAGCAGATCTGCGGCATTGGAAAAGCCTGCCACCTGGGCCACAGTCAGGTGCGAAGCCAGCTCTGGCAGAATGCCGCGCCGCACCATTGCAAAACCAATCTTTGCATGTTCGGCAACAAGGCGGACATCCGCCAGCATCGGATAGGTTATACCCACGCCAATCGCGGCGCCATTTATCGCCGCGATCACCGGTTTACGGACCATGTACGGCCACAATGGCGGCCTGTTCCGTTTCGCCCGCTCTCGTGGAGCGAAGGCGCTATCCCCGCCAGATATATCAGCCCCGGCACAGAACGCGCGTCCGGCGCCAGTGAGCACTATGGCGCGCACGTCGTCATCTTCATCACAGGCATACATCGCTTCACTGAGTTCACCGGACATGACATCTGTCCAGGCGTTCAGTTGCTCCGGACGGTTCAATGTGACGACGGCTACTCGACCTGTCACTTGCAGGGTAATTTGTTCAAATGTCACGGATCTTCCTATTTCCCAGATTGGTGGGCTGACCTTAGCAGAGCTTCTGACCTAAGTTCGCTGAGGTAAAACGACAATAGCCGTTCCAGGTGCGGTGGCGCCGCCATCCTGGTTTTTGACATCGATGTCGAGGTAAACAAGTGCCTCACCGTTCTCGATTTTCTTCTCGATCACCTTGGCCGAAGTCGTGAGGACGTCGTGTTTGTGGTTGATTGCACGAAACTGCATTGCAAGTTCACGCACCTCTGCCTCGTCACCAATCCAGGCACGCAGGGCATTCATAACATAGGACCAGCGCAAGTTACCCATGCCAAATGCGGCACCTTGCCCGGCTGCGGCGCCCACCTCGTCGTCCATGTGCAGATAGACGAATTCATCGTTGACTGCCGCGTAACGATTCCAATTCATGAAGTCGGTCTCGCGTTCGAACACCGGCAACTCGTCGCCAATGTTAACGTCCTGGTAATACACGTTAAAAGCCATCGTTTAGTACCTCACTCCGATAGAAATACGACGCTTCACAAGATCGTCGTTCTGGTTATGCCACTCGGTTTCGTTGTACTCAAATATGGTGAGTCCGTTTCGTCCGTCTTTTTCTTCCCAATGCGACAGGCGCGACCGCGCGTTGATGACATCACCGGGTCGCATCGGTGCAAAAAAGGTATCGGTCTGCCCACCGTTCAGGATGTTCTCTCCCTTCTTGGGTTTTTGCCCAGGCACTGGTCCGGGCGAGCCACGGCGTCCCGGACGTTCGGGCGGCCAGGCGAACGGGTTGAATTCCTGCGGAGCAATAATGCCTCCCCAGCGAGTGGTAGACGCGTAGTCAGCATCCCAAAACAGCTTAGGCGGCGTGTCCGGCCAGTAGACTGCAATTGCCCAGCGCCGAATGTCTGACTCCGACACAGGGTAGGACTGCGCGCCTGGGTTCCATACACCCTGGCGCTTGCGCATCGAGTCGGTCACCAGTGTTTCGATTTCTGCCATTGTTTTCCCCATTCGCATCCAGCTGTTGACGATAGCGCAGGGTGCCCCGCTTGAAAACCGGGCAGGTGACGAATGGATTGCCACGCATGGAGCAACACTCAACGCACAGGGATATCGTAATACCTCTCAAAATGAGCTGGATCGTGGTCGCGCAGCTCCAACTTCGCGATGCCCGGTAAGTGCACTTCACTGGGGCCATCGGCAATACTTAAGTGCATGCCCAGCCCAAACAGGGAAGCCAGCGGTGTCTGGTTGGATACTCCCATGGCGCCGTGCACGCGCAGGGCGCGCTCGGAAACATTCTGCAGCAGCTCGGTGCCGACGATTTTGAGCATGCCGATTTCCTTGCGTGCGCCTTTTGCACCCTTTTCGTCCAGCGCTTTGGCCGTATGCATGCATAAGAGCCTCGCCTGGTCGATCTCGATTCTGGAGCGGCCGATGTCGTTGGCCACACTGCCGTGTTCATGCAGGTGTTTACCGAAGGCAACACGTTGTTTCGCCCGAGACATCAACAGACCGAGCGCCACCTCGGCCATGCCTACGCAACGCATGCCGTAGTGGATGCGGCCGGGGCCCATGCGCTTCTGCATGATGGCAAAGCCCTCGCCTGGTTCGCCCAACAGGTTTTCGGCGGGTACGCGAACGTTGTCCAGCAGAATCTCGGGATGGCCGCCGGTGTGGTAGGCGTTCATCACCGTTGTATCCTGCAGAATCTTCACCCCGGGTGTATCTAACGGAATGATGATGACGCCGTGCTGCTTGTGGCGGTTGGGGTTTTCTGGGTTGGTTTTGCCCATCAGAATCATGAAGCGGCACTTGGGGTGCATGGACAGGGAAATAAACCACTTGCGGCCATTCACCACGTACTCGTCGCCGTCGCGCACAATCCTAGTCTGGTAGTTCGTGGCGTCTGAAGAGGCGACCTCCGGTTCGGTCGCCGCGAAACAGGAATAGCACTCACCCTCCAGCAGCGGCAGCAGCCATTTCTGCCGCTGGTCTTCATTCGCCGCCGCGCCGAGCAACTCCATATTGCCGGTGACAGGGGCGTTGCAGTTGAACACCTCGGGTGCCCAGGGCAGCTTGGCCATCTCTTCAAAAATGGGCGCGAACTCAAAGTTGGTCAGCCCTGTGCCGGGTTCATCCTCTCGCAGATGGGGAAAAAAAAGATTCCACAAGCCCAGCTCTTTAGCTTTGGCCCTGAGGTCGTCGACGAACGCCAGAGCGTCCGGGTCGTTGCGACGATCGCTATGGGCAATGTCCTGATAGTGTTTGTTCGCGGGATAGATGTGCTTGTCCATGAAATCGACGACTGCAGCTTTGATTTCCAGAGATCTTTCGGTCAGTGTGAATTCCATAAGGCGTTCTTCATTTATCTATGATTGGCGAATGCCACTATTGTCTATAATTAACGTTACCGTTGTAAGAGCCGACGGTCTTGGCAAGATTGACCACACAAAAAAGGCGAGGAAATTAAATGAGTGACGCAGGGTCCACAGCACCAGAATTTATATCGCTGGATGAAGCAGCCGCGATGACAACGGGTACGCGGGTGACTTTTATTCCGGGTATTCCCGCGTTGTACGCCGAGGCTTTGAAAAACGTCTGCTTTGTGAAAGGCGTGCCGCTCATCCGCGCGCTGCACCCCATGATGGGCGTCGACAAAGCTACTGGAGAAGACCGGCAAGCGCGGCTTTATGATCTCACCAGTCAGACCAGCATACCGACCATGTTCCATGATGAAGAGCGGCCGCGAAATGTTTGGACTGAGCAGCTGGCGCTGGCTGAATATATTGGCGCGCCGGGCACACCGAAGCTGATACCCGATGATTTCGAACAGCGTGCCGAGGTTTTGGGGCTGTGTGCGGTGGTGCTTGGCGAAGATGGGTTAGTTTGGAACATGAGAATCTTAAGCGACAGCCCGTTGGCGCAAAAGTATGGCTACAGTGAAGAGGCCAGTGCGGCTGCACCGGGAAAAGTGGCGCAGGTGCTGAAGCTCATTGATCGCCGTCTTGCAGCTCAGGAACAAAAAGGCTCGGCTTACATCGTCGGCGAAGCAGTCACCGCGGCTGATATCTACTGGGCCACAATGAGCATGTCTGTGCTCCCCCCGTCACCGAAGATCATGCCGCTCACACAGCAGAACAAGGGTATGTTGAAGTATTTTGCGAAGAACGGGCAGATTCCGGTCGTCGCTGAGGCGCTAACTGAGCGTATCGAGAACCATCAGCGCTACATCCTAACTACCTACTGTGAGACACCAGCGGTATTGGGTGGAGATTCTTTGTAGGCTGCACATGAACTCATCTAAGCGTTCCTGTTGCAGCAGGAAGCTGCAAAATTGTACCGTCGCTCAGGGAGGAGCTACACATTGACGACACTGACATTGATAGCAGTTGCCACGCTAATTTCTGCCGCGTTTGCTATCGGGGTCTGGGCGTTCGTGCGCTGGCGACGATCGGTAAACAAAGACCTGAGAAAGCTTCTGCGCGCCGTGAGCAGCGACACGCTCGTCGATTTCATCATTCCCAATGGCACCGGCGGGGAGATTCACGTTGACCATTTGTTGCTGACACCCCACGGCCTGATACTGCTCGAAACTAAAGATATGCAGGGCGCAGTATTTGCCGGCGACCGCATGGACACTTGGAGCGCAACGCTCAGCGGTGCGCGCCTCACATTCAACAATCCGGTCCCAATGCTGCAGGAGCGTACCGCCGCCGTCAGTCTGTTGGCGCCCGGCGTACCGATCGAGTCCAGAGTTTTGTTTGTTAATGACGTAACGTTTCCTAAAGGACACCCTTCCGTAGTGTCGACAGTTCCGGCCTTGATCGAGGAATACGGTTCAGCCGAATTGGGTGAACCGCAGGACTTCACCGCACAATGGCGAGCGATTAAGTCTGAGGCGACCTTCGTTTAGGTATGCAATCGATGTGTTGCGAGAGGCCAGACTTCAGTGAGATGCGGTAGTAGACCCCGTTCCGCGTCACGTACAATGACTCTCCTGCAAACAGTCGCCACGGCGTACGAGGTCCACCATGTCTACTCCCGAGCGACCCAAAGTCGTCATCATCGGCGCCGGTGCCGCTGGTGTGTTCACCGGATTCCAGCTCCAGAAATACGCTCCTGACAAGTTCGACATCACGATCTTCGACAAGAATGATGCGGTCGGCGGCAACGCCCGAGGCCACGATGGCGAATGGCAAGGCCAGAAGGTACACATCGATTGTGGGGCCCAGTTCTTCTACGAAACAACCGAGCCCACGTACTGCGACATGCTGCGCGACGAGGGGTTCTTCGACGAAGCGGGATTGATCGTAGAGTCGGCTGTTGGGATGTCGGTGTGGAACGCGACAGAAAAGCACATCGAATTTGCGGTTGCCGACAATATCCTCGGCATCCTGGAGGCCGTTGCAAAACATCCCGGTGACTGGGTCCACTTTCTGGAGTTCACCGTAGCCGCGATCGACAAGTTTTTCTCCGATGACTGGACCGAGACATTCGGAGACTGGCTCGAGGGAATCTGGCTCAGTGGCGACACCGATGCCAAGACGAAGTTCAAGAACAAGATCGTACGTCCGCTCATGTACCAGTTCGGATTGATGCCACCGGGTGAACTCGACAAGCTGTCGGCGCTCGGTGTGGTGTACTTTTTCGTCGGATCGCTGCCCTGGCCTGAGCACAAGCAACCGCCACAGGGCCAGGAGCCCAAGACCGCGCCGTTCCACCTCTACACCAGCAACATCGGCCTGGACGGTATCCAAAAGCGTCTGCTGACAAAGTATGGCCTCACCGCACAGCTGAATACCACCATCGCTTCAATCTCACCCCAGGCACAGGGAGGCGGTTGGATCGTCACTGCGCAAGACGGCACGCAGACCCTTGCGGACGAACTGGTCTTTGCGACCAATCCGCACGCGACGATGGCGATGCTCCCCAACGACTCCGCGTTTGCCGAATTGCGCGATCTGCTCTCGGGAATGCCGTACCAATCCGTAGACATCCACGTTCAGCAAAGCCCAAGTTCGCCCTACGTCAGCCCCGACAAGGACGATTGGACGGTGGCCAATGTTGCGTTCGTGGAAGACACCAACGGAAACACGTCGGATTACATGCTGTCGATCTGGTTCGGCCCACTCAAGGGCAAGCCGGGCGACGACTTCTGGAAGTCGTGGGGCAGCCCGAACCTGGAGCCCGGCAATCAACCGCCGCCGTGGGTACTGCAGACCCATCAGGAGGTCGTCTACATTCCGGATTACGTTGTGCGTCGCGACAAGCTCGGCTCTTCAGAGTATCAGGGGGTGAATTCGCTTTGGTACGCGGGCGGGTACATCATCGACTATGACACGCAGGACTCGTGCTTGAAATCGGGGCGCATCATTGCCGAGCGGCTGCTCAAACAGTATGGATTGCCTGAGCCCGTGATACCTCCGACCAAGCCGCCGATTGATCCGCAGCACCCGCCGCGGTTGCTGGTCGATATCGAGAAGGTGCTGCGCACGCTTGGTTTCTCGCACCCGGTGGTGGACGAATTCAAGCAAAGGCCTTCGCTGACGGGTGCCTGATCATCGTGATCAAAAAGATGCTTCCTTCCAATGCACCTGGTAGGTGATCTCCGGCAATTCAAACTCAAACTCCGGGTCGAGTGACCCGAGCCGGATGCGCCCTTCGCTCGAGAGCGGGCATTCGTCACGTCGCAGGTAGCGGGGGCTGGCTTCGCCGTCGAGCACCTGAGAGCCGTTGGTGCTCTCGTCGACGAAGGTAAAAGTGTCCTTGCGGTATTCGATACGGCCGTGCAGCCGTGACACCCTGGCGTGCTGCACCACAACGTCCGTGCGCGCGTCACGTCCGATGGTGAGGCGGGGATTGTTCGAATCGAGCACGTAAGCGCGCTCGCCGGAAAGCAGGCGCAACTCGCAAACTTGCTGCACCCGCTGCGGGGCCGGCGCCATGTTCTCGAACGCGACCGTGGCGTTGCGGGAGTCCCACACGACTTCGTAGATCTCGAAACCTTCGTCCTTGCCCTTCAGATGGGTCTGGTCCACGAAGCGCGTCGCAAACTCCGGAGCGTCGGCGAGCACTTCGTTACAGTCGCGGCTGATGAGTATCTGTTGCGGCTTGGCGAGCGAGGCGATACGCCGCGCAATGTGCACGGTGTCGCCGTAGATGCGGCCTTCCTCGATGAGCACAGGTCCGTAGTGAAAGCCGATGCGGATGCGTAGCTCGGCTGGCGAGTCGACGTTGGCTTGCTCGACAGCACGATGCAGTTGTTCCGCCGCAAGAGTTGCCCCCTCGACGTCGGGAAAGGTGCACATCAGCTCGTCGCCGATCTGATCGACCACGGTGCCGCCGCGCTGCACGACGGTGGCAGTCATCACTTCGATGCAACGCACCAGAGTGTCGCGGGTGACCGCGGTGCCAAGGGCATCGTAGAGCCGAGTGCTGTCGCTGATGTCTGCGAACAGCACTGCCTTCACGCGACCTCCCCGAAGCCGGGTGCCAGCGCCCGCACGATGCCCTCCGGTCGCTTTGCGCCTTGTTCGGCGATGCTCGCCTCGGCCGCGGTTTTGCGCTCCAGCCCCCCGTCACCTCCCTGCAGTTCGCCAAGCCGCCAGTTTACCGCCGCGCCGAACATCCGGTAACCCTCGCGCTCGCACAGTGAGGCGGCGAGGTCGAGGTCATCGAGACTCTCCCCCAGCCGTCCTTCACCCGCGGCGATTGAGGCGCGAATGATGCGTGCCACCGGCTCCGCCCAGGCGAGGGCAGGCTTTTCGATCTTGCGCAACCACTTGCGCGCGGTGGCGTGCCCGGCCGGGCCGCGCAGCAGCGAGGCATAAGCCTGTAGGACCTGGATCTCGACAGCCGTGCGCTGCACGTTGGCGAAGGTCGCGACGTTGCCGCTAAATCGAACGGCTTTTTCCGCCTCGCTAGCGCGACCCATGTACAGCGACGTCCACGCACAGGCCTGGCCCACCCCGAGGCGCGGAAAAAAGAGCTTTGAGAGCAGTGGTGAGGTAAGCGTCGCCGATGCATCACGGATCGCCTGTTCGGGCTCGTCGTCGAGGACGGACGCCCATTGGCCGTGTACTTCTCCCAGGAAGACGAGTGCCGAGTATTCGTCACCGCGTTCCCGCGACTCGGCGACCCACCGTGCACTGTCGGCCGCCATTTCGCGCCACTGCCCAAGCCAGAAGCGTGAATACTGCACGACGGAACGCGCCGTGCGCAGCGGCAGGCCGCTGCGGCGCAGCTCCGGGGCGTCCGACAACTTCTCGAGGTATTCAAGCGAGCGTTGGTAGCGGCCGTTGTAGATCGCGTGGACGCCGGTCGCCCATTGCACCAGTGCGTGTTCTTCCGGGCAGTCCTGGCCCTCTATTGCGTCGCGGGCCACGCGCACCAGCTCGAGGCCGTGCTCGCTTGCCTTTTTGCCCCCGGTACTCATGAGCATCGTTTCGTAGACGTACGCACGTGCGATGCGCTTCGGCTCACCCACGCGCAGGCTCTCGCGCATTTGCGCGGTGTGCGCGAGGAACGCGCGAGTGAGCGAGTAGGCCGCGAGGATCTGGGAGGCGACGTCGAAGGCGTCTACCCGAACCAGCTCTTCAGCGGGGACGTCGCTTTCTGCGCGCGCGACGTAGTGGTTCTTGCGCAGTTTGAGCCACAGTCGGTCACGCGCCAGCCGCAGCGCGAAACCGAGTCGCGAGCGCGGCAGTTTCACCCGGGCCCCCTCGAGCACCGTGTTGAGCGCCGCGGACGCTTTGTCGAACTGGCCCGCGGCAGACCATGCCCGCGCCGCCCGTCGGCGCATGCCGAGCGCCTCGATGGGGACCGCCTTATCCGCAAGCTCCATGTAAATCGGCGCCGCGAGCGTGGCGTGCCCTGCGACATCGAGATTGGTCGCATACCCTTGGAGCGCTTCACGCAAGCGCGGGTCGTGCTTAGCTAGTAGGCGGGTGACACGCTCGTACAACCCGGCCGCGTTGAGAGGCGCCAGGGAAGCCTCGGCATTTTGGGCAGCCAGAAGCAACAGCTCAGCAGCGCGCTGTGATTCGCCCGCGCCTTCGAGGTGGAAGCCGAGCACCGACGGCTCCGGATTACCGACCGCCTCGAGCGCGCGCGCCAGGTCGCGATGGTGCGCCGCGAGGGTCGCCGGTGACAGATCAGCTGCGATGCCCTCGCGGATGCGATCGTGGTACGGCTCGATCTCGCGACCGTGGTGGTCGGCGGCCTTGATGAGGTGCTGGCTGCGCAACACGGTCAATGCAGGCTCGAATGCCTGGCCAACATCCGTTGCGCGCCGCGCAAGGGCAACATCGAGGCGACGGCCGGCAACCGCAAGCAGCTCTAGTACCCGGCGCGCCTCGCCGGAGAGGAGCTCGACGTGGTGCGCCAGTGCAGAGCGCAGCGCAATCTGGTCCGGATCGACGTTTGCCCCAAAGCGGGTCAGCTCGCTGATCAGGAACGGGTTGCCGCCCGCCTCGGCGGCAATGCGTGCCACGTGGCTTGCGCTCGCGCTCGGCCCGAGCAGTGAGCGCGCGAGCGACTCCGATTCCGCGGCGGGCAGGGGACCGACCATGATCTCGGTGTGGGGTAGTTGCGGGTCGCCTTCGACCAGCCGGGTGATGACGGCGCTGCTTGAAAGCGGCGACCGATGGCACGCGACGACGCGCACGTCGTGCGAACTTGAGCTGAGCAACATTTCGCGCAGCACGATCGCACTCTCCTCGTCTCCCCAGTGCAAATCGTCGATGTAGAGTGCAACTTGGCGTCCGTCACCGACCAGTTCCAGCAGCCGCCCGAGCGTGGCAGCTGCGGCCCGCCGCTTTTCCTGCGGCTCGCGCTCGTCGGGCTGCAGCTCCTTTTGACAGACCCGCTGGATCTCGGGTACGCGTCGCAGCACCGGGAACATGCGCGCGACGGCGGTTAGATCGAGCCACGCGAGCGCCTGGAGCTGATCAGGGTCAGTACCGAGGAGCTTTGTGCTCAGAGCGTCGATGACGACGTCGAGGGCGCGATATGGAACTTGTTCGCGCTCGTAGCACTTGCCTTCGAGCACAAGCCAGCTCTCAGGCAGCTCCTCGCGCAATACGCGTTGCATCAACTCGCTCTTGCCGATCCCAGCCTCGCCGGAGGCGATCACGATCTGCGGTGCATCACCTCGCTTGTCTAGCATGGCATTGCGGATCGCTTCGAGCTCGGTGGCGCGGGCAACGAACGGTGTGTCGGTTGCGGCGAGGTCGACCAGAGCACGCGGCTCGGACCCGGCTTGCACATCCTCGGTGGCGACTGCATCGCGCACCTCGGCTGCGCTCGGACGCAGCGCGGGATCGGCCGCGACAAGGCGCAGGCACAATCGCTCGAGGAGCTGGCGTCGAGGGTCTGTCGCATTATCGTCGCGCGTGTCACGAAGGACACTCTCCGGATCCTGTGCAGCAGCGAAGCGCTGCCCGGTAATCACTTCGAAGAGCGTAACGCCGACCGCGTACATGTCCGCGGACGGCGTGACTGGTTCGCCTCGTTCGCGTTCCGGCGCCAGGTAGCCCGGCGTTCCGAGTAGCGTTAACCCGTCGCCCTCTGCAGATGCTGAGCGGATGTCGCGGGCGATGCCGAAATCGAGAATCACCACCCGCCCATCGGGTGTGATAAGGATGTTCGCCGGCTTCACGTCGCCATGGGCGAGGTCGCGGGTATGGAGATAGTCGATGCCCTCGCAGAGCTGGTACAGCGCCTCGTTGATCGCGGTAGTGTTGGCGGGATGCAGTGGCGTCCCTTCGGTTTTTTTCTGCGGTACCGCGAATTGCCTGGGTGCGGAGGTGTCGCTCTGTTCGAGCGCGGAGTCTGCCAGGGTGCTTTCCGTGCCGAAATCGCGGGTGCCAACACTCGAGAACGGCTCACCCGGCACAAATTCCATCGTGAAGAGCCAGCGCCCCTCAAACTCGATCAGCTCGTAGAGGGATACCAGGTTCGGGTGCACGAGGTCCGCGAGCGAGCGGAACTCAGCCTTGAAGCGATAGATCCACGCCGCGCTTGCGCGCCGCATGACTTTGATTGCGACCTGCGACTGGCGCTGATGATCGTAGGCTTCGTAGACGGTGCCCATACCCCCGGCCCCAAGGAAAAACTGGTAGGTGAATCGGCCCGCGCAGTCCGGTGGGGCGAGAGTGTCCGTTGTAGGATGCATGACGGTGAATATAGCCTACACGGATAGGAGCTAGTCCTGCTTCCACAATTGTTGGGTCAGCACGCCGGTGTTTGTCTCGATGACCTCTAACGCATCACAGATCAGGTCTTCGCGAAAGCGCCGACCCACTACCTGCAGGCCACATGGCAGTCCTTCGACCAGGCCAATGGGTACGTTGCCTGCAGGCAGGCCCATATAGTTCATGCTGAAGCTGTAGATGGCGGAATCGAAGATGTCCTTGGAGCCTGCGTAGCTTTCATCGTAGTCGTAGTCATAGGTAGGACGCATGAGAAACGGTGTGAGCACCAGCGGGTACTCGTCGAGGAATGTGCTCCAGGGACGAATCAGGCCTGTGCGGGCGGCGACCCCATTCATATACCCTTCGTAGTCCACCATTTCCGACATGTCGTAGTAGTACTGAAAGATGTTTTGAATGGTCCGCGAGCCGACCTGCTCCGCCAATGCGCCGAGCCCTTCCTTCACTTCGAAGATGGCCACGCTGAACCAGGCTCTGGCGGTGGGCAGAACGGATGGCACTGCTACTTCTTCCACCGCGTATCCCGCATCGGCCAGGTAACCGGCGGCCCGGTCGATGCCCGCAATAATGTCAGGATGGATCGGATAGCCGTGACTTTCTCTCGTCACCGCGACTTTAATCGGCCCGTCCAGCTGTGGACCGTTGAATGGCAGCGGAGTCCACCAGGGATCACGAGGGTCGGCGGCGGCCATGATCTCGGTTGCAAGACGTACATCTTTTACTTCCCGGCAGATGGCTCCCTGGGTGGACATGAGCTGAGACAGCAGACCTCGTTCTGCCCGAGCCGAGGGATTGAATGCCGCTATACGACCCTGGCCGGGCTTTACTGTGGCGCATCCGCAGGCGGATGCCGGAAAGCGCAGAGAACCGGCGATGTCATTGCCGTGATGTATCGGCCCCATGCCTGCTGCACAAGCAGCCCCTGCACCACCGGAAGAGCCCCCGGGTGATGCCCGATCATCCCAGGGGCTGTGCGTCAGACCGTGGAGAGGGTTGTCAGTGGTGCCGCGCATGGAGAATTCAGGGGTATTGGTACGCCCGACGATAATGGCCCCGGCATCCAGCATATTCTGCACCACTGGTGAGTTTCCCGGTGCGATGACGTCTTTGAACGCAGGTATACCATTGCTGTTAGCGGTGCCTTCATAGTCAACGTTAATCTTTACCGTAGCCGGTACGCCGTGCAGTGCCTTCAGTTCAGCACCAGAGGCTACCTCGGCATCGGCGGCCGCAGCCTGGCGCAATGCGGCCTCGGTATGGTCGTCCACGATGGCGTTCAGACCGGGATTAGTCTGCTGTATCCGCTCCACAACAGATTGCATTACCTCTACGCAGGAATAGGTTTTCGCGCGTATACCGGCGGCGAGATCGACGGCACTGAGTTGCCATAGGTTGTCAGTCATTGTCTTAGCCCAGTTGTCCGTAGGGAGAATCCACGAAGGGAATGTATGCGGGTTTGTCCGCCTGCAGCATTGCCAGGTGGACGAAGAAACTGCCCACTCCTGCGGCACCCTGCATATAGCCCGTCTGCGCCAAGATGAAGTCTGGTTGGGAGCGATGCTCAGCCTGTGGCCAGCTTAAGCCCTTTGCTGTTTCGAGCGCACGTTGCTTGAGTTCTGCCGCCACCCGTCTGGCCAGGTCCAGGTACTTGTCCTCCCCGGTTATGCGGTACATGGCGATGGCATGATCACCGAGGCCAGCATCGCAGCAGCATTGGCTGATGTTATTCCAGAAACCTCTGCCGCGTTCTTCCGGTGCTCCCATGGCGAACAGTCCTGCATTGAGCTGCTTGGTCCAGCTCATCCACTGTGGATCCCGGGTTGCCTGGGAAAGCGCGTAAAACAGTCGCGCGGTACCGGGCGGTCCATGACACACACCGAGGTAGAATCGATCTGGTTTACCATCATCCAGAATATGCGGTACCAGGCATCCATCTCCCACCGGGACGGCCATGGCCTGCACGTGACCGGCGCCTGCGATCGCGGCGTGTAAAAAGCGTTGATCGCCACATGCATCGAACAGACGGGTCAGGAAATACGCAACACCGGCAGTGCCGTGGGCGAAGTTGGGCGCATCGAATGGCCAGGGTATGTCGTCCATGAGCTGCCAGCGCAGACCGCCTTCAGCAGGCTCCGCCACTTCGAGCAGGCGTTCGCCCACAGCTTCGGCCCAACTCTGGGCATGCTCGTGGACCCCGTGTTCGTGAGCATAAAGAAAGCCAAGGCCTGCTCCGGCGGCGCCTTCGGCGACATCGTAGATCTCCCGGGTGCCACTGTGCCCGGTGAGATCGGCGTAAGGCATTTCCTGAATCCAGCCGATGCCCGCGCCTGCGGGCTCCGCCTGATCACGCTGTCTCTGTACACAATCGGCTGCGGCTTTAGAAAAAGCCGGGTTGGATGAGCGCCTGCCCAGCTCGGCAAATGCGAACATGTAGCCAAGCCAACCTCCCATGGGTGCACAAGGCAGGGTGCCGTAGGTCTGGATGCGTTGCAGTAGTTCCTCACCACCCGCTTCGGCCCGTTCCAGGTAACGGGTTTCGCCCGTGGCGTCAAAGAGTTCCAGATAGAAAATGGTGATTCCAGCAGACCCGGTATACAAGTTTGCCACGTAGGTATCTGGCTTCTCCTCGGCCAGCCCCCACATGCTGCCGTGTTCGGTATCGTGACGCAGGCTGTCTATCCATCGTTCTGCGCCCAGCGCGATGTCCCAGTACTCGGAAGGGTACTCGGGTGTGTACTCGTTCATGTGCGCGCCAGCTCTTATTTATCGGCTCAAGTGGGTAGCCATGTTCCATGAAATCCGGCGGGGATGCGATAGGGAAGATGCACTGTCGCCGCTGGACGGGAAGCTGGAAAACGTAAACCGTGATGGTGGCACAACCCGCCTAACGGGAGTAACTTTTACCCTACAGGGCGGTTCGTGCCGCAGCCGAAGTAAGCACAGACATGTCGGTACCGCAGTTTTACGTCGGGCAGATCATCAAACACCTCAAGGTGGGCTACCGCGGCGTGATCTTCGAGGTCGACGCCGAATTCAGTCTGTCGGAAGAGTGGTATGAACAAGTGGCGCGCAGTCGTCCGCCCAAGGATCAACCCTGGTATCACGTCCTGGTCGACGGCGCCTCGCACACCACCTACGTCGCCGAGCGCCACTTGGCGGCGAGTGAGGATCTCAGCCAGATCGACCATCCTGCACTGGGCCAGGCGTTTCGTAGCTTCGATGGCGAGCGTTATCAACCGCGCCGGACCCTGCACTGACACTCGCGTGCGGTCGACCAGACCTTTACCATGGTCCGCTCGAATCTAGTCGGTGGAGCGACCATGGGCGTGTTATCGGGTAAACGTGTATTGGACTTTGGGCGTTACATTGCCGGGCCTTTTTGTGGAACGATGCTTGCCGACCTGGGCGCCGACGTGATTCGCATCGAGAAGGTGGATGGTAGCGAAGACCGCTTTACTGCACCGGTGGCGGAAGTCGACGGGCAGGAACTGGGATCGTTGTTCCTGCATCTGGGCAGAAACAAAAGAGGCTTCACCTTCAACCCCAAGAAGCCCGGCGCAGACCGAATTCTCGAACGGCTCGTGCGTAGCGCGGACCTGGTACTCGCTAACCTCACACCATCGGGTGTCGCCGACGTTGGTTTGGATTACGAAAACCTGCGGCGTATCAAATCCGACATCATTCTGGTCACGAGTACTGCGTTTGGCGCGCAAGGCCCTTTTGCGGATCGCGTCGGTTTTGACGGAGTCGCGCAAGCGATGTCCGGCAACCTGCATCTCAGCGGATCGCCGGAAGAACCGAGCCGCAACTACTATCCTTACGTTGATTTCATGACCGGTGCGCTCAACACCATTGGCGCGTTGTCGGCTCTCATGCAGCACGACAAGACGGGAGCAGGCCAGCACGTGCAGGGTGCACTGCTGGCATCCGCCATCACCATCGCCGGGGGTACCCTCATCGAACAGGCGCTGACCAACGTCAACCGCGTGGCTTCGCGCAATCGCGGTCAGACCGCGGCGCCCTCGGATGTTTATCAAACGAAGGACGGCTGGGTGCTCAGCAGCGTAGTGGGCAATCCCTTGTTCGCGCGCTGGGTAAAGTTGGTCGACAAGCCGGAATGGCTGGAAGATCCGCGATTTGCAACCGATGCCCTGCGTGGTGAACACGCGGAGCTGATCTCGGATGTCATGATCGCCTGGACCCAGGCGCGCACCAGCGCGGAGGTGCTGGCGGAACTCGAGGCGGCGCGCATCCCTTGCGGCGAAGTCCTCAAACCCGCTGAGACGCTGGTTGACGAACAGGTGCAGGCGATGCAATACCTGGTGCAAACGCAGTTTCCGGGCTTGGATCAAAGCTACCCGATGCCGCGCATGCCAATCGAGTTTTCCTCTTCGGAAACGACCGTACCACCGCAGCGCCCACCGCTGTTGGGCGAGCACACGCAGGAGATCCTCCTGGAACTCGGTTTCGATGCGGACGAGATTGCGTCATTCCGTGCTGAGCGCCTGGTCTGAGGTTCGCGTCTAGTGAACAATGCTAGTCTTGCCGGTCAGGAAACATAACAAGAGCGCTGATGTCTACTGAAAGCGTGATTTTTGCTGGTGTGTCGATCTATATGCTGGTCATGATCGGCGTCGGCCTCTATTCGTCGAAGAAGACGCATACGGTCGCCGAATTCATGATCGCCGGTCGCGGCCTGCCGATCTGGTTGTGCTCAATAACCGTAATCGCGACCTGGTTTGGCGGCGCAATAATGCTGGGCGGCGCCGGTGCAGCCTACGACGATGGCATGATGGGCGTCATCGAAGACCCCTGGGGCGGCGCATTGGCCCTGTTCCTTATCGGCTTCTTCTTCGCACGGTTATTCCGGCGCCTGCGCATCATCACCGTTGTCGACTTCATGGAGCAGCGCTACGGAAAGGTTGCCGGCATAGCAATCACAGTTACGACGCTTTTTTCCAACCTCATGTGGGCGGCATCGATGCTCGTCGCTTTCGGCACTATTTTCCAGACGCTCACGAACATCCCGATGGAAACGGGCATCATCATGGGCGCGTTCGTCATATTCCTGTACACCGCCGTTGGCGGCATGTGGGCCGTCGCACTGACAGACTTCATCCAGTTGATCATCATCATGATCGGTCTCGTCATACTGTTGGTGGTTGTGCTCATTGATGTGGGCGGCTGGGGGCAGGTGTATCCTCATCTCGACGAGCACACGTTTCGTATGGTGCCCTTCGACAATACGGCCGATCAGTGGCTCAACTACCTCCGTGCCTGGACGATCATCGGTATTGTCGACATTTCGGCCCAAACTTTGTTTCAACGGGTCGCCGCTGCAAAGAGCGAGCGTGTCGCCCAGAACGCGTTTTACCTGGGAGGCTTCGGCTACCTGTTGTTCGGCATGATGGCGATTTTCCTCGGCATCATCGGCAGCGTCACGATGCCCGAACTCGCCAATTCCGAGACCATAGTTCCCCAATTGGCCTTGGCGCACCTGCATCCCATTGTCATTGCCATCTTCGTTGGTGCGATGCTCGCCGCGATTATGAGTACCGGCGACAGCGTGCTCCTCGCGAACGCGAGCGTTTTCGCCAAAAACGTATTGCCCTACATAAAGCGCGATCCGTCGCCACGGCTGTCGTTACTTGTGGCGCGCTGGTCCGTTCCGGCCTTCGGATTCATAGCCATCTTGATTGCGATGAAAATTCAGGTCGTGTTCGACCTGATGGTGGATGCAAATATTCTAGGCCTGGCTGCGATCATCGTGCCGTTTATTATGGGCGTATGGTGGAAGAAGGCGAATCGAACCGGGGCGTTGGCGTCAATGGCCGTGGGTATTACGAGTTGGTTGACGACGCTAATGCTATGGCCCGAGCTCCCCGCTGACTTCATGGGTCTTGCCGCATCACTGGTCACGATGCTGGTCGTCACACCATTGACACAAAGGTTCGACCCACCAAGAGAATTGCGTGACAGTGACGGTGGTACGATCGAAATGACGGATCGCCTGGGTGTGTTACCGTTGTTCAAACAGCATGACCAATAAACCGCTCGCCACCACTATCGCACCGTGGATGCATGACACGCTCAAGGAAGGGTTTGTACATCTGTCAACCGGTCGACTGGACGACGCTTCAGGCTGTTGCAAGCGACTCCTTGGCGCAAAACCGGATCTTGTTGAAGCCCACTTTCTTGTCGGCCTGATCGCCCTTGAACTGAAACAAACGTGGACTGCAGTCAGGGCATTTGGTTCGGTGACCAAGCTACAGCCGAAACATGCAGCAGCATGGGCGCAGCTCGCCTCATTGTTCATGGGCGCCGGTCAACCCGGGCGCGCCGACCTCGCGCTCAGCGAAGCAACCAGGCACCATGATGGCAATCCAACGGTTCTCGATCTGATCGGAAAGGTTCACGGCCAGCTCGGCGATCAAGAGCAGGCCGCAGACTGGATCAGCAAAGCCGTTCAAAAAGATTCGAACAACATACTATTCCTTGTCAATCTGGCGACCAACCAGATGTTCCTGAATAACGTTGAAGAAGCAGAAGGGCTGCTCGAGAGAATTCTGAAGATCCAGCCAACGAATCCGAATGGTCACTGGATTCTCTCGAATCTGAAAAAAGCATCCAACGACGATCATATTCGGCACTTAAGAAAACTCGTACAACAAGAGCACCTGCATCCACAGGCCATGGCATTTCTTTGCTATGGGATGGGTAAGGAACTCGAAGACCTCGAACAGTGGGATGAGGCGTTCGAGGCATTCGAGCGTGGCGCAAAGGCACGCAGGAGTACCCTTGAATTTGACGAAGATGCTGAGATCGAAATGTTCGACGCGCTCATTGATACTTACACGCCACAATGGCTTGCTGAGCAACCTGAAGGGTACGACACACCGTCGCCCATATTTATAGTAGGGCAACCGCGTACTGGAACAACCCTGGTAGAAAGAATTGTGACCAGCCACTCACAAGTTCACTCTGCCGGGGAACTGCAACAGTTCTCAACAAGCCTGCGCCGACTAACAGACTACCGGGGACAAAAAAGATTCTCCGCAAAGCTGGTCGAAGCGGGCGCGGGCGTGGACAGTTTTAAGTTAGGCAAGGCGTACATGGTCACCACCGAGAAAATGCGTGGTGGCGCTCCCAGGTTCGTGGACAAATTGCCGTCCAACTTTCTTTATGTCCCTCTTATTCTAAAAGCCCTACCCAACGCGAAGATCATCCATCTGCAACGCAATCCAATGGATGCGTGTTTCTCAAGCTTCAAACAACTGTTTGCCGATGCCTACCCGCATTCCTACGATCAGGCGGAGATGGCGAGACACCACGCTCGCTACCTGCATCTTATGGAAGTATGGCGAGAAAGATTTCCAGGACGGTTTTTTGATATCCGCTACGAACGTATCGCGAGTAACCTGGAACCGAACGCGCGGGAGCTGATCGATTACCTGGAACTGCCGTGGGAAGACGCGTGTCTTGAATTTTACAAACAGGAGACGGCGGTGACCACCGCGAGTACCGTGCAGGTCCGCCAACCGGCACACACACGCTCTATCGGCCGGTGGCGGCGCTATGAGAATCAGCTGGCTGCGATGTCATCCACACTCGATAGCCTGAACGTTGACTTCCAGACGTGAGATCACCCGGTGGCAGGGATGTTATGCGATTGTCCGATCCTCATCCCTATAGGCTGGGATTGATGCCGACCAACCGCGGGCGTAATCTTTCGACGGGAACGTCGTAGTAATCCATCTGGACTCACGCAAAAAACGAGGTGCCTGCCTAATGGCCGCTAGAAATATCAAGTATTTGGCAACGAGCTCTGATTCAGCAGCTGTCATTCCGGAATCCAAATTCAAGAAAAAGCGACTGGCTCAGGCCATTTCAGCCACCTTGATCACGGGTGTCTCGTCAGTTGCATGGTCAGCAGACAACACGGTTCTCGAGGAAGTTGTGGTCACCGCAACCAAGCGCACAGAATCTGTGATGGACGTTCCCCTTGCGATCACCGCCATATCAGGTGACACAATACGCGATGTCAATCTGGACGATGTCAAGGACCTCATTGCCTTTACGCCAGGTGTGACAGGTAATACCAAAGACAGTTTCATGGATTTTATTTCCATCCGTGGTATTCGAACGATCGACTACGGAAACGGTGGCGATCCGTCCATCAGTATTTTCAAGAATGGTTTGTATCAGGGGCGTACCGGGTCGGCGGTGACCAGTCTGTTCGACGTGGAGCGGGCTGAGGTATTGCGCGGTCCACAGGGTTTCCTGTATGGCAGAAACGCGGTTAGCGGCGCAATGAACATCATCACCGCCAGACCCAACATGGAAGAAAACGAGGGCTATATCGAGGTAGATATCGGTGAACGTGACCATGCCGTAGTCGAAGGCGCGGCGAGTTTTGTTGTCAGCGATAACTTCGCCGTTCGTATTTCCGCATATCATTCTGAGGAAGACGGCTATGTTGAAGATCTCGGTGGCGGACCGGACCTGATCGAGCACGAAAAGGACGCGTTTCGAATCTCCGGGCGGTGGGAGAGTGATAATCTCGTCGTAAACGCCTTCGCCGAGTATGAAGAGCGTGATCAGTCAGGCACGGTGTACCGGGCAACTGGCAATGGCCTGGCATTTACGGACGTTCATCCGTTGTTCAACAACGGCGCGCAGTACGCAGTTCCGTCCGACGAGCGGGATATCAATGTCGACAGCACTCTGCCGAGCTACGATGGTGGCGAGGTCAAGACTTTTGGCTTGGAGATTGCGTACGACCTGGATTGGGCGACCTTAACTTCAATTACTGGCTACAAGGATCATGAGTACAGCTATTTAGAAGACTACGATGCTACTCCAACCGTCCTGTTTAACTACGGCCAGGATCAAGAGGGTGACTATTTCGAACAGGAATTGCGCCTCACTTCGAATTCCGACGGACCCCTGAGCTGGTACGCCGGAGTTTCCTACTACGAAGAAGATATCGATACTATTTTCCTCGGCCAGCAATCTGAAGAGGCCTATTGCCTGACCTACTGGAGCTACTATTCCGGTGCGAGTTCCTGTCAGGAGATGTTTGACCACTACAACACCTACTATGGTGGCTACTATGCCTACGTCCTGGATTCGTACTTCGGTACGTATAATTGGACCTCTACCCCTGACGGGCTGATCAATGATAGAAATCGGACCAAGGGGAAGTACAGCGGCTACTCCGCGTACGTCAATCTGGGCTACGAGTTCAATGAACATTGGGGCGTCAGTATCGGCATACGATACAACGACGACGAGAAAGAGTTTTCTCAGGAAGCTCTGCCGGATCCGCAGGGTTCTGTACTGACGAACAAGGTGCAAACCGGCTTTCAAACACCCGCGGGTCCACTCAAGGACACACAGGACTGGAACGAAACGACCTATCAATTCGTTGTCAATTGGCACCCCAACGATTCGAGCCTCGTGTACGCCAGCGTCACGAGTGGTTATAAACCCGGTGGATTCGGCAGTTTCAACATTTCCAATCAAGGCACCGGAGGAAACTGGGGACGTGAAATTGCTCTGCCTGGAACACACCGACCCGATTCCTATGGCCCCGAAACCGTTACCTCCTACGACCTCGGTTACAAGGGCACTTTATTCGATGGCAGGCTGCAGCTCTCGGCAAATGCTTTCGTTTACGATTATGAAGACCTGCAGGCGATTTATACCGAGGGGCTCATCGTCATTGTTGACAACATCGGCCAGGTGGATGGCGAAGGGGTAGAAGTAGACATAAACGCTGCACTCACCGACAACATCAACCTTCGGTTGGGCTATTCATATTTCGACAGCGAGGCCGATGACGTGCAGGCCTTCTGCGCCGAGGGCGCAGCCATGACCGGCGATATTAACGTCTGTGAGGGTAATTCGATTCCGTGGGCGCCTGAACATACGGCTTACGCGCTGCTGAATGCTCAGATCCCCATTGGCAACGGGGAAGCCTTTGGTCAGATCGCCTGGACCTGGGAAGACGACACTCGTATTGGCTTTCAGGATCTTCCGGCCACCCAGGAAATTGATGGAATCAATCAAACCGACATCGTCATCGGCTACAGGACCGATCAATGGCAGGTTAGCGCCTATGTTGAGAACGTTTTCGATGAGGTCTGGTATGACTCAGCCTACGAATCTGAAAACGGCGTGCTGGCTCGCACCTTCCCAGGTCTCGATGCCAGTCCCTATGTTGAACACACGTTTGGGCCTTCACGGCCCCGCACGATCGGCGTGAGATTCAGTTACCGCTACTGATTTTCAGGGCAAATATGTCGGTGATCGCCTAAGCGGCCAACACAGGGCAGATCGTGAATGTCGACGGCGGCACCGACAAATGGTTCGATGCCTATCCGGAGTTCAAGCTCATACCGACGATCCACTTGGTCATGAAGGACGGCAAGATCTACCGCAATGAAATAGACGGATACGTATCGCCCGAGGCAGTGACGTTCCCGGAAACCAGGTTCGAAGGGATCCTTCGGGACTACGTGCCGGGCGGTTGAAGTGCGCAAATGCCTGCGGTTGATCATAAACGATGGCGTGGTTTACAAGAATACGTTGTGACGAACCGAATCAAAGTGGAACGATGAACCGCTGGAGCCTCCTGCTGCTGATCGGTCTTGTCAGTGCAGCATGCTCGAAGGCACCACACCATCGCGTAGGGGAAGACTTTGTAGCCGAACGAGAAGGCCCGGCACTTCCATGGAATAGCGAATCATTCGATTCCACCGACGACAGGTTTACGTTCGCGGTCTTCGCCGATCTCACGGGCGGGGAACGCGATCGGGTGTTTGAGATTGCCGTTGCACAGCTGAACCTTCTTCGTCCGGAGCTGGTCATGAACGTCGGCGACTTGATTGAAGGGGATTCGAAAGATGAATCGGGGCTCGAGGCGGAATGGGACTCGTTCGATACAAGGGCTGAAGCGGCACGGGCACCGATCTTCTACGCCGGCGGGAATCACGACTTGTCCGGAGAGCTGCTGCGCGGCGTCTGGAAGAAGCGTTACGGTGCTCACTATTACCATTTCATCTACAAAAACGCCCTGTTCCTTGTGCTCGATACCGAGGACAACACCACGGAAAGGCTCGAAGAGATAGCCGCAGCTAGATTCGCTGCAGTCGAGGTGTTCAAGACTGAGGGGCCCGAGGCTTTCGAGAAAACCGAATATTGGAACATGCCCGAGCGAACCGCCGGCGCGATCGGCAATGCACAGAGGGACTACTTTCTACGGGTGCTGGATGACGTCCCAAATGTGCGCTGGACGTTTCTGTTCGTTCACAAGCCCGCATGGACCAACGCGAACGTCTCGAATTTCACTGCGATCGAGGCCGCCTTGACCGATCGGCCTTACACGGTGTTCAGCGGCCACGTCCAGGCTTATGCCTACCTCGAACGCCTTGGACGCGACTACATTCAGATGGCGACGACCGGAGGTCTGCAGTTTCCGGACCTTGGTCGATCTATGGATCACCTTACGTTGGTGACGGTTGACGAGAATGGCGTAGATATTGCCAACCTGCTGCTTTCCGGCATCCTCGACAAGACTGGGCACATTCCCTTGGATGGTGATGACGTTTGCTTCGAGTCCACGCGCTGCGCCCAATAGTGAGCTGAACGAATTGTTGCACGTGGGTATGGGTGCCGCATCGAACAGAAATCTTAACTGGTTTTCCCACGCATTTTGTAGAACAATTTGGGCCCGGGAGAAGTTGGGATCAAGGAGCACTCACGTCAGCGCTTCAGGCGCAATGGGTGTATTTGCGGTGCCTTCCTTTCACCTTCCTTGGTTAACGAATCTATTGCCATTCGAAAGGAGACAACAATGAAGAAAGTAATCTTAGCAATATCCTTCCTGAGCGCTTGCCTGACCGGTACGCTGGCCATGGCCGCTGAAGCGCCACCGCCGCCTGCCATCATTGAGACATGGACCTGTAACTACCTGCCACGACAGGACATGGGCGATCTGATGCGCGCCAGAGACTATTACCAGCGGCAAGCCCGCAGGGCAGAAGTAGACATCGGACCAGCCTATCTGTGGTCACTGGCCAAGGGAGACCTACCGTTCGATCTGGTGTGGTTGGCGCCACACGAAAGTATGGGTGACTGGGCGGACGCAATGGAAGCCGAGGCGTCGGCCAAAGAGGTGGTCAGGGCAAATGCGCGCTTCGATGACGTAGTCGACTGTACGGCAAGGCTCGGCACGGTTCGCCAGGTTTTCGCCCGTGAAGAGGCGCAAGATAATGTGGGCGGTACGGCTTTCGTCTCCGCTCTTGCGTGCACACTCGGGGAAGGCGTTGGGCCCACCGATGTCGCTGATTTGCACGGCCACATAGGTGAGGTGTTCGGCGGACTGGGCGATGCAGCACCGAATCAGAGCTATTCCATGTCACCAATCACCGGAAGTTCTGATGGGCCGGATATGATTCTCTTCAGCGTGTTCGACGATCCGAACGGCTACGCCGATTTCATTTCGGGCCTCTTCAGCAACGAAAGCAACGCATCTTTAGGACGCCATCTCGACGCGGTCGCTGATTGCAACATTGCTCTGTGGAACTCAACTCAGGTGCTGGAAACACCAGAAGGCTGAGTCCGCCCCTTTCCACAAGCCAGCTGCCGTTCTACACGACCACGGTAGGCTGGCTTGGGGATTGCCCGCCTCGCGGCTTTCGAGTCGACATGATAAGTGTGAACCACGTCACGTAGTTCCTGAGCGCAAACTCTTAGACTGAAAGCAAGTGACCGGCCCCAATTTACTACGGCTCGGTCATAAATGATGTGTTTATGGACATAAGGAGATGATCATGAACGATTCGACCAAGCGCATCTTGCTCGTTGACGACGACAAAGGTGATTCTCGCGCGCTGACTCAGAGGCTCGAAAACCTAGGCTACGACGTGATCTCGGCACCGCAGGAAGATTCGTCTGCCCTCGCTGAGCAAGATCCATGTTTTGATGTCGCGCTGATCGATATCAACTTACCCGCTGAAAGTGGCTTTAAAGTGGCGGAAGATCTCGCTGGAACGAGTAATGCGAAAGTGGTTTTTATCAGTGCACTAAAAACGCCAGCCATTCGCAGCCGCGCTAAGGCGATGGGTGCGAGCGGTTTTATTGAGAAGCCGTTCACTGGCGCGTATCTGAAAGTGCAACTCGAGCAAGCGTTTGCATCGTAATCCCCTCGACTAGCGATATTCAGGTCAACCCTTCTACTGTTTTCGCTCTAGTGCTGGTCAACTTCGTGCTCAGATCGTTAAGAATAAGGTAGCCGGAAGGCACCACAAACAACGTGACCACGGTGGCAAAGAGGACGCCGAAGGCCAGCGATACTGCCATGGGCACCAGAAATTGCGCCTGGACGCTTTTATTGAGCAACAGCGGTGACAAGCCAACGAAGGTAGTTAGGGACGTCAGAATAATAGGGCGGCATCTGGACACCGAGGCGGCTATGGCGGCATTCGCAATGGATTCGCCGCTCTGTCGGCGAAGATTCACACTGTGCACTAACACCAGGCTTGAATTCACCACCACGCCAGATGCTGCAACAAAACCCAGAATCGACATCATTGCCAGGCCACTCACAAAGCCCAGCGATTTCATAATGGTGTGCCCCCAGATGGCGCCAACGAAAGCGAATGGAATGACGCTCATGATGACCAGCGGCAGCAAGTACGAACGCAGCGGAATGGCCAGCAACGCGAATATGACAAACAGCGCCAGCATATAGAGTGGCGCCAAACTAGCCATCGACTCACTCTGGTCTGCCTGGGCGCCTTCCAGACTGTA
>Ga0315336_1002716_pt1 | contig 26000 bp, 20 predicted proteins | sample ASW5metaG_FD_204512 | JGI IMG/M metagenome (GOLD analysis project Ga0315336, IMG submission 204512) | Ammonia-oxidizing marine archaeal communities from Monterey Bay, California, United States - ASW #5 | ecosystem: Environmental > Aquatic > Marine > Intertidal zone | place: USA: California... | reverse complement strand
TTCACCTGCCAAGAGGGCACCAAGCTTCACTCGCATCACATCGTTCATACCGTCAATGTGGTAGCACATCATTGCGTCCCGCATGTGGCGTTCGGCTGGATGATCCCACATATATCCGTTTCCGCCGAAGACGTTCATTGCTGTGGTACATACCTGAGGTGCCATCTCTGAGGCAAAGAGAGCCACTCGAAGCCCTTCTTTGTGGTCATACTCTCCCTCGGGTGCTGTGTCAGCGTGCCAGGCAGCGCGCCAGATGGCATCTCTGGCCACAGTGAAGGAGGTATACATGTCGGCTAGGCGTATACGGATTCCTTCGTGCTGTATGATGGGGACGCCACCTTGGATTCGTTCTCTGGCGTATTTCAACGCATCCTCATAAGCCGCCCGGGCAATGCCGACGGCGAAGGTAGCTGTTGTGGGCGAGTGACGGCTGAACACCCGAGCCATGTAGGGGAAGCCCTCGCCTACTTCGCTCAAACGCCACTTATCGGGAATTTCGCAGTCCTCGTAAATCATCTCAGCGTTCATGAGAAGTCTCGCGCCCATCTTTCCATGGGTTCTGCCCAGCCGGAAGCCGGCCAGCTCGTTGTGCGTAATAAACATGGTGCAGCCTTCATTGACTGGCGCTCCAGGGTCAGTGCGGGTCATTAAGAAATTGATGTTACTCATGGCGGCGCAGGCGATAAAATGTTTCATCCCGTTAAGAACCCAGCCAGTTGAATTCTTCTTGGCGGAAAGCTGAAGGCCGCCGGAAGGGTGTGTATAGGGTAAAATATTATCTGTTCCAGAGTCGGGCTCGGTGACACCAACTGCCATGGTGCTCGTCTCCATTTCCATAAATCGGGGCAGGAACTCTTTCCGCTGCGCGTCGTTGGTGTAATGACAGAGCATCTTGGCCAGTTTCCAGCCTTGATGGATCACTGACGCAAAACCCGCTTCCCCCTGGAAAAGTTCCTCGAGGAGGACGCAGTGACCCAGAATTCCAAGTCCCGCACCACCCATCTCTACGGGAACGGTCACGGTGCGGAGGCCGGCCTGCGAGCACTTCCTGAGTGCTTCCATTGGGAATGCGCTGGAAGGGTCCACCCCGGCTGCTTGGTCCCACTCTCCGGCGTATGGTCTTAGTTCTCGCCGAGCGAACTCTGCAGCCTTGGTTTGCCAGCTCTTGAGCTCTTCATCTAGAGCGAACTCCAACATGGCTTTTTCTCCTTTATCTTAGGTCGGCTACATGTTCGAACCATTCGCGAATCACGGCCTGATCCTTCTCGCCGTTGCCCATTTCGATTGTTTCTTTGTAAATATCGTAGATCGAATTAGTGAGTGGAAGAGTAACTCCTTCGGCCTCTGCGAATTTTCGGATGAGTCCTAGGTCTTTATACATAAATGCGAGGCTAAACTTGGGCGGCTCATACTCCTTGTTTGCGAGTCCTCGTCCCCTTGTATGCATAACACGGAAGACCGTACTCGAATAGAGGTGGTCCATCATGTGGTTGGGGTTGAGTCTGGCCTTTAGTCCCAACGTGAAGCCCTCAGCAAGCGCCGATAACTGGCAGGCAACGAGCTGGTTTGTGATGAGCTTCATTTTCAAGCCCGTGCCGTTTGGTCCAAAATAGTCAATCAATTCGGAAACACTCTCTAAAATGTGACGGTGTTTTTCTAGTACCTCCATGTTGCCCCCGGCCATAAAACCAATTTTAGCCTCACGCGCGATCCATGCATTGCTGCTGATGGGGGCGTCGAGAAAGTCAAAACCACGGTTATGAGCTTCTTTGGCTATGGCATAACTCTCCTCGGGCGAAATAGTCGAAAAATCGAAACAGGCCACGCCGAGGAGCGCAGAAACAAGAGCACCTTTCTCGCCGAGATAAACTTCTCGTACATGCTCACCCTTTGGCACTGAGCTACAAATGACCTCCGCATTTTGTGATGCCTCAGCGGGCGATTCAAAGGTTTCGATATTAGCTTTTTGAGCAGTCTCGTACGCTGCTCCAATTGGGTCGAACCCCCTGACAGTATACCCAGCTTTCACGAGATTGGCCGCGATTGCGCCGCCCATGTTTCCGAGGCCCAGAAATGCGACAGTCTTTGGCAAAACATTTCTCCTTATTGGCCATATCGTTTAAGAGTGTCGTCGGTGAACTCCACTCTATGTCCCGGTTTATCAGGTACGCGGATATGTCCCTCTTTAACAGTGAACTCGTGTGTGAGTGTTCCAGTGGGAGAAAAATTGTGTACTCGACCATATGGCCGGCAGGAGTGGCCCCAACGAGTCCCACTGAGACTTCTTCTAAAAGATGGCTACATAAATCGAGCCTGTACGCTTCAGCAAGGTGAGCTGTTTTGCGAAATTCTGTGACGCCACCGCAACGGCCTACGTCGGGCTGCAGGTAAGCTGCTGCTCTCCGATCGCAGATCTCTCTGAAGCCCCACCGCATGTAGGAATTCTCGCCCGCGGCCACGGGTACAGCGCTCTGATTTGAGAACTTGGATAGGTCGTCGATCGACTTGGCTAGGACGGGTTCCTCAAACCATTTTACGCCGTAGTAGTCTTGATAGCGATAAACCAATTATCCGAGAAGTATGAAATAAATGAGTCGGTCAAACATTCTGACGAAACTAAACAGATGTCCTTATGGACGCAAGAGGATGTTCTTCATTTGCTGGGAGAAGATAGTAAGATTTTGAGACTAATCTCCGCGACCTAAGCCAATACTTCTATGTGCCTATTAGCGAATTTTTATAATGGAAAGGTTAGACTGAAAACATTCTCTTAATCGACATGAAGTGATCATCGACCAAAAGCCGTTGGAAAAAATCGTTGCTCCTAGGAAAATAAAATTCATATCCTCCATTCCTCAAAATTGTCGTCAAATAATCATGATTATAGCGATGGGATGCAAAGTCCTATTTTCTCGATCTCTCAAACCCCGAAATCTTTGATCTTGGGCTCGTCGAGTCCCAATGCGTGGCCCATCTCGTGTAGCAGCAATTTTCCAATATAGTTTCGGTATTTTTTTTCATTTCCATTGCAATGGAGCTTCATGAGAGATGCATAAATTTCGATAGTGCCAATCGAAGGAATCCAAACGGCCAAAGGAACACTTCCAATTTCTTTTACAACCTCGGGTTCGGGCAAGGCCATGAGCCGAACTGGAATTCCTCGATTTTCTATCTCAAGGGCCATTTCGGGGTGAATGTCCTCAAGGATCACAGTTTCTAGAATTCTTTCCATTTCAAGGATTTCTTCCTCGGACACATCCGGAAAGCGAGTATCCAAGAACTGTTGAATTGCTTTCTCTTCTTTTGGTAACTTTTGATCGATTTCTTCCGGAAAGAGAAACATTTCTTTATAGTTAGAAACCTTTGTTCGCGCGCTGATAAATGAATAAATTAGTGCTACGAACAAAATAAACGAGATTAACCAGATGAATTCTAATAATGGTTCAATAATTGGTTTCCAAAACCACCCATAAAAAAAATTCCATTCGCCTAGATATTTCATGATGGGGAAATTGAACCTCCTTAGCTTAAAACTATATTAGCATCGATTTTCATCAGCACGGGGTAGCTACTCCTTGTGTATACAAAGAGCTAATTTTTGTTCTGTTTTGGTTTAATAATGTAGGCGTCTAAAGTTTTCTGAAAAATGTGTTTGGACACGGAAGATAGATTTTTATCCAGGATTTATGCGAGTTTGGAATTCCTTTTCTACTGGATGGCCATGACTTTATGTCTAAATCTGAGCGGACTAAATAGAAAAGAAAAATCCATATATAAATCAACAATACAAAAATTCAATTGAGGATGGATCTCTCCGAGAGCTCAAGTAAATCTTGGAATCATAATTTAGGTTTTGAAAGTATTGTCAGAATCTAATATTTTTCTGCGGCCTTCTTTAACTTTAAGTTCTGAGGAGGGGGCGTGTTCGAATGAAACGTTAGAAATTCCATGGATTTAAACAGCAAGAAAAAGTTACACATGTAAGACTAGGATGCAGCGAATTCTTGAGAGTTTTCGGGAAACAGATGTGCGTGAGTTTCATTAAACAGATGTTTTCCCACTGCGAATTGTAAGGTGGCAGGCATGACTTTTTTTGCTAATCGAAGCATTTTTGCCGCTTTGTCCTGAATATCCCATTGAGCGTGCGGGTCCTCCCGTAGGCGGGAAATATGACAAAGTTCTCGAGCATTTGAGGCGAATAAAACTCTTCGCTTGTGGGCGTTTGTCAGAATATAGGGTGCAGCATGTGGGGAGGATTCGGCTATTTTTTCGTAGGCAGCATCGGTTTCCGCGATGATTTCCTGAAAATCGTTTAAGGCACCAGCTTCTACTATGGCAGGTGGAACTGTCACCCCCAGGGAAGGGTTATATGGCTGGGTATTGAGGGTGGCCATTCTGTGGCGTTTGAGTTGGCCGTAGCAGGCGGCGGATAGGGTAATTTCGAAGACGCATCGAACGTTTTCGAATTCGCGTAAAACAGAATCATGACCTTTCATATATCGGAAAGTTTCGGCGATGTAGCGGGAACGCTCTTCATCGTTCATGGCCCAGGCGACTGCTTGGCATTTCCCAATTGGGGTTGATGAAGAAGAATGCAGTAGTGCTGCCGCAATCAAGACGTCGGCGTCCGGAGTAGTATCCACGAGAACTACATCTCCTTCATGGATGATTGGATTCGAAGGTGAGAGACCATTGTAGTGGTTGAATACGTTCCCGGAGATGAGCTCCAATTCAGGGCGTGATTTTTTGTTGAATTCGCTCGGATCGGTGTATTTAACAAGAGACGGAGCTACATCTTCAATGGCTTCGAAAAGCTTTTGACCATAATCCTGAATTTCTTTCAACGGATGGGAGGCACAACGGCTGATAACGTGTTCGAGGTTACGGGCACTAATAGTCATCCCCATCTGCGCCTCGGTCGAAAGGGAGACAATATAGCGGGCGTCTTCCTTTGCCCAGCCCTCCAGAATTTTGTAATTCTTCTTTAATTTCGCTAGGCTAGGATTTTGATCGAATACCCAGGGCCGGAGTTTTTCGTAAAGGCGGTGGTAGCAGGCATTTTGTGATTTTATGGTCGAGACGAATAATTTTTCGTGACCGATTTTTTTGATTTCCTCCGGTAACACGAAATCGTCTTCGAGTAAAATGTAGCGCTGGCTTTTTTCGGTGAAGGCAAGAAGGCGAAATTTTTGAATTTCCTCAACCGCGTAGCGGCTTACTTCGATAACATCGATATTAAATGACGCATGTTCGGCCACTGAACTATGACCAAATCCGAATATAATTGTTCGGTTGCTTTTGCGGGCTTTTTCAACTTCCGTTCTCGCGACCGACCGTAACTCATCCACGGGGCGAGAATCGCGGCTAATTCGCGCATAGGCGGCGCTAATCGTTTCGGGAGTTAAATTATCCTTGGAGAGAAAATCTGTTGCGTAGCGGCGCATTTCTCGTACTTCTTTGCGAAGCTCTTCCTCGCTCATCGAACACAGCCGATCCTCAGTCCATTCGTTCGATATGGGTTCTAGGAGTTCGCTCCTAATTTCACGAAGAATGTCAGCGTCGACATTATGCCCGGCGAGAACAATACGCATAAATAAGAACCCTTTGGGGGCGGTCTGGGCAGTCGGATAGTCAGAAATAAATTCATGGCGAACAGACCGCTATTATGGGGCCTACAAGATATTGAGACAAGAGAAATTTGTTTGTTCCCCAAGGGGACCTAAAGGTTTGTTCTCAAGGAAGTTGCCGAAAATCACCTTGGTTGATGTAAGATGACGAGCTGTTTCGGTCCCCCAAAAATGATGTTGTAGGGTTGATTTTGGACTGTGGTAGCTTTGGGAAAGTAGGTATCGAATCTGGCAGATGGCTGAAGTTTGTTAGTACTAGATTTGATTGTGTAAATTGGTGTTCTTGTTGTTCCCAAAACATAAGGTGATCTGTTGCACTATCGATTGATTCATTGGGTGGTTATTCTGGCATTTCTTTTGATTTATGGTGCTTCTCATGCCGAGGCGGGACGGCCTAGAGGCCGCCGCCGGCCCCCACCCATCGTATCCGTAAAAAAAGCGATCCGCAGGACGGTGAGGAGCCAGCTCACGGTGGTCGGTACCGTTGCCCCATATCGTTCTTCGATAGTAAGTAGCCAAATTGAAGGCAGAGTGCAATCCGTTCCTGTCAGGGAAGGAGATCCCGTTGTGGCAGGAGAAACGGTCATTGCGGCTGTCCGAAGGACGGATCTTGAAATTGATCTACGCATCGAAAAGGCGGGACTGGCTAAAGCCCACCATGATTATTTACGGCTCAAACGAGGGAACCGACCAGAGGAAATCGAGGCCCACCGGGCCCGGGTGCGGGAAAAGAAAGCTGAACTGAAGAGAGATGAATTGGAATTAAAGCGGGTGGAAGAGCAAATTAATATTGATCTCCGCATCGAAAAGGCGGGACTGGCTAAAGCCCGCCAAGATTATTTACGACTCAAACGAGGGAGCCGATCAGAGGAAATCGAGGCCCAGCGGGCCCGCGTACAGGAAAAAGAAGCAGAATTGAAGCGAGATGAACTAGAACTCAAGCGAGTGGAAGAGCAAACTAATGCTGACCTCCGTATTGAGAAGGCAGGGTTGGCCAAAGCTCTCCAGGATTATTTACGGCTCAAGCGAGGGAACCGACCAGAGGAAATCCAAGCCTCTCGGGCTCGTGTACGGGAAAGGAAAGCTGAACTAAAGAGAGACGAACTAGAACTCAAACGGGTGAAAGACCTACTAGAAATCGACCTCCGCATCGAAAAGGCAGGGCTGGCTAAAGCCCGCCAAGATTATTTACGGCTTAAGCGAGGGAACCGACCAGAGGAAATCCAAGCTCTTCATGCCCGTGTACGAGAAAAGGGAGCAGAATTGAAGCGGGATGAGCTGGAACTTAAGAGAGCAGAAGGGTTATTTGAAAAGAAAATTCTTAACCGCTCAACCTATGATCAAGCGGTTGCAAGGCACCAAATCAGTAAGAATCGGTATGCGGCAGAAAAGTATAATCTATTGGTTCTCGAAGCTGGGCCGCGCAAGGAAGAAGTTGCGAAAGCGAAAGCCGAAGTGAATCGGATGAAAGCTCGCGTTGCGAGCAAAAATATTCATAACCGCTCGACTTTTGATCAAGCAGTAGCGAAATATCAAATCAGCAAGAGCAAACATGTAGCAGAAACACTTAATCTTAAAATTCTCGAAATTGGGCCACGCAAGGAAGAAATTGAAAAAGCGAAAGCAGAAATGGAGCGGATGAAGGCCCGGGTTTCGAGCAAAGAAATTCTCAGTCGTTCGATTTATGCTCAGGCAGTTGCAAAATATAAAACCAGCAAAAGTAAATATATAGCCGAAAAATATAATCTCCAGATCCTTGAAGCTGGCCCGCGTGAAGAGGAAACGGCAAAAGCGAAAGCCGAAGTAAATCGGATGAAAGCTCGTGTTGCGAGTAAAGAAATTCTCAATCGCTCGATATACGATCGGGCAGTTGCTAAACATCAGATCAGCAAAAGCCAGTATGTGGCGGAAAAATATAATCTACGAATTTCTGAAATCGGCCCGCGTAGAGAACTAATTGCAATAGCGAGATCCGAAGTGGATCGCATGAAAGCCCGGGTTGCGAGTATTGAGGATAAACTTAAAAAAACAAATATTATTTCTCCCTTGACAGGATTTCTGACCGAAAAATCGCTTGAAGTAGGTCAATGGGTGTTTAAAGGAGGGAAGGTTGGGGAAGTTATCGAAATTAAAAAGATGATTGTGCGCGCATCAGTGTCCGAGAAACAAATTTCTTACGTGGGAGTGGGTGATTCAGCAAAGGTAATATTTGATGCACTCCCAAACCAAAAATTTAAAGGTTTCATTGCCCGAATTATTCCCAAGGCTGATACTAAAAGCCGCACCTTTCCGATTGAAATTGAATTGCAAAACACGCCAAAGTACGAAATCAAGGTCGGAATGTTTGCTCGAATTGGTTTGGAATATGGCTCATCGGATCAAGTTCTCCTCATCCCCAAAGATGCCTTGTTAATTCGCCCTAAAGGTGCATCGGCTTTTGTCTTTGACAAGGGTCGGGTTCGCGAAATTGTCTTTCGTCCTGGCCGAACTGTGGATTCGTTCGTGGAAGTTCCAGGTGGAGTGATTAAACATAAAATGATGGTTGTTGTCCAGGGAAATGAGAAACTTCGGGGTGGAATGAAGGTTCGCTTGAAAGGCCAGAATCGACGCAAAGGACCGCAAAGGAAAAAAAATGGCCGTCCCACCAGAAGAAATACCCAAAAAGGCCGCTGGAGATGAATGGGCTGTTTCACGCTGCGACTGGTGTCATGATTGGTGGTCTAGCCCTCGGAACTAAGGCCACTCCGAGCGAATTAGCAGTATGCGCTGTGGCGGCTACTTCCCCCGATTGGGATGCGGTGCTCTTGGCATTTCACAAGACTTGTTATCAACAATACCACCGAACCATTACCCACGGCTTTATTGGACTAATTGCGGGCGGGCTGATTGCCGCCGCCTTCCTTTCCTTTTTTGGATGGAGTTTCTGGCACGGAGGGGCCCTGTGGTTGATTTCTTCTTTGGGGCATACGGCAAGTGATTTGTTCAACCGATCCGGGGTTGCTTTGTTTTCTCCCATCCATTGGGAGCGCGTCCGATTTCCGGCCGTTTCATGGGCGGATGGCCCCCTGACCGCTGGCGCGGTAGCTGTATCTGCTTGGGTGATTTGGATGCCTAGCACGGGTCGTTTGGCATCATTAGTGGGGTTTATGGGGTATGCCGTCTATTTGGCGCGCAGACTGCGTCATCCCCGGCTTTCAGATTCGGTGAGCCGTTGGTGGTTTGGTATGTTTCATGGCTCGCCGAATGTATCCGGGAAAAATAGAATTCCGGTCCCCCATAATTCGACAGAAGATTAAAAGGTGAATAAGTGAACATCCCGCAGTGGTGTGTCAGGTATCCAGTTACCACAATGGTCGGCGTTATTTTGGCAGTTCTTTTTGGACTGATTAGTTTGTCCCGGATTCCAGTTCAGATGAAGCCGACTATCGATCGCCCTGTCATTACGGTAGAGACGAGATACGAAGGCGCGGCCCCGCTTGAGGTGGAAGAGGAGATTAGCGAGCCGATCGAGCAGAAGCTGACATCGGTCGAGGGGTTAACGGAAATGACTTCCAGGAGCGAGGAAGGACGTTCTCGGGTGATTTTGGAATTCGATTGGGGGACAAACAAGGATATTGCCCGTCTGGATGTGTCCGAAAAAATGGGGCTGGTTCGCGATTTGCCGGACGATGCCGATCGCTCGACAATTCGCGCGGTGAATTCTGACGCAGAAAATTCTATTGCCTGGATAGTGGTAGATACAAGCCGCCCTATTAATGAGGTTCGGGTTGTTGCGGACGATGTTATCCGCCCGAAACTGGAGCGTGTACCCGGGGTAGGTGCGGTATTCCTTTATGGAGGAGAGGACCGTGAGGTCCGTGTTACTGTTGACTATGAGGCTATGAATGCTCGGGGCATCACGGTGAAAACCCTGCGTGAAGCGCTTATTAGGGAAAACCGAAATACCAAGGGCGGAAAGATCGATGAAGGAAAGCGGCGCTATGTTGTCCGCACAGTGGGAAATTTTACTCGGCTCGACCAGCTTCGTAACACAATTGTTGCTCGGCTTTTGGCTGGACCGGTTTACCTTCGGGATATCGCCAAGGTTTATTTTGATTATGAGGACCCTAGGCGCCGTGTTCGTGTATCCAAACGCCCCACTGTTGGATTTAGCGTCCGGCGACGAACCGGTGCGAATACAATTTCTGTTATGGCCAAGCTTAAGCAGACTATTCAAGAAGTCAATCGAATCTACAAGGGCCGGGATATCAAACTTCGGCAGGTGTACGACGAGACGGATTACATTTACCAGTCTCGTGGTCTTGTCATAAAAAACATATATGTTGGCGGTGCATTGGCTGTTTGTGTCCTCCTTCTTTTCCTGGGGAGTGTTTCCAGTGTGTTCGTCGTTGGAGTGACTATTCCGGTCACTGTTTTGTCCACGTTCATATTTATTTATTTGCTGGGTCGATCGATCAATATCATTTCTCTTGCGGGGATGGCCTTTGCAGTTGGGATGGTAGTCGATAATTCAATTGTCGTTTTGGAAAACATTTTTCGACACCGGGAGATGGGAAAAGATAAACGGGCGGCGGCTGTGGACGGTGGAGTCGAGGTGTGGGGGGCGGTACTGGCTTCAACATTGACTACCCTAGCTGTATTTCTCCCGGTGATATTCGTTCAAGACGAATCGGGCCAGCTTTTCCGAGATATAGCCATCGCTATTAGTGTTGCGGTTGGCTTATCTTTGATCGCTTCGGTCACGGTTGTTCCTATGATGAGTTCTCGGATGCTCGGAGATGTCAGCCGGGTGACATTTCTTCAGCGGCTCATTTCGTTTATGGGCATTTACTTGATCGGACGAGTCATTCAGCGAGGATTTGTTGGTTTACTAGTATGGTTGATGCGTGGCGTGGTCTTCCGTGTGCTCATTGCATCGGTGATCACAGCTGGTTCTATATTCTTAGCATGGCATTATTTTCCCCCGATTGACTATCTTCCAAAAGGGAACCGAAATCTTTTGTTCGTATTTATGAGGACGCCTCCTGGGCTTAATCTCGATCAAATGGATAAAATTATGTCTGAGCTGGAAAGAAAATTTATCCATGTGAAGGAACTTGACCGATTTTTCACCGTTGTCCGTCCAACGAACCCCCTGATGGGTTTGATTGTTAAGAAGGAGTATTCTGATAAGGACTCTATCCGCAAAGTGGTCAAAAAAATGTTTGGAATGGTCCAGGGAATTCCGGGAATCAGAGCTTTTGTTACACAAGTGTCCCTTTTCCGTCGGAGAGGATCCGGTTTTATCGGTGGGATCAATCTCAAGGTAGATGTCACAGGAGATAGTCTCGAGGAAATTCAGCGGATTGCCGGAGAAGTCAGTGAGAAAGCACGTGCTCTTCCGGGTGTCCGCTTCGTTAACAGCAGTTTCGATTTAGGTAACCCGGAACTTCAAGTTCACGTGAACCGAATGAAGGCTGCAGATTTGGGAATTTCGGTTAGCGAGCTTGGAAGTATCATTGAAACCCTGGTCAACGGTACCAGATCTGGTTTATTCCGAGATCAGGGTAAAGAGCTGAATATCGTGATTCGTGGCGCAAAATCGAAATTTACGCGGACGCAGGAATTGTCTCAAATCACGGTGTATTCGCCAACCGGACAATCTGTTCGCCTCAGCGATATCGCAGAAATCAAACCCACATTGGGTCCGACGAAAATTGAGCATATTGACCGGGATCGCTCGCTGACACTCACTGTTAACCTGGCGGATACGCTTCCTTTGCAAGTGGCGATTGAGCGAATGCGGCGTAATGTGATCGAGCCAATTCGGGCGAAGCTTCCTCTTGGCTATTCAGTCGAGGTGGGCGGCCGCGCAAAGGATTTAGCTCGTACCTGGGATGCTTTAAAATGGTCTTTCCTTCTCGCTCTCGTGATCACCTACCTGTTAATGGCGTCATTGTTCGAAGCTTGGAGTTATCCTTTCATAATTATGTTCAGTGTGCCTCTAGCTTCTACTGGAGGTGTCTTGTCCGTCAGCTTTATGAATTCAATCGAACCGTCCATTAAGATGGATACATTAGTCATGCTGGGTTTCATAATCTTGACTGGTATCGTCGTGAACAACGCTATCCTCCTCGTCCATCAGGCTTTGAATCATTTCCGCCGTGGAATACCCATGCGAGAGGCTATTCTTGAAAGCGTTCAGGATCGCATGAGACCTATATTCATGACGATGACGACAACTGTTCTGGGAATGTTACCGCTAGTAGTTTCATCGGGCTCAGGGAGTGAGCTTTACAGAGGGTTGGGATCGGCCGTGCTGGGCGGTCTCGCGACATCGACCCTGTTTACGGTACTTTTGATCCCGATCATTTTTTCCCTTTGGGTTGATTTTCAGTCATGGCTGAGGCCTGGAGTTAATACAGAGGGCCCAGGGAAATTTGGGACACGATAGGAAGATCTCTAATTTCCAATGGAATAGAGAACGGCGAAAATGGGTTAGCCGTAAGTAGGGAGGAAGGATTTTTCTAGAGGCTTGGCCAAAGAATTAATGTGGCCTGAGGGCTAAGATATCGCCTCTATTTTTGAAAGGAAAGAATTTGCTAAAGAATTCCATTCATTGTGGCTTCGGCGGTAGCTGTAGTGCCCTCCTTCTTCGAGTATGGCGAATTCAGATCCTTTGATGAGGCCGTGTAATTCTTGTGCAAAATAAAGTGGGGTCAAAGCGTCGTCTTTTGCCGCAATAATGAGAGAGGGCGTATCGATTTTTTTTAATTCGTCCTTACGGTTGTGAGCAAGAGTCATGTCAAGCCGCGCGACAAGAACTTCTATTGGCGCGATAGATTTTTTCTGGCGCTCTTCGAGCGCAAGAAGATTTTCGTACATATGGTGAAATTGCGTCGCTCCGCATGTCCAGAGCGAACTGAACTTGATGTATTCCTCGGTTCCGTAAGCCTGGACGATTTGCTTGCGTGATGTTTGGAGCCGGGTCATATAGGCGTCCGCTTTTGTCCAGGTGTTCGTGAAGATACAGCTTCGAAGCCGATCTGGATAATCAAGTGCCAGATTTTGTAAAACGCACCCTCCCGTAGAGGTTCCTACGACATGGGCTTTTTCAATTTTGAGAACATCCAGCAGCTTGACTGCATCTTGGGCGATTAGCTCTGTCGAGTACGCGTTTTTGGGTTTATCGCTCTCACCCGTGCCCCGGTGGTCAAATGAGATGCACCTGTATTTTTTTGAAAAATAAGGGATTTGGAAATCCCAGGCATTCAATAGACCCATGAGTCCGGGAATAAAGAGGACCGGCTCTCCCTCTCCCTTATCGACGGCATTGAGGTGTAACTCTCCAGCTTTGACTCTGGTCACGGTACTCTCTTTCGGCTATTCGGATTGAATGATTTCTCCAACGGTGACCCGGCGCCCTTCTTCTGCCGATCTGATACCTGCGCGAATTACAGCGAGCGAATTCGTGGCTTTCTCGGCGTCTACCTCCGGCTCTCCCCCGGTCCTAATGCAATTGGCGAATTCCTCCAATTCCTCACGAATTGTATCATTCCTTTTGAACGGAATTTTTTCGGGTCTCTCGCTTCCGCGGGTGAGAAAGCGAAGTCCTTCGAATATATCGTAGTAGGCTGTTGCTTCCTTGCCGTAAATGTTCATCAGATAATATTCGGATGCCGACGCATAGCTTGCCGATAGAATTGATTGCGCACCGCTTTCGTGCTCCATGAGCATGTTGGCCACATCTGGATTATCGCCTTTGAGGACGAGCTGTGAGGCGCGTGCAGAAACCGCGACTACACGACCCATCAAATATTCAAGTATATCGACGTAATGAATGCCTATCTGTAGCATTACGCCCCCCGGCATTCCGGAAGCCTGGTAACGCCAGGAGGTTAGGTCGACTTTACCCTCCCGGTCCCGGCTGATATTCCCCTCGGCCTGGACGAGCATTCCAAATTTATCCTCATCAATTCCCTTGCGAATCCAGCGGAATTGGTTTTCGCGTCGGCGTTGATAGCCAACCGAAATCAAGACGCCCGCATCTTTACAAACTCGGGCAATTTCCCTTCCGTCTGAGATGGAATTGGCGATGGGCTTATCGAGAAATATGTGTTTCCCTGCTTCCGCTGCAGCCCGGGTAGTTTCTAAATGAGCGTAGTTGGGAGTAGTGTTTATAATGCCTTCGACCCGAGGATCTTGGAGGATTTCTTCGTAGTTTTCGGCTGGGTTGCAGCCGTACTTTTTGGCAAACGCCTTTCTTTTATCAGCAGAGCGAGTGAAGCAGCTGGTGATCTCAATTTTGTCCGATCTTTGAACGGCGTCGGCTAGAACATCCGACCACCACCCCATTCCGAGGGAGGCAAGCCGCACAGGCTCTTGAGTCAATTCATCATCTCCTTGAAGTCGAATGCATGCTCGACTAGGACTATGTATAAATTCAAGATGTGGCCAGTGCGGCGGCTTTTTTCTTTCGTTTTTCCGCGATAAACGGCCAAACGATCGACAGGGCTGAAAGACAGAGGAAAATTGCGCTGAAGGGGGATGTGAAAAAGATTGAAATATCTCCTTTCGAACCCGTCAGTGCGACGCGCAGATACTCCTCCAATTGCTTTCCGAGCACAAGCGCCAGTAACAATGGAACGACCGGCATCTGGAACCATTTCATGAAAAGCCCTAAAAGGCCGAAGACAAACATCACATAGACATCAAAATACGAATTTCTAAGGGCATAACTTCCAATTACACAAAGGACCGAAATAGTGGGCAAAAGTAGCGATTGGGGCATCGACAAAACCCGGACAAGAAGTCGCAATCCTATTAAAGCTATGATTAAATTGAAGATATTTGCCCAAAAAAAAGAAAATATGATGGTGTATGCGAATGGCGCTTGTTCCATAAAAAGCAAAGGGCCAGGCGCCAAACCATGAACAAGTAGAGCGCCAATTAGGATTGCCGTTATGGGGTCGCCGGGGATTCCCAGTGTCATCATAGGAATCAATGCGCCTCCGGTCACAGCGTTATTGGCGGCCTCTGGAGCTACAACGCCCTCAATTGTGCCCTTGCCGAAGTTCTCGGGTTGCTTACTGGTTTTTTGGGCATAGTCGTAGCTGATGAAGGCAGCGATGGGGCCTCCAGCTCCCGGCAAGATGCCTATGAATGTTCCGATAAAAGCGCCGATTGAGACAGGAAGGCGCATAACTTTTAAATCTGCAAAACTCGGAAATATTTTTCCAAAACGAGTGTCAGCACGATAGGAAGGACGGCCCGAGACGGATTCGATCAGGTTATCAGCAATTTGCGGGATGGCGAAGAGGCCGATGAGGGCGGTCAAGAAATGAATACCCGAGAGTAAATTGACATCGCCAAAAGTAAAGCGGGCGGTTCCCATTACTGGGTCCTGGCCGATGGTAACGAGTATCAAACCAATGAGGCCAGAGAGAAGTCCTTTGATTAACGACTTGGCCGCGAAGCTGCAAATGACAGTAAGCCCGAAAAATACCAAGCTGAACAGGTCCTGTGTCTTGAATTTTAGCGCGACCTCGGCCAATTGAGGGGCGATAAAAAAGAGGCAGACAAAACTGAACAGGCCACCGGCGAAGCTGGCGATGATGGCCCCCCCCAGTGCCCGGCCGGCTTCTCCACGACGCGCCATCGGGAATCCATCGATTGCGGTTGCAGAGGCCGATGGTGTTCCGGGGATATTTAGCAATATCGCCGAAAAACTGCCACCCATCATCCCACCTGCATAAAGCCCCAGGAGCAATGATATCGAGAATGTTGGATCAAGGGAAAAGGTTAGTGGCAAAACGATAATGATACCCGCACTGATGGTCATACCGGGGATCATCCCCACGGTCAGACCCAGCAGGGAACCAATTGCGACCGCCATTAGACTGAGTGGTTGAAGCGCCTGCATGAATCCTTCGTAAACGTCTAGGTTCATTTCACCAATTTACCATCGATCCTTTGGGCATTGGAATCTGGAAGATATACTGAAACAGGAAGTACAAAAAAAGAGGGATTGCTGTTGATGCAGCCGCAATTATCGTCTTGTTTTTCTCGCCGGCAGCAATCATTATTCCACCAAAAAAAAGGATACTCGCTGGGAGAAATCCAGCGAACGGGAGAACCATGAGATAAGGAACAAAAAGGAATAGCCCTATTGGCGGCAAGACTTTGGGCTTTATTTTTTCCTGCAGGGAAGGTCGTCTGTCCTTTGAGGTAATGAATTCCTGGATAAGTAACGCCGATGAGAGAAGGGCGAGGCATACGGTCAGAATCCAGGGAAAGAACGATGGACCGGGAGTGTTTGGCAGGGTCCGTTCAGTAAGACTGGTTGTCAGGTAGCCGTATACCGCACTGGTTCCAAGAAAAATGGTAGCCGGGACAACAATTCTTCGATTCATCAAACCCTTCCAGATGCTTTGCCCCTTGCGTCATTAGGGCGACTGGGAAGAAAAAAAGATGCCCCGCACAAGTGTGTGCGGGGCAACAGGTCAATTGTTTGGTCAAATCGTTATTTCTTCCGTTTCGATTGATAAATTCCAGCCTTTTTCATGATCGCGGTGATTACTTTATTTTGTTTGGCGAGATAGGCGCTAAAGCTTTCTGAGTCCATCGGTGCAATCGTAAAACCTTTTTTCTTAGCAAATGCAGTGAATTTTTTCGATCGCGCAGACCGCATTAATGCATCGGCAAGAATAGCTTTTACCAGGTGGGGGGTTCCCTTAGGAACGCTTAGGCCCCTGAAAAAGTCCATCGCAGCATCATAGCCGAGTTCGCCCATCGTTGGAACGTCTGGAATTACTGGATTTCGCTTGGAGCCTGGGATGGAGAGAATGCGCATTTTACCTGCTCGCGCCAAGCGAATTGCCCCGGTCAGTGGAGCGACCATAGCGTCTGCCTCTCCGCTCAATACGGAGGCATTCCGCCGCTTGATGCCGACGGGAAGGTGAATCACCTCGCATCCAGCTGCGTTCATCATCATCACTGCGCCGAGATGTGTGCTGCTTCCTATACTGGCGTTGGCCACTTTTAGTTTTCCCGGGTTCTCATGACAGTCAGACACGAAATTCTCGAACGTTTTCCATTTCGACGTCGACTTTACAACAAAAGGTAAGGACTGAACCTCAACGCGGCCAACATGGTCCATCGCTTTATAAGAGAATGCCACATTTCCGATATTCGTCGATGTGAGAATCGATGTGGAATTCCAAGCAATCGTATAACCATCGGGCCTGGCATTTTTCACATAGGTATATGTGACGGCACCACCGCCCCCAACCTTGTTGATCGGAACGACCGGAACGCCGAGTACTTTGCTCATTCCCTTGGCGAGGATACGCCCTTCGATATCAGCACCTCCACCAGCTCCGAAGGGAATAATGAACTGAATGGCCTTACTGGGGTAGGCTGCGAAGGCAGGGCCCGAAAGAAATGATCCAGCTAGGGCCGCTATTAGGAATGTCACAGCAATTTGGAATTTTCTCATAGCTCCTCTCCTTGAATAGGTCTTCGCTAACTTTTTCGCCTTTTAAATAGCTCAGGCGGTGCGCTGGCATTCGCTGTCTAAGCATTTACCCTCATATGCTAGTATTTATTTTCTCATCTTGTCCCGTTTCGTTAAAGGTATGTCTAAGTTTTCCCCCGCAGCTCTTTTACCATTTTGAGGGCATTTATGTAGACCAAGTGAGAGCGAAACCAATTTTGGTATTCATCCATCTGAACCTTTTTTGCGGCTCGTACGAAGGATTTCTCTTTCTGGAGAGCTGTTATCGCACGATCGCGCAGCCTGGTCAGATATCCCTTAAATTCGGCCAGGCATTTATTTCCTCGGGGGGGGAGTGGGCCATGTCCAGGTACAATCTGCCGAGCCTGAAATTTTTTGAGCCGACCCAGTGTTTCGATCCAATTCAAAATGTTTCCGAGTCGCACAACTGGATGGGTTCGGTAATCGAAGGCGTCCCCCATAAAGAGCACCTTTTCGTTGGGCATCCAGATGATGGTGTCCGATTTTGTATGACAATGGCCGATGGAGATCATCTGAAGAATGCGCCCCCCGTAGTTAATGGTCAACTCATCCTCGAAGGTTACCATGGGAGGAGCGACCCCAATCTTTCCGATCAGATGCTCCACCTTGAGATTTCGGCCGGCCATCTGACTGACCCAGATACCCGCTTCCTGTTCTCTTTCCATCTCTTTCCGGGTCCAGCTGGTACCGAAGGATACCGCCCCCTGTTTGTGGTAGTAAGCATTGTCCGAGGTGTGGTCGAAATTATGGTGGGTGTTAAGCAAGAGCCCCGGTTTTTTTCGGGTGATTTGGCGCATACCGGACACGAACTCTTTCCTAGATCGGATGTCGTTGTCGATAATGATAGGTCTATTCTGGGTCAAGATTAGGCCGAAATTCGTGTCTCCTCCCGATCGTTTGTTGATGATTTCGCCGGTCTTGGCGCCTCCCCGGCCCCCGGTCAAATTGATTCCGACAAAAACTCCGGATGTCGTTTCGGTAAATCCCTGGGTTCGAACGGGGCCCGAAAGCGCTTTGACACGGCCTGCCATAAAGCATCCTTTGGTAATTCATATATCCTAAAAAGGCCCGCTCATTTTGCCACGGACTAGGATGCACCCACGGCGGCGAGAGAAGCCTTGGCGATCTCTTGATCCTGCTCCCAGTCTCCACCGCTGATACCAATTCCGCCGACGCATTCTCCGTCAAAATGAATCGGGAACCCACCTTCCATGGCCGTCCAGCGCTCTGGACCGGCCGCCAGTGAAAGGCCGAGGGCATGTAGGGTGTCGAGATCTTGTGCCTGAGCTCCCTGGGTCGTAGTAGGGCGTTTGTTGGAGGCGGAACAGACGGCTTTAACCGTCGACGAGTGAATGGTGTGAAATCGACCGCCGTCCATCCTTTCTAAATGGAGGAGATGTCCCCCGGCGTCTACGATGGCCACCGTAACGGCGATTCCGTATCCTTCGGCTTTGGCGATGGCGGCCGCCATCATTGTTTTTGCCCCCTTAGAAGTTAAACGCGAGGTTTGGGTAAACGGCATCATTATGACTCCTTCGTGTTATTTTGTATTGTTATGAATTGAAGCTCCACTTTCACATTGTGGCGGATGTGCTTACATAATTTGGAATCGTGCTGCAGTTTTTTTGTTTGGAACGATCTTTTCTTACTTGCCTTGTAGAATGATTTCTCCGCCAAATTGTGAATGTGGGACTACTTTAAATTAGTATTTGAAAAATTGTCAAGATTATATATTGATATTGTTGGGGATAGGAGAATTCGTGAAATTGCTTAAAAGAGATGCGGGGCGGATTTGATGGACAGGGAGTTTCTTGAAAACATTGCTCGGGAGGCTGGGGGGTTGGCACTTGAATTATTTGGGCGTGTTCGGAGCGAGAAAAAGGGAACCAGTCTCGTATCCGAGGCGGACAAGACGGTAGAGCGCATGATTATTTCTCGGATTTGGTCCGAATATCCCAATGATTTTATCTTGGCCGAGGAGAGCGGAAAAAATGGTTTTACTGATTTCGGTGAAATAACCCGCTGGTGGGCTGTGGATCCCATCGATGGGACCGGACCCTATCTTAAAAATCTTCCCTTTTGGGGCGTTTCTGTTGCATGTATGCGTGGTTCCCGGACCGAATGCGGAGCGGTGTATCTTCCGGTGTTGAATGATATGTTTTCGGCCGTATCAGGGGGCCCTTCCCACCGGAATGGAAAGCCTTTGGTGCCGCTGCGGCAAGTTCCCCCGGAAGATCACGATTATCTGTTCATCCCTTGCGCGAATCTTAAGGGGTTACGGATTCGGTATCCAGGAAGGAATTTGTCCCTGGCCGCGGCATCGCTTCATTTGTCCTATGCCGCGGCGGGGTCGTCCTTTGGTGTGGTTGTTGAGCCCACCCGCGCCTATGATATTGCTGCCTCGGCCCTCATTTTTGAGGAGGCGGGAGGAGCAGTCCGCTATCTGTCTGGAAAGGAGATTAACTACTTGGAATTGGCAGACGGGCGACTTACCCTTGAGCCTGTCATTGCTACCCCACGTAGTCAGATTGCGTGGCTTCAGAAACAGGTGGATTGGCCCGTCTGATAAATTACTTCAGTTGATGTTACACCCACATCCCAGCTCGGTGCATCATCTGATCGAGAACGAAAGAAACTTTTTCTGGTGCTTCGATGGGCGACATGTGGCCTACGCCGTCGAGCAAGTCGATGGTAGAGCCGGGTAAAGTTTCGTGAAGCTCTCTCATGGTTTGTGCTGAAATCAAGGCATCTTCCTTTCCCCCGATCACCGCACATGGAATTTCGATTTCTTTTAGGTAATAGTTTACGTCTGCGCGCTGTCTCATGGCATCGAGTAGGAGAGCGATGCTGCTCGGGCTCTGGTCCTCAATAACTTTTTGGGTTTGGGAAACCTTCTCCGGGTGGGAGGTAGCGTACGAGGGTGCGAAAAGCTGGGGAACAAAGGCATTGGCAAACGCCACGGCACCTTCGTCAATAACAAATCGCATGCTCTTTAGCCTAGCCTCCTGTTTTTCGGGGGTGTCGATATTTCCGCCGCCGGTGCTGACGAAGGCAGCCGCGCGAACTTTTAGGGGATGTCTGACAATCATTTGAGCTAGAATGTAGCCTCCCATTGAGAATCCAGCTACAGCGGCTGCAGGGATATCGAGTGCCCCCAGTAACGCTGATGCGTCATCGGCCATGTCCTCAATGGAAATAGGTGTGGACGGAACCTCAGTTTTCCCGAGCCCACGCAAGTCAGGGATGATGAGTCGATATTGCCGCTTGAGTTCGCCCACTTGGGCCGCCCACATGGAATGATCGAGAGAGAATCCATGCAGCAGGAGTAGTGGGGGACCGCTGCCCTGGACTTCATGGGCGATGATGAGGCCGTTGGCCCGGGTATGGTTCATAAAAATTCTCCTTCTGGTTAATAAATGCCCCGGGCTCGCCTCTGTGATAGGCTGTTTTCGGTGGCGATTATTCTACCTTATTGCCTGGCTGGTTCCAGGTACTTATCATCTCCCCGAGAGCGAGTTCAATTTCTTCACGCACCCATTCATCATTTTCTGAATATAGGCGAGCCTCCAAGAGCTGCCGAATTCTTTCAAGGCCAGTTCGCGATCCGATACGCCCCAAGGCCCAAGCAGCATGGCCTCGAGCCAAAAATTCTGGATGCTGGAGTGCCTGAGAAAGCGGATAGATTGATGTGCGGTCCCCGGTATTCCCGATGGCTACAGCGACATTTCGAAGAAATCCACCGTAGTGGGCCCGCATAACGGGAGTTCCCTGAAAACGATTATTGAATTCTCTTTCGTCTAGTAAAAGGAGTTCATGGAGATTCAATGACTGTGTCCCAGAACGAGGCGAGAAGCGTGGTTCTACAGCGATGGGTGCATTGTCGTTCCAAGGACAGACTTCTTGGCAGATATCGCATCCGAAGATATGGTTTCCTACTAGAGGGCGCAGTTCTCTCGAAATGGGTGTCCGAAGTTCGATCGTGAGGTAGGAAATGCACCGCCGCGAATCGATTACGTTCGGCGCTACGATAGCATCTGTTGGACATTCCGTGATGCACAGGGTGCAGGTTCCACAATGTTCCTTCTCCATGGGCGGATCAGCCGGGAGGCGTTGGTTTAGCAAAAGCGTCCCTATGAAGAAATAGCTTCCCAGTTTCCGGTTTAATAGGAGAGAATTTTTTCCGGCCCATCCGATGCCGCAGTGGACGGCCAAGTCGCGCTCAAGAATTGGGCCGGTATCCACGTAGGTCCTCCCTTCCATCGTAGGTTCGATTTCTTTCAGCTCACGTAGTACACGGATAAGCCGTTTTTTTATGAATTTGTGATAGTCGCCTCCAAGGGCGTAGCGGGCGATTTTACCTGAAGGGGATTCCCCGTGAGAGCCTTTCCCTTCCGGGCTTTCGTTTGGGCGGTAACGCATGGCCACGACCAAGGCCGATTGTGTGTCCGCCCATACATTGCGCAAATCCTTTCGTACCTTAGGTCTTCGGGTTAAATAGTCCATCTCTCCAGCATATCCCCGGTTGATCCATTCTAGGTAGCGGTAGTATGCGGAATGTAGGTCAGGAGGTGTAATTCCTGCGAGGTCGAATCCATGGCGCCGGGCTAATTCCTTGGCGACCCGAGCCATTTCGCCGCCGGGTGCAGAATTGGCGGGGAGGTTATCGCCAGGTATCAAGGGTATGTGGGTCATGGTCCCGCCTTTTGAAAAATGCATTGGCGCTGGGCGCGCCTACTGAGGGCAGAACCACCCCCGAGGACATATTCCTGGAGACTCTCCCATTGGGAATCGCATTTCCAGTTGGGTACATGTTCGACATTTCAAAAACATCCATCGAGCATTTCCGATGGGGATTCGAATTCGAGAATTTCTTCTTTGACACGGAGTAGAAGCGGCGAAAGATTAATCTGGTTCAACATGGATTTCACGGAGTATTCCGGCAAGGCAAATCTCTTCGTGGATCCTAGTTCTATCAATAAATCTGGGCGACGTGCGGCAAAAGGCAAAATTTCGCCCGGAACCAAGGTGACCGTGGTACGCCTCGCAACTTCATTTCCCATTCGTAAAATTTCCATGATGAGGTCCGAGATCCTTTTTTTCAAGATTAGACCGTAATCTTCTTTCTCCATGTCGAGGCGAACAAATTGGGTGGCAATAAGATTTTCCTTCTTGGCCCGGTTTGTGGCTTCGGCCAGCAATATTTGGTTTTGCTCGACCCGGATGGACCAACCACCGGAGGACCATTGGTCCGCTAGGGCAAAAGCCATCCAGTCAGTAACGTATCTCAAATCGAGATGCCCGCCTACATCAATAAATACTTTCCTTGTCGCAGAAAGCCATTTTTCGCCCACTTTCCCGTGGAGGCCGATTTCGTCGTCAGAGTGATAGCTCCGGACGATGCATTCGATATCCCAATTTTGGAAGGCACCTCCATGTCCGGGCCCTTTATGACCCTATTGACATTGTTGTAATTTCTAACGGTTTTGGAGCATAAATTATAAGCCATCATACAACCAACACGTTGCCGGATAGGCGTAAACAAAAATGGTGACGGGGAGACCAAAAGGATGTCAAGAACCGCCTTTAAAACATCGTTCCAAAACTCAAAAACCATGACCATTGGCTGGATACGCTTATCTTCGGAAGGCTTTTGGAACACTACCCAATGGATAGGATGAATGTTAGTTTGATAGGAAACTAGTAATTCGGAATCAGTAACACCGTGAATCGTTATTTGGCGGGAGATGAATTGATCGTGAGCCAGCCAATGGAGAATTTACTTTACCGCCGGAAGATTCTGTTTTATTCCATACTCGCAGGTGTTATTTGTCTGGGGGTCCTAGCATTTTTATTTTGGGACAATCTCGTTCAAGTTTTGGATTTTTTTAGACAGCATCAGGCGAAAAAAGATCAATTCCGTGACTGGATCAATTCATTTGGTGTATGGAGCCCCCTCGTATTTATTGTGACACAAGTAGGCCAGGTTGTATTTTCACCGATACCCGGTGAGTTAACGGGGTTCTTGGGTGGCTATATCTACGGTGTATGGCTGGCCACATTTTACAGCACCATCGGGCTTTCGCTTGGGAGCTACCTGGCGTTTGCAATTGCTAGATGGCTGGGTAGACCATTTGTCGAAAAACTTGTTTCCCGAATGATCCTTGAAAAATTCGATTTTCTAGTAAGAAACAAAGGCGCTTGGTTTGCTTTTATCTTTTTTTCGATACCGGGTTTTCCGAAGGATTTCATGTGTTATCTCCTTGGGTTGAGTCCTCTCCGAACGCAGTCTTTTCTTTTTGTAGCAACGGTTGGGAGAATTCCAGGGACCTTGGTTCTCGGGCTCCAGGGGGCGAACCTCTACAATGAGCGTTATGGGCTTTTTATCGTTCTTTTTGTGGGAATCCTGATTCTGGGAGCTTTAACCGGATACTATAAAGAATCGATTCGGAAGTGGCTTCGTGGAAAGGTGGATAAGGCGGTATCAGAATAATGCGCCAAATCCATAGGTCGGTCCTAGAGTTGAAACAATTGACTTGTCGGGCATCCCGCTGGTTGCGATCTTTGCCAAGGAAAGGTTGTGCTCGTTGGGAGTCGAGTCCGGACTTGCCGCGTAATTCCTATAATAATCGGTTCTTTAAATTTTTTTATATTTAATGTGCTTACATAATGCCTACAGCGAAGAGGGTGTAAACATGCTCGGAGAGGTGCGGGTTTGGGGGCTGAAGGAATTTACTGTGATGTTTTTAAGACAATTCTAAGTATAGCAAAACGAGTGGTGTCGTAATCACGCTCATGATGACTCCAGTGAATACTACCGAAGCTGCCAGAGTACCCTCGTGACTGTAGCGCTCGGCAAAAATGTAGTTTAGGACCGCTGGTGGACTGCATGATATTAAAAAGATCGCTGAACGTAATGCATCTTTGAGATCCAAGCTGCTTGAAATAACCCATGCGGTGGCGAATCCTAAAGTGAACCGTAAGGCTGCCACTAGGAGGCTGAACCGAAGGTCCGATATTCTAATTGCGCGCAGCCTGTAACCCAGAGCGAAGAGCTCGACGGGAAACATTCCCCTTCCAGTCAAATGGGTGAACCGAAGAAAAAATTGGGGTACAGGAATTGTGGTCAGTGCTACAGCGAGGCCAGCAATGGCGGCCCACAAGCCCGGCATACGAAACGGTTCTTTGAACATGGACTTTCCGCCGTGAATCATGATGCCGACAGTGAAGGTAATGAATACATTCGGTATGGATAGAAGGACAACCTGAGACAGCCCATCTTCACCAAAGGCCAGAAGGGCCAGCGGATAGGGCAATGAAACTGCGTTCATGATTAGAATGGACGGAACGAAAATTTTGTGCCGTATTCCCGCAATTTTGGAGATGGCCCACGCGATGGAGCCTGGAACAATATGGATGGCGAGAGAGATTCCGACTACCTGCAAAAGAATTTGAGCGTCGATGTTCTGGCGAGCCAAAGCATTGAATATCACGGCAGGAGCCAAGAGGAACAGAACAAGTTCTGTAAGGACTTTCGGGTCCAGTTTCCGCCAAAAACCCCATAAATATCCCAAAGCACAAAGGGCAATGACTGGAAAAATTATTTCAAGTATTCGAAAGGCGTATATCATCCAGTTTGTTTGCTCTCCGCAGTCTGTGTTAGACGCGATGAAAGGCGCGGTCGGAGTATATCCGTGATTTTCATTAAGGTACAAGGATTGTGTCTACTGGGTAGGCATGGGTAGCCCAATAGGAATGTTACGGCACTCCACTCTCCATACTAGGATCTGTCGTCCGATAAAAAAAATTCTCTAGGGTCAATGGTTTTTGCCGAAAGCGATTTTTTGGAAATTTAGGAGGAATTGCGTTATGCTGATTTTTGATCATATTGGATATGCCGTACGAAATGTCGATGAAAAGAAAGAACTGATGGAAGATCTACTTGGTTTCAAGTTCAACGAACGGAAAGAGTACGTGCGTAGCGGCGTGAAATCGCGGCTAGATTTTTACGAGATGTCAGGCAGCATTATGGAATTGGTTGAGGTAAGCGATCCCGGGGCGGCGGTCAACCAATTTATCGATTCAAGGGGAGAAGGGATTCACCATATTTGTCTGCGCGTGGATGATATTTGCCAAACGATGGAAGAATGGGAATCTAAGGGTGTAGAGTTCATGGTGAAACCGCCTCGTTATGGATCGAGGGGTGGCCTGATCACCTTTACTATTCCTTCAACGACGGGAGGTCTATTAACGGAACTAGTTCAATACCTGAAAGAAGGCGAAGAGGTTCCGGATTGGGCACAACAATAGTAAGTGTTATCGGCATCAATTTAATTGATGCGTGATCTTAAACGGGTGGTCCAGACGCCGTCAATCTCCGCATGTTTCGTGGTTTTGTATGTCCTCAAGATGGAAGTTCCATTTTTCGAACATTGGATGCTTGGAGACCCTTCGCCCCTTGGGAAATTTCGAACACTACAGCGTCACCTTCCTTAGGGGATTTAAATCCTTCCTGCTGGATGGCGGTGTAGTGAACAAAAATATCCGTCTGGTCTTCTTGGGTGATGAACCCAAATCCTTGGCGTTGTTACACCACTTCACGGTTCCTTGAGGCACTTGCGCGACCCCGATGCCGGTTGCCCAGAGCAAGTTAACTCCTATTATCGATACAAATTAAATGGCAAAGACGCAAAACGGTCGCACCCCCTCATCTCGATTTTAGTCCTTTTGTAGAGTTCTATTATACTAATGTAAATATGCTAGATGCGTTAAGACATGCTGTCAAGGGTAAAGATTAATAAAGTAAAAATTTAAATATCAGATATTTGTATGATTTTATGGGGATGGGTCGAGGTGGGAGG
>Ga0315336_1002715_pt1 | contig 26003 bp, 28 predicted proteins | sample ASW5metaG_FD_204512 | JGI IMG/M metagenome (GOLD analysis project Ga0315336, IMG submission 204512) | Ammonia-oxidizing marine archaeal communities from Monterey Bay, California, United States - ASW #5 | ecosystem: Environmental > Aquatic > Marine > Intertidal zone | place: USA: California... | reverse complement strand
GCTCAAGACACCCTGGAGAAACGGGACCACCGCTCTTGTTTTGTCACCCACCGAGCTCTTGCAGCGACTGGCCGCCATCGTGCCGAGGCCACGCTCTCACCTGCTGATCTATCATGGCGAGCGCCAACAAGAATCGCAACCACATGACAGAGCCTCGACGGTCGTCCAATCTACCATCGGCGGCGCGTGAATGAACTCGGATACCTGCGGAGCCTCACGGGCACGATATCTTTCATTCCGTTCATGGCTTTGTTCAGCCACCTTTGATGTTCAACGTGGACAAACGGGACTTTCGACTCCACAACTACGAAGGAGGCGGCAGTGATGGCGAAGTGAACGCGAGCCCTGCCCGGTGGTGATTCGCCTTACAGGTCAGGCAATGGCAGTGCCGGGCATACGGGATCGGCGGCAAGCGGGCGTTTTTCGCCCATAACTGTATAGGACGTGATGCGAATATTATCCGTGCCGATGATGCCGGTGGCTTGAGCACTGAGCCCGAGCAACTTGCGTTCCCAGTTCACCTCGTTGCCAATCACGTCGTAGGGTACGGTCAACAGCTTTCTCGCCAACGCCTTCTCGAATGTCTTGACTCTTTTGTTCTCGGGGGGTTCGCTCCAGACCGCAACCTTGCCGTCGGGAAAAAACAACAGGAGGCGGTCCTTGCCGTCCCCATCTGCGTCGTTGCACTGGTAGTAGAGGTCGTATCGCGGCTCCATGTCCGGGCCGGCGTAGGGCTTGGCGGCCGGGGCAGGCTGGGGGCCGCGAGGCCCAACGTCGTCGACCTCGGCGGTTTTATTGACCGGATTCGAACCGGCGCTGCGGTCGATTGGCCCCACCAGTTCGCGAGCCGGACCGTCGAGCGACCGGAGCAATCCCAGGAGACTCTCGGCCTCAACAACATTCGAACCAAGAAGGGCCCCGTTTCCTGTTCCGTGCAGCTTCAAAGAGGTGATAAAGACCTCACCGAACTTCACAATAGAGCCGGAGATAACGTAGTCGACGCCCAGGTTTCGGGCGGTCTCGACCTCACACGCACCCTCGGCGACACAATCGGCGTCGAGGCCCATATCAGTCAGCATGACCTCCATGTTCTCTCGGGTCATGACTTGCACTTTGTCGGCCAAACTCTTGACGACAGCGCCGCGAACTGTGTCTGTCAGCAACGCCCGCTGATCGGCCGGTGCGGCCTCGCCCGTGAGCTCAAGAACCGCAAGGCGCTCGACTGCCTGGGCCACAGACCCCCACAGCAGAAGTACGAAAGTGCAGCACCAGGTCAGGGTGTTTGACATGACTGTCTCCGATAAATGAGGCGGTAGTGCGTCGACGTATGGCACCTTACTTCATTGGTTTCTCCCCACGCTGAAGCGTGCGCCTCCGACGACCGAGCAACTCGAGGCTATCGCCACTCCGCGACCCCCTGCGGTGTGAGTGCGGGGCCATGATGAAGGTGCACGCCGTTGTCATCGGACCGCCAGCCACCACCCGGGCGCTTCGCGCTCTGCAAGGAAGTCTACTCGGTGCGCGCGCGCGTCACGAAACTGAGGTTTCGAGGGGACTATCGACCGAAGGGAGATCGTCGGGCTCGATTGGACCTGGTCGGAGGTCATTGTGCCCCTCTGTTTTGACCTCGCGGGGACTCGTCGCCCAATCCGCGGGACTGCGGGCGTGCGCTCGTCCATCAGGAGCCGAAAGGGAAGGAAGCTCGAACCGGAGAATCCGCATCCCGGCTCCACGTTGAAGCCCATTCGGACGACGGGCAACGCCTCGCGATGGGAACGATAGATGTCGGTGCTGCCCCAGAAGCTCGTGAACGAGTCCGCGAACGAGCCCGATTGGAAGGACCAGTCGCAGGTCTCACTCCTGGCGCGGACCCGACCGGTCACGTCATACAACTGGGCGGTGATCTGGTGGTCGACGTCGTCCCGCGACCAGTCGTGCCAGACGCGCTGTACTGCCAGGTGCTCCAGCAGTTGTCGTCCTCGCAGTCGATCCGGTGGTCGCCGTCGTTGTCGATGCCGTCATTGCAGACTTCGCTGCACCACGCGTCGGCGAAGCAGTCGCCGTCTTCGCAGTCGATCAGGCCATCGGCGTCGTTGTCCACGCCATCTGCGCAGTGGCCCGTCTGGGGACCGTAGAAAGGACCGGTGCTGGTGTCGCTGTCGGTGTCGCTGACGTTGTCTGTGTCGGTCGCTTCGGTTTCGTAGTTGGGGCTGTTGTGGTCGGGATCCGGGGCTTTCTCCGGCCCGCACGCCATCGCCAGTAGCAACCAGAGCATCCGTGGCCCTCCGTCATCAACTGTATCTGGCGGCCAGAGTCATCGTGTCGACTTGCGCTTCCTCGGCCGCTCGCCGGTCGCGGCGCCGAGGTGGACCACGCCATCCAGTTCCAGCAGGGCCGCGTAGCCCTCGATGTGCTGGTAGAGCACCTCGTCCAGCAAGTGCGCTCTCTTCTTCTTGTTCTTCTTGTTCTTCGTCGCGGGTGCGCAGTGGCCTTTCAGGGACGGCTGGTCCGCCCGCAGGTGTGTGTAGTGGGCGCCCTCCACCGCGGCGGTGGCGACCTTCGCCGCGGGCCCGAGTATCGCCGCCTCGTGGATTCCGCAGGGTTCGTACAGCGTGGGGATGCGGGCCAGGGTCTCCGGATCCCACCACAACGGAACCATGTCCAGACTGTTCTCCATCCGGTGCAGGTTCGGGCCGATCCGCTCGTCGGCATACCTGGCGAAGTCGGCGTCCCCGGCGGTCTGGGCCGCGAAGGTCCAGGTATGCAGGTCGGTGGCCTCGTCCCGATCCCAGGCCTCGCCGCGGGTGTCGTGGAGCCACTGGCTCAGGGTGACTGAGATCGGCCCTCCCAGTGAGTGTCCGACAACCGCGATGTCCAGTCCGCCGGGGTGAGCCTTCGCTTCGCCGTCCAGGAAGTCGCGGAGCTTGATCCCGGCGCCCGGAACCTCGGCTTCACAGCTGGTTCGGTGCTTTTGTTTGTCGTCACCGTGTCGACACGGCTCCAGGGTCTGGATGTGCTGCAATCCGACATCGATTCCGTGGGCGATCTTGCCGGCGTTGGCGACGCGGTCGCCGTACTCCCAGGGCACCGGCTTCAGGCCCATGACCTCGATCAGCATGTCGTAGATCGACGCGTTGGGGGTCCCGCGCACGCCCACTACGAGCTGGCTCGGACGGTCGATCTCCCGCGCGACGAAGACCAGGTTGGCACCGATGAATGTGCCCGGCGGCTTTGCAATCGCCGGCCCCCAGACCAACTCCCACTCTCCATTCAGGGTCGGCTGGTGGGTCAGGCCGTGACGGATCTTCTCGGCGGTCTTTGCCTCGTCTTTCAGGGTGTTGCCGTCCAGGGACTGTCCCTTGTAGGCGACAATCGCGAAGGTGAACATCACCTGTTCCGCGGTCCAGGCGGACTCTTCGGGTTCAGCGGCGAGCGCTGCACAGAGGGCGAGAGAGGTGACCCACACGATGGCTCCACGGCAGTGCGCCGCAGCATAGTCAAGCTGATGCCGAAAGTGCCCATCACCGCGTCGGGCGCGGTTCCGAAGCCGTAGGCACAGCGGGCCGCGCGCTCGTCGGATCCCCAGCCACCGCCAGGGGCCGCCGCTCCGGGTCGCCCTGGTCGTCACCGGAGTCCCAATGCAGGCCGCAGGTGATGAACACCGGGTAGGTCGTGTCCCGCATTCGCGCTGCTGAGCCGGGAACGACTCGGCGGGGCCGGCCGCTCACCGACCCCGCCGGACTGCGTTTGGATCAATTCGGGAAGAAGGTCTCTTCGAGGCAGCCGGTCCACGACTTGGTCACGCCGTTGATATCCGTGACATCGCCGGCGAAGCATTCGCAGCCAAAGGCCCACTGTGAGCTCTTTGTCGCTTGCGCGGAGAAGGTCATGTCCAGGAAGAGGTCATTGCCCACATCGAAGAACTGGAACGTGCCGGTGTTTCCCGAGATCAGCTCATTGAAGTTGCCTTCGCTGCGCAGGTTGTAGGTAATCTCCTCATCGCCGGCTACCTGTGTCGTCAGGAAGTAGTCACCGGCAGGAATCTGACAATCGGGTTCCGCGTTGATGGGCCCGGGAACTACGGCAGGTGCCTCAGCGGCTCCTCCCTGAGTGTCGCACGACAGGCTGGTGACCAGGTCCGCGCAGATGTCGTCCCATGTTCCGTACCACATGCCATCCTCGGCGCAGCAGAAGGAGTCTGCGGCGCACACGCACTCGGTCACGTCGGGATCGCCGCACTCGGGCGTCGGATTGGCCTCCAGACAGGACTGTTCGGCGTAGAAGGACATCTGGGCCTCGTCGACGCAGTAGCTGTCCCAGTGCCCCCAGGTCATTCCCTGCTCGGCACAACAGTAGGGATCGTCGAGACACACGCTGGTCTCGATGCCGGGATCGATACAACCCGCCGTTGCCGATACCTCGGTACAGCTGTTGGTGGTACCCGCGGATGCCACGGCTGGCAGCAGGCACATCATGGCAACGGCGCTAATCTTATTGATCGTCATGTTCTTCTCCTTCCCCGGCGAAGTGGTTCCCGCCTGGGGCACGACCTGTTACCCGGTCCATGGAGAGAGCCTTTTCTCGATCAGCGCATAAAAGCCAGTGCACACGCTGCTTACCGGGAACTATGACGAGATAACGACAACAAAGCGGCAGGATGAAACCAAAGACCGCTCCTTGTGTAAAAGGCAAAACCGTGCCGCCAGCCGAACGTGGCTGCCGCCGGAGGGCGGAGCGTCAATCTGGATGCTATGCCCTCGCTGACAAGGGCGGATCGATATGACTTATGCTGTGTTTAGCCTCGGAACGCTCCGGCACAGTCTAAATCCGTACTGGGCGGTCCGGTACTCTTTTGGCAAGCCGCCTCGCATGTCGGCCTGGCAGACCACCGGCGATGCCGTCCACGAGCCCCCGCGAACCGCGCGGACATTGCCCGGATCGTCTTCGGGAGGAAGACTGCGACCGAAATCGTCGACGCGCTGCTCGGAGGTGGGTGCGTCGCACGTCCAGTCCCTGACCCCACCCGCCTGATTGCGGACGCCGTAGGGCCCCACGTCCAGCTGACCCGCGTGGATGCTCCCGAATCTCGGTCGGCCCGGGGAGCTGTTTCGCATCCAGCACCACGTGGCGTCGAAGTGATTGCCCCAAGGGTACAACCGGCCATCGGCGCCCCGTGCGGCCTTCTCCCACTCGAGCTCCATTGGGAGGCGCCACGGCTTGCCGGTCCGCTGCGCAAGCCACTCCGCATAGGCGGATGCCCCATGCCAATCCACGAGGACCACCGGCCAGTCGAGCTCCCAGATATCGCCCTCGGGGTCCGTCGTCAGATGGAAGCGCCCATCTCGCAGCGCGTACCGCATCGCCGGCTTTTGCCCATGCATTCCTTGCTGTTCCGCGGGCGCATACTGGATGGCGCGATCCCGGTGTCCTCGGGCGAGGACGTCGTCGAGAAACGCGATGTACTGGCGATTGGTGACCGGAAAACGACCGATCACAAAGTCGTCGACCCACACCTGCCGCAGCGGGAATCCGGAGAGGTGGCCCCCGCTGATGCACCACCCCGCTGGCACATACACGTCGTGAACGTCGAGGTCACCTTCGCGCGGCAACCGGACCGGTCCGGCCTTGCCCTTCCCCGGATCCGGCATCGGCGCGACATCGGCGCGAGGGATGACGACCGGAAAGAGGGTCTCTACGCACCCCGGCGCCGTCAGCCGGAGCAGATAGCTGCCGTGGGGCAGCCGCATTTCGATACCCCCCCGGGCAAACATCACGTGCTCCGTCACCAACCGGCGATTGCGTTCGACGTAGCGCAACACTTCGATGTCGGCGTCGGGGGGGGCGGACTCCAGGATCAGCTTGCCCGCGCCGCGCAACACAGCGACGTGCGGACCGGTGTCGTACTCCGCCAACAGGCGCTCACAGACGGTCGCCTTTCGCCGATCCCCAGCTAGTTCGGCCGCCACCAGCTCTGCTGCGGTGTGATCGGCCAGTCGCTGCCTGGCCTCGACCAGGGTGTGGTCGCGAATGAGGGCTGCGCGGAGCAGTTGCTCCCACTCGATCTGCAACAGGGCAGCCTGGTCGTCGGCCTCGCGGGCCGCGTCCTCCTGCGCCCACCCCTCGAGGCGCTTCTCGACGGGCTCCCATGCGGCGATGTCGCGCAACATCTCCCGGGCCCGCACACGCGCCGCGTCGGCCAGTTCCCGCACATGAGTGAGGTTCTGGGCGACCTCATCGGCCCGCGCCACGAGAGTGAGGGCGTCGTCGCGGTCACTCGCGCCGTCGAGCCAGTCGGCGACCTCGGCTGAGAGCTCGCTGGCGTCGGCGTAGCGTTTGTCGGGATCCCTGGCCATGGCTCGCTCGCAGATCTTTACGAGGCCAGCTGGAAGGACGCGACCTGCTGCAAAGGCCCGCGCATCGAGAGACTCTGGGGGTCCCCCCAGGACCGCCGGACGCAGACGCCTCGGCGACTTCGAGTAGGGCGGGCGCCCGTCGAGAATCTCGTAGAGGATTGCGCCCAGGGAATACACGTCGGCCTGCGGCGTGACAACTGCGCCGCCTTTGGCCTGTTCTGGCGGCATGAACCTGGGTGTGCCGGCCATTCCCGTGGCGTCCCGTCCGGCCTCTCCAGCGATGGAGAGCGCACTGACGACGGGTGGCTCCACCCCCGACGGCTCGCCCTCCGGATCGAGCACCTTGGCCACGCCCCAGTCCAGGACGAGCACCTGACCAAAGCGTCCGAGCATCACGTTCAACGGCTTCAGATCGCGATGCACGACGCCGCGGTCGTGGGCGTACGCGATGGCGTTGCAGATCTGACGAAAGGCGTCCACGAGTCGTCGCCGGTGTCGGTGGAGCAGGCCGCTCTTGCGGGCGTGCCGGATGGCGTCGCGCAGTGTCTCGCCCTGGATCTCGTGCATGGTGAAATAGACCTGGCCATCGCCGAGCTCCCCGATGTCGTGTACCGGGACGATGTTCGGGTGCTGGAGCTGCGCGGTCGCTTGAGCCTCCTGTACGAAGCGCGCGACCGCATCGGGGTGGCCCAACAACTTCGGGCGCAGCTTCTTCATCGCAACCTGCCGCCGGAGGGCGAAATCCTGCACACGCCGCACCTCGGCCATGCCGCCGCTGCCGATGTGGCCGACGTCGCGATACCGCGCGTCGGCAGCGGTCGATTTCGTCGCTCCCGATGGCAGACATCGCGTTGTAGGGCCGTTTTCCTGCGGTGCGGCCCGAGTCTCCTGGCGCGGTGGGAACACCGGGGTGAGGTCTGCGTCGAACGGTGGCACTACGAACCTCCGATTTCCGCCTGCAGCGCAGAAGCCAGCGCCCGACACACCATGCCGGCGATGATTCCGGGGGAGTCCGCTTGCTCGTTTCTGGCGTTCTTGACGTATCTGGATGATTGTCGATGGTTTCCCTGCAGCGAGGCGCACTTCGCCAACGCCAGCCAGACCACCCGCATGGCGCTCGACGCGTGTTGCAAGGCCAGGCGCTGGATCAGACTGTCGAGGCGCTTGTTCGCATCCTCGAGCTCGCCGGCCTCGATGTCGACGAGCGCCATCCGGAGCTCGGCCATCAGACCGATGGGGCCGTCGCCCGGAACCAATGCGCGAGCTTGTACGGCTGCGAATCTCGCCGCATCCAGCCGATTCGCGGATCGCTCGATGTCACTCTTGACCAGGCACCCCTCGGCGAGGCCGTGGCGGGACTGGCGTTGCTGGTGGATAACCAGCGCCTGCTCGACCGTGCGCAGGGCCACCTTCGGCTCTCCGTCGAGCAATGCCAGCTGGGCCAACCCGACGAGGGCTCGAGCGCGGCCGGCGACGTCTCCGTGGGTGTGGCTGGACCGCTCCGCGAACTCGAGCAGATCCCAGGCCTTCCGCTGATCTTCGGTGATCATCGCGAGTCGTCGGCCGGCCAGTGCGATGGTCAGCGGCGGCAGGGAAGTACTCAGGACTTGTCGGCACCGGGCGCGCGCGCTCTCCGCGTCCCCCAGCCAGGCGTCCAGACGTGCGCGCTCCAGCTGGGCCTGGGCGTGCAACTGGCGGTCGCCGACCAGGTTGGCGAACACGATGGCTCTGTCGATTCGGGGAGCTGCGGCCCGGGGGCGACCGGCCTGAAAGGCGACTCCGGCCCGGAGCAGCCACAGCCGGCAGCGGCGTGTGTCTGCGCCGTTGCCGTCCTGACCGGCCTCCCACGTGTCGACCATTTCGGCCACCGCGTCGCTGTGCTGGTGCACGCTCTCCCCGACGGCGGTGTGCATGGCTACCAGGAGGTCCGCGGCTCGGTCCGGATCGGTTTGAAGGAGGTGAGCGGCAGCCTCGCGCATGTTGCTCGCATCGCATTGCAGGTGATTTGGCGAGGCGAGCGTGATGCGCCGCGCGTACCAGTCGGCGTGTCTCGCAGCGGCGCCGTGAGTCGGGAGTTGGGCGGCCGCGAACGTGCGGATGCTGTCGAAGATGCCATATCGGTTCTCGTGCAGGCAGGGTGGCCGCGAGATCCGCAGCATGGACTGGTCGCGGAGCGAACCCAGCACGTCGAAAATCGGCGGCGCATCAGCGTGGTGGGACAGGTCCAGCACTCCCTCGGCTGCGTCGAGGAAGAAGCCATCGCTGAACACCGAACACTGGGCAATCGCATCGCGCTCCCACGGCTGCAGCAGACCCCACGACCACTCGATCGTGGCGGCGAGGGTCGCCTGACGTTGCGGCGTATTGCGAGGGCCGAGCTGGGTTATCAGATTCTGCAACCGAGCCAGAACCTGCTCTGGCGACAGGAGATTCGTCTGGGCCGCCGCCAGCTCGATCGCCAGTGGGATCCCCTCGAGTGCGGTGGCCACACCCATTGCGACGGCGGGATCGACGTCATGGGGGCCGCCGGCTTCGGCGGTGCGTTCTGCAAACAGCTGTTGGGCCTCGCGCGCTTCGAGTGGTCCCACCTCGAGCAGACTCTCCCCGCGAATGCCCGGTCGGGTTCGGGAGGTGACCAGCCAGGTCAGCTTGGGCAGGGCGGTCAACCACCCGGGGAGCAGCGTCCGCAGCTCGTCGATGACGTGCTCGGCGTTGTCGAGGATGGCCAATCGGATCGGGCTGCGCGCCAGCAGGTCGGCCAGGCTGCCGGGGTCCGCGGTCCTCGGAACCGAGAACGCGTCGGCGATCTCGTCCAGTACCTGTTCTGAAGTGCGGACACCGGCGAGTCCGCAGAACGCGACACCCGGGCGGTGCCTGGCGAACTCGAGCGTCAGGCGGGTCTTGCCGATGCCGCCGGCGCCGTGCACGACCACCACCGACGACCGGTCGACCATGCGCGCCAGTCGACTCAGCTCCTCGCTTCGACCTACGAAGAGGTCGGTCGGGGCCGGTACGCTTCGCCGTTGCGTCGTGGGCAACGCCTCGAATCGATAGCCCACCCCGTAGACGGACAACACGTGCCGCGGTCGGGACGGAACCGCTTCGAGCTTGCGGCGAAGGCGGCGTACCGTGGACTCGAGTGTCTGGGTGTTTGCGCCGCTCGAGTAGCCCCAGACCTCGGTGAGCAACTCGCCCCGACTGACCGGTACGCCTGTTCGCTGCACCAGATGGGCCAGCAGCTCGTTCTCGAGGCGCGTCAGATACCTGCGCTGCCCGTCTCTGTCCATCGTACGCGTCGCGAGCTGCACGCGACACGACTCCAACTCCAACCAGTCACACGCGCCTCCAACCATAGGACCCCCGTCTTCCACCTCACGCCCTGAAACGGACACGCCCCTCACATGACCGCGCCGGGAGCTCTTGGCTGGCAATTGGTACAACCTGAGGCCCGCTGAAACATTCCGCAGCAAATCGACCTCGACGCGCTAACGGCGCCTCTTCTTGCCCCGTCGGCCCGATCTCCTCGGCGCCTCCGGGCGCCCGGCGAGCGCGGTCCCACAGATCCCTTGCCTTTTGCACCGCCGCCCGGTGCTGCCGTTGCATGGGGGCGTAGCTGGCGCCCAGGTCCCAGCTCGCGATGGCCGCTCGGTTGAGCACCAAAGGGTCTTTTGGTCTTTCGCGAAGCACCGCTTCGATGTCGCGAATCGATATCGTGGCCCACTTGCGGGCTCCCTTAAGCAACGCGCGTTTCAGCCGACCTTGCACGAGCAGATGACGTACCTCGGCGAGCTGGTGCATGAGATCGAGTCGATGAGGCAGTCGCAGTCGCAGATGCTGAACTCCGCGTCGCGGAACCGGAAATTCGGTGGGTCCACCGACTGCACCCCATCCAGCCCGTACATGCGGCGCACGGGACGGGGGCGCTTGTGGCTGCGTTTTCCGGCGACGCAGCGCAGCCGGCCGGCCTGCTGCACCATGCCCCAGTGTGCCGCATCGAGTACCACGGCTTGAACGGGCTCAAAGGCACTCACGAGATCGAGCCCCCGTCGGTCCTCGAGCCTCCATCAGCTTGCGGATGTGTTTGCCGCGGTTGGGGTTGCGGGTCCGGGACTGGTGCTGGACCCGGAAGTTCCGGGTGAGCCGGTCGAGCTGGATCCGCTCGACATCCCCGAGGGCGACGCGGGCCTGGTCGGCCAGCGCTTGAAGCTCTTCGAGGTGGTCGGACCCGTCGAGCTCGGCGAGGGCGTGGACGGCGAAGGCGAGGGCTGCAGCTTGGGACACGCGGGTGTCGGGGCTGGCCGCCTTGCGCCAGACCTTGGTCTTGCCTTCCCACTCCTCGACCAGATCCCGATGACGGGCGACGAACTTGCGATAATTGTGAGCCGAGGTCCGGTCGACGCCGAACTCGGCCATTATTTCCGCCAGCCGCAGGGGGCGGCCGCGGTCGACGCGGTCGATGAGGGTCAACAGGCGGGAGGCGACTGGGTACTGGTTGGACATGGCACAGGATGACGGGGAGTGTGCGGGCAGTACAACCCCGGTTGGGAGGTCCAACGTGCGGGATGGAGGAGGGGACACGCCCGGTTGGGTCTCTCCGGGCTGGATCGGATGAGCGTTCCGAGTGGGTGGCCTTGCGTCCGCTCGAGGATGTCTCTTGAGCCGACGTATTGGTACAGCTTGGTCATTGTGGTGTCAGTCTCTGCGAAGCTGTTTGATGCGGAGCTGATTCCGAGAGTCGTCGATCAGCGTGGCAAGGCGGCGCTCGCGGGTCCCTTCGCGTTTGGCACTCATGACCCATCGGGTCGTTTGCTTGCGGTAGCCGGGTGGCTGGCTTTCGTAGAACGCCCAGGCGCTGGGAATCGCCTGGAAGCGGGCGAGCATGTCGTCCGTGTATTGCGCAGTCCAGTCCGCTGTGGCGTACCCGCTGTCCGGGTGCGCGTCCTTGTGAGCGTACGCTGCGAGCCCTTCGGGCTTCATGCGTCCCTCAGCCTTCAGTCGCTCCACCCGATCGATGTTCCTGCGGCTCCACACACTCTTCGTTTTCCTGGGGGTGAATCGAATGACGTAGCTCTCTTCGTCGCGTGATTTCCGGATCCCGTCGATCCATCCGTAGCAGAGCGCTTCGTCGACCGTGTCCGCCCACGTCACCGAGGGCTTGCCCGTCGCCTTCTTGTAGTAGGCCACCCATAAGTGGGCGGCCGAGGCGTGATTTTCTTCGAGCCACACGCGGAAGTCCTCCGGGGTTGCAAAGAAGGTCGGCTCGACTTCGGGCATGGGCGGACTCCCTCCAGAGGGGCACGATATCGTTGGCCGACGACATCGACGACGTGGCCAGCTCTGAAGTGCAGCGCGGACTGCGAGCCGAGGACGGCAGGAACCAGCCCGATACCGTACCGGTATCGTGTCGGGCCTCCGTACACCTTCCCACCGGCGACGGGTAGTTTGGGCGTATGGGCGGTTAAAGGTTGCTTTTACGATTCAAGGGTGGACTGGCACGAGTCCTGCTTTGGGACTCCACATGACTCGATCACGAGTCGCCGCCTCGAGGACCAAGACAATGACCAAGACCACTCTCCTTCTCTCCGCCATGATCGCCACCTCCGGCGTCGCTTTCGCGAACGGCACCTCCGTACCCTCCTCCGGCACGGTTTCGTGCCCCGAAGACGTGGATAACGACGGCTATTCCAGTGGCTACTTCGTCGAGTCCGAGACCGGCGACTGCAACGGCGACGGAATGACGGCCAATCTGGGACTGGAACTGGACTGCGACGACAACAACGCCCGGGTCTACCCGGACGCTTCCGAGTTCGACTTCGACTGCGATGTCATCGATACCGATGCCAGTGCTGGTTGCGACCTGGAGTTCGGCGACATCGTCAAGATCGAAAACAACTGGCAGTCGACCTGCGGGAACACGGCGGGGATCGATGGGTGTTTCATGGACGCCGTTGTCTACTGGCCGGAGCTCCAACCGTGGTTGGAGGTTCGCGCGAGCGAGGAGACGGCCACCGAGTTCATCGTGACCGACACCGGCGATGGTAGGGTGAAATTCGAAGTGTGGCACGACCACTTGAACGGAGCTCTCAACTACTTCGACGACAGCCAGATCGACATCTTGCCGGTTCCGAACGGGACTCTATCGACATCGGAAGTCAGCAATGGACGCGGCACCTGGTGGTCCAAGGGCGCCATCAACACCGAGTACACCTATGGGCATCTTCTCAGCGGGAATCAGGAGAGCTGCCTGATTCGGACCGGCGGGTCGCGGCCCGACTACATGAATCTGGGGTTGGAGTCAGTCACCGTCGTGGGGGATGGACGCTACCCCGCGGGCAAGGACCAATACACCTGGACCATGCACGTGCAATAGCCGTCGTTGCTTCTTGATCGAGCCGCAGCCGGGCGGGACTTCTCGCCCGGCTCACTTGACTCACACCCCCAGATGAACCCAGAGGACGAGGCCGGCTGGGACGAAGGCCATCTGACCGTAGTGAGGGGCAAGGGCATCGTGTCGGTGCAGGTGGCGGAGTCAAAGAGTGCCCGGAACCTGGTGAAAGCACTCGCTACACCTGGCGCAAAATAGAGGCACGCGCCATTCACTCACATGGGAACTCTTGGTACCAGAGCAGGGACCAGAAGTTGCCACCATCCGTCGTGGTGAAGGCTCCTCGTCGACCGTCGGCGCAGTCATCATTGGAAACCAGCGCGAAGCCCTCCAGATTTTCCGACCCCACGAGGACGACCTCTCCGGGCCCCTCGTATTCCAACACGGTGTCCAGCTTGCGCCCGTCCTGGACCGGAGAGGACGACAGCCGCGTGCGTTCCAGGTACATAGCGTCGCCTCCATGCCAGATGTAGAGCGAGCCGGTGGAGCGGTCGAACTCGAGGCCTGCCGTCTCGTTGGCACCAGTGAAATACGTGCCGACCCACAGCGCGTCCCCGCTGGCGGGATCCAGGTCCATGGCGTGGACCAGGCCACCACCCTGATGGCCCACGAGCATGAGCCCGCCCATTCCCATTGTGCTGGTGTACAGCTGACCATCCTTGTCGGTGAAGCCCTGACCCTGGAGGAAGGCGTCGGGCACGAAGGTGATGCCCTCCGAGCCGCCACCGGGCAACCACTGCCTGAGGTCCCATTCCTGGATCAGGACGCCATTGCCGGCGTAGTCGGAGAAGTCCCACTGCATCACCGTGGCCCGGCCCTCGTCGAGCACGTAGAGCATCTCGGTCTGGTGGAAGTCGACGAAAGTCAGTCCCTCCGAGTCGCCAAAGCCATCGTTGTTGCTCCACTCACCGCGTTCGCCGTTCTGGTTGGCGATCTCCATGCCGAGATTGCCACCCTCCGACATCGCCCACACCTTGGAGCCATTGTTGGTGCACACCCAGAGCTGCCGACTGACGGGATTCCACACGGCGCCGGAGAGGTTGTAGTGGAAGTCGTTCAGGAACGGCCCCTCGACCGACGTGAGGTTGGTTGCCGCACCCGGCGCTTCGGCGGGCCAGGGGCATTGGCCCTCGGGCGCAGTGGCGCACAGCCCGTCCTCATCACAGGTGTTCACCGTGCACGCCAGGCCATCGTCGCAGTCCTCCACGGTCGCACACACCGCCAGATCCTCGTCGCAACCATCGGGGATCGCATCTGCATCGTGGTCGGCGATATCGTTGTATCCGTCGCAGACATCGTTGCAGTCGTCTACGCCGTCCAGGTCCGAATCGCTGGATGCGCAGTCGGTCTCGGTGGTGGTGGTGCCTGTGTCCGACGTGACCGTGCCCCGAGTCTTGTGGCCAACGGGATCGGCGGCACAGCCAGCGAGTAACGCTGCTGCGGCGAGTGCTGCGCGCCACCGGATCCGCATGTGGGTATTGGGCATCTCACGCCTCGGGGTGGGTGAGGCTACCTGAAGCCGGCCCTTTGCACCACGGCGATTTAGCGGTTCGGGCGGTGGGGCACGGCATCCGGGCAATCTCGGGTCAGCTGCTCCCCTGGGCGGGGCTCAAAAGTGTAGTTTGTCACGACGGACTGGCTCATTCGGTCGGCACGAAACAACCGTGGCGCCTGGCGCTCGCGGTCCCAGCCTATGCAGTACCAGACCGGGGCCCGCACCAACATTCCGTAGGGCTCGACCTCGCGATGGCTTCGACGTCCTTGTCCGTCCTCGTAGTCGAAACGGAAGACGCGGCGCTGGCTGAATGCGCGCTCGAAAGAGGAGACAAGCTGGTCGTCCACGGGAGCCAGCCCCTTGGTTTCAGTAAGAGGCTCCCCGATGAGGATGCGTCGTAGGAATCGCTGGAGCTCTCCCAGGCGTGCAGGCGGAAGAGCCCCTTCGATTTTGGCCAATGCCGCCTCGGCGCCCGCCAGGAAGGGGATAGAGGAGGTCGCGCGGCAGATCTCGACCGATAGAATGAGTGCAACCACCTGCTCCGTGTTCAAGCGCGACGTGAGCATCAGGGAGCTGTCGGCCAGGGTGACGCCGCCGGCCGGCCCCGATGCGCTGCGGATCTCGAAGCCGGCTTCGCGCAGTCTTGCGACGTCTCTGAGGACGGTGCGTCTCGACACGCCGAGCTCTGTTGCGAGTTCGCTGGTGGTCCATCGTCTCTGCCTGCGCATGAGTGTGATCAGGCTTGATTCGCGTGCTCGAGTGTTCATCTTCCCGAGTGTAGACGGGGTGGGTGACAAAATTTGTCACCAATAGGCCATAGGCATGGGGGGTCACCAAGAGGGAGTCCAAATGCAGGGAACCAAACAGATAGAACGAGAGGTAATCATCCATGCTTCGGTGCAGGCGGTGTGGGACGTGTTGGCCGACGCGACACTGCTTCCGCAGTGGGTTCCCGCAGTGCAGGAAGTGGAGGCTTGTTCTGCGGAAGGAGAGGGCGAGGGCACAGTGCGGTCATGCAAGGCCGAGCTTTCGGGGAGGTCTGGTGTGATGGTCGAGCGCTGCGTGGAGTTCACGCCGATGTCTCGGGTGGCGTATGTCGTGGACGAAGAGAGCTTCGGCATGCGCAGGATGTTCGAACACTATGGCTTCGCCCTCAATGTCGCCTCCGTCGACTCGTCACACACACGGGTGACTCTCGAGACCCACTACACGCCTCGAAACTGGATATTCAATCTGATGAATGACATCATGATACGCCGGCAATTTGAGAGTGTGTGCGAGGAAATCGTCGGCGGACTCAAGCGGTTTGTCGAACTGGGCTTGATGAACTCAGGCAACGCATGATCAAGCGGTCGGGGTCAGGGGTGGTTCCCCTGCCGAGCGTCGTAGCCCTTGCGCAGCGCGATCATGGTCGCCCCAAACGCGAACAGCGCCAGGTTTCCGGGCAGCACGCAACAGACGCCACACAGCCCGGTGAACCACGCGAGCTCCACCCCCTGCTGGGTTCCAAACCACCCGAACACGCCCATACCGATACCGCCGGCGATTCCGGTCGTGAACAGCAGCATGGAGAACCACGCGCTGACCATGCTCTGCTTACGCGCCATGGGGCTCTGCGACAGACCCACAGGCGCTACTGGCACCAACGATCGCAATCATGAGGGGTAGGCGGTCGGTGCGGGCGTCGAACGGATACCGTTCAATTTCGTCTTTTGGTCGAGCGTCCAGGGTGGCGTGTTCGACGAAGCCGCTGTCGACCCTTTCTCGAATGTCATCGCGATCGAGCATCGCCACATCCGAACTGGCAAGTGCTTCGAGCACGTCACACGTCCTTGGTGTGTCTTCGGGACGCAGCTGCATGCCGTCATCATAGCCCGGCGGTCTTTGTGGGCCCGGCCAGGTTTCTTGATCGAGCAGTTCGTGGGTGCCCATTTCCCGAGGGCACCGCCGATGACGCTTGGCGTGAAGTGACGCGACCGACGATAACTGATGTTCTACGCCGCTCGCAGTCGGAAGGCCTCGTCGGTCGTTCTCGAGGTGAGCGTTACCAGGGGTATGGGGCGTTCTGGGCCTTCGCCTGTCCTGAGCGCATGCACCACTGACGGAGAGTCACGGAATGTCGAAGTTCAAGCTCATTGATCGGGCGGTGTCGATCGGTTGTGCGGAGCTCAGTGCCGATGAGGCGGACGCCTTACAGAAGGAGCTGGCCCATGAAATGCCCCCCGGCCACATGCTTGAAGGTCTGCAACTTCCCTCGCAGGAGGCTTGGCAGGAGAGAAGGGGGCGGCCTTGAGGTCCGATCTACAAGAGTCGATGGTCAAATGGGCGGTGAAGTGGAGCGGGCCAGTGGGCGCAATGGGGAAGTGGCCACGGGATCCCGAGATGTGCGGCGCCTGAGTTGGCAGAGCTGCTTGTGTCTGGGTTTGGGTAGGCAAATGGGGGGCCAACCTCAGTGACGTCGGGTTGTGGAGCGCGCGTCTGTAGAACTGCTCCATGAGCTGGCTGGTGGCCTCGTCGGGCACGGACCACAAGCTCATGGCGAGATGCCGGACCCCTGCAGCCGCAAACGCCCGTCGCAGGCCGAGGACTCCCTCCCCGGCTCGAACGACCCCCAGACCGGTTTCGCAGGCGCTGAGCACGACCAGATCGGTGCCCCGCATGTCGAATGTCGTCAGCTCCTCAGCCGTGAGGATGCCGTCGTAGGGGTCGAGGGCATCGTGAGGCGCGTTGGCACCGGCGAGCACCAGACCGGAGAGAAGCATGGGTTTGTGTCGGCCAGGGCTTCCTCTGCCCGCCCATCGGCCGTCCCCCGAGAGCTCGCGCTGGCAGTCCGCCGACGCAAAGAAGCCATGGGTTGCGAAGTGAACGCACCGTTGGTCCAGATCTCCGCGATCGCATCGACCTCGACCGCTGTGCCGTCCAGCGGGGCGTAGGCTCCTCGAATCTCCTATCCGCATGGACCGGCGAGGTCGACCCCCTCACCTTCCATCCAGTCCAGGAGCTCGAGCTTGTCGACCTCGGGCATTGGACCGCGCGCCACCCAGCCGACCAGGACCTGCGAGGCAACTGCCCCCACCACCCCGTTCAGGCGTGCGCCTCGCTGCCTCAACTCGTCGATGACGTCCAGCCGCCCCTTGTTCAACGCCGCACAGAGGGGATCGTTCTCTCGGCCCATGCGGTGCTTGAAGTTGGGATCTGCGCCGCGGTCCAACAACAACCGGATCATCTCGCCACCCCCCTCCGAGCCTTCGGCGCCATCGGCGTGGTTGTCGCCTGGGGTCGTGGCAGTGGCGTAGCAGGTCGGCCAGCCCGGGCAGGAGGCGAGCGGAGTGCCTTCGTGCGTTTTGGACCTGGTCGGAGGTCATTGTGCCCCTCGTTTTTGCCTCGCGGGGACTCGTCGCGCTTTTGTCGCGGTCCGCTGACTTCAGGCTGCCGAGCGACGAACGGGTGACGGCGAACCGGTGGTTCGGGGAGGCCCTTCGAATCTCCTATCCGCCCGCCTCTGGGTGTGCCCTGCCGTAGACCTCCAGGCCAAAATTCGGATTGATGGTACTGTTCTCAAGAATAGAAAGGAGGACTCCGTGTCGCTTGATGCTTTGAACACGATGCTTGCCAAGGGCGCCGAAGATGCGGAACTACGGGCCGCGCTGGAAGGAGAACACTCCCTCGATGAGCTTGTCGCAATCGGCAGGCTGAACGGGTTCGAGGTCACTCCCGCCGACTTCACCGCGTTGCAGACAACTGAACTCGGTGATGACGCTCTCGACGGCGTGGTGGGGGGCTTGGCCACCATTTGCTTCAACACCCATGGACGGCTCTCAACGTATAAGTGCATATTCCACATTTGATGGACGGCGAGCGCGTCGACCGCTCGTATTGCGGATCCTATTCCCATTCCGTCGACGATGAGGCCGTCGAATATGCGATCCGAGTGGCACGAGCGACTAGACGAGCGAATCTAGAACTCTTCGCCGCCGGAAGTGATTTCTCGTCGCTGCGAGCGGGAGGGCTCGTCGTCCCAAACGACCTCTCGTTTGAAGTCCGAACGCTCCACATGGGACTCACGAGGGGCTCGCGCATTCAGATTGCACACGTATCGGCCGTGGCGAGCACGGGTGTTCCTGTGTGCGTTCGCGGGATGAAAGGCGTCATCGACTCTTGTCGATCGGCGTTCCGATCCTCTGGCAACCTGAGATTCCTCCAGGTCAACCACAGCTCGCACACCGAGGAGTGGTCCGAAGACAGCGGACAATGGACGGAATCGGGAGGAATATCCGTTCCGGCCATGACGTCCTTGGTTTCGTGGGACGAGACACTCCGATGTGCCAAGGCAATGCGCGCGGCTCGGTGGGCTGTGATTGCGTGCTCTGGCAGACAGGATGCCCAATTTGACCCGAGAGAAATCGTAAAGCACCATGAATCCAAGCCCCAGGCTCCAACGTTTCCGCCTTGTCTCGATGAAGCCAGGGAGCAATACGACGCGTCGCTCCTCGCATGGGGTCGGGACATCAAAGAATGGCGGCGCGTTGGGGCGGAGCGACCTTGGAACGATGCAGCGAGCCACTCCGACAGGCACGGATTCGTAGGCTTTGTTCAGAGTGTCGAAGGCCAAAGAGCCAAGGTGGCTCTCGCGGTTGCGGGCGGACGGAACCTGCGCATGGACTACTGCTATCAAGAGGGCGGGAACACCCTGACAGGTACTCGGGTCGACGGGACTCCCTATGCCCTCGTTGGCCTGGACTCCGTAGAGGTGTCGCGGTCTCTCATCGCGGGTGAGCTTTGCTGCGAGCGAACCGACGCGCGGGTGTCCGACTCGGCGATGAAGATGTTTCTCGCCTTGGATCTAGGCATACCCCGGGACCAAGCGGAGACGAGCATCGCCTTTGTGGAACAACCAGGCTTGTTTCACCTGGATATGAAGGTGATGCCGCTCGGTCGGGGGCAGGTGCTGGTGAACAATGCATCTGCGGCACGCAAACTAGCCGTCGAGTCGGGGTTTGCGCCCGAGTCGAGAGAGCGGGTGGCTATTGAGAAACGGCTTGAAGACGACGTCGAGGCAAGGCTCATTTCGGCGGGATTGAGTGTGGTGCGCGCTCCTTTGGTGCACGGCACGGACTTCAACTTCATCAACGGTCAGCCATTCGTGCATGACGGAGAGAAGCACATGGTCACCAACGGCGCTTCGGAGAACCTGCAAGATCACGCTCGCCGGGTGTTTCATTCCATCGAACCGAACCTGCAGCTCACGTTCACGGACAGCGAGGCTGCCAAGCGGTCCTTGCGGGCACGTGGCGGCATCAGGTGTCGAGTGAGGGGCGAAGGGTCGCGCCGCGTGTAGGCATCAAATCCCGATTTTCAGGCGGCCTTCGCCGCGAACCCTGCCCAGGCCATCGCCCATGCCTTCGGCGACGAACGGTCGCGCATTCCTGCCAGAGCCGCGGCTTCTGTCCTTCGTGCCTCGGCCGGCGGATGGCGCAAACCGCAGCCAACCTGGTCGACCGGGTGATACCCGCTGTCGGCGTCCGGCAGTGGGTGTTGTCATTGCCAATCCCCCTGCGCTTCACGCTGGCCCGGCAACCAGGGCTTCGCTCAACAGTGCTGCGGATCTTCCTGCATATCATTTTCAGGTGGTACGAACGGCGCGCCAAGGCAGAGGGCGGGCCAGCGGGCCAGACCGGCGCGGTGGTGATGGCCCAGGGTTTCGGCTCTGCCCTGAACTGCAACCTCCATTTTCACGCCCTCGTCCTGGACGGTACCTTTGCTGAAGGCCCAAACGGCGAGGTCGCCTTTCCGTCAGACAGCCGACGACGGCAGAGGTGGCCGAGCTCGTCGCCCTGGTGCACCAACGGGTCGCAACACGGCACGGACCTACCGGCGCGCTTTGGCGGTTGCGGGCCTCCTGGATGGGCCGGTTGCCAGCCTTCCGGAGCTAGCGGAACTGAAGGCCGCCGTGGCCATGGAGAAGCCGCCATTGAGCGCTCCGCAGCAGATTTCCAGCGTGGAGGCCTGGGGCGTCCAGATCGAGAAGATGGCGGCAAACGGGGCGATGCCACGTGCCATCCACGATGCCCTACGGTTGGAGGAGGCTGGTTTCACGGGAAGCTATGACGCCGTGAAGCGATTCTGGCGCCGGCTTCAGTCCAAAGAACCCTCGGCGTCGGAAGTCGCAATTCCAGTGGTCAGCAAGCCCGGCGAGATCGCCCAGGTCGACTTCGATCCACACAAGCTATTGGAGGACCCGCTGAGCTCAGCGTCGCCGTCGATGGACCGCAAGACCCGCGACCAGGGGTTCGGGCCGCTGAGTCGGTGGTGCTCAACCTCGCAGACGGCCGGCTTCCACCACGTAGGCCACGTCTTGTTCGGACCACTGGTCGTGTCGGTCGTAGACGTACCTCCAACGCCGTTGGGAGGAGCGAACATCAGTCATCGACGTAGTCTTCTTTCTCGCTCACCGGGAAGAGCTGCGTATTGAGTTGATACACCACCATGTCGCCAGCCTCCTCGGTGGTGGAGATGAGATCGATGATGCGCTCCTCACACGCGCGCAACTCCGCCCGCAGGGTCGGTATCAAGGATAGTGGAACCAGACTGGTGATGGTTCCGAAGCGCTGTGACCCTCTCCGTTCTTCTCTGGCGATGAGGGCAATGCCGAGGCTGCCCATGTTGATGGCGTGCTGATCCACCTCTGGCGCTGACTTTTTCATCGGGGTGGCCAAAATTGGCGTGGATTGGACGACGGACCCGTCCGCGAGGGTGAGGAAGCCGAGGTCCACGAGCAGCGCCAGTGCGTCTTCGGCCTCCCCCGGCGTAATAGCCGGTCTCAGTCGCGCCGCAATCCATGTCGGGTCGAGCTGAAAGTCTGGCCGCGCGGCGAGCTCGCGGATGACGTGGATGTACCAATGGTCGTAGACCCGCAGCTGGGATTCCCGGATGGGCTGCGCATTCTTGCAGCGTTGGCGTGCCTGAAGCTGCGCTTTGAGCTGGGCCCGCTTGTCCGGCGCAGTCTCCCGATCGAGGTCGACCAGGGTGCGAAAGTAGGTCGCCGCATCGCCTGTGAGGCCCATGGTTTTTACGAATCCGGGCAGCAGCTTGGCGCTTAAGTTGCGGTTGCCCTTGATAATCTGGCCGAGGAGGCTCGGGTTGGTATAGCCAGCCCTCCGCGCGAACACCCGGTGGCTGTAGTGTGGATTGGCCTCCTTCTTGTAGAGGATCCAGTGGTTCAGATACGCCCGGTAGTCCATGAAGTCAAAGACCTCGGGCGCTCGTGTGGACTCTGGATCGGAGGACATGAGTATCAGTATAGGGAAGCCCTGGAGCCTATGCGCGTAGATCCGCTACTACAGCGGATTTACAGCCATCGAGGTGGCAGGCTTCGAGGGGCCTCTGTATCCGCGCGTGAATACACATTTGCGCCCATCCTCGTCTGGTCGGAGGTAGGAGAAAGACAGCCAAGGATGGAGGAAACATGCCCAGGGCCCATATCCACGCGATCGCGCTTGTCCTCTTGTTGGCTGGGTGTTCGGACGCCTCACCACCCAAAGACGCGGGTCCCACGTGCGACTTGCAGGCCGTCGACTGCGAGGCTTCCGAGTGCGCGTCGATTTGTGACGCCGACCAGGATGGGTATCTCACCGCAGACCATGGGGGCGACGACTGTGACGACTATCGGGCCTGGGTGTATCCCAACGCCCCCGAAGTCTGTGACACCCTCGACAACGACTGCGATGGCTTGGTGGACGACGACGACGAGGACGCACTCACAGAAGACCTTCCCTGGCACCCGGACACCGATGGCGACGGATATGGCGCGGAAGGACAGGTGGTCTATCTCTGTGAGAGCCCACACCCAGACGCCGTAGGCATTGGCGGGGACTGCAACGACAACGATCCGTCTGTGAATCCCGGCGAGGAGGAGTTCTGCAACGGTATCGACAACGACTGCAACGGCTTGGTCGACGATGGCCTGCTGTATGTGGATTGGTATCTGGATCTGGACGGCGATGGCTACGGCAAGTCGCCGTTTCCGGTGAATTCGTGCGAAGTGCTCTCGGGGTTCGTCGACAACAACGACGACTGTGATGACCTCAACGCAGACGTCAATCCCACTGGACTCGAGGTGTGCAATGGCCTCGACGACAACTGTGATGGCGCCTTGGACGCCGACGATCCCACCCTCGATCTCACGACCATAGGGACCTGGTATCCAGATGTGGATGGCGACCAGCTGGGAGATGGTGGATACTCGGTGGAGGCTTGTTTGAGTCCCGCTGGATACGCCGACAATGGGGAGGATTGCGACGATGGGGACCCAGCCGTGGGCGCGCCATTCGAGTGGTACACCGATCTGGACGCCGACGGATTTGGTCGAGGCCCACCCCTGTTTAATTGCGGCGACCCCGGTGTTGACTACATCCAGGACATCGACGGCGACTGCAACGACAATGACGCCGCATTCAACCCTTCCCAATACGATATCTGCGAAGATGGCCTCGACCAGGACTGCAGCGGAGCTGACTGTGTGACCTGCACGGGGGTTCGCATCGGCTGGCTTCTCGGCTGGGGGAGTGCACCGGATCACGCCTCCCTGATTTGGGATGACTTGCTTGCGGAGGCCGCTTCACTCGGCGAGTGTTCCATCGAACTGATTGCGATCAACCCAGGATTTACGCTGAATGACCTCACCAGCCAAGGCGTGACGGTTCTGTGGACTGGCAACGCGGCCGGCGACGGCATTCAGTATACGCCAGGTGAGCAGCAGGCTATTGCCGACTTCCTCAGCGGTGGTCACGGCGGCCTGGTCTCCAGCCACTACAAGGCCTATGTCGGGTCAGACAACGGCTTTCTCGCCGATCTCACCGGGATCGATTCCCAGTACCTGGTGGACCTGGGCGTGCCGGCCACCGAAGACGTCGATGTGGTGGACCCGTGGCACTCGGTCACGTTTGCAGTCCCCCCGTCTTTCGAGTTGCTGGCCAATCCAACCAGCCAGGAGTTGTCACAGCCTTTGTCCTCTTGCTTACTGCCTGACGCCGAGATTGTGTTGACTTCGCCCGATGAGAGCAATGCGGTTGTGGTGATGGACAATGGCACCTGGCGCGGGGTGTCTTTCACTGGCTTTGTGGAGCTCGGGGCAGGGCCAGACGCCAGACAAGTCATCTACAACGCGGCCACATGGGCGTCCGGATTCGAGGCGCAGGCTGAGTAGAACCGCCCTGGGAACGGCTGCGGGGGGCCCTGCGTGGCGCGGGCGCGAGCGTATTCGTTGGCGGATACAGAATGAGGGCCCGAGGCATCGACACTGCGGCGCCAAACGGTCACTGTAGAGCGAGACGAAACACTCGCGGAACCGCTCGGAGGCCCCATGCGCGCATCATTGACCATCCTCACTCTCTTTGCATTTGCCTGCGGCAGCCACGACGCGGAGGACACCGATGCAGGCACCGCCAGTACCAGTGAGACCAGCGATACGCAGACGGGTACGACGGGCGACACGGACACAACCGACACCGATACAACGGACACGGACACAACCGACACCGATACCGACACGACGGACACAGACACGACTGACACCGACACACTGCCTGACACCCACGACGGCGTCTACGCTGGCACGCTCGATGTGCAATTCACGTTCGTGTTCCTCTACAACCCGATGGGTCTGCCCACCCAGGAGTCCTGTCAGATCCCCGTTCAATTCGAGGTTGATGAACTGAGTGCACCCCAGATTGTGGGGCAGGGTATCTGCGATCTGTCGCTATTGGGGCTGGGCCCCACAACCGTGCTGGGCTTCTCGGGCGATCACACCGTCGATCCGTCGGCCGAAGGCGTGTTTGAAGTCATCGATCCCTATATGGGTTCACTGCTCGCCGCCGACTGGAGCGGTGCATTCAACATCGATAATTTCAGCGGCACAAGCTCCGGACAGGTGCCGAGCTACGGCGGCGATATCCAATGGGACGCCTCCTTCAGCGCCGACCGCTAGCCTGGTGGCCCGAAAGCGGGCCCGCGTGACGAGCCGGCAGAACGCCCGAGTCCTCACGAGCGCCTCCCGATCCAGTCTGCCCGCCACTCCCTACACCCGCGCCGTCTACGGCGTAGCGTCCCGACTATAGTGAGGGCATGCACCTGCTCCTGCTGACAATGTTGGCCTGCACCTCCGCGCAAACGGTCGGTCGGGTCCCGGAGTCGGGTCTGGGCTCCATGTTGCTGGAGCCGGTCTGCTCGCTGGTTCCGCTGACGACGGCCCAGAGTTCGGGCTTGTCGAGGTCGTTGGAGAAGGTGCGGTAGACAGGCTGGTAGTAGACCGTGCCCGAGCCGACGGGTAGACGACCGCGTACATGATCTGGGACAGGCCGACGATGGGCATCGGCGCGGCGAGCGGCAGGTAGTTGTAGTTCTTGGTGCCAGAGACAATCTCGGTGGGTCCGAGCTCCAGCGTGCGGGTGGCGATGATCTTCGACGCGGTATCGCCCCAGGCCTGGAGGCTGACCAGGCCCTGAGCGAGGGTGCCGGCGGTGTCGGAACGGATCTGGGCGACGACCTGCACGAGGTTGTCTTTTGCAGTGGAGGGGAGCGAGACGCTGTTGGTGAGGTATCCGTTGGCAGCGAGCGGTGAGCCGGCGAGGCTGGAGACGGCGTTGGGGTCGGTGCCGAGCACGGAGGCAGTGATGTACTCCATGCGGACCTCGAGATTGCTGCTGCCGACGGCGTGCACGACGCCACGGAGCGTTTCGGTGCCGAAGGCCAACATCCAGTCGGTGCGGAGCGCGGTCTGGTAGGTGGTCGACTCACTGGAGACGGGCATCGCGATGAGGCCGGTGCTGCTCGGTGTGCACATATTTCCCTCCGGGATTCAAGAGCCTGTATATCTGTACCAGAGTGGGGTGGGGAAAGCATTATTAGCAATTGAAGTTGAGAATATTCGTAATAGATGCCAACATTCTCCTGGTGGCACCGCCCGCGCCAGTGTTGTGGACCGTGAGTACACATGTGGGTCTTCGATGGGGTCGAGGGTGATCTTGTTGGCAATGGTGGCGTGCAGCGCTGGGAAGAGTGGCCACACCGGTGGGCAGTCCGACTCGGGGCCCGCGAGCGTTGCCGACACCGACACCGACACGGACTCGGACGCCGATGCTGACAACTGACGCGGAAACGGGCATGCGGCCCTGTGTGCACGACGGACGCTGCCGGCAAGAACCTCCCCGCCTTTGTCCAGAAGGCGTTCTGGGACTACCTCGACTTTGGGATCTTGGACGTGGATTCGCCATCCTTGTATGCCCGGACTGCCATCGAACCCGAACGGTCGCGCACTCCTGCCAGAGCCGCGGCTTCTGTCCTTCGTGCCTCGGCCGGCGGATGGCGCAAACCGCAGCCAACCTGGTCGATCGGGTGATACCATTCGTCGGTGTCCGGCAGTGGGTGTTGTCATTGCCCATTCCCTTGCGCTTCACCCTCGCCCGGACACCGAAGCTTCGCTCTGCCGTGCTGCGGGTTTTCCTGCGTATCATTTTCAGGTGGTACGAACGGCGCGCCAGGGCAGAGGGCGGGCCAGCGGGCCAGACCGGCGCCGTGGTGATGGCGCAGGGTTTCTCCGCGCCAAGGTCATTCCCTCTCCACCCGCAGAGGAGGTCCGTCGGTGTCTGCAGACCGAGCGCACCCGACCCACGCTGGAAGCTACGCTGGATACCGTGGGCTCAGCTTCTGTTTCGTTCCTTTGGAGTGGAGTCCCTGCGGTGTGAGTGCGGGGCCATGATGAAGGTGCACGCCG
>Ga0315336_1002714_pt1 | contig 26007 bp, 29 predicted proteins | sample ASW5metaG_FD_204512 | JGI IMG/M metagenome (GOLD analysis project Ga0315336, IMG submission 204512) | Ammonia-oxidizing marine archaeal communities from Monterey Bay, California, United States - ASW #5 | ecosystem: Environmental > Aquatic > Marine > Intertidal zone | place: USA: California... | reverse complement strand
CGGAGGCGGCTTTATGCCAAGCGCCATCTCGATGCAGAGGGCCGCCGTGGTGGCGTGCACGCCGCCGCACACACCGCATGCCCGTGAGCTGATGAATGCCGCGTCGCGCGGGTCGCGGCCGCGCAGGATGACCTCGTAGCCGCGGAACAGGGTCGCCATAGAGGCCGTATCAACAACCTTGCGATCCTTCAAATTCACCGTGCTGTGGAAGGCTAGGGCGCCGGCCACCCGGGTTACCGGATCGAAATCTACATCGTTGAGTTGTCCGTTTTTGCGCGCGATGTCGGCCAAATAAGCATCGCGTTCCTCCACCGTCTGGGACGTGTATGAATAGGGATTGGGAACGCCTTCCTTCAGCCGGGCATTGCCGTCTTCATCGAATTCGATGGGAAGATTTTCAAAACACATGAGAGAAATCCCTATGTTGGAGGAATTGTGCGGGTCCGGTCGCAGTTTTGAACTTGAGCTTCAAGCCTTACCTTTAGCCACCTTGACGATGGCGGCGAGGTTGCCATTGACGTCCAGCAGGCCTCCCCGGAGCGCAATGAGCGCGCCGTTGATCGCCTGTATATCCTCGCCCAGCGGCTGGGTGTTGTCGCGCACCGCGACCAGACCGCCGGCGAGTTTTTTCAAATTGGTTCCAGCACTCCACAGGGCATAGATGATGCCAAGCAAATAACCTACCAGAACCAGCACCACGGCGAGAATCACAGCGAGCGACAGCACCACAAGAAGCTGTGTCATTTTGTTCCCTCCCTGGCCCGTTGCGAGAGCACGTCAGCGATTGTGCTGCTGTCCTTCTTCAGCTTCCCGGCGGTCTCGACCATGCCTGCGCCTACCGTAATGGTGTCTTTTAGCGCCGGAATCGAGCCGGTGTTCTCCGCAATGGCGACGCCCGCCGCCAGCATCTCAACGAAGTAACGGCGGATGGAATATGCGGCACGCAACGTGCGGTGAAGCAGTCCGATCGCGAGCGGAACGATCACGATCACGACCAGCAGCAATACGGTCCACCAAATCGTATAGACCGCATCCGGCAAGGTCCGCACCGAAGGATCGATGCCCGCGATATAACCGACGATAACGTCCATGCCCGGGGCCTCCCTACTTGTATTGCGGCTGGTTGACTGCAGCCTTGATTGTGGCGGCAAGATTTTTGTCGATGGCCTGCAGGCCTCCGGCTATCTCGTTCAGGCCCTCATTCAACTTCACGACCTGCGGCGTCAGATGGCTGGTTTCCTTTTGTATGGCGCGCAAGCCCAAACGCAATTTTGCCAGAAAGCTGGTCGGTGTGCCGCCAATGGACCGTAACACGGTGCTGATCTTGATCAGAGCAATCGCTACGACCAGAAATACGATGAGGACCAGTGCGGCCGTGAGGAGCGTTAAGAGTACCATCATCTCGTCTCCACCAAATCAATGCTTCGACATGCAGACCGGACAACCCGGACATCCCTTGGCGTGGGTCTTGATCGTATCCGTGCCTGCAATGATTTGAACCGCCGTTCCCAGAATGGCACCCGCGGCATGATTGATGCGATAGAGAATTGGAATATGGACGGTGTTGTTAGCGACCCGCTGACCGGTGTCCCAAATATCCGATGCCACATCGTCGATATTGACCGCGGTGCGGTAGATCAGCCACAGCAATAGGGTCACTACCAAGGCCACCACGAGCCCCAAGGCCAAGGACGTTCCCCAGATTAGGATTGTCAAATTTGCGGTTTGGTCGCCAGCTGTCGCCGGTTCCATGGCTCCGTTTCCTCGCCAATTTGTCCCAATTCTATGCCGCGCGCTCTTCGTCGCCGGCAGTCAGTGCCTTTGCTATCCCGTTGGTGTTGTCTCGGATCGCCTCGGCACCGGAGAGCAAATCACCCGCCACCTTGCGAGAGGCGTTCAATTGCCAAATGGGCTTGGTGTTCTGTTCGATATCTCCGACCACCACCAAGGCCGTCTTGGCGAGTCGCAGAATACGCCGCGCCGCCACGATGACCGCGATCAACAAAACCGCCGCGGCAATCACGATGACGCCGGCAATCGCAAGCCAAACAAACCACCAGAAATAGATCTCTTCCGGGCTCACTCGACCGTCTCCTCTTGCAGCCGTTTGTCCGCGCGTTCTTCGGCGTCCCTGATGTAGGAATGGGCCTCGGACTGCAGGTCGCGCTGCAGCGAGGTTCCCCCAGGCGTATAGTTGGAGCCGGCACTTTGGAGCTTGCGGTAGAAGTAATGGGCCGTCTTCATCAGTGGCCCGGGAGCCTCAACGTGACCCCAGCCGCTTGGGATGCGATCCGTCTCGTTCCATCGGTTGGTCATATTGCCCTTGCGCTGCGATATCCTGCGCAACGGACGAATAAAGCTCCCCACAATTCGGCTCGCCGTCCCGGAGAGCATTCTTCCAGGCGGCGCCTCGTAGAACGGCGCAAAGGCGTCGGGAAAACCGGGCATCGTACATCCGATGCAAATGCCGCCAGTGTTCATGCAACCGCCATTGTGTCCGAGGGCGCCCCGTTTGGTCATATTGCACTGCACGACGGGGCCCCAGCATCCAAGCTCGACCAGACATTCTTCATCGCCATATTCCTTGGCGAAGACGCCCTCCTCATAACTGCCTGCGCGCACGCAACCGCGATGGACCGTGGATTTGAACATCCATGCGGGCCGGCCTAGCTCGTCGAACTCGGGCAAGGGACCCACGCCGGCCAGGAACATCAGGACAGCCGTGACGGTTTCAGTGATGTTGTCTCCGATCGGCGCGCAACCCGGGACATTGACGACGGGCAGTCCGAGAGCGCTGCGATAATCCCCAGTGAGATAGTCCATAACGCCCATGGCATGTGTGACGTTGCCCTGGGCAGCCGGGATACCGCCCCACGTTGCGCAGGTCCCGACCGCAATCACCGCGGCCGCATTCGGCGCCATGTCGGCCAGCATTTTAGCCGTCGGATAGGGCCGCCAGGCGCCGTCCTCCAGCTCCTCCATCCCCATGGCCGACCAGTAGCCACCCAAGTCTCCGGCGATTTGTTCATCGGCGACGGAGCCTTCGTACAATACCACAAAGGGTGCATCGAGCTCGCCCCGAGCGGCTTGGTAGTAGGGCTCCATGAAGCGAGGCCCCGCCTCGACGGCCAAAACCGGGTGATGCAGAATCACTTTGGGAAGGCCTGGAATGTCCTGATTGAGCAGTTGTTCCACGCTCGGATTCTGGGCGCCGACCGCCGCGACGGAGCAGCCGTCACAACTCATGCCCGCCAGCCAGAAGGCGTGGACCTCCTTGATTGGCCCAAGCTCGTTCGCAAAGGTGCCCGTGTGGTCGTTGGTCAGGGGTGTGAAACTTTCGCCATCCATCACACATCTCCGCTTTGGCGTATCGAAGCCGGCCCAAAAATGCAGGACCCCGGGTCGCCAACATATGGCTTCCGGCTTGTTCGCAGCCCGAATTGCCTGCTGACTCGCGGTCAACCCTAGCAGCGCGGCTTGCGAGGGTAAATTTTGACCCTAGGTCAAGGTTGCGTGGGAATTGGGTCTGTCTCAGACGCTTGCATCCGCGTCTTCCGCCCGATCAGGCTCGTCGGAACAACTGCACGGCATCATGAGCGCGTTGCAGATACAGGTTCCCACATGGGTGCTCGGCGTATCGAGTAGAGCAATGTAGCGGGCGGCCATATCGTCGCGTCGACCTTGCAGCACGCCTAGCATCTCATCCGTGTCCCGCAATTTCTCGTCCAGCAGGCCAAGCAGATGCTGTCTCCGTGTTGGCCCACCCGGCGCGTGGTTGAACAGGTCTCGGATTTCTTCGATCGAAAGGCCAATCCGACGGAGATCGACCACTTGGCGGGCGCGCGACAGGTCGTTTTCGTCGTATATGCGGTAGCCGTTGATGGTGCGTTGTGGGGGGCTCAGTATCCCCATGCGCTCGTAATGACGCAGCGTCTTTGTTGTGGTCCCCAGGGTCTTGGCAAGCTCGCCGATCCGCAGCGAGCGCTGCTTCTGTTCGGCCACGTCCATCCCTTAACTTCCCAAAAAAACGTCCGGCTCAGGCCGTTGCTGCCGGCATAGTCAGTTCGCGCAGTTTCCGTGCCAGATCTCGAATTGCTGCCGCTCCCGCGCAATCGGGAGCGAAGTCGATTGGCGCCATCGCATGCCGCTCGGCCTCCATGAATTGCTCCTCGTCGGGCACGATACCGATAATCGGCATGCCGTGCTGGGCGCAAAACTCTTCGATCGCCGCCTGGTCGGCTTCGTTTCTAACCTTGTTGGCGACCACATAGACATGCGGGATGGCGAGCTCATTGGCCAAAGACCAAGTCCGGCCCGCGGCTTCCAAGGATCGATAATAGGGCTCGGCAATGATGAGCATGGTATCGACATTGCGAGCCGTGCCGCGTTTCAGGTGCTCCAGCCCGGCCTCCATGTCGGTGACCGTGTGCTCTCTGTAACCGCCCATTTCACTAATAAGTCCCCTGACCGCCCGATGAGACGCGCACATGCAGCCGCTGCCGGCACTGCCGTCGGGTGGTTTCCCCATGACGATCAAATCGATGTCGTATGGGGCGGCCGTCCCATAACGCTCCACTAGTTCATCTTCACCCATGGTCATATAGAGTCGCCGCGTACCATCGGGCTCCTCTCTCACGGACATCACGCTGGCGGGGATGCTCTTGATCTGTTCCACCCGGTCGCGCGGGATCCCCAACGTCATTGCGAGGTTGGGATTGGGATCACCGTCGATCGCCAGGACCTTGATGCCTTCATCCGCCAAGATGCGCGCAAGCGTGCCGACCACTGTCGTCTTGCCAGATCCACCCTTACCCACAGCCGCGATTTTCATGCCCTTGCTCCTTCGGCGATTGGTCGCTGTATTCCCATCAAAGTAGGGAACATGTGAACAACTGTCACTCCCGGCGCAGACATTGGGCGCATCTCGCCGAGCAGCTGATGACGTCAAGACGGCCATTAAAGGCGGTTTGGTTTCGAATTCTTGTCATGATAGGGTACGCCCGCCGGACCAACCATATCGGTATTCGGGGAACCTCCAATGAACAGAATCCTTCAAGACATCGATGGTCAAGCGGTGGGGGCGCTAATCTTCCGCGTCGCACTGTTTGCTGCCGCCGCAAGTTTAGCCGCCTACATACCGTTCAAATACGCGACCCAATTTCATGTCATGAAGGGTTTCTACGGGTTTGTGTTTCCCTTTTCCGCGATCTTGGCGGTGACAGGCATGGCCTTGGCCCTGAAGCCCGCCGCCGCTTGCAGTTGCAATTTCGGGGTTAGCGCGCGCGCTGCCCTGGGGTCCGTCTCTGTGTTGTGGTTGGTGACAGGATTGCTTTGCGCGACAACGCTCGTCGCGAAGTTTCCGATTTCCATTGGGAGCGGCGCCTTTGCGGTGTTTCACATGACCGTCCAGCACATCTTCCTGTCCGCCACGGTCTTCACATTCGTAGTTGCACCGGCCTGGATGGCGCGAAAACTTGCGGTGGCTGACAGAAGCGCTGCACCATCCGTCGCGCCGGATAGGGCTCTCCAAGCTTAACGCCTAACTTCCGACAGAGTGCCGCTGCGGATGCCCTGTCATTCGCGAGGCAGTTTCGCGCGCATGGCAGAAATGGGCACGCTCTCGACCCGGAAACTGGCCGCGATCGCTTCTTGCCAAATACGGCTTTCGAGCTCGGCCTTTAGCGCGTCGAGCTGGCTGCGATCTTTCGCTTGCTCCTGCTCGCTCCCCAGGCGATCCAGCAAATCATAAAACCGCTCCGGCACGAAATCGGGGCGCAGCCTGACTGCAACCGCCGTCTGGCCGTCGCCAAGCCACCACTCATATTTCATGTCGCGGCTGCACATTGTCCTGCCGGCCAGTTCTTCGAACAAGCTGAAGCGATGGCGCTCGACACAGCGCGTGACGTAGTTGATGGCATCGCGAACGCCCGGTCCGGGATGACCGGAAACGACGGTGAGCCGGTCGCGCTCCCAAAGGTTAGTTTCCGATAGTTTCTCCGCTGCGGCCTGCATGGCTCGAAATCCCACCGCCACTCCCCACGAGGCATCTCCCAGGTGCGAAGCCCGGGCTCCGGCATAATCCAGGGTCAAGACCTCGCCCTTGTCGGCGATCTGGATCTTCGATCGTTGAAGGGCGTAAGCCCCGGATCTAACGGATGCGGACACGCGCAAAACTCCTGGGGGCAAACTATTGCGCCGCAGTCGTACCGGCTTCGGTTTCCGCGTACTCGCGAATACGCAACCGGTTCCAATGACCAATCTCAAAATCCGTGGCAGGAAAGCGCATCGCCCATGCATCCGGGAATTGATCCAGCAACGCATTCATCAATTCGCGTGAGTCCTTCTCGCCACTTTCCCTCCAGACGACGAAGAGCAAACACTCTCCCAGTCCCAGCGCCAATTCAAAACGGAGGGCGTTGGCCGTGGACCGCCAGGGCTGCAGCATTCGCTTGAGGAAACGTATGCTGGAAATCGTAGGCGTGGGCACCCGGCCGATGACGGCGTTCACGCCGAGCGTCTCGGGTTCGTTGTCCCGAATAATATTGCGCAGGTAGGGGCGCAGTGCCTCGGGCACATCCTGGGGTTCCACATATCCCGGACCGACATATTGACGCTTTTGAGAAGCGACGGCCCCATCATGGGCGAATCTCTGACCGTTCCAAGTGCCGACTTCGTCCGCCGTCCCGTTCCAGCGCATCGACCAGAAGGAATCCGCCCAGCGGCGGACGTTCCACATCATGTCGCGATGGTCCTCGGAAGCCATGAAGAGCGTCATGTCGATCTCTTTTTGCCACAAGGTCAGCGTGTAGAATTCGGTCAGCGAAGCCAATCCAGTCGTATAGGCCAGCATGCCCGGCGTGCGCGCCAGCTGTTGGCGGATCAAGCGCCACGCCCAAACCATCGATACGGCATGACGCCGGCTGCGAAGCTTGTTGCGGGTGGTTATGGCAAACATGCAGTTGACCGATTGCTGCCGCCTTGGTCACAGTTGACGCAAGAAACTAGTGCAAACGTTCCATCTTGCAATGCCTAGGCCACGTCGGAGCTGTTACCGAATTCTTAGGCCGACGCTCGTTTACGCGGCGACTAACCTTCAAGTGCCGAAAAATTTTGTCATCCATTGTTTTGCCTCTCACGGAATCCGGAGTCGCGCACGGCGGCCCGATGGCCAGCACGACATAAAGGCAGACCGTGACGTGACTACTGCGCAAACTCTGCCGCTGCTCGGCATATTCGCCGTTTCCGGAATTGCGTCGATCCGGCCGATCGTGGCGCCCCGGGGGAGAGGCCAATGAACCCCCTGGGCCAAGACAATGCTCCATTTTGGATCAGTTTCGCGGTCGCCCTATGCCTTCACGGCACAGCCGCTGCGCTGTTTCTTAGGATGCCTTCGTCGCCGGGAGTGGGCGAGCGCCAAACTGTGGCCGTCAGCCGCTCGTCGCCATTTCCCGCACCACCTCGCGGCGCGAGCTTGCGCCAGCTGAGCTTCACCATCCCCTTCCGCTTTCGTTAGAGCCGCTAATCACTCTGCTAGTTTGGGTCGAGCTGCGGCCCTCGCCCCGACCGTTTCTTCGTTTTCATTTTTGAACTAACCCTGATCTCCAACTGTCGCGATGTCCGCTTCTGGCTAATAGCGGACGCCTGAGAATTGCTCGGCGAATGTCTGCTTTTGGGGGTAAAGCGGAAGTCAAGAGCAGAGACATCCGCCTTAGCCGCATGGATGGCGTCACCACGAGGCGACAAGAAAGGACCTGCTATTCTTTCGCCAATAACTGGCGATAGGGTTGGGCTGGGCAATTCGTTACTTCGGAGAGGGGCATGCGGATCATCGCGTTGTTTGTCGGCGCTTTCTTCGTCGCCAGCGCGGTTGCGCCGGCGTCTGCGGATGAGTTGGACGCGCACGCAACCGAGGCGCCGGGCTCGATCTCCCAAGGCTCGGCAAACCCCTATGGCCGGCTGTTTCGAAGCTTGTTTGGCGATGGCTTGGAACGCAATCACGGCGTGGCCCTGCTGGGCTGGGCCGAGGGTTCGCTGATCGAGGCCAACAATAGCGCCGGCGAGACGCTGCTGCCCAAGGGATTTGCCGAGAGCACACTGCCGCAAAGCTTTTATTCGCAAGCCCAGGGCGGCAACTTCAATGAGCTGGGTTTGATGCTGTGCAAGCGCACGGGGTGCCTGCCATCGGGTATCTTTCCATCCGACCGCAATGTCTTGAGCCGGGTTGGTCCCTTGCCGGGTCCACGTGGCGAGCAGATCCTGGTGGACTGGAACGCGACCCTACTCTTTGGCGAAGACGCCTCCTTTCAAAAGACCAAGGGGTTCGATGATTGGCGTTGGGATGCCGACCGCAGCGCCAAGTTGGCGATAACCCAATGGTTCGTCGATCTCTATCTTCCCCTGTTGGATGGCACGACCCTGCTCTTGGGGAGTTTCCAAACACCGCTGGAAAACGACATCGGATACCCCTTTACCCCGCCCAATTGGTTCGTCACCAGGACCCACGCGTTTGTCCATGGTCCCGCCAAGCATGTCGGGGCGCTCGCCCAGTCCAAGCTGCCGATCGCCCCCGAATACGGACTGCTGAGCCTGGAGGGTGGCGTGGTGACCGGCTGGAACCGGCTCGACCTGCAGAACGATGATCCGCATTTTCTGTTCGGCGCGCGCTGGCGGAGCCCGGACGGCAAGACGGCCATTGATCTCGAAGGCATCTACGGCAATGGCGAGGACGATTTCGGCGATGCTACGTTGATAGACGGTATTGCTAGGCCGCTGGGCGGCGGCTCGCCCTATTTGGCGCTCAGTTCGAGCGATGCCCATCTCGACCGCGTGGCGCTCTATCTTGCGATGTCCCACCAGTTCGGTCCGCGGCTTCAGGGCGCCATCGAGGCGACCTATGGCCGCCAGGAGGGCGGCGATATCGGCTTCGCACAGGGAGGGCCGGTACCTCCCTTCGCCATCACGGAGGACTCGCCATGGTATGGCCTGAATGCTGCTCTGCGACTGATGCTTCGCCCGAACCTGCACTTCAATCTGCGCGGAGATTGGTTCACGGATGAGAATGGCGCCAATGTTCTCTGGGGGTCGGTTGGCGCCAGCGGCGGCAACGTCTACGCCTTCACCGCGAACCTCAGCTGGGATCCCGGGCGCTCCCTCAACATCCGGCCTGAGATCCGCTATGACGTCTATGACGGTTCCGGGCATTTGTTCGCCCCCGTCCCGGGGGCTACGCCGGGCAGCGCCATTGCGACAAAGGACCATCAGCTGATCGGAATACTGAACGCCGTGAAAAAGTTCTGAGCGTGTGCGGACGCGATGTCTGCTTTTGGGGGTAAAGCCGACATCTCTGACGCACGTGCTAGAGGTCCGCTGCTGACCCAAAGCGGAGATCGAGCATCATTGACGCAACCAACCAACCATCTGTGTCCCAACCGCCACAATCGCCAAGAAACGATCAAATTCGGCACGATTTCGGACACGCGCACCAGCCCAGACTACAGTTTTGCCGTGATTGCTTGCCCCAATCCAGCTCGGTTTATCAGAACGAGGCCAACCGAGGAGGATTCGATGTACTCGGGAATTATTCGGTTCACTGCGACCATCGCGGCTGCGCTTGCGCTGATGAATCCATCTGCGTGGGCCTCGGAAGACGCCACGCAGTTCTATCTGCTGGGTTCGAAGGGGCCTTTGGCGGGCATCACCCCGCCGGCGGGTGGTTATGCCACTTCCATCAAATACTATTACACGGGCACCGCGTCCGGCGACGCGGCCCGCGGCGTCGGTCTGAATCAGCTGGGCAACCTCACATTGGAGGCGGATATCACCGCCGACGGGGACGTGTTCCTCGAGGTGCCCTTCGTCCAGTGGGTTTCACCGACACAGGTGTTGGGCGGGAATCTCGCCCTTGGTCTTCTGGTGCCGGTCGGATGGAAGGAAGTTTCCATCGACATCGACGCGCTGGCCACCCTGACGCTGACCCGGCCGCCCTTCGACGGCATTACGATACAAAGGCAGGGCCGATTCTCCTTCAGCGACGATACCGTCGCTGTCGGCGATCCGGTGCCGATGGTTCAGCTTGGTTGGAACCAGGGCAACCTGCATTGGAATCTGACCGGTCTGTTGAATGTGCCGGTGGGTGAGTACGGCAAGGACGACCTCGCCAATCTGGGCTTCAATCGCTGGATCTTCGATGCGAGCGCTGCCGCCACCTGGCTGGACCCGGCCAGCGGGCTCGAGGCTTCGGTGAATGCCGGATTCTCCTTCCATGAGGAAAATCCCGACACCAATTACCGCACCGGCACCGAGTTTCATGTCGACTTCGCCCTGCAGCAGCATTTCTCGAAGGTCTTCGCGGTCGGCCTGGTCGGCTATCATTTCGAGCAGGTCACGGGCGATTCAGGCGTGGGCGCCGTGCTGGGATCGTTTGAAGGCCACGCCTCTGCGATTGGGCCCAATGTCGATTTCAATTTTCTGCTCGGAAAGCTGCCCGTGGCGACCTCGCTGCGCTGGTATCACGAGTTCAACGTCAAGAACCGGCTCGAGGGCGATCTCGGCGTTTTCACCGCAACAATTCCCTTGGGCGGGGCCGGTTAGGGCTCTCGGGCAATTCGTCTCTAAGGTTGCAGCGCTCGCTTATGGGCGCCAACCCATACGGGCGCTCAAGCGGATTGCCGCAATTGACTCCTCGACCGTTGTATGATGTGGCCAAAGGGTCTGACGCCAATTCCTGGAGATGATCGTGAGGCATAGTTTGGTTTGGATCTCATATTGTATTGCCCTTTTGGCCTACTGCTATTTCGCTCCAGCCGTCAGGGCGGACCAGCTGCCAACCATGGAAGGCGTCAAGGAGGCGACCACCCCGCAATTCTCGCCTTATGCCGGGCGCAACTTTCCAACCCAGGTCTATTGGGGTGATACGCACCTTCATACCGCCGTCTCGGTGGACGCCGGTACCATGTGCCGGATCGGCCAAGAAGACGCCTATCGTTTCGCCCGGGGCGAAGAGATCACCACCACCCATGGCCTCCGCGCCAAGCTATCGCGGCCCCTCGATTTTCTCGTTATCGCCGACCATGCCGAGATGTACGGGCTGATGCCGCAACTGCTCGGCGGCGACCAGGAGATTCTATCCACTGAGACGGGCAAGCGATGGCACGGGGAACTCACCAGCGGCGATACCGACAAGATATTCGCGACCGCCATGGAGATCGTGCAATCGCTCTCCGGCGATGAACCGCCCATCAAGAGCGACAAGGCCGTGCGCAGTGCCTGGCAAGCCTATGCCGCGCTGGCGGACAGGTATAATGAGCCCGGGGTTTTCACGACTCTGATCGGTTACGAATGGACAGCGATCGGTGGCGACAATCTGCACCGCAATGTGATCTTCCGCGGCGATGCCAGCGTGGCCAACCGGACGATTCCCTTCTCGCAATTTGACAGCAAGAATCCGGAGGACCTCTGGAAGCAATTGGCTGCGTTCGAGAAAGAGACCGGCGCCAAGGTGTTGGCCATTCCCCACAATGGCAACCTATCGAACGGTCGAATGTTCACCGTGGAGACATTCGGCGGAAAGCCGCTGAGCAAGGAACTCGCGGCGCTGCGTGCTCAATATGAACCGCTCATCGAGGTCACCCAGATCAAAGGGGACGGCGAAGCGCACCCGCTGTTGTCGCCGAACGACGAGTTCGCCAACTACGAAACATGGGACAAGTCCAACCTCACCGGAACGGAGGCCAAGACTCCGGACATGCTGCAATGGGAATACGCCCGTCAGGCCTTGAAGACCGGACTGATGTTGGACGAGCAGCTCGGGGTTAATCCATACAAGTTCGGAATGGTCGGTTCGACGGACTCCCACACCGCCTTGACGGCGGTCGAGGAGGAGAACTTCTTCGGCAAGCATTCGGGCGTGGAGCCTGAGCCGAACCGATGGGAGCACGTCGTCATCGAGGCTCCCGATCCGAAATTCACGATCAAAGGCTGGCAGCAGGCCGCGGGCGGATATGCGGGAGTTTGGGCGACCGAGAACAGCCGCGAGGCGATTTTCGACGCCATGCAGCGCAAGGAGACCTATGCCACGACCGGGCCGCGCATGATCGTGCGCTTGTTCGGCGGCTGGGACTTCGCGGACGCGGATACCAAGACCCGGCTGCCGGCCAATGCCGGATATGCCAAGGGCGTACCAATGGGCGGCGATCTGAGCCCCGCGCCAGAGGGAAAGTCACCAACCTTTCTCGTCGCGGCCGCGAAGGATCCATATAGCGGCAACCTCGACCGCATCCAGATCGTCAAGGGCTGGCTCAACCAGGACGGCAAGACCGAGGAGAAGGTCTACGACGTGGTTTGGAGCGATGAGCGCAAGCCGGGCTCCGACGGGAAGCTGCCTGCGGTCGGCAATACGGTGGATGTGAAAAATGCGACCTTGAGCAACAGCATCGGCGCCCCCGAGCTGATTGCCGTATGGGAAGATCCCGATTTCGATCCCAAGAAGCGCGCGTTTTATTACGCCCGCGTGATTGAAATACCCACGCCCCGCTGGACCGCTTATGAGGCCAAGCGCTTCAATATCGAGATGTCCGACGAGGTTCCGATGACGACCCAAGAGCGGGCCTATACCTCGCCGATTTGGTACGCGCCCGCAGGGTGAGCCGAGGCTGGCTTCTCAACCCGTTCACGACTCGCGTGCAATCCCGGCGAGAGCGCCGACGAATTCCGCTTAAGGGCACAAAGCCCACATCCTTGATGCAGGGATGCAGGCGCCTATGGTCCGCTAATGACCCAAAGCGGACATCGGCGCTGGAGTAACATCCAATCAGCTGTCTCAAAACGAACTGAGCCGCTCGATGAACCAAAAACTGGCGATCGTTCCAATCAGATAGGCGGAGCCCAGGCGTATGGGTGCAAGTGGAAGCTTGACCAGGACCCGGACTGCCGCGACCAAGATCAGCACAGCGGCGATGAACATCAGCTGGCCCGCCTCAACGCCCAGATTGAACATTAGCAACGCCAGCGGCACGTCGCTCTGGGGCAGCCCAATTTCATGAAGCGCGCCGGCAAAACCGAATCCGTGCAGCAGTCCAAAAGCGAAGGCGATGATCCAGGGATAGCTCTGCGCCAAGCCGCCGGACCCGGTTTGGGATTTGACGAGCTCACTTGCGACAAATGCGATGCTTAGAGCGATGCTGGCTTCCACGGGCGCCGGCGCCAGGCTGAAATAGCCCAATGTTGCTCCGGCCAGCGTTATGGAGTGAGCGACAGTAAATGCCGTCACTGTCTTGACCAACATCCACACGTCTCGGATCAGCAGGATCAGGGCAAGGACGAACAGCAGATGGTCGAACCCACTCAGAATATGATCGACACCGAGCCAGAAATAGGTGCCCGATATCTCCGTGGCCGATTGTGTGCCTGAAATGGTCACTACCGGGATCTCCGGCGTTAGCCGCCCAATCTGGGTGACGCCGCCCAGATATTCGATCCGCACCAGAACGTCGGTGAGGGTGGTTCGCAGGCCGTCGACGCGAATCTCGCCGCCTCTGATGCCGTCTCGACACAGAACTCTCCAACGCTTGAGGAAGGCCGCATTTTCAATTGTGCCAACGGGCTCCATGGTCGGCTCGCAGGCTTCAGGCAGGCGCAGGTCAAGCGCTAGACGAAATTCGCCACGGGCTGGAACCTTCCAGACGACCGAAAATGTATCGGGCGCGATCTCGCGCATCTCGAGATATGCCGGCCGCAATTCATGCGCGGATGCGTTGGGTATTGTGAGGGCCTGCATAATCAGGCTCAAAAGCAAGGCGAGCCAAGTCATTGCGCGGACGATCGGGAAGCGGCGTCAGTTGGAGCTTCGATCGAAACTCGGTATCGCTTCATGAGTTCCTTCAGGACTTTTTCCTGAAGCTCTCGGCGTTGCTCTGACAGCCATTCGCGTCTCACAGCGTCGCGCACCTCGTCCAGGCTTGGAACGCGTCCAGGCTCGCGCGCCCTAATCCGCACCAGATGCAGTCCGAAGCTCGATTTGATCGGCTCAGACCAGGCGCCGGGTTCGATCTGTTCTATCGCTCGCGCGAAGTCCGGTCCAAAAGTCTGGGCAATCCTGCCTGAACTGGTCAAGCCCAGTTCGGCGGGCAGCAATGTGGGGTCGCCCAAACTGGCCCTATCGGCGTCGGGGTTGGTGCGCAGGACTTCCAATATGGAGGCCGCATCCTGGTCCGCACGGTCTCCGTGGCGCGCAGGGTCGAGATAGATCTGCTCAAGGGCGAGCTTGGGATCACGCTCAAATCTCTCGGGGTTGGCCTTGCGATATGCCTCCAACTGGGCATCGCTGGGCACAGCGGACCCAACGGCAATGTCGCTCAGGAACTCCATTTTTTGCCGCATACGGCGCCGAACTACGGTGTCATCCTTATCCAGGCCCAGCGCGACCGCCTCGCGATACAGAACTTCTTCCTTCACATAGTCGTCGATTAGGCCCTTGAGCTCCTGAGCCGTGGGAGGCCGACGCCAGGTCTTTTCGAACAAGCCGGAAAGCTGCTCGATACGAGCCTGGCTGACCACAATCTCGTCAGGTTGCGGCTGGCCCGGCCGATCAACAAGGTAGTAGATCGCGAAGACCAAGAGCCCCAGTCCAAGAAAATGGACCAGCGGTTCCTTTAGCAGGGTTTTCAGCATGGATTGGCGGCGCACCGTCCCTTGGTTATGTGCCAATTGGTGATGATGTCCCGGGTGGTTGCGGCCCTTGGGCTGGGTATGTCCGGGTAGCGCAGCAGGGACGGCCGCCCTGGCGCCAGCCGGTTATCGGGGTTGCATTACTGTCCGGGCGAGCGATCTGCAACCGACGCCGACTCGCCGGTTGGCTCAGAGGCTACCCTCAAGGCACTGGCCAACAGGCGGCGGACCTTCCGTTGATCGGCGGCAGGGCCATAAAACCTAATAAGCCCATAGTCCTCCGCGCGCGTGGCATCGAGCGATCCGTCGGACAATGCCTGGACGACGCGGCCATCGGTGACCAGCACGACGTCGCCTGGCCCGGGGCCTTTAGCATGGACCTCGACCCGATAGCCCTCCGAGGAGGGCACGAAACGCGACCACAAGATGGAGTCTATGAGCACGGCCGAGAAGCTGGGCGCCGCACCGCCCGGTTTCGCGGGTCCAAGTCTTTGACCAAGCCGCTGCAAGCGCGATGCCATCCTTTGATAGGCGAACAGGTCGCGCGCCTTCTTCGTGCGTTTTGGAAGAATTCCTGAATCCTGGGCCCGCCAGACGGCGGTACGGACGTAAAGAGCGTTGGGATAAATCCAGTTCAAGACACCGGCGGCGACATGTGACGGATCGTGATACCCACAGGCGCGAGAATCGGGGGCATAAAGTGTGGTGCCCATCGTAGTGAGAATCACGAAAGGAACCACCATCCGGGACCTAAACCGGCGAAGCCAAGCCATCCTGGTCAACTTGCTCACCGTGCTGCCACCTACTGTCTCGGCGTATACCAAATAGGTGATGTGTAGGCGCGCTCCTGGGTCGCGGTCGGCGCGCCTTTAGAAATGTCCACGCCGAAGCGGACCGCATCATAGGTCGACCAACGGGGCGTTGGAATCTCGATCACCCGCGCATAGTAGAAGGCGCGTTGATTGGGATCGAAATCAGGATCCGTCCAAACCGCGCCAAGCTCCGGGGCGCCGATCGAATTGGTCCAATTCGCTTTCTCGACATCGACGGTGTTGCCCACGGGCGGCAGCTTCCCGTCAGGTCCGGGCTCGCGGTCACCAGACCATGCGACGTCATAAACCTTTTCGTGGAGCTTGCCGCCGGAACCGAACAAACCGCCATCGGTCTCCATCCAACCCTTTACGATCTGGATTCGGTCGAGATTGCCGCCTATGGGGTCGCGCAGCGCAAACACCATAAAAGTCGGCGCCTTTGCCTCAGTGGAAGGCGGCAAATCCGCTCCCATCGGTACGCCCTTCTCATATCCCACAAAACCCGGCTGACGGTTCTCCAAATCGGCGTCGGTGAAGTTCCATCCACCGAAGAAGCGCACGACCATGCGGCTGCCGGTCGTTCCATAGACCTCCTTGCGCTCCATGGCGTCAAACAGCGCCTCACGGTTGTTTTCTGGCGCCCAAACTGCAGCCAAGCCGGACGCTGCCAGTTGCCAACCCTCGAGCGTCCTGCCGCCCGCCTTCATCATTGGGTGGCTCATTCGGTCTGGCTTGGGCTCATAGCCCACATGCTTCCCAAAAAAATTGTCCTCCTGGGCGGTGGCCAAGGAGGTGTGGCTGTCGGTCGAGCCAATCATGCCGAATTTGTATGGATTGGTGCCAAGCTCGGCATCGAGCGCCAAGCCGCGCTTCAGCGCCTCGCGCGCATATTCGCCGGCCAGCATGTCGTTGGACTTGGCTTGGGAGAGATCCAGATTACCGACGTCCCAGGTCTCATAATCCGCAAACTCGTCCTCCGACGAGAGAAACGGGTGGGCTTCGCCATCACCCTTGATCTGCGTGGCTTCATAGAGCGGTTCCCAGATGGAGCGGCTGGTCACATAGGTTTCGTCCAGCGCTGTGCCATCGTACTGAGAATCCATTGGAAACATGATGCCATTGGAGAGGTTGCCATTGTGTGGAATTGCCAGCACCTCACCATTGGTTTTGTCTTCATAAGATTCCAGCCATTTCCATAGGTCACGGGGATTGGGGCTCCCGAATGGCGGTGTCGTGGTGTAAGGCACGATCTGTCCGGCCTTCGCCCCGCCGTCGCGGAAAATGACCACCCGGTGCATGTTGTCGCCCTTGATCAGCGACGTCCACTCGAAGCCAACAAACGCGGTGAAGTTTCCCGGGTCGTTGTATTTCTCCGCCGCTTCGACGGTTTTCTGCCAGGCTGACCGGAATGGCTTGGTATCAGGTGTGTACATGGCCGTATCGGGCAGCTCGCCCTGTGAGAACAGGCCGATCAGCTCCAAAGCCACATCGACGCCTTCGCCCTGCTGAATGCGGTCGTACCATTCCTTGACTTGGGGATCGCTGAGGAGATTGCGGTCACCGGCAATCAAGTCGGGGAAGAAGCCCATATTGTCGGAATGGTCGGAAACGACGAGGAAGTCGAGTGGCCGCGAGAGTCTTACCTGCAAACCTGTCGAGCTTGTCACCTCCTCTCCCCGGGCAAATCGATATGCATCGTCCAGGCCGAGCCTGTTCCCGAATGCTCCCGCATCGAAGGACAGATCGGTGTGCAAATGGGTGTCGCCCCAAAACACCTGGCTTGGAAAGGTGCGCTCTGCATAGGGCGAGTAAGTTTTGCCGGTATAGGCGCTGGAGAGGGCTTTTTTCCCTTCGGGCGGCGGGCCTAATTGCGCGCCCGCTTCCATTGTCGCCAAGGCAGAGAGGAAAAAAACGCTAAACAAAACCAATGCCTTAAAGGGCATGAGTGACCTCCATGAAACCCGCATTTCCCGCACATTGGCTCGTTGTAAGCAGACTGGCAACCCCGGTCGATTCTTGGGGATCACGCACAGGTGGCGGCTCCCGCCCTGGCGTCGCCTCGTCCCTCAGCACAGCGAGTGCAATGCCAAATACGCTGATCCCGCCGGCAATTTGGAATGTGGCACGCTGATCCCGAGAATGAATAGAAAGCTAGTTGCGGGCTCTCGCAGCCGGCTAATAGACCCCGTTTCGGGAATTCTCCTGTCGGACAGCGTTGGGGGCCGGTTGGAGCTCCGCTTTTGCCGCTAGCCTGTCGCGTGTAACTTGGCAAATGCTGCGTGAGACGCCATTGATAGGAAACGACGGCTTGGTTGCAGAATGGAGGAGTCGCCGGAGATGCCGAGAATTACCATTTACAGGCGCACAAGCTGTAATTTCTGCGACACGGCAAAATATCTGTTGGAGGGCAAGGGCGTCGAGCCTGAAGAAATCGACGTGACGAAGAGTCCAGAAATGCGAGCTGAGATGGAGAAGCGGACAGGCGGCAGCGATACGCTCCCTCAGATCTTCATCGGTGAGCGTCATGTCGGCGGTTGCGACGAACTTATTGCGCTGGACCGCAATGGCGAGCTCGAAGCGCTGCTGAGCGGCGAGGCTGAGAGCGGCGCCTGACTTCAGGGATGCCGGCTGCCTGGTTCCAAATAACCCGATGCTGGCCTGGGCCTGTTGGTCGAGTCGTCCTGGTGCCGATCACTCGGCGACAGGCAGAGCGGCGTGTTCCTTGACGCTTTCCGGGGTAGGCGTCGCGGTGCTTGGCGTGAACCATTTCAGCTTGTCGCGGAGCGTCGCAACGGTTCCGATGATGATCAGGGCAGGTCCCTTAAGGCCGGCCTCGGCGGCTCTCGCCTCCAGGGTCTCGAGGCTGCCGGTCACCACGCGCTGGGTGGCTCTCGTGCCGTTGTCGATCACCGCGGCCGGCAGGGCCGGGTCGGCGCCGTGATCGATCAGTGACTGCGTCAATTGGCCGAGACTGGAAAGCCCCATATAGATCGCAACCGTCTGCCGGGGCCGCAGCAGCGTCTCCCAATCCAGATCAAGGTTGCCGTCCTTGCCATGACCGGTAACCAGCACGCAGGTCTGAGCGTGATCGCGGTGAGTCAGCGGGATTCCGGCATAGGCCGCGCAGCCCGACGCCGCGGTGATGCCCGGGACGACTTGAAACGGAATGCCCTCCGCGGCCAGCGCTTCAATCTCTTCGCCGCCTCGGCCGAATATGAAAGGATCGCCGCCCTTGAGCCGCAACACGCGCTTGCCCTCTTGCGCCAGGCGCACCAGCAAGCGGCTGATGTCCTCCTGGGGCAGCGTGTGATCCTGCGGCAGTTTGCCGACATAGATGCGCTCTGCATCGCGGCGCACGAGATTTAGGATCGGCGCGCCAATAAGGCGGTCGTAGAGCACGACGTCGGCCCGCTGAATCAGGTGCAGCGCCCGAAACGTCAGGAGATCGGGATCGCCCGGTCCCGCCCCAACCAAATAGACTTCACCGATCGTTTCGGCTTTCTGCTCTTTGGCCGCAGTCTCGATCTCGGCGCGAATTTGGGATCGCGCGGACTCCTCGTCTCCAGAGAGCACGAGGTCGGCCACCGGTCCCTCGGCCACATGCTCCCAGAAGCGCCGGCGGCTGCGCGCGTCCTTCAGCCGTTGCATGACCTGCTCGCGAAAGCTGCCGAGCATGGAGACCAAACGGCCATAGCCGGCCGGGATCATGCTTTCGAGCCGCGCCTTTAACATCCTCGCAATGGCTGGAGAGGCGCCGCTCGAAGAGATGCCGATTACCAGTGGTGAGCGATCGACCACGGCCGGCATGATGAAGTCACACAGCTTTGGCGAGTCCGCCACGTTCACCAGCGTGCCGGTCTCCTTCGCGAGGGCATGGAGCTGCTGGTCGAGTTCGGGATCGTCCGCCACGCCGTAGCAAAGAAGGCAACCTTTCAGATCCGTCTTCGAGATGCCGCCGGTCCGGTGCGTCAAATGCTCATGATCGGCAATATCGCGGAAGTCTTCCCCAAGATCTTCGGCGATCACCGTCACATGGGCACCGGCGCGCAGCGCCATCTCGGCCTTTCGCGCGGCAACCGTGCCGCCGCCGACGACCAGGATTTTCTCGGCCCTGACGTCCAGGTATATCGGTAGGTGGTCCATCGAAGTCTCTTTTCGCTAATCGCTTGGCGCGAACACCTCAGCGCGCGGACCGCGCCGCCCAATCCGCCATGGAGCGGCTCCAGTGAGCCGCGGTTTCGGCATCGATCTCGATGACCGTGATGCGGCGGCCTTCCTTGATCGTGATCCTCAAAAGCTTGAGTCCGGTCTCGTAACTCACATCGTGCAGCCGGATCTCCCGCCCAAAGGGAGCATGGAACTCCTCGAGCTTTGCGACCGTTTCACTTGTCCCACTTGTCACTGCCTATCACTCCCATAAAGGCCGCTTCCAATTGGTCGCGCCAGTTGCGCGGCGTATCGCGGTAGTCAGGCTTGACGTCGTATTCGAGAAAGATCTCGCCCGCCTTAGCCGTGTGGACCACAAGCTCCATGAGCTCAGCGAAGGAGGTCACCTCGGGGTGTTGAATGATGAGATCGCTCAGACTGGCCATTCTGCCTCCGTTGCAGCCGGCTCCGTGAGCCGCCCGCTCTCTTTTCCCCCGACCCTGTCGAGGAAGCGCATCCGATATATCAGCCGCCCATTCGTCGCGGCCTCGTCATTTTCGAAAGCCGAGCGGCAGTGCAGCACATTGTTGCAGATCAGGCCCTGACCTGGTCCGAGGCAAACCTTGAAGACCAAGGGCTCGGCGCCCGCCAGGATATCTGTGAGAAAGCGCGCGGCCGCCCGCGTCTCGTCGTCGTCCCGCCAAATAACGTTGCGTTTGCGCGCGGTGTAACGCATCTGCAATTGCCGGGTGGCGGGATCGATGAAGAACACGGGCCCGACACTTGCCGGCCGAACGCGGCCGTCCTCCTCGGTATTGGGCGGGATCGTCATTGCGTCCGGGCGCATCAACGCGGCGATGAGGTTGGGATCCTGGTCGCGCAGCCGGATATAGGCGATTTCGGGATCGAGTATGCCGTTTTCTCCGCCCCGTTGGGCGGGTCGCGCACAATGCAAAATGAAGGCCTGGATCCGCGCGCCGGGCCCATTGTAATAGCCATCCGTGTGCCAGCTCAGCGGCTTGTCGGAGTAGGGGATGTAACCCCGGCGTGAGCCCTCGTCGGCGACCTCCAAGGCCACGATGCCGTCTTCGCCCGCTGACCGGTGGCCCTCCAGTCTCACAAGGCCCAGGCTTTCAGCAAATGCCAGCAAGTCCCGGCGTAGTTGGTGCTCGTCGGTTGCCCCGGCTTGGCAGTCATAGATCGCCATATTGGCGCAACGGCAGCGTTCGAGGATGGCTTGCCGTTCTGCGGTGGATGGTCTGGCGAGATCGCCGAGCCTGACTACGAGCCCCCCGCTGTCGGAGGGAAACGCCGCGAGTTTGGCCTCACGCCAGATTCCGTAGGCGCGCTCGTTTCGCAGATCGAACGAATCGACCAGTGCTCCCCAGCGGGCATCCATCTCAGCGCTCGATTCAGACAGGGACGCGGTGTCGTCTGATCGGTTCGGATTCAGTTCAGGCATATCGTTCATAACCTATTGAAGAACATCGAAAAAACGAAAGCCGATGACATCGCGATGTCGATCCCGCAAAGGCGTATGGCGTATTGAAATAATTTTTTTCCGTTGCATCGAGAATTGAAATATTCAATTTTCATGATATAAAATAAAGATAATTGATTGCCCTTAATGCTTGGGCAAGCAAAAATCAAATTCCTCAGGGCGGTGCGGGACAGGGTGTTGTGAGATCGCGTCGCGTCTGATCGCCACGACCGCAGGGCAGGCGAGATCGGGTTCATTGCAAGCGAGGAGATGGCTCCATGGCAAAAGACAACGGTTCGACGACAGCCAGCGCCAAGTCGAAAGCCAAGAAGAACGGATCAGCGAAGAAAGGCCAACATCCCACGCCCTTGCTGGACGAATTGGAGAGCGGCGTCTGGCCAAGCTTCGTGTCGGGCCTCAAGCGCCTTAGGGAATCCAAGGGCAAGCAATACGCGCCCATGATGAACGACCTGCTCGGCCAGCTCGAGCACTCCTATGAAGAGCGGCTCGGCTTCTGGAAGGGCGGCACAGTCGGTGTTTTCGGTTATGGCGGCGGAGTCATTCCCCGATTTTCGCAGGTCGCCGAGCAATTTCCCGAATCCAAGGAGTTTCATACGCTGCGCGTGCAGCCGCCGGCGGGCTTTCACTACTCCACCGACATATTGCGCAAGTTGTGCGACATCTGGGAAGAGCATGGATCGGGCCTGATCGCCTTTCATGGTCAGAGCGGCGACATCATGTTCCAGGGCTGCACGACGGAAAACACGCAGAAGGCCTTTGACGCCCTCAATGATGTCGGCTTCGACCTCGGCGGCGCAGGCGCCGCGATGCGGACATCGATGAGCTGCGTGGGCCATGCCCGCTGCGAGATGTCCTGCTACGACGAGGTGCGGGCGCACCGCTCGGTTATCAACGAGTTCCTGGACGAGATGCATCGCCCAGCCCTGCCCTACAAGTTCAAATTCAAGTTTTCGGGCTGTCCGAATGACTGCGTCAACGCCATCCATCGGTCCGATTTTGCGGTGATCGGTACCTGGCGCGACGATATGAAAGTCAACCAGGAAGAGGTGAAGAAATACGTCAGCAAGGTCGGCCGCAAATACATGATCGACAGCGTGATCGCCAATTGCCCGACCCGCTCCTTGAGCCTCAATGACGACGATACGCTCGAGGTCGACAACAAGAGCTGCGTGCGTTGCATGCACTGCTTGAACGTCATGACCAAGGCGCTCTCACCAGGTGATGAGCGGGGCGTTTCGATCCTGATCGGCGGCAAACGGTCGCTCAAGATTGGCGACACCATGGGCACGGTGATCGTGCCGTTCATGAAGCTCGACACGGATGAGGATTACGAGAAGCTGGTGGAATTCGCGGGAGAGATCCTGGAATTCTTCGCCGATAACGCACTGGACCACGAGCGGGTCGGCGAGACTATCGACCGGATCGGGCTGCCCGCATTCCTCGAGGCGATGGATATCGATCCCGACCCGAACATGGTCAATCATCCGCGCACTTCTTCTTATGTGCGAACCGATGACTTCACCGAGGAAGCGGAGAAGTACTTCCAGCGCAAGGCCGAAAAGGACGAGGAAGCCGAAAAGCCCGAAAGTCCTGGTGTCAGCATCGCGGCCGAATAGACACGCGCCAGAAATAACGCTTAGGGAGAACGCCAGCGATGAGCACAGAGCGAGAGCAGCCCCGTCTTCCCGACGAGACGGGAGTACCGGATCCGTTCCAGTACATGCATCCGGTGTTGAAGGAGAATTACGGAAACTGGGCCTATCACGACCGGCTACGTCCGGGCGTTCTGCATCACGTCTCCCATGACGGCAACGAAGTCTGGACGGTGCGGGCTGGAACCCAGCGGCAGATGGATGTCTATACAATCCGCAAGCTCTGCGACATTGGGGACGAATTTGCCGAAGGGCATGTCCGCTTCACCACCCGCAGCAACATCGAATTCATGCTGAGCACGCCCGACCTGATCGAGCCGCTCATTGAAAAGCTCACCGAGGAAGGTTTCCCCGTCGGCGGCACCGGCAACTCGGTCTCCATGATTTCCCATACCCAAGGCTGGCTGCATTGCGACATTCCAGGAACCGATGCCTCGGGCGTGGTGAAGAGTTTGATGGACGATCTGCACAAGGAGTTCATCAGGGAGGAAATGCCGAACCGGGTGCGCATCACGACGTCATGCTGCCAGGTGAACTGCGGCGGCCAAGGCGATATTGCCATCAATGTGCAGTACACCAAGCCGCCGAAGATCGACCATGACCAGGTCGGCAATGTGTGCGAGCGCCCGGCTGTCGTTGCCCGTTGTCCGGTGGCCGCGATCCGGCCCGCGATGGTCAATGGCAAGCCTTCGCTCGAGGTGGATGAAAAGAAGTGCATCTGCTGCGGCGCATGCTATCCGCCTTGCCCGCCGATGCAGATCAACGGACCCGATTCGAGCAAACTTGCAATCTGGGTCGGGGGCAAGCATTCGAATGCCCGCTCCAAGCCGACATTCCACAAACTCGTGGCAGCCAATTTGCCCAACAATCCCCCCCGCTGGCCGGAGGTGAACGAGATCGTGAAGACGATCCTTTACGCCTACAAGGACGATGCTCGCGATTGGGAGCGGATGGGCGAATGGATCGAGCGCATCGGTTGGCCGCGCTTCTTCGAGCTGACTGGGCTGGCGTTCACGAAGCACCACTTGGATACCTGGCACGGCGCACGCAAGTCGCTGAATGCCTCTACCCACATCTATTTCTGACCCCGAAAAGCCAGGGTTCGGAAATTCTCTGTTGCCGGTGGTGGATGGCGCCCAGACGCGATCTGGCAGCCGGCCCTGTCCGGGGAGCGCGATTTGAAGCTAAGTGTCGTAGTCAATGAGGGTCCCTATACCCACCAAGCGTCGGATTCCGCCTTTCAATTCACCAAGGCCGCGCTGGAGAAGGGCCACGAGATTTACCGGGTGTTCTTCTACCACGACGGCGTGAACAACGGCTCCAGGCTAACCGTCCCCCCGCAGGACGAGCGCAACATCCAGCAGAACTGGACCGAACTGGGACAGTCAAATGAGCTCGATCTGGTGGTGTGTGTTGCCGCTGCTCAACGTCGCGGCGTTCTTGATGAGAGCGAGGCCAAGCGCCACGGCAAGGATGCCGACAATATCGCGCCGGGTTTTCGGATTTCGGGCCTCGGTCAGCTGATAGATGCGGGCATCGCGTCGGATCGCGTGATCGTGTTCGGCGATTAGCCGGGCCAGTTCGACCAATGGGTAGGAAGCAGATGGAGTAGGCCGTCAATGTCGATGGAAGAACCGGAAAACACCCATCCGGACGTTATCAAGAAGTTCATGTACGTAAATCGGCGGGCGCCCTATGGCACCGTCTACGCCCTCGAGACGCTTGAGGTGGTTCTGATTGGCGCGGCATTCGATCAGGATGTTTCGCTCGCCTTTCTCGATGACGGGGTGTTTCAAATCGTAAAGGGCCAGGACACCACCCAGATCGGAATGAAGAACTTTTCGCCCACATTCAGAGCGCTCGGAGACTATGAAGTGAGCAAGCTCTATGTAGAGAAGGAATCGCTTGAGGAGCGCGGATTGGCGCCCGACGATCTGCTCGAGATCACCTATGAGGACGAGGACGATGACTGGGCGGAAAAGCCGTCGATCCGGATCGTCGACCGCACAGAATTGACGAAGATCATGGCGGCACAGGACGTCATTCTGAGTTTTTAGGGGGTAGAACAGACATGTCGATCCTGCATACCGTCAACAAGTCGCCGTTTGAGAAGACGGCGCTGCAAAGTTGTCTCGATCATGCATCGCCTGGCGATGCCGTGATCCTTATCGAGGATGGGGTCTATGGTGCGCTATCCCGAACCGCGGCGAGCGAGCGAATTGCGGCGCGGATGAATGAGGTGTCTTTCTACGCACTGGGACCGGATCTTCTAGCCAGGGGCGTTGCCAATGGATCATTGGCCGAGGGCGTCAAAGTCGTCGACTATGGCGAATTCGTCGATCTCGTCGCCGAGCATGAACTTGCTCAAGCCTGGCTTTGAACGGAAGCAGTGCGGGACCCAATGGTTGAAATGAACGACAGACGAAATAGGCAAGCAAAGGAGCGGGCCCGATGAGTTATCAATTGAATGGCGCTGCCATCGAGCACGATGAAGAAGGTTACATTGCGGACATCAGCGTTTGGAGCAAGGAACTTGCTGATCTGATCGCCGAGGACGAAAAGATCGACATGACCGAGGAGCACTGGGAGGTCGTCAACTTCCTGCGCGACTACTACGAGGAATATCAGATCGCGCCTGCAATTCGTGTGCTCGTCAAGGCGATGAAAAAGTCGTTTGGACCGGAAAAGGGCAATAACAAATATCTCTACACCCTGTTCCCTTACGGCCCGGCGAAGCAGGCCTGTAAGATCGCTGGTTTGCCAAAACCCACCGGCTGCGTCTGAGCCGGGCGGACGGACCGCCGTCCTTTTCTAGTACTGGGGCAGAAGGCAAAGATGGTGCTGACAGCTGCATATGCATTGCTGTTCTATGGAGCGACCTTGGTGTTGGTGGGCGGTCTTGGGTACAAGATCACCCAATACGCCACCACGCCGGCGCCCTTGAAGATTCCCACCACGCCTGCACCGATCACGCGTGGCGGCGTCGTTCTGAGGTTCCTGCGCGAAATCGTCCTCTTCGAGAGCCTGTTTAAAGCGAACAAGTGGATTTGGCTGTTTGGCTGGGTCTTCCATGCGGCATTGCTGTTGGTACTGCTACGGCATTTGCGCTACTTCACCCAGCCGGTTTGGGGCTGGGTCGTCTTCCTGCAGCCCTATGGCTACTATGCGGGCTTTGCCATGGTCGCCGCGCTGCTGGGCCTTTGGGCCAGGCGCTTCCTGGTGCCCCGCGTCC
>Ga0315336_1002713_pt1 | contig 26007 bp, 23 predicted proteins | sample ASW5metaG_FD_204512 | JGI IMG/M metagenome (GOLD analysis project Ga0315336, IMG submission 204512) | Ammonia-oxidizing marine archaeal communities from Monterey Bay, California, United States - ASW #5 | ecosystem: Environmental > Aquatic > Marine > Intertidal zone | place: USA: California... | reverse complement strand
ACTTACCCCTACAGATCGAGGGCCAATGTTGCCCATCAGGGGGTTTGGGGATAGCTTCTAGCGGTACCATGGCGTTGGACTTGTCAGTTCCCGCTGGCAATATCGCCCAGACTGACACGGCGCCTGCGCTCATCGTCATCTATTTCGAACCCCCCCAAGAAAGGGGGGTGGTGCGCTAGAGCTTGGCGCAACTCATCACCGCACGACATCTTCTGTCGCCGCCGTAACGGTCTGATGCGTATGCGATCGACGAGTTATCGTGCCTCGACCGATTCGACGTCGACGATCCGCGCCGTGGGCTTCGCGAGATCAACGAAGATCGGCGTGTTCGACACCGTGCGCGCCAGGTTCCCTGCGGCGTCATGCACCGTCAGCCTGATGAACAGTTTGCCGGGGACGTCCGGTCCGACGGTCCAGGTGTGACGACCGGTGTTGGCTAGCGGACTGCTGACTGGTTCCCAGGGTCCGGTCGACGTCGCTGAGTATTCCAACGAGATGGGCTGCTCTGTCAGGTTCACGTCGTCCGCCTGCCAGCGAATGACGATCTCGTTTGACAGCGTTCCCCGACCTTGGTCGATCGGAAGCATCTGCACGACCGGCGGTGTTTGGTCGACGATGACGACGACCGATGGCAGTTCGCTGGGTTGCGGCGGATTGGCCGCGAGGCCCGCGCCACTACGAACGCGGATCGAGAAGCCGTAGACGCCGTCCTGCGGAACGTCGACTTCGAATGGACTCGTCTGGTCCTCGTCTTTGCCGTACCAGAACCACTTCTGTCCATTGTTGTCGGTGATGAACAGTTCGACCGCACCGACTCCCGACGGACCAACGTCTTCGACCTGGTACCCAATTTGAAAACGCGGCGTCCGAACGGTTCGCGGCTTCACGCCAGGAGCCAACTGTTGGTCGGCCGGCGGCTGCGACGGGCGAACGATGCTGGGACGCAAACTCGGCGTATCTGCGACAAATTTGTTTCGTCCCAGAGGAGAAATTGTTGTTCCGCTAAAAACCTGACCGTTACGTGGCTGGATGGCGTAACGGCCCTGTGATGGGGCAGGGGCGAATGGATCGGGCCTCGTCGGGCCAACCTGAGCAAAACCTTCATCGGTGGCTGATCGATAATTTGACCCATTACGTCCTGAATTCGCGGCGATTGGCTCGCGAACCTCCGGCAGGATTGGCTCTGGGTGCGAGTGAACAACGGGCGATACACGGACCTCGTTGGACGATTCAACCGCATTACCCGCCAAGTCGACAATCGTGCCACGCACCGAAACAATCCCACCGTGTGGAACGGTCCACGCGGTCTCGCCATTGGCTTTCGACACAATACTGACCTGTTGCCAGCTTGCCAGACCGGGTTGAAAATACTCCAGACGCAGTTTTGACGGATCGAGATGCGAGTCGCTTGCGCTCCACGAGAGTTGCACTTTCCCCGTCTCGGGCTGCCGCAGTGACAGAGACAACGTCGGCGGAACGGTGTCGACGATCACTTTGAGTCCCGGTTCGACAGCACCTGCAGGATGCAACTGATTCTGTGAGTCGAGCGTTTGAACGGCGAACCAGTACTCGCCGTCGTGGTCGGCTCGAAAATCGAATCGTCCTTGGGTGGGGGCGACGCGCCCGACAATCGCCCACCGCGCGCCGCGGTCGGTCGAAACGGAGAGTTGGATTTGCTGAGCGCCGAGTTCCCGCATCTCGATCGCATCGTATTTGTAAGGAATGCGAAAATGGAGCTTGTTTGTGTGAACCGGCTCGATCGGCGCCGACATTAAGGCCGTTGCCGAGAACAGGTTGACCAGTCCGATTACAATTGCACTTGCCGGTTTCATGACGCTTCCTCACGACGACCGAAGGCTATGGTGGCGATCGGCTCAGGCCCCTCTAAGAACGTCCGGGTCAAATTAGGCGTTTGAACGGGATACGCCGAAAACGGTCGCGGTTCTCGGGCAGTATTGTCCCGAAGCTCTGGGCGGCAGCACGCCGCGCGGCCATCTCCTTCATCCGTATCGACGGTAACGATGGTAGGACTTGATACGAAAAGTGTTACCGTGACGGGTATTCGGTTGGTGTCGAATGTCGTGGCGGCGGTCCGGGGGAACCACTTCAACGTTCCGACGGGGCGCAATTAGCGCAGAGAAATGCGCACACACGTCCACACCACCGAGAATTAGTGGCGCTAGAGCCCGTCCCGCGCGGATTTCATCGCCTCGACGTACTGTGCGGCCAGACTGCGTATGCGGTCGGTATCGCCACGGAGGACGGCGGATTTTTCGACGAGCGCACTGCCAAGGCCGACGGCACAAGCCCCCGCTTTGACAAACTCGGGCAGTGTCTCCAAATTCACACCGCCGGTGGGCATGAGTCGAATCTGAGGGAAAGGCCCCTTGAGGGCCTTCAAATGTCCCGGGCCGACGGCATCAGCGGGGAAGACCTTGACGACATCGGCTCCCGCTTCCCAAGCGGTCAGCACTTCAGTCGGCGTGAACCCACCGGGCATGATCACCTTGTCATATCGATTGCACAGCTGAATGACCTCGACGTTGACCGTCGGAGTCACGACGAACTCCGCACCAGCCAGCAAAGCCGTGCGTGCGCTCTCGGTGTCCAAGACGGTTCCGGCACCCAAGAGAATCTTGTCACCCAGATCATCGCGAATGCGGGAAATGATTTCCAGAACGTTGGGGACGGTAAACGTGACTTCGATCACCTCGATGCCGCCGTCGTAGAGTGCGCGGGCCACGTTCAGCAGTTGCTCCCCGGTGGGTGCGCGGAGGATCGCCACGAGGCCACTGTCGAGAACACGCTCGAGATCGTTGAGTCGACTCATGTCATTCGTTCTTATTCGTTCGCCGCGTAGAGTTCTGCAAATTCCAAAACCCAGAGGTCAATCGTTTCGTTGAAGGCATCCAACTGAATCTGAGACAGGAACTGATAGTGGGTGCGGTTAAATATTTCCCGGTTCCGAACGGTCGCTTTAGCAGCCAATTCGACGATGCGAGCCGTGCCGAACGGGCGAATGACCATTTCGAACCGGCTGTATTCGTTGGCAGCCTCGCGTCCCCGCCGGCCACGAAAATCGTCCCGGCTAATTCGTGCCCCCCAACCGTCCTCATCCACAATCGTCTCGAAGCGGAAACCGGGGAAGTGATCGTCCAACTTGCGCAGACACGATTCGATATGCTCGGTTAAGTCGAGCCGGCAGCGCGAGTGAATGTTTCTGAAGTCCTCCTCGGAAACCTCTTTCTCGGCCCGCTGTCGGCCCTCGCTATCGCGCGCCTGATGCCCGCGCGAAATCGCGCGTTCTAGTCGTTTGTCGAAATCCATGTTCGTTTACCGTCAACTTTGTTCTCATGGCTTTGTGCCAATGAGGCCGAGCGGCGGCGCCCGTTCCCTGATGTGAGTGCCGCGTCAGCCGTAGCACAGAGTGGCTGCATTGATCAACACGTCCTCTGTTTCTTGGAGCGTCTGATCGATGCATTCTAGAGGGACATCGTGAGAAACGAAAGGATACCGTACGTTGCTCGAATCGTCTGTGGCGTGATCAACGATTCAACACAGCGTCGATCGGGCGCAATTGGCCGACCGAGCCTATCGGCGAGTCAGAACCGGAAAATGTGTGATGGCCATTGGGGAACGTTCAAGACCCACGCCCTAATCATATCGTTAGACTCGTCGAAGTATTCTGGAATTCGGAACCATATGATGACGATTTTGCCGTGCTCGAAGAATGACACCTGATGAACCTCAACGTCGCGCATTCGGATCACACGATTCGAACCCTTCGTGACATCCGCAGCAATCTGATAACGCGCGTACTCCAACACCCCAACCGGAATCGCAAAGGCAACGACAATCGGCAGGAACCAAATCAGGAACGGACGCCATAATCGACGCCCTGCTATCGGTTGACGAGCGGTTACTATTTCTTGACCTTCAGTCGATTGATAACCGAATTCACACCGGGGACCTTGGACGCCTCTCGGGTGGCGAGTTCCCGTTGCTCAGCCGAACCAACGTCACCAGTCAACTCGGCCGTTTCATTCTTGAATCTGATCATCATGTCGTAACCAGTAAGCTTTGCAGCACTAAGTCGATTGGCAATCTGTTCGGCAACTCGAACGTTGTCATTTCTATTTTTTTTCGGAAGGACTTCCTTGCCCTCTCCTTGCCTAACAGTTCTATCGCTCTCAACGGCTTCGTAAGACGCGCGTGCTGATTTCTTGTCCTCACGTGATCCATCGAGTATTGCCTCAACATATTCGTCCGTGAACTGATGAGGCAAGTCGATGCCTAAACACCGTTTGAGTATTCCTCGGTAAAGTCTACCTGCGATCAGACGCATCGCTTTCTCAATAACGACGTCAAACTCTTCTTGTGTATTGGCTGCTTCAAGTCGATCAAGAAAGCGGTCCACCGCTTCGTACGGCTTCAGAGCTTTCTCCTTTTCTTGAGGCGACCTTTGTCGACTTGTCTGCTGAGCAACTTTCGTAGTCGCAGCGATGTCTTTCCAAGCCTCGGCCAGTTCCTTCGGTATCCATTTCCCTTCAACTCTTGCAAATTCGATTTTGTCCATCTTGGAAGTGTCTGGTTTCGATTTGTCTGACTCGGTCGGATCAATGAACCGTACGACGACGGTTTGGTCGTCGGCAACGACCTGGTCCACCTTAGTTCTTGACGACAATTCCTCCCATTCGCGCTTTTCGAAAGTGGGGTGTTCCATAAGCTGCTGAAAATAGCGCGTAAGCGTTCCGGCGGAGAAGGACCCACCATCGAAGGACCGCAGTTTTTCAATTTCCGAAAGTTCACAATTGCAAATGGTCTCCAGCATCTTCATCGAGACATCGAACTCAGCCTCCGTCGTCGTAGATTCTGTGTTGTTGAGGCCATCCTCCTCGCGAATCGATTCTAAAATGAATCGCCTTTTGGTTTGCGCAATTGTCAGGAACCGGCGGGCAGTTTGAAAAAACCGATTGTGCAATTCTGCATCCGAATTGCGCGCCGACCGTCGCACGAAGTCGTTGATGTCTTTTTGGTAGCTCTCTGGCAGAAACTCCCACAGTACGACCGCTTGGCCTTGCTGCAATCCGTTGATGACTGCTTTCACGGCCGCTTCAGCAGTTGCAGGGGTAGCTGCTTTTGCTGCCGCCGGCTTGTTCGTACTATCATCCGCGCCCTGCACTGAACTAACCAAAGTCACGCAACCTGTTAACGCCACAGCAAGTACGCACTCCTTCGAGATTTGGCAAAGCGTCATTGCCTGTTCCTCCGCTTTTGACCACATCGGCGTATTGGGGATTCATCAAGTCTGAGCATTGATGTCGGACTCCAAATCAATTTGTGGGTGCCGACGAATGGGAAGACGCTATCAAAAGATCGCGAGCACACCAATGCCAAATCAACCGTTCTCAGGAACGACCTTCCCAGTCCGCGTATCAGCGTCTGTCCCAGCAGACGTTCGGTCGTATTAAGGAAGTCGGCATATCGGCAAGCTACGCGCGTCGAGGAATATTGCTCCGGCGTTGTGATAGCGAAACAGCCAGCCACCAAAGAAACACCTTCACGAGCCGCTCCAACTTCTGTGCAGTTGCACTCACGCAGTCTTGGATTTGGGCCTTTGATCGCTCGCGATACCGCGATTGGGATTGGCCGTGGCATTGTTCGCCGAGGGTGTCGTCGAGGTCGACAAGATTCATTGAATCTGAACCCATCCGAAACGCCCAGTTTTCTGGATAGACACCCAGACGCACGCATCGGTGAAGACGCGACCGGGACCAATCGCGTGGCGACTCGAACGCCTGGCGGGTCCTGTTGATGCTCGCTGTGATTGCAGCCGGCGTAAAATTGAGCTTTGCCGTGTTTTGGCGCGCTGTGGCGAAAAACTCACTTTGCCTCAGCGGCGAATCTCACAGTCCGGAATTGCCTGTTGGAGTCTTATCACACCCGCGTCGGTGATTTTCTTTCCGTCGAGTCGTAGCTGCGAAAGGTTCTTCAAACCTTCCAAATGCTTCAGCCCCGCGTCGCTAATTCCCGGACTGTTCAGATGAAGCTGCCGCATTTCGGTCAACTGTGCAACGATCTCGAGGCCGGTGTCCGAAAGATTTCTGCTACTGACGCTAAGATACTCTAGTTTCTTCAGCGATTCGAGATGCCGCACGCCTTCATCGTTGATCCCGGATTGGAGGACAGAAAGTTCCTTGAGGTTCGATAGCCGGGATATTCGTTCGAGACTTTCAGCGCCAATCTTGCGCCCACAAAATATGACTTTTCGCAACTTTGGCAACAACCTAATGGCTTTCAAATCGTCATCGGTTACAGGAATACCTTGGAAAAAAACGACTTCAGCTTTTGGCGTTCTGCGAAATCCAGACAACAGAGTTTCCCCGGGCGTAGCGGTCCTGCGTGCCCTGCGGATAACGATCATCTTGTCGCGAGCGAAGATTTCCCGCTCATATGCTGAGGCCTTCTTGCTATCCGTCGCGGTCTCTGCCGGGCCAGCCGTGCTGGCGGTCTGCTCGAGGGATTCCGCATGCACAATCGTGCACGGTGCTGGGTAGCCAAGCACAACAGCGATCATCGCGGCAAGGCAAGGTCGAAGGGGCAGAGCGTGTGGCATCTCACTTCTCCGGTGAAGGCTTCTAAGCCGACACTTCCCAGATGGGTTTTGTTCCAAAGCCACCGACCGTCAGTTGACTCGATGATATCGTCAGACAGTGTGTCATTCCACGATTTGGCGTGAATTCCGCCCATTTTTGACTCATTTCTGGTGGACAGGAATACCTTGCAATGTCCATTGGATACGCGTGCAGCCGAGACGGAATCCATCCAGGAAATGTCGTTGATCATGAGCGACATCGTAGAATCTGTCTTGCGAAATTCGAGCCTATTTTCATACACTCCCGCGCTCTTGTCATCTGGGATGGTACAGCCCCTCGCTCAACGATTGACGTTCTCTCAACTATTGATTCGCAGGATTTCATGGCCGAACGTGCACGCAGCCGATCACTCAAAAAAGATAACGACGGATTCTCAGGGATCGTACGTTGTGCGCTCGTGCTCGCTGGCGTGATGGCCATAGGAACTCTCGGTTTCTATTTGATTGAAGGGACGAAACCAGAAGCCGAGCAACCTTGGGACCTATGGCAATGCTTCTACTTTACGCTGATCACGATCACAACCGTCGGTTATGAAGATGTGGGCACGTCTGCAACCGGAAAGATGTTCACATCGGTCCTGCTGGTGCTCGGCATCGGCACATTTACGTTCGCGCTTGGCGAATTGATGAGAATCGCGGTAGGCCTTCAGCCGGCATGGAAACGAAAAATGACAAAGCAGATCGAACAGCTCGCAGATCATTTAGTCGTTTGTGGATTTGGACAGATGGGTCGCTGGATCTGTTCGGGTTTGCGGGCGAACGGTATTCCGTTCATTGTCATCGAACAGGATGAACGGGCATGGCATTCAGCGATCGACCATGGTTTTCTGGCAATCCATGGCTCCTCCAGCGACGAGGACGTTCTGGTTCGGGCCGGTGTTGTTCGCGCGCGAGGTGTCGTGTGTGGAGTTGATTCCGACGCGGAGAATATCTTCACGGTGTTGACAGTGCGCGACCTGAACAAGAATGCTCTTATTGCATGCCGCGCCAATTCAGAAGGGTCTGTACGTAGAATCGAGCGCGCCGGCGCGACACTGGTCGTCTCGCCTCACGTGACAGCCGGCGCCGACATTACGACGGCAATTTTGAGGCCTCATCTGGCCGAGCTGCTTTCTCACTCGCCCCGTTCCGGCTCCGGAATTGAAATGAGCGAAGTCCTAATTAAAAACGGTTCGCCGCTCGCGGGAAAATCCATCGCAAACGTCGGCATGCAGGTTGATTCCATCGTGTTCGTCGCAGTGCAGCGTCCGGGACAAGAGACGATGGTTCGCCCCGGCGGGAACGAAAGCTTTCAACCCGACGATGTGGTGATCGTTGCGGGAAAGTTGGACGACCTGTCTCAAATGTATCAGCTGGCCAAGCCGCGAGATGCCGCCTAATCGAGTGCGGAGGATCGGCGCGCGATTGGAGACGTCGTCTCGAAGACGGGCTATCGACAGCGATCGCTCCATGCACTCATGCGTCGTAATGGGCGCACAGTGACAAGCTGTGACTTCGTGGGAAGAGTGCCGGCTTCAACGAAGGCAACTCATCTAAAGCCATGGCGAAGACAAACAGGCAAATCGCCTTCCCCGACGAACGCGTAACCCGTGCCCATCAATGTCGAGCACGTTCACCACGGTCGTCAAGAAAACTGATCGTGGCCGCCGCTCAGTGGTCAGTAGCTTGCGTCAGCGGGGCTGCCTCAGTTGATTCGGCTGTGTTGAGTTCTCGTCGAAGCAACTCAACGGCGTCTTCCAGTTCTTGGCAGATCTGTTCTGCACCTTCGAGGGATTCAAGGGTGGCGTTGTCCAACCGGTTGGTCGCTGTGACGAGTGACGTGGCGCTCACATTCCGTGCGGCCCCTTGAAACTTGTGAATGGAACGCTGGACCGCTCGAGCGTCTCGGCTCGCCATCGCGCGACGAATATCGGCAACGTATTCCGGACATCCTGCGATGAATAGCTCAAGCAGTTCTTGTGCTAATGGGGCATCACCGTCGACGCGCGCCAACAGGGAATCGTAATGGACAGCGTCGGGAGCCGACTCCGGTGCATCCGCCGACCTGAGGTCACTCGGCGCGCGATCAACTGCTCGCTCGATTGTTTCGCGCAGCACACTCACGTCGATTGGTTTCGTCAAGAAATCATTCATACCGGCCTTGCGGCACTTGTCCCACTCGCAATCAATCGTCCGTCCTGTCATTGCGATGATCGTGATCCGCGGGTGCCCATTCGCCGACTCCCATGCGCGAATCTTCTTCGTCGCGGAAACCCCATCCATGATCGGCATCTCAAGATCCATGAGCACGACGTCGAAGCGATTCTGCCGTATCTGGGTCACGGCTTCGGCACCAGTGTTTACGGCGGTGACCCGATGTCCGTGCTTCTCGAGAACGCCGAGGGCAACTCGTTGATTCACTCGATCATCATCTGCCAACAGGATATTTAGAGGTCGGCACGACCCGCCGCCAGGCTCGGAAGCCTTGCTCGACACGTCTGTCACCATCTCCGGTCGCGGTCGTTTGACGCGAACCGTGAAGAAAAATGTGCTTCCACGGCCGGCTTCACTTTTCGCTCCGATCTCGCCACCCATCAACTCGACGAGTTGCTTGGAAATCGCAAGCCCCAATCCCGTTCCGCCGTAACGGGCCGCCGTTGACGGATCAACCTGCGTATATCGTTCAAATAACGTCGGGAGTCGGTCGTCGGGGATGCCGATTCCGGTGTCGCGCACGCTGATACCAAGTGAAATCTCCTCGTCCGTTTTTGATTGGCAGGAAACTTGAACCGCGATCAGCCCCGCCTCCGTGAACTTCAACGCGTTGCCTGTTAAATTGACGATCACTTGGCGCAGCCGCCCCGCGTCACCGATGAGCTGATCTGGAACGTCGTTGTCCACATCGTAACTGAAGCCAACGTCCTTCTCCTGTGCCTGGAGGTGAAATGGCAGAAAGATACTCTTCAACTCGGACCGCAAACTGAATCGATCTGGCGCAAGCTGAAATCGATCGGCTTCCATCTTGGAAAAATCGAGAAGGTCGTTTACGAGGGTGAGTAACGATTCCGAAGACGAGCGAGCCGCATCGAGGTACTCTCGTTGTTGCGCCGTGAGATCGGTTTCGAGCGCCAGTTGCGTCATGCCGAGAATTCCGTTCATCGGGTTGCGGATTTCGTGGCTCATCGTCGCTAGAAACTCACCCTTGGCACGAACCGCTTCTTCGGCAGCACCACTTGACTCGTCAATTTCCTTTGTCGGAGAAACCGATCGGGACGTCGGTTGGAGTTTCCGTTTTCCCGTGTCAGGAATAGGCGAGGACGCAGTAATGCGGTGGTCCGTCTCTAGAAGATCAATAAGCTGTTCCTGAATACACTGCGTGCAGCCGCCCACAAGGCGTTTCGAACGCGGCGACGCACGCCACTCTTTGCGAGACGTCATGCAGACGACGGCGAGCATTCTCCCGTCGTGCATGACGGGTGAAGTCAATGCGCCGCCAATTAAGGTGTCAACACCATGTTCTTTTAGATCGCGTGAATCGAAATGCAACAGATCACCTTGATTCACACACTCCCCGGCGAGCCGGCGTTCGTGTCGCCCCCACGCCTGAACGACGCCATGTGGAATCGACGCTGCACTCGAGAAAAGAAGCGTCATCTCCTGATCGTGCTGAGGCACAAATAGGGACACGCGATCAACATCGAGAATCCTTCTCAGGTGTTCGATGAGCTGTGAGATCCGGTCGCGCGGCCCGTCGGCCACAACGTCGGTGCGCTCTCGTACTGCCAGCAGCAATTCATCGGCGTCGGCCTCCGTCTGCCGTGATGCGATGGCTCGGTTTTGCCCCCACATCTTCGTCAGGAGATCGATGATTTGGATTGTGAATGTGAGTTGCTCCGCCTTTGATTTTTCCACCGCGACGAGGTCTGTTGTTATGAGAAAGTCACATTTTGAATTTGGGCGTTCGACTCGGAATACATGGAGCGTTTCGACTTTTTTGCGGTCATGACTCGAGAGGCTGGTGAACAGTTCACTTTGTCTCAATTCAGCGTTTTCCAGTTTGACCCATTGTCGACACTCCAGAACGACCCCAAGGTCCCGATTCGTTGTCAACGATCGCAGGGACTCTGGAGAAAGTCCTCGCTCATGGATCGGCTGATCGTCGTTTCTGTCAGTGTCGACGAGAACGGCAAAACCTCGACGAGGGTCGACGATCAGATGACGTAGCATCTTTCGGATGGCTGCGTCAAAGGTCGTCTGCGAGGAGAGTTCGTACAGAATCCGGTTTCGCGTTCTTTCGCTCGCTCGACTCGTTTGTTCATCCCTGATTCGCTGCTTCGTCGTGTCGCTGCTTCGACGGTACCACTCGTGTGCTTCGCTCTGAAGTGAATCAAACCATTTCTGCACGCGGCGCTGAAGCAAGACCAGACCAACCAGCAGAATTATGTGAATGACCGCCGCGGATCGGACCGGGACCTCAGGAGTAGAGGGAACGCGTTGTAACACTTCGGTCGTATGGCTCACAGATGATGCGTCGTACACGACCCAAACTGCGGCGAACGCAATACACGTCTGCAGCACGACTCCCAGCACAAATCGGTCGGCAACAGCCGCGCTCGAAACCGTAGTGCACGGTTCATCGTTGTTGTCGGTTGGGTGACGCATCAGCGCGCATTCCATTTCAGGCTTATCTTCTTGTTTGTCGTGCGTCGATGTCTTCCAGTTCGAGCGCGACGTCAGCGTTCAAACAATTTCGCGGAATGATCAAACCCGGATCAGACCCGTTATGGTGTGTCCAGGTCCCTGGCGAGAGATACGTTATTCCACCGTAAGAATATGGCGAGATACGGTCGCAAAGCGGAATTTGGATGTCCCTGCTCGATTTTCCATGTGCGATTCGTCTTCGATTTCTCGCGATTCCGGATAGAACGGTTTGATCGACTACAACGGCAACGGCAACGGCGGCCTTCGAAAGTCGCGCGCGTGCACCGGCCGCGTCGAACCAAATTCACCGCGTGTACGCGCTGGCGAAATTTCGCTTTTGTGCGATGTCTTTGATGACGGACATGGTACTGCCGGCACCGGTGATCAAACGATCGGGCGTCGCAGGTCGCAGAAGCCTTACAGGCGGTCCGATCGCTAGCCGATCCGTTCGTATTTCGTCGGTAGAATTACCCACTCGGTAAGGGGTTTGCCGTGGGCCAAAGTCCGACCTATGTTTCCGTGAATTGAAGTACGCGGATCCATCTCTAAGTCGGTGTACAAAGGATACTTGCAACGTGAGCGCCAATCAGAACGTAGAACAACTGCTCGAGAAAATTGAAGAGGAGCAGTCTGATCCGAAACCGCGCGTCCGGGGTTTCCAGTACGAGCGAACAGCAGAATCTCAGGCGCCGACGTTGCGACCGGCTCCGCCGCCGGGGAGATCATTTGGGAAGATCTTCGTCGTCCTGCTGATTCTGTCGGGATTTGGAATTGCCGCGTTCAGCGTGTGGGATGCTTTCGGCCGCTACCGCGCTTACGGAGTCATCGGCGGGAACGTGGTCCATGTTTCCGCCAATACGAACGGGCTGCTTCAATTCGTACATGTGCAAGAAGGAGACGACGTTCGCCAAAACGAGAGAATTGCGACGTTGCACAACCTTCAACTCGATCAACAATTGTCTCGCGTTGCCGATCAACTCCAGCTTGCAGAGGCCCAACTGCACGCCGAGACAGCAAAACTTCGTTGGACATTGCAACAACAACAGATCGTCAATGACGAGACGACCGTTGATTTCCTAAAACTGTGGTCGCTTCAAGCAAAGCACGAAACTGACCTAAACGTATTGCAGGATCAACTGAGACGAGCCGAGCGACTCGACCGCGAAGGCGCGATCTCCGAGGAAAAACTACACACGCTGCGGACGAGCGTGCAGGGACAGCGTGCAGTGCTTGGCCGTATGTCCGACACGCTTGCGGCAATGAAAAACCGTTCAAAGGACGCCGATGGACAATCGGAAATGGGATTCGAACAACTCTCGCCGACGCTGGCGCGCATTGAATCTCTACTCAACGAATCAGAGCGAATCCGAGAACGATTGGCGGAGTGCGAATTGAATTCTCCTGTCAACGGCACAATCGTCAGGCGCCACAAGCCGGCCGGTGAGTCTGTGGCGAGTGCCGAAACGATTTTCGAGATTTTGGAAGAGGGTTCGTTGCGTGTCGAAATGTACTTGCCACAAAAGCTCGTCTCGACGATATCCGTTGGCGACGAACTTGAGTTGCAGATCGATTCATATTCCGAACGCGTCACCTGCGAGGTGGTGCGACTCGGAGAACATTACACGGCTCCCCCGCAACACATCCAGAAATTCTACCGGCCTAAGCAGGCTCTGTTGCCGATCTACCTGCGTCCGAAAAGCGGATTCTCGGCGAGGACGCGAATCCCCGTCGGAGCGGTCGTCAAGCTTCCGAGTCGTTGGAACATCCGGTAACCGCGCTTTATCGATCGCCAAAGCTCTAGAGCGCGTCCCAAAGCCCAGTCGTGGTGCGTTCGACTTTAAAGATGAAGGGTTTGCGTCCTCCATCAGAGGGTTTTGGGGCTAACTCGAATGGAGAGACACGATGCAGGTTGCCATTGCCGACGATGACCAGGTTTGTCGCCGAATGTTGGAAGCCAAGCTTTCCGGTTGGGGATTCGACGTCCTCTCAGCCGCCGATGGGCGAGCTGCGTACGATCTCCTGGCGCCTGACGGCAGCCCCAGGTTGGCAATTTTGGATTGGCAGATGCCGGAGTTGGACGGTGTCGAGGTGTGCCGTCGAATTCGCGAGAAGCGGCCGCTCAACGATCTTTTCATTCTGATGCTCACCTCACGTGCAACACGTGAAGACCTCGCGCACGCGCTGGAGGCTGGTGCGAACGATTATGTCACCAAGCCTTGCGATATGATGGAACTCAAGGCGCGGCTCCAGGTTGGCCGAAAGCTCGTAGATTGTTGCAACAACACCGCCGACGGCGATCTCCTGACGGATGACGGCAACCGTTTCGGGTATCCACGAGGAGGCGCACCACAGGACTTCGCCGAATCGAACATCTTGCAACAATCACTTCAATCGGGCTACTTGATACCCATCTTCGACCCACTCACGATGCAGCACACGGTCGGTATTTCGACGTCGGTGCTTCGATCATGGGAAGAGGACGGAACGCTCGAAAAGGTGTTGCTCGATCGCGTGCAGAAATGCCCAGACTGCCATGCGTTACCGACGTTCCGGTTTGGGTGTTCGAGTTGCGGGTCAGGACACGTGACGAACGAGCGGCTTATTCATCATTTTGCCTGTGCCCATGCCGGTCCGGCGAGCGAGTTCGAAGACCAGGAGGACCTCGCCTGCCCGAAGTGCCGCGCACGAAATCTTGTTGTGGGAGCCGACTTCGAATATTTGAACGGGCCATATACTTGTTTGGATTGTGACTGGAATAGTACGGAACTCGAGCATATCGGCCACTGTCTGAAGTGCGGGTTCCGGTTCCCTTCACACCAGGCATTTGTCGAGGAACTGGTGGGATACCATGTTAATCGAATGGACGTACTGGCTTCGCACGCTTAGTCCCGGCGACATTCTAACTGTCATCACGGTGCTGCTTCTGATCGACGGTCCGCGTTACGCGTTTTGTTGTGCGGGCGCGGTGGTCTACGATTCGGTGCGTGATTGCGGTCGTTGGCTGCGTGGGCGTAAGGAAGCAAATCGATACAGCCACTGCCCGTCGGTTAGCGTGCTGATCGCCGGACACAACGAAGGCAAGACGATCCAAGCGACGTTGGCGTCGTTGTGGGGCACGTATCCGCGCCTGGAGATCATTGTTGTCGATGATGGTTCGACCGACCAAATGGCGGCGGCAGCAAGTGAATTCGCCCGGCACCACACACGAGTTCTGGCGCTCAGTCGCCCCGAACGTGGCGGCAAGTCGTCGGCACTGAATTGGGCCTTAAGCTATTCGCAGGCCGACATCGTCATCTCGGTCGACGCAGACTCCGAGCTATCTCCGAATGCGATCTGGGAGATTGTTCAGCCGTTTGAGGACCGTGCCGTAGGGGCAGTCTCTGCGACTCTCGAGGCGTGGAACGCGTTCACGAATCTCGTGACATGGCTACAGGCGTATGAGTACCGCCATTCGGTCTTTGTCGGCCGGATGATACAGTCACGGCTGGGCATGTTGGACATTGTCTCTGGGGCGTTCGGGGCGTTTCGACGAAACGTGATCGTCGAGCACTTGAAGGGATGGGACGTTGGCCCAGGCGAAGACAGCGACATCACACTGCAGATTCGCAAATCGGGCCACAAAGTGGTCGCGGCGCCGCGAGCCGTGTGTCTGACGAACGCACCGACCACCTGGCGACGGCTCTTCTGCCAACGATTACGCTGGGATAGATCCATCATTACATTGTCGCGAAAGCACTTCCGGTTGGCTTACCTGAAGAGCAAGAAGTTTCGCCCCAGCGATCTCTGGCTATTGATCGACAGTTGGTTTTTCAATGTGATCGCGGTGTTCGCGTTCTGGATTTGGTGCTTCTGGTTGATCGTTACGTTGCCGCACAACGAATCGCTGGGCGTCGAACTGGGCAACACGATTTTTCTGCTGTACGTCGTGCAGCTGTGCCTGGAAGTGTTGCAATGCCTCTCGGTGCTATTTTATTCAGAAAACCAACAGCGTGACCTGTTGACCTGCGCGGTCCTGCCCATTGTTCCATTTTACCGAATCTTCCTCAAAGCAGCCCGACTCGTCGCGCTGACCGACGAACTCTTCTTGAGAAAATCATACGACGATACGTTCGTCCCACAAAAAGTTCGCGCTGTGACGCGGCGGTGGTGAAAGTCACGGAATTCTCGCGTGACACTGTCATGTGCAGCGACTTCGCTCTCAAATGAAACTGAAATACGAGCATCTTCTTTCGCAACAGCTTCGGTGAACGCTCACTCGGTCGAAGCGGCACAGGCGCGAAGCAAAAGATGCGCAGACACGCTTCTATCGACCCACCGTCGATCCGTGCATGGAAGCCGATCGCTATGACAACTAGAATCAGGCTGATGCTCGCTTCAACAGCAGGCGCTCGTCATTGGCTCGGCTGTCTTTCGGCCGGTGGCGATGGATCATGGCCGGTCAATGAGGAATTGTCATGTCGAAACGGCGGCGGCTGATTATCGTAGGAGTGTTGTTCGTGACCGCGGCTGTTGTCTCCGTCGCGCTTAACGGTATTGGTGGCGGCGCGGCGAATGAAGCCGAGGCAATTGCCCATATCGAGAAACTCGGTGGCAATATTGTGATGTACGACGATCACCTGGTGTTATTGGACCTTAACAACACCGAAGCCGCCGACGCCGACTTGGAACACGTGCGTGTCCTGGTCGATTTGGAGGAACTCGGACTGCGGGGCACGAACGTGACGGACGCCGGACTCGATCGATTGGATGCTCTAAAAAATCTCGAAATGTTGCGACTGAGCCGAACGAAGATCACCGATGAAGGTCTCGCCGAACTGAAGAACCTCCCCCGACTCAAAGAGCTGTTCCTGAACCTCACCTCGGTGAGCGACGCGGGGCTACGACATCTTGGTGATCTGCCCCACCTCGAAGGCTTGTCGCTTTCCAACACGCGCATTACCGATGCCGGCCTTGTCCATCTCGAGTCGCTTGGCGCGTTGCGGGAATTGCATCTGCATGCAACACAGGTGACCAAGGAAGGACTGAGCCGGATCAGGCGGGCGCTTCCCAATTGCAGCGTCGAGTCCAACATCGAGCGCGGGGTATCAACGTCCCATCAGAACGAGTGAACACCGGCGATCCGAAGGCGACGTGCCGCCTGGACGCGGTCCGCAAACCCGCTGATGGGCAACCTGCGCCCTCTTTTTGCAGCGCCATGTTCCACCACAACTGGATTTCAGGGGGCCTCTTTTTAGAAACCACTCCATGTCACTTCAGATATCCGAGGCTCTTCAGGTTCTTGAGCATCTCTGCGTCGGTTTCGTAACTCGGGCCGGCGGCTTTCGGTGCGGGGAGACTGGCTAAGTAGTTCTGCACCGAATCGCTTAGCTCCTTTGATAGCTCGGGACGGCTCGCAACCAAATTCGTGTTTTCGTGCGGGTCGGCGGTGAGGTCGAAGAGTTTGTGATCGCCCCGGTCGTTCCAGAGGATTTTCATGCCGTTGTCGATCATCCCCAACCAACCACCGCTGAAGTAGGGCCGTTCCGGCGACGTATAACTTTCCATGACGATCGGATGGCCGACATCTGGAGGGGCGCTCCCCTGGATTCCGTCCGGCTGTGTCAATTCGAGCTTGTCGAAGATCAACGGAAGGACGTCGGTGAGCTGAATCCATTCGCCATTGCGGCCAGTGGCAGAATGATCGGCGGGACTCTTTACGATCATCGGAATGTGAACAACTTCCTGATACGGAATGTGCCCGTGGAACTCGGTGCCGTGTTCGCCCAACAGCTCACCGTGATCGGCCGTCACAACGATCAGCGCCCGATCGTACAACCCCGCCCGACGCAGATAGTCGAACAACCGTCCGACGTGGCCGTCCATGTACGCGATTTCGGCGTCGTACATGCCGGCTTTTTCTTCAAGCGTGAGTTCTCGTCCCAATTCAGGAAGTTTTCCGGCGGGCAAAAACCGGCGGGCGATTTGCATCGGCGGATCGTACGGCGTGTGTGGGTCAAAGTAATTCAGAAAAAGAAATCGCGGCCGATCGGTCGGCTTGCGCAACCAGCGCATGGCTCCGTCGGTGACGCGCCGGGCAGTGCGCCCGTCCAGATCGTACATTCCCGTGTCGTCATAATACTCGAAGCCTCGGTCGAGCCCGAACACGCGCTTCATCCACGGGCCTGATACGACGGCCCCCGTCTGAAAACCCGCCGCGCTCAGTAACGCTGCCAACGTAAGTTCTCCGTCGGGCAAGGGACGGACGCGAAACTTGTTGTGTGCCTCTACGGGGCCGGGAAAGCCTTCGCTCAGCGGCAGCGAACCTTGTGAGTCTTGCCTCATGCCGTGGCTGGCAATGAACTTTCCCGTAAACAGCGACGCGTGTGACGGCAACGTCCACGTTCCCGGAGCAATCGCGTTCTCATAAACCAAGGATTCGTCCGCAAACGAATCGAGCAGCGGGCTCGTTGGCTTTGAATATCCGTAACAACCCAGGTGGTCGGCGCGCGTCGTGTCCAGCGTGATGAGCACGACCAACGGGATGCCCGACGAGCCTTGTGCGAGCGGCGTTACGGATGTTTCGTTTTTGTGCTGCTCGTCCGGCGCTTGCTGGTTGGCGCACGACAGCGATCCAGCCACGGCGCCCATTCCGCTCAACGCGCAGGCGCGACGGACCGAGCGAAGAATCGCCGCGCGACGACTGATTTGTGCAGCCTGTGCCATTTTCAATCACGATTTCTTGTCATCGACAATGTAAAGGGAGGCCGGCTCATCTGAAATCCCCGAAACACTCTGAACGAAGGTGCGCAGCTTACAAGTACACGATGCGTTCTCGGCCGACTGAATGCCATCGTAGCAGCGACATCTCGCGTGCTCAAGGTTTTACGCCTTGTCTGAGGTACGTGGGTCGCAGTCGTCTGTCGCACGAACATTGAACCCACGCTAGTCGAATCCGTGTGTGTTGTTTCGCTTGCTAACGATTGGACGCCAGGGTGTCGACAGGTGCCGCCCGTGAAACGACGACATCCGTTTCAGACCTGGATTGACCCGATTACCGCCTTTCCCGACGAGATTGCCAGGCATAGAATTCGCCAACTTCCGATCTGAAACGAATGTGGCAGCCTTTTGCATTGATAATGCATCGGCCTGAAGCCAGTCTACAAATTCGTTTCTCCACTGGGCAAACACAACATGTTCACGCCGGGTCCAGAACCGTTAGCCGCGTGTTTCCTTATTGCACTCGGAGCTGTCCACGAGGGGCGAAACGTTCACGCGCCCGACAAGAGGGCGGACGAAGGTTCGGGCGCCGAGGCGACGCCGCGTTCGAAAAGGTTTCTGCGCAGCCTGATGCGGATCTCACTTGGCGTGCCGATCGTCAGCTTGCTGTCGGGCGGACTGCTGTTTGTCCTGTTCAGTGTGACAATCACGGGACGGAGCGTCGGGCTGAGCGCTGTGCTGTTCGCACTCCTACTCTATGTTTCCATTGGTTATTGGAGCCGCGAGTGGTTTAAGAAGCATCGCCGGCGCCTATTTTCGGTGCTGCTCCCGCTGATCGCGACGTTGTATCTGATCCCGTTGCTATTCGCACCCGACGGCCAAGGGGCGGAGGACGGTCACGTTCGCAACGGCTTTCTTGACGAGAAGGAATCGTTCCCCCGATACTCGCCGTGGAACATCATTCCCGAGGTGGACCAAGTGTCGGTCGGCATGAATCTCATCACCTTGGCAGATCCGCACGTCGATTTCGAAAAGGCCGAACGCATGCGGTCACTATCATTTCCCATCTACGAAAAAATGGAACGCGATGCCGACTTCGCGTCGCTCGGCTCGGCCATGGGTATGTCATACCGCGACCTGTTCGGAATGGATCTCCGCACGGGGCATTACTATCTTTTCTTGCCCGAGACAACCGACGACGCACCGCTTCCTTGCCTTATCTATCTGCACGGAATGGGAGGCAATAGGAAGTCGCACTTTTGGGCGATGTCCAGAGTGGCCAAACGATTGAAGTGTGCCGTGATCGCTCCCACGTTCGGGCTGGGAAACTGGGAAAAGCCTGGCGGTGCCGAACTTGTTGTCGACGTCGCCCGCGAAGCGCTCGCCATTCTGCCCGTCGATCCGGAGCAGATTTTCCTGATCGGCTACTCGAACGGAGCCATGGGTGTCACTCGAGCGGCGGTCAAGGCACCTGAGCTGTTCGCCGGCCTGATTTACCTTTCACCGGTGACCGAAGACGAATTGTTCTCGACGCCCGAATTCCAATCGCGCATCGACGATCGCAGAATTCTCTTTGTGCACGGCGGCCAAGACCGCCGTATTCCCCGGCACATGGTCGAGAACACCATAAGAATGCTCAAACGGCTCGGCTGCAACGTGCGATCCACATTCTACGACGACGAAGACCACTACCTCGTTCTGTCGCAGATGGATTCCGTTGCCGACGAAGTTGTGGAGTTGATGAGTGCTGCCGGGAAGAAAGTCGAAGATCCGTGAGGGGCGTTGATCGCCACACACTCCTGGCAGAGATACCAGTCGCGCGAATAACTCTACTTCGAGTTAGCCGTCGTGCGCGTCCTCCGGATAACTCGGCGGCACTTCAATACCCTCTGCCTGAGCAACGATTTCGGCATCAGTAACGGCCTGAACATCACCACTTTTGACCATCGCAACAAAACCATCGTTGTCAGCATCTGAACGAAAATCGAATTCGATGCCGCGATCCTGCATGAAGCGAACATAACGCCTGTGTGAAAGTGTTGCCGGCCACCCCCGCTCATCCGCGTCGCGATAAAAGAACACCGTAATGCTAATTCGAATGAATACGGGCTCATTGGGATCAATGACCTTTGTTGGGTCGATACACGTGACGTCGGGCGGTGTCGTGAGTGCGCGGGGTCGCCGACACCCAGACTGCGTCGCCAGCAGCGAAAGCAAGATTGAAAGCACGCTCACGAGCGTTAACAATTTTGTCATTTTACGAGTCCACCTGACGCCGCGATCTGCCGTGCCCAATGGATCTGGCACATCCGTCGCCGAAGGAAGCGAACATCGAGGATGCATTGACTATTCAGTGGGATGCCGTTCGAAGCAACGATGAATGTGTGACCGCGAACCCTCAGCCGAGACTCAATGTTGGTACGTCGTGCGGCCATGATCATGAAATGCGAGAAAGTAGCGTATACAGCATTCGCTACCAAGTGTCCGCAAACTGAAATCGTTCGATCGTGTTGAGGTATTCAACCTCCTCTTCGTTTTCATGAACCCAACGATCGAGTCCAATCCTAACAAGCTTGCGTACGCGCTCGCGAAGTTCGGGATTGCCGATCCGCGCTTTGATGCAGCCTTCAAAAGTAACGTGGGGATATTCGATCGCCAGCACGGCCAAAATACCAACGGCTGAGCGAGCCTGCTCGTTGTGTAAGTGGGCGACGGCATCCAACATCCCGGCTTCGTGAGTACCCCCATCTGGAACGCGGCCTTTGTTGGCAAATGACCAAATCTGATACTCCGTCCAACTCTGAAACACAAAAACTGTTTCGATGGTCAGGTCGTCTTCGTTTTCGTGGATGTGAATCGGTTTGTGCAGGATTTGGTAGGGGGTCGCAATGGCGTCGAAGAAATCGCGAATACCACGAGCGGATTTGTACTCTGTCACCTCGTCATCGATCTTGACTCGAAACAGCACACCCGGATGAAGGCAGGCAGTTCGTTTGCAATAGCTGTGGACGACCCAGGGAGACACTTCGGTTACCGAGAATATTGAATAATCCGGATAAAATTCGATTTCGGTTCCGGGATCGGAGTTGTCGGCCGGATTTTGTTCGAACGATTTTCGTTCGCCGCTGTCACTTTCGAGAATCGTCTGTGTTACGCCGTCGGAAACAGTGAGGCGAAACTGCCCCGATAGGGCTGTCACAATCATCGCATCAGGACTGTAGCGAGGCTTGAGTTCTCCGCACGCCTCGAAGGGTTCAAGTTCACCGTCGTCGTTGAGACTCACGGGCACATTTGCGTCTGAAGACAGATGAATATCAGTGTTGTCGGCCACTTCGATCTCAATCCACGTCGCTCCATGATGGAGCATGATGTCAAACGCTGAAACAACGTAGTGAATGAAGCCAAAGAACTCCGTACTGCCGACGTACATACTTGGGCGTAGGCGTACGCTGGCTATACCGCGAACGTCACGTAATTGTTCGTCTTCGTTTTCGTTCATAACGTGATTTCGTGTTGACTAACAACAGTGATCATTCGCAGCTCAGGGCTACGTCAATGTCCAGAGATTCGTGCCGGCATCTCGTCGCGGCGAGAGAATGGTCGCCCGTTCTGGTCCTAACGACCGTAGGGCACTTTGGCGCTGGTTGCCTTGACATCAACGCTGGCAATCGTTTCCGCATCCTTGTTCGTCTGCGTTGACAATCGAAACTCAAGTGACGAATGAGGTTCGACGGTCTGGGAGAGCGTCGCGTTGCAAAGGTCGATCCGGTTGCCGGCCGCGTCCTTGAACTCGACGAAAAATTCGACCCGACTCCATGCTTGGCTTGAGGCATTCTGCACCGTGCCATAAATCCACACCGGCGCGATGCGAGTAATTCTAGTGAACTGGGACGGATTGTCGGGACGCGTTTCGTATTCATGCCTTGCTTCGAGGACGGTGAGTTGAGGTTCGGCGGGATTGAACTTCGCACGAGCCTGACTAAAAGTCGGGCGCGTCAGTATGGGAATCAGGATGATGAACGGAATCACTAGCGAGGGCAGGACGATCAGCGACAGATGCCAACGCGTTTGGAAGCCGTAACAATGCGGACACTTCGTTGCACGGGCGTCTATCGGCTCGCGACAACAACGACAGTTCTTCTGCGTTTCGTTCATGTCTCCGCCCCAATTCGGCAATGGATGAATTCGGATCGTTGTTCTGGGGACCGGTGTCTCTGCTCCCGCCAAGTCGCCGCTACTGTCGTTGGCGCTGGCGCAGAACATACAGCGACAGTCCGGCGTTTGTCACGAAGAACGCGACGAGTGCCAGCGGAACCGGCGAAAACATTCGAAACAGGAACGTCATGATCAGACAAAGAACTCCCATCATTACGCCCTGCGTCAGATGAACTTCGGACATTCTCACTCCGAATACCCGAAGACTCTTGCCGATGGGAATGCGGGTAAGATTTCGAACGCAGGCGACGGCGAAAGCGGAGAGAACGGCTATCGAAACGATGGATGCGAAAAGTGCCACCTGGACAACATGGAGGCCAAGATAGACGCCAATCGGAACGGCGATTGCCATGCACGCCCAACCAGCAGTCCATTGGAAACGCGCAAGACGGGCAAGTGATTGACGGGAAGCTTCACTGGGAACCTCGTACGCCCAAAGGGCACCCACGAGAGACAAGCCGGCCCAAGGATAAAAAGCAAGACCGTCACCCGACTCGACGAATGAGTGCTTGGCAGAGTCAAATTTCATGCGTGTCTTTGACCTCGAAGAGGTTCCAGCCGACAGGTCACGGCGAAGACCGAACCATGTCCCCCGTTCTCGGCATCCATCAGATTCGATTATTCGTTCTTCATTCTCTGATGACAAGACGAAATCGCAGCGCCAAACACTCCACCACCCCAAACGAAGCGCGAAACATCGAGCAACCAGGAACCGTTATGTCACACCGGCGGCTGGACGTAAAAATGGGATCGCCGGTCTCGTGCTGTGCGAACGGAAGCCCGTCATTCGGTTCGCTCCGCCCAGGCAGCGGCGACGGCACACATTCCTGCCGCGATTCCAAGTCCGCACCCGGCACCGTCCATGACGGCATTGCCGGCGCCCAACGCGAATGCCGCGGCAAGAATCAACAGGACTGTTGTCAGTTTTTTGAAAACCATTGGATGTCCTCGCAATGGAAAGCTGCGTGACCCACACGCAGATGATTCTACCCACACACGGGCTGCGTTCAACGCAGTTTTACCGGCATTCACACATTACGTTCGGCTCGGGTATCGAAAGATGGGGCGGGAACAAGGTCGGGCTGGCGGAATACGCGCGGCCGGTCAGAAAACGACACACTGACGTGTCGATGTCTCTACGAATGACGACACGGCGTCAGAAACCGGTTGCAGGATGTTGCACCCAAGGTGACTCCACTCTGCGGCCGTGCTTTGCTGGGCGGCTTAGCGATCGTGTCGAAAAGGCACAGCGGCGATTTGGAACTTGTCTTCGTAGACAATGTAGCCAGGCTTATCGGTCGTCAGCATTTGAACCGTAATATCGTACTCGTCGAGAATCGACACCGCCTCGCGTAGCTTGCCGATACACTCGTGCGCCGAGGCTTTGAACCAACAGACTGCATTATCATTCGCATGCGGCTTCGACGACCGCGACAGACGATATGGTTCGGGCAGATGGCCCTTGAACCATGCGTCGATCTCACTGAGCCGAGCGCGCGCGTCGTCGGCCACATCGCCCGAATCTTGGAGATGTCCAATGGCCCCGAAAAGGGACCAATGGTATTCGGATTCGGCAACTTCGGTGATTGGCACAAAGCGAATAAACATCGACTCACAGAAATTCGGCCAAGAGGGTTGGCACAGCCGTCACTGTGCGTGCCAGTGGATGACAATTTTGATGGCAGATTGTGCGTATGCTACTGGCGATTGCGCTACGTCGAACGTGACTCTGCTCGGCGCCTCGCCCTATTGAGCGAATGACAATAAAGAATTCAGAATCACGATACCATGCTCGGCCCCGTCCTGAATGAAGGCGAAAACGTCGAGCAGCCATCAGTCGTTATGATACGCCGCTACGTCGAAGTCAAGGTGAAGTTGCATCCGTCATTGATGCCGAATTTCGGCGGGGATGCAATTTTGTGCGGCGACGTAAACTACGATTCTCGGAGCAAGAGCCAGAGGATTAAGCCGAGGAATCCGGTAAGCGCAAGGACAACGTGTAGCGCCGCAGCGCCGATCGTTCCGGCCAACACGTTGCCGTCAACGATCGGCCACAACGGATTCATGTCATGGTGCATGAAGCTGTCCAGGAGAACGTGCGACACGCCGCCGATGACGCCGGCGACGAGTGATTGACCAAGCAGACGAGCTCTCTGCGTCGATGCCAGTCGTTCGACCCAGCGCGAACGTCGAGGCATCACACGTCGCGCGGCCTGAACGACGCCGAACATCAGCAAACCAGCGAACAGTCCCGTTGCGACGCCACCGGCGTACGTGTGCAAATATCGATGGATCGGCGGATCGTTTCGACGGAGAAAGTACAGGTCTTCGATGTCGATGAGGACATTCGCGACAACGAACGATGTGAGCCAGAAATGTCGTGGGCTACATGCTTTGACGAAAAGCCCCGGCCCGAAGTGAAATGGCGTTAAGGGAGTCGGTCGTCCTCCATGACAGTGTAATTGGATCGCGCAACTCGGTTACAGATGACAACTTGTCGCGACGAAAGAACCGACCTTTCCATGCACGAAAAAACACACCTCACATTATCCGGCGTTGGCTCTTTAATGACAATATGAAACCGCAGCAACGCACGACGCGCGGCCCGCAGGCGTCGTAGCGCACGTCATGAAGCCACGTTTCGAAAAGCCGAGGAAGAACTGCGCCATGCCGCGTTCCAGAGTGACTCTAATCGTGATCGGTGTTCCAAACTCCGGAATCGGTCGTGATTGGTTTTTTGCTCGTTCGATCCCATGGCCTCGAAAATTGTCCGGCGACATTGCGATCGGGCGAGAGAACTTCCGCTTCTAATTCTCTTGTAATGACCCGCGTACTTGCCAGCATTTTTTTGGCGGGCATAATGTGGCTGATGAAATCCATTTTCCTCTGAGGAACGCCCGTTGAGTCGAATCAAAACTATTTCCCAAATTGTCTTGGCAATCTTCATGGTCGGCGCAGGTATTTTGCACTTCGTCAATCCCGACTTTTACCTGAAGATCGTGCCGCCGTATTTGCCACTACATCGAGAACTCGTTTATTTAAGCGGCGTATGCGAGATTGTCCTTGGAGTGTTGCTCGTGATGCCACGCTTCTCACAGCTTGCGGCTTGGGGGATCATCGCGCTCTTGATTGCCGTCTTTCCGGCCAACATCTACGTGTACCAGAACCAGGGCGCGCTTCCGGCACCGGCGTTATTCCACCTCTTACGCCTTCCGTTGCAAGGCGTGTTCATTCTGTGGACGTATTGGCACACAAGACCGACCAAAGGGGCGGATGCGACGGGATTTCTCCCGGAAGAGTAAATTGCCGGTGGGGTGAGCGGAGACTGTCGATGCACTCCGATGTCGTTAGACATCGGGACCTTGCGAGCAGGCTACGTGACGGCTTGCTCATCGATCGTCGCCCTGAGTCGTCGATTGCAGAACGTCACGAAGCAGCGATTCCAGTTTCCGAAGATGGCCTCCGGTCGCCGTGTGAATAATGACGGCCCGGCAATTCCCGGCACTCTCGACCTTCTTGACGCCCAAGCCGTACCCCTTGAGTCGTCGTCGGACCTGCGAGGCACCGAGGTCTACGAATAGTCGCCGACCTTTGACAATCACCATTTCAATCGCTCTCGATCCGCAATCTGAACTTGCCGCTCGCCGCTCGAATCATCAGGCGATGTCGACGAGGCACTCCAGTTCTCCGTCACCAAGGATGAGGACAACGAGGCAATGCACGTGTTCCTCAAAACACGCCGTCGGCTCATCGAAGTCCCT
>Ga0315336_1002712_pt1 | contig 26011 bp, 27 predicted proteins | sample ASW5metaG_FD_204512 | JGI IMG/M metagenome (GOLD analysis project Ga0315336, IMG submission 204512) | Ammonia-oxidizing marine archaeal communities from Monterey Bay, California, United States - ASW #5 | ecosystem: Environmental > Aquatic > Marine > Intertidal zone | place: USA: California... | reverse complement strand
AATGTGCCCTATCAGCAGGCCTTGTACACAGCGGTCAAAAAGGCACAGGAGCGCAAGCCTTCCGCCCAGTTTGACCTGGTTGCCGTGGCCCCAACCAGCGGGTCGGCAGCTCAAAGCCAATTGGCCCGGTCTAAATCCAAGCGTTATGCGCAAGACGTGTTGCGCACATTGAACGACATGGGACTGCCGTCTGAGGCAATTACCCTGTCGGCAACGACCAGCGGCACCACCTCCACAAACGAGGTTCACGTATACGTCCGCTAAGTTGGATTAACTGTTAATTAGGCCGCACGAAGAAATTCGGGCGGCCTTTTTTTATTGTCCCGCTTCAACGATCCGGGAAAGCGGTCTGATAGCCGGGAAGATCACCGAGGGTTCCAGCCTCGTATACACCGCGGGCGATGGCGCGGGCGGCACAATCGGCAGCCAAAGAACCTACCCGCGATAACATTCCTGGAAAGGCCTCAGCATCTTCGGTTAGCGGTCGCAAACCGGTAGACAATGCAAATACAACGTCACCATCGAAAGCCGTATGCACCGGACGTACCGCGCGGGCTATGCCGTCGTGCGCCATGGACGCAACCCGGCCCAGCGCGGCCCGGTCGAGGTCGAGGTTTGTCGCGACAATCACCAGGGTTGTGTTGGTGCCGGGCAGTCCCTCCACTGGTAGGTCCAGTTCCATATCCCCGGCTTGGACCGGTGGTGGTTTTTGACCGCCTAATTCGTTGTTTTGCTCGAATGGCCATGCCCAGAACGTGGACGTACCGGGCATTACGACAGGTCCCAGGGGATTGACCGCCGCCAGGGCCCCGACTTGGATACCATCCTCGGTAAGTGTCGACGCGCTGCCCAGTCCACCCTTCAGCCCGGCCGCCGATGCGCCATATCCCGCACCCACGTTGCCCAAAGGAAACTCAGTGCCAGCTTGCTCACATGCCGCAACGCCCAAAGCCCGATAGGGAGGCAGGTGGCCCCAGCTTTTGTCGCCGCCATTCGCCAAATCATAAAGAATTGCCGACGGCACTACAGGTATAGGAAGGGGATCGAGTGCGAGCCCGCGGCCACGCTGCGACATCCAAGACACCACGCCGCCTGCAGCATCAAGCCCAAAAACTGATCCACCGCTGAGACACAGGGCATGGATGCGATCAACAAGGCACGAGGGGTCGAGTGCATCGGTTTCGCGGGTGCCGGGGCCGCCCCCGCGCACATCGACCGCCGCTGCAACAGGATCATTGGGCAAAATAACTGTTGTACCGGTGCGGGCAGAAACGTCTTCCGCGTTACCGACCAAAAGGCCATCCACATCAGTGATCAGATTTTGCGGTCCAGGGTGGGTCATGGGGTCACCGTAACGCCCCCCGTACAGCACGGGCAAGACCCTTCAGGGGATTCGCCGTCATCCATCAAAAAGAGTAAAATGATTATGGTGAACCCGCGCGTCCCGACCTACCGCCTTAATTTGCAGGTCGATCCAAATATGAACACTGTTACCGAACTGAAGTATCCGAAATCCGGGAGACCATTTCCCGGGACCATGTTGGGCTTACTAGCGGCGGTGATCTTAATTGCCACTGCGTGTCAAACTGCCGCTCCTACAGCCGACAGGGGGCCGCGGCCAGCTGACATAGGTGCGATTGGCACAATAGACCTTGTGCAAAAACTCGAAGCCGAAATCAAACTCCGATCCAAAATTCTCTCGCCACAACTCCCCTGCTCAAGTGACACTCTGCTCAGTACTGAAGGACTTCATCGTTTGAACAGTGAGCGGCTCAAGGACAGGCGCAAGAGGTCGTCCCGCGTGCGCAAGTTTGACATGATTGCAAAGTCCGTGAGCGACTTCTCAACCGTCCTTGACTGGAGCCCGGAGCACAAGGTCTGGGGTGTAGGAAGCGACGGCAGCTTGGGGGCAACCCACAGTCATCTTCTCGATATGGTCCGCGGAAAGGCTCTGAGCCTACGGTACTATCCGTCTCAAACCCGGTGGCGAGGCATAAACCGAGGCCAAGATCATCGCGACGATACCTATATTGATTTGAGGTGTGGGCCCAACGAATTCAAACTGCTATTGAGAGTACGTAACTAATCCCGTTGCAAACGCGTCTCCAGGCAACCTATATGAAAATCATAAGTTCATTCCATTTCCCACGCCTCTTGAGCACCATTGCGCGTGTTTTCGTCGGCCTCTCGTTATTGAGTGCACCGGCTTATGCGGGCGGGGTGGATAGCACAACCCTCCCCTCGGTCGCCCCTGAAAAAACCGTCGCCACTGCCGGCAATATGATGGTTTCGGCGGCCAACCCCCATGCCGCAAACGCCGGGCTCGATATTCTGCGGGCAGGTGGCAGCGCGGTTGATGCGGCGCTGGCGGTCCAACTGGTGCTGACATTGGTCGAACCTCAGTCGTCCGGCATTGGTGGTGGTGGATTCCTGATGCATTTCGACGCGGCGACCAAAACTGTTACCGCATACGATGGCCGCGAGACCGCACCCGCGGCAGCAACGCCGGACTTGTTTCTGGATGAAAACGGCGAGCCGAGAAAATTTTTCGATGCTGTGATGGGAGGGAAATCAGTCGGCGTGCCCGGCATACTGCGGCTGTTCGAGCTGGTTCACCGCGAGCACGGAAGGCTTCCGTGGGCCGAGATGTTCGAGCCCGGAATTGCGCTCGCAGAAAAAGGCTTCGAAATTTCGCCGCGTCTGCACTTTTTACTTGAGTGGGATTTATCGCGTCTGGCTGAGTTTCCGGGAACCCGGGACTATTTCCTACGAGCCGACGGTACACCCAAACCGGTGGGCGCCTTGCTTAAAAACGCCGCACTGGCCCACACCTATCGCACACTGGCCGCCGATGGTGCCGACGCATTCTATGGCGGGGAAATAGCCCAGGACATTGTCGCGACCGTTGCCAAAGCCCCCCGCGCGCCCGGACCATTGGTGCTGGCGGATCTGACGAATTATAGGGCCAAAGGGCGTACTCCCATATGCCGGGGATATCGTGGGCATCGCATATGCGGCATGGGCCCGCCCAGCTCAGGTGGTCTGACCACGTTGATGATCCTCGGTATTTTGGAGAGCTTTGACTTGGGTAGCGAGGTGCCGGGGTCGGTAAGTACACTGCATTTGATTTCGGAAGCCAGCCGTCTCGCCTTTGCCGACCGGGACGCCTATATGGGCGACGCGGATTTTATTGAAGTACCGATCACAGGACTGCTGGAAGACAGCTACTTGAAGCAACGTGCGCAAATGATCGAGCCCGCGCGCGCCATGGCACCGCCTGAAGCCGGCAAGTTGGCCGGTTGGTCGGGGCCGATACCGGGGCGAGAGGCGACACTTGCCCAACCGTCCACAAGTCACTTCACAGTGGTTGACGGCGACGGCAATGTAGTTGCCATGACATCAAGCGTCGAATTTGCCTTTGGTAGCCATTTAATGGTGCGCGGCTTTTTATTGAACAATCAGCTAACAGATTTTTCGTTCCGGCCAACCAAGGACGGAGCGCCAGTCGCTAACCGGGTCGAGGGTGGCAAACGGCCACGCAGCTCTATGTCACCGACCATTGTGCTGGACGGACAAAACAATTTTCGGGCGGCTGTCGGCTCGCCGGGTGGGCCTAATATAATCGGCTATGTGGCCAAAACTCTGATCGGTGTGCTGGACTGGGGGCTTGATATCCAACAGGCAATTTCGCTGCCAAATCACATCAGCCGTGGCGGTCCGTTGTATGTTGAGGCGGGCAGCAGTTATGAAGGCCAGGTGGATGGCCTGACGGCCTTGGGGCATGATGCGCGCGGCCGCCGCTTAAACAGCGGCCTTCATGGCATTGCCCGCGCGGCTGACGGCAGTTTGCAAGGTGGCGCCGATCCGCGCCGCGAAGGGCTGGCGATCGGCGACTAGTCGCGAGAGAGCTCGATACAAGTTCCCACTTCAAAACCAAAAGCTTGATTGGCCCGCTCTTGGTTGGCAGCGATCTCGACCAATCCGTTTGAGTTTGCGTACCAAAACGCAGCGCCCTGGGGCATGTCTGAGAATGTGCGCGCTGAGTTGACTTTCAGACTATTTATCTCAAGGACCACCTTGGGATCGACCATCGACGCCCGTAATCCGGTGATGCCGTTACCGTAGCGGTCGACGTAAACAATTTGTGCCAGATCGTCGGGCATTTCGGGAAAGCGCCGGGTTGCCGCATCAACCAATTGGCCATCAGGTTCTTGACCATTGGCAAGTTTCGCGGCCTCGGGCGCGAACAAATCACGACCATGAAACGAAGCCGACAAATGGTCTGGTATTCGGGTGATGTCCCACCAACGGACAGAGGAAGCCCGCCGTACGACGAGCTCGAACAATCCATTATGCGGGCCCACGTACCAACGGTCATCGGCCTTAATCACTGCCGACAGCCGGTCACTGCCGACGCCCGGATCAACCACCGTCAAAAATACCGTGCCTTCCGGAAAATCGGCACTGTAGGCGGCCAGCAAATAGGCGGTGGCATCAACGTTCCATGGATCCAGATCAGAAAACAGGTCGATAACCGGCACTCCCGGCGCACCCCGATAGAGGGCCGCCTTCACCTGCCCGGTGTAAGGTCCTTCGAGGCCGAAATCGGTCAACAGAACGATCATTTAGGTGGTTCCAGGTTGCGCTCAACGCACCGCATAAATGAAAAAGCGGCGAAATCGGAACAATGTTTTTCCGTCTGCTTGTGCCGGATACAAGTTGGCTATTTTCAGTGCAAACTCGGACAGAAACATGTCCCGGTCGTCCTCGTCGAGAGCATCCATGAACGGTTTCAGAACCGAACCCTTGACCCACTCGACCACAGGATTCTCTCCCTCCAGTTGGTACAAGTACTCAGTCGTCCATATATCCATCTCGCTCGCTAAAGGTCTCAGAAGGTCGTAGTAAAATTCTGGTTCGGCCACGGGCGCACGGCGCACGAGGTGACCAATCTTATCCTTCCAGGGCCGACTTTCAGCAAGGTCAAAGATAGTCCGATGCGCAGGTGACCCATGATTGTCGGCCATCTGAACAGCGAGGATACCCCGAGCACCCAAAGCACCCATCAATCGTGGCAGAATGACGTCATGTCGATCTAACCAGTGAAACACAGCGTTCGAGAAAATCAGATGTTGCGGGTCAACCGGCGCCCATTTGGTGATATCTGCCTCGCGCCATTCGACGGCATCCAGGCCCGGCATACGACGGGCGGCTGCCAGCATTTCGCCTGAGCCATCGACGCCCATGATCCAAGCCCCTGCCCAACGCTCGTGCAACAAGCGTGTTACGGTTCCGGGACCGCATCCGAGGTCAGTAATTCGGAGATTGCTTCCGGTGCGGCCTGCCGGTGCCGAGGGGACGCGCGCCATCAGATCAAGGGCGGGCTGGGTGCGCTGGCGATCAAACTTTAAGTACTGGCCGGGATCCCATTCCATGTTGCGATTTCACTTTTCTGATTTTGTTATCGATCGGGAATTTCAATGCGGAACCAGGTCCCGTTCTCGTCGCTTTGTACCAACTGAATTTCACCACCATGAACTTTGACCAAGTCGCGTGCTATGGCAAGACCAAGGCCAGTACCGCCTTCGCGGGCGCTGCCATCGAAAATGTCGAACAGTTTTGCCTGCGCCGTTTGGGGAATGCCAGGGCCCGTGTCACGTATGTCGATCACGACCATTTCCTGCGAACGCCGCGCCGTCAAGCGAACTTCGCCACCAGGCTTACTGTCATCGACTTCCAGAGCCTGAACCGCGTTCTGAACCAAATTGAGCAAAACTCGGAATATCTGTTCAGGGTCACCATCCAGTTCTAGGCCTGGTTCGATATCATCGATCAATACCGAACGATCCTCGCTTGTCACGCCAACCGTAGTTTTTAGATCCGGTATCAATGTTTCCAGCGGGAACAAAATCCGACGTGGGAGCCGCTCGCCGGCTTTACCGAAATCGAGGGTTTCAGTGCATAAAGTGATTGCCCGGTCGATCGCCTTATAGAGGCGAGGGGTCAAACGCCGCACAGTCGGGTCGGAACTGCTAGCTAACCGCTCGGACGCGAGTTGTGCGCTGGCCAGAATATTACGCAAATCATGATTGACCTTACTAACCGCTGCGCCCAAGGCCGCCAGTCGAGTCTTCTGCGCGAGTGATGCACGTAGATCCTGCTGCATGCTGGCCAAAGCACGCTGGGCAATACCAATCTCGTCGGAGCGATCACTGGGAGCAATTACATTCTCCGGATTTTCCGGGTTGTCCCGAAACTCGGCCATACTGTCAGTAATGCGCCGCACAGGTCGCACCATCAGCCATTGAAGACTGAAGAACACAAGGCCAGCTGTGATTAGTGAAATAACAATCGACAGCGACAAAATCCGAACTGAGAAATCGTACATCGCCGCAACCAACGGGGCCTCGTCGAGCACAACCTCGAGATACCTGTCGTCCTCGCTTTGGGGGGGATCGCCAATAACCCTGATTACCCGAGCTCCGCCGGTGTCACTATCTGGATTTGGCCGCAGCATGGCGTCAAAGGCATCAAAAATTAAACTGAGCGGTGTCGTTTCCCGCAAATCGAAACTGGCGCCCACTCTGATCGGCATGGGCTCGGTCAAAAACAACGCGCGCATATCGTGGCGACGCAAAAGCACCGAACGCGCCTGAGCACTGGCTAGCAGTTCGGCTTCCAGGTTGGCCGACACCATGTGCTCGGGCGCCGCAGACAATGCGAGCGCTGCGACACGCGCAACGTCCAATCGCTCTTCCAAATAAACCTGCCGGAAGCGGGCGATCGACGGGACATAAATCAGCACTTCACTGAGCATGACGAAGAAGATTGTCAACAACAGGAGGCGCGCGGACAATCCCGTGCCAAGCGTTGGTTTAAGCGTTTTCTCCAGTGTCATAGTCAATTGGTACAAAAAAAATAGGCCCCCACGCAAATTCATCTGCTGTGGGGGCCTGAGTACGGGGTGCGTTCAGGATTGACGGGGGAACGCCCCCCTAAGCTATTTGTCGTCTTAAATTACTCAGCTGTGCCGTGATCTTCGACAGCACCGGGGTTGGTTTCGGTGCTGGGATTAGCTTCGGCACCGGCTTCCTCGGCTGCTGTAGAATCGGCCGTAGCACCGGATTCCGAGGCCGCACTCGTGTCTTCAGCGACCTGAACCAATTCGGCTTCTTTGACACTGGAAGTGACTTCTTCGCTGACTTCGGCGATTGCCGCGCCGCTGATGAAAGTGATAGCCGTGGCGGCGATTGCGAGTTGTTTGATCATAAATTCTCTCCCTTAGGATTTGTCGTGACAGGTTAATAAATGGCGGCGGAACAGAGCTCCGGGCGCCGCTAGGCACACGCACGCGTAAGCAACTGTGCTGGCCAGCAGCCCGATTAATCGGACACCAACGGAACTGGAAAGCGGGAAACTTTACTAAGTAAGGAACCTGGAACGGCCCCGAACTAAGGTCACGCTATCGCCATCTTCAGACGCGCGGTGTGTCAAAAGTGTGTCACGGTTTTTCTTGGTTGGAATCGGTACCGCGGGCCTTAAATTTTTTGTAGACAACCGGCAGCAGGGAAAGCAGGGCCAAGCCCAGTAAAGCCGCAATAATTTCGGGCGTCATCACACCGGTAATCGAGAACGTTTCACCCCGGTCAAAGATACTGCCGAGGCCCGCACCGACCAGCGCGTAGACGAAGCCACCAGGGATTATGCCGACAAAAGTGGCCGCGAAAAAAACCCGAATCGGTACACCCAGCAGTGCCGGCGCGAGATTTACTAACCAAAAGGGAAAGACCGGCACCAATCGTAAGGTCAATAAATAGCTGAAGGCGTTTTCTCGGAAGCCGTCTTCAAGTTTCTTGAGCCGGGGACCGGCTTTGGCCCGCAGCAAATCGGCAATTGCTGTGCGGGCCGCCGCAAATACGATGACGGCGCCAATTGTTGCACCGGTGACCGAGCATAGTGTTCCCAAAACAGTACCGAACAGAAATCCGCTTGTCATTGTCAGCACCGCAGCGCCGGGTATCGAAATAGCGACGGCAGCGGCATACACGCCGACAAATACGACAGCCGCAACTATGCCGTTCTGTGCGACCCAACCGGTCAATAGATCCCTGTTCTCCTTAAGTGCGTCGAAGGTCAAATATCTATCTAAATCAAGCGCCAATACCAGCCCCAATCCGGCTACCAGCAGGATCAGCGGGACCAGGCGATGGAGTGCAACGCGAGAACGGTGTGGGTTCTCTGCCGAATTGCTTTTAGCCGTTGAGTCAGGATGGCGAGCATCCGCCATTAATTCATTTCCCTAGTCGCGAAGGTCATTTAGGGACCAGTCATATTTGTAATCATTGATCCGGGTTGTTTCCGAAAGAGCCGATACTAAGCCACTCGACGCGTAACCGCGAAGATGATCAAGTACGTTAGTGTCTTTGTCTCCAAAATCTTGGGCGTACCATTTGAACAAACTAGACAACTGCACGCCATTGCCTGTGACCAGGACCGCCCGGGGGTGATTGACGAAACTGCGTGCAGCGGTATCCAGCTGACTATCTATCCTGGCGCCGGTATAGGCCCAAGGAGCCAGATTGGGACAGCCGACTGATGCGCAATTGACCGCGTAGTGAATACGCGGATCCTGCCAAATCGGCCGTAAAATGCGATGCTCGATTTCATCGAGACTAAGTTTCTGCCCATCAACCGTGGCCAATTTGGCGCCCCAGGGACCGTCTTCAAACCAGCCGGGAGAAATGTCAATGTCGCGAATGGTTTTCAGTGGATAGTGGTCGAACACCAACCGCACAGTTAGAGCATTGTATAGATTGATCCAGAAAGCCATTTGCGCATCCCGGTTTAATCGGCGAGTCCGAACCCCTTCCAAATAAGCAATATAGGCATCAAGCATGGCCCGGTCCGTCGGGCGGATGTTTCGGTAATCAACCCAAGTGGCACCAGCTTGGTCAGTTTTGACGAATACTTTCAGAAACCGCCCCCAGACGGAATGATCCAAGGTGAGATCCGAGTTCTGGTCGTGGGTTTGCCAGCGGGGCCACAATTCGGCCTCGGGTGCCGCCGCCAGTACAGGGCCAAGCAACCATAGGCAACCAAGTCCAGTTACAAGCGCCAGGGTAATGATTCGGGCCCGCAAATTTAGGGCCACGATCACGAGCGAAACCTTGTTTTTCTGGATCGGGCTTCTAGATAATTCTTGCCGGACTTATTCATCCCTTCGTTTTACGCTAAAATTGCGGAAATTTGGCGCCAGATCACTGTCATGTGACCAAAGTTTACCCGTACCTTCGCACCTCCCGGTCAAATAGAAAGGTCAAGAATCGAAAGGAGCTCGATTTCTGACCGGACGATTTGACTTGAGAGTGGCAAATCACTATATAGCCGGGGCTATTAATCGAAGTCCGCTTAAGCAAAGCGGCGACGGAGTACTACCTGTGAAACGGACATTTCAACCAAGCGTCCTGGTGCGCAAACGCCGGCATGGTTTCAGGTCCCGTATGGCGACCAAGAACGGCCGCCGGGTTCTTGCCAGGCGACGGGCAAAAGGGCGCAAGCGTCTCTCGGCTTAGAGCGCGGACCTATGCCTGGCACGCCGACGCGCGAACCTGCGGCGATTTCCAGCATGACCAAACTTGATACAGCGTCGCGCCCGGAACGACTGAAGAACCGGCGTGATTTTTTGCGCGTGGCAAAAACGGGAAAAAAGTGGGTAGCGCCTGGGCTTATTGTTCAGGTCGATCCGCATTTGAACGAAGAACCTGCGGAAACCATGCGTATCGGATTCACGGTCAGCAAGAAAGTCGGTAACGCAGTAGTGCGAAACCGCGTACGCCGCCGTTTGCGGGCCGCAGCCGAAGAAGTTTTCCCTGCCGAAGGCCGACCGGGACGGGATTATGTGGTGATAGGTCGGAGAGCAGCGTTGAAGAGGTCATTCGCCGACTTGACCCAGGACATGAAGATCGCGGTAAATAAGGCCGAACGTCGCCGCGGCGCGGAGAAGCAACAAGCATGAACCTGACAAACATTGTCCGCAACCTGCCCGCGCGCGCGATAACAGCGTTGGTTCAGGCCTATCGCTATGGAATTTCTCCCTTGCTGCCGCCCCGGTGCCGGTTCGCACCTACGTGCTCGGAATACGCCCTGGAGGCGGTTAACCGCCACGGTGCGCTGAGCGGATTACGCCTGGCCCTTGGCCGGATCTTTCGGTGCCACCCTTGGGGCGGCTCCGGCTATGACCCGGTCCCATGTTCACATGATCTGGCACAGCATTCGCAAAAAAATGGGCGCGCTAACGCCCCCACGTTGGAGGCTTAGATGTCGGACCAGAAGAATCTCATCATCGCGGTCGCGCTGTCGATCGCCGTGATCATGGGATTCCAGTTCTTTTACGAAATGCCGCGTATGGAGGCCGAGCAGGCCCGCCAACTCGCACTGGAAGAGGCCCAAGCCCAAGACGGACCCATCGACGCACAAACACCGCAGGTTTCAAGCGTGGATGGATCCTCGGCGGCAGTTCCAGTTCCCGGCGGGGCGAGTGTTGGGTCCGTGCCCGGTGAGGTACCCGCACCGGCACCAACCAACGGCGGCATTAACGGCGCAATAGTAGCGGCAGCCCCCCGAGTCCCGGTCAATTCCGATCGGTTGCGCGGCTCGATTTCGTTGCGCGGGGGCCGTATCGACGATTTAGCGTTGGTCAACTATCACGAGACAATCGACCCGACGAGCCCGGAGATCGTACTTCTAGCGCCGACTGGCACCGAACATCCGTATCACGCCGAATTTGGCTGGGCACCAGCACCTGGCGCAAATCCGAAATTGCCCAAACGCGATACAAAGTGGCGCACAAATGATAGCCAGCTCTCGCCCGGCAGCCCGGTCACTCTTAGGTGGGACAACGGCGAAGGACTACTGTTCGAGCGTACATATACTCTCGACGACAACTTCATGATTACAGTACGTCAGCAGGTGACCAACCAAACCGGGGGCACGGTTACTCTTTATCCCTATGGCTTGATATCGCGTACCGGTACACCCGAGGTATCGGGCTTTATCATACTCCACGAAGGCGCACTGGGGGTTTTCGATGGCGAATTAGTGGAAGAGGATTACGAAGATATTCAGGAAGCTGGATCGCAGAAATTCACCAGCACAGGAGGCTGGCTGGGGGTTACCGACAAATATTGGCTGACCGCCCTCATTCCCGACCAGGGACAGAAATTTACCGGCACAATCAATCATTCACTGTCGGGCAACAGCGATCGTTATCAAGTCGATTATCTGCTGGACGGTCAGCAAATACCAACGGGCGGTAGTGTGACCACACTCAATCGCCTATTTGCGGGTGCAAAAGAAGCGGACTTGCTGGAAACCTATAACGACACATTCCAGATCAACTCGTTTAACCTGGCCATTGACTGGGGTTATTTGCGGTTCCTCACTCAACCTCTGTTCCACGTACTGAAGTGGCTGTACGCCCTTGTAGGAAACTTCGGGGTAGCAATTCTGTTGCTAACCGTGGCCATCAAGATGGTGTTCTTTCCGCTCGCCAACAAATCATACAAGTCGATGAGTATGATGCGGAAACTGCAGCCCGAGATCGTCAAAATGCGGGAGCGTTTCAGCGACGACAAGGCCCGGCTGCAGCAGGAAATGATGGCGCTGTACAAGAAGGAAAAGGTCAACCCAATGGCGGGTTGTCTGCCAATCGTTGTGCAGATCCCCGTTTTCTTTGCCCTGTACAAAGTGCTGTTTGTCACCATTGAAATGCGCCATGCCCCGTTTTTTGGCTGGATCAAGGATCTGTCAGCACCGGATCCGTTGACGTTCATCACGCTCTTCGGCGTTTTTCCTTGGGACGCGCCGCAAATGCTGGCAATCGGCATTTGGCCACTGTTGATGGGTGCCAGCATGTTCTTGCAACAAAAGCTGAACCCTCAGCCCGCAGACCCCATGCAGGCCAAAATATTTTTGTTCATGCCGATCATGTTTACTTTCTTGCTGGGCAGCTTCCCGGCGGGTTTGGTGATCTATTGGACGTGGAACAATGTGCTGTCGATCACCCAACAATGGGTGATCATGCGGCGCATGGGCGTCAAAATCTGACGACTGACCGGAGGCGTCATCGATATGGAGCCAACGGCTGAGCAGTTGGAAGCAGGCCGCCTGCTTTTCGCGCAACCTTGTGATTTCGTCATCAGCGCCGCCGCCTTGGACGGACTACCCGCGCCAGAATTGCTGGAAGTTGCTTTCGCCGGTCGATCCAACGTGGGCAAATCAAGTTTGATCAATGCGCTTACTGGCCGGAAGACTCTCGCCCGTACGTCCAACACCCCGGGCCGCACTCAGACCATCAACTTTTTCAATTTGGGCAATCCCCAGGGCCCTGGGCTGATGCTGGTCGACCTGCCCGGCTATGGCTACGCCCGCGCGTCCAAAACCGACATTGCGCATTGGACAAATCTGGTCGACAACTACCTGAAAGGCCGGCCCAATTTGCGCCGGGTGTGTTTGCTGGTAGACAGTCGCCATGGCCTGAAGGACCCCGACCGGGAAGTCATGGCCATGCTCGATACAGCGGCCGTGTCTTACCAGGTAGTGCTGACCAAAACCGACAAGCCGAAAGCCGGCGAAGTCGCCAAGTGTGAAGCGCAGGTAACCGCAGAGCTTTCGAAACGGGTCGCCGCCCACCCGCACATCATTTCGACCAGCACAACCAAAGGCGCCGGCAAAGAACGCGGCATCCCCGAACTGCGCGCCACATTGGCGGCACTGGCCCAGGGCGGCTGATTGGTCTATAAGGCGCTGCCATGAGCCCTGACCGGAAAACTGAGAAAATCGCCCACGCGCCGGCGAGCGAAACCGACCCCCACGGCGAGTGGCATCGGGTCGCGCATACTCTGTCGGAAGCCCTGCCGTACATGCGGCGCTATGCGGGTAAGACAGTAGTCATCAAATATGGCGGCAATGCCATGGTCGATGACGCCATCGCCGAAGATTTCGCGCGCGATGTGGCCCTGATCAAACAAGTCGGCATCAATCCGGTGGTGGTACATGGCGGCGGACCCCAGATCGGCAGCATGTTGGATAAGTTGGGGATCGAAAGCGAGTTTATCGACGGTCTTCGGGTCACCGACGAAAAAACCGTGGAAGTGGTCGAGATGGTACTGTCAGGCACCATCAACAAAGGCATCGTCAGCCGCATTAGTATGGCGGGTGGCAACGCGGTTGGTTTGTCGGGCAAGGACGGGCGGCTGATCGAAGCGCGCAAGCTGATGCGCACGACCCGCGACCCGGAAAGCAACATCGAGAAAGTGCTGGATCTGGGATTTGTCGGCGAGCCGGTTCAGATAAACACCCATGTGCTGGATGACATGATCAAGTCGGACGTGATCCCGGTGATAGCACCCGTGGGTATCGGCGAAGGTGGCGAGACTTACAACATCAACGCGGACACGGCAGCGGGCGCGATCGCGTCGGCCTTGAAGGCTACGCGCTTTTACCTGCTAACCGATGTCGCCGGGGTATTGGATGAAAACCGGGATTTGATCACAGAAATGGGCGCCTTAGAGGCGCAGAACCTGATTGCCAGCGGCACCATCAACGGCGGCATGATCCCCAAAGTAAGTACGTGCATCGACGCGGTTAAAGAAGACGTGGAAGCCGCTGTGATTATGGACGGGCGGGTCACCCACGCGCTGCTTTTGGAAATGTTCACCGAGCACGGTGCGGGCACCCTGATCGGCACCAAATGACCGACGGCAAAGATAAACCTTCTTTGGCACCCTTCGAGCATCCGGATGTATGGGTTTTCGACCTGGACAATACGCTGTATCCGGCCGGCCACGAATTATTCCAGCAAATCGATCTCAACATGAAAACCTTCATTTCGGATCTGCTGGAGGTCGATCGAGATGAAGCACATCGCATTCAGAAAGATTATTTCCACACCCACGGCACCACCTTACGCGGCTTGATGAACGCTCATGGCATAGAGCCTGGACCATACCTGGACTTTGTCCATGACATAGACCTGAGCGACCTCCCTGCATCGCCCAAGATGAATGAAGCTCTGGGGGCGTTGGATGGGCGCAAGATCATTTTTACCAATGCGTCATTGGAGTATGCGGAGCGGGTTTTGGATCAATTGCGTATCCGTCATCATTTTGAAGACGTGTTCGACATCGTGGCGGCCGATTACCTGCCGAAACCCAATATTAGCCCCTACAAAAAGCTGATCGGCCAGTATCAGATTGACCCCACGCGCGCAGCCATGTTCGAGGATATGTCGGTTAATTTGGCGCCTGCACGCGAATTGGGCATGACCACGGTATGGGTACCGCGCGATCCGGAAGCTGCCCGCGCGGATGGGCCAGACGATCACGTGGATCATGTGGTCGACGATTTAGCGCATTGGCTTCACGCGCTCAGCCAGCCCGCCGCTTAACTTCTGTTCCCCACATAACTTGACACGCCACAGCGCCTGTCACATGTTCGGCGCCTTCGATTGATCGACCATAAGGTGCAGAAACATATGAGCTTCGACGCTTTAGAAACCGCAATTGACAGCGCGTGGGAACAACGGGACCAGATAACATCGGCCACGGCAGGTGACGTGCGCGATGCGGTCGTTGCTGCCATGAACGGCCTGGACGCGGGTAAGTTGCGGGTCGCCGAAAAGAATGATGGTCAATGGATCGTCAACCAGTGGCTCAAAAAAGCCGTGCTGCTGTCATTTCGGCTGAATGACAGCGCGCCGGTCGCCGGGGGACCCGGAAAAGACGGCGCTTGGTTCGACAAGGTCGCCTCCAAATTTGAAGGCTGGGATCAGGCACGGTTTGACGAGGCCGGTTTTCGCGCCGTCCCCAACTGTGTGGTCCGTCACTCGGCCTATATCGCACCGGGTGTGGTGCTTATGCCAAGCTTCGTCAATTTGGGTGCCTACGTGGATAGTGGCTCCATGATTGATACGTGGGCGACTGTTGGTTCGTGCGCTCAGATCGGCAAAAACTGTCACATTTCAGGTGGCGCAGGGATCGGTGGCGTGTTGGAACCGCTGCAAGCAGAACCGGTGATCATTGAAGATAATTGCTTCGTTGGCGCGCGCTCGGAAGTGGCCGAAGGCGTGGTGCTCGAGGAAGGCGCCGTTCTGTCCATGGGGGTCTTTATTGGCGCCTCCACCAAGATCATTGACCGGGCAACCGGCGAAATTCATTTTGGCCGCGTACCCGCCTATTCGGTGGTGGTGCCGGGCACACTTCCTGGTGTGGCATTGCCGGATGGCAGCCCAGGACCCAATCTCTACTGCGCGGTGATTGTTAAAAAAGTCGACGCGCAGACACGCTCGAAAACCTCGATCAACGATTTGTTGCGGGATTAACCTAGCCGAGGGCACCATGAACGCTGCCCCATCTTCTGATTTTGACGCGCGGGCGCTTGAAAACCCGGTCGCTCTTGCGCGCGCATTGATCATCTGCCCGAGTGTAACCCCGGAAGATGGTGGTGCGCTCGATGTGCTGCAGGCGGCGCTGGAGATACTCGGTTTTACCTGCACGCGGCTACCGTTTTCCGAGCCTGACACCCCAGACATCGACAATCTGTATGCGCGCAGGGGAACAGCTGCGCCTAATTTCTGCTTTGCCGGTCATACCGACGTGGTGCCGGTGGGTAACGCAGACGATTGGACCGTGGAGCCGTTCGCGGGCGACATCACCGACGGCAAGTTGTTGGGCCGGGGAGCGGCGGATATGAAGGGGGCGATTGCCGCCTTTGTCGCCGCCGTAGCACGCATAGTTGGCGACGAAGTCGAGGCCAACGCCGGCTCGATCAGCCTGCTCATCACAGGTGACGAAGAAGGGCCGTCCATTAACGGCACGCGCAAAATGCTCGAATGGCTGAGCCAACAGGGAGAAGTTCTGGATGCGTGCTTGGTGGGCGAGCCGACCAACCCGGAAATCTTGGGAGAGATGGCGAAAATCGGCCGCCGGGGCAGCCTGAGTGGGCATTTGGCTTTAAGAGGCACCCAAGGCCATGCGGCCTACCCACAATTGGCCGACAATCCGGTACCGCGGCTATTGCGAATTCTGAGCGCGCTGAACGACCGGATTCTGGACCACGGCACCGATTATTTTCAGCCGTCAAATCTGGAAATCACCTCGGTCGACGTGGGTAATGAGGCGGTTAATGTGATCCCCTCTGCGGCCACGGCGCAATTCAACGTTCGCTTTAATGACCGGCACACGGGTGATGACTTAAAAACGTGGATCGATGAAGTTTGCCAAACCGAAGGTGCTGACTATGTGCTGAGCTACGAGCCCAGCAGCGAGCCGTTCGTTACCCCGCCCGGTCCGTTGAGCGAGACCCTGTCCGATGCCATCGAAGAGGTTACCGGGCGCAGGCCTGAGCTGAGCACCACGGGTGGCACGTCTGACGCGCGCTTCATCAAGGACCATTGCCCGGTGATCGAGTTCGGCCTCATGTCGCAGACCATGCACAAAGTGGATGAAGCCACACCGTTAGACGATTTGGAAAACCTAACCCAAATTTACGCTGCAACACTTAAACGAATTTTGGCCGGCTAGACGCTTATCCCCATGCCAATACATACTGAAATATTCAACGCATTGTACGGGGCATTCCGCTTGCTGCTGATGGATCAAAGCGGCATGCGCTGGTTCAACTTGTCGATTACGGGCTTCGTTCGCTCGTTTCTGGCGGCGGCGCTGGTCGCGCCTATATACTTCATGACCATGGGGTCCGGGTCACCGAATGCGGTCGAGCCTGAGGGTCTATTTCTCATTCGTACAATCCAATACCTGGCGGGCTGGGTCGCGTTTCCGTTGGTGATGATCGTGATCGTGCGTCTGATGGATTGGAGCGATCGCTATATCGATTACATCGTTGCCTATAACTGGTCATCGGTGATCATGATCGGCGTGATGGTGCCGGCAACATTATTGTCCGAGGCCATGCGCACACCACTGTCTGGGTTTACGCTGGGCGACGCAGCCTATTATATCGTCTTTATGTTCACCCTGTTTTACAGCTGGTTCGTTGCCCATACAGCCTTGCGCATCGGACCCGGAACCGCCATCGCCATAGTTTTATTGGATCTAATTGTTGGCTTCGCTATCGGCATTGGCGGCACACTTTTGCTAATGCCCCCACCGGACGTGGGTTTCTAGTTAGTCAGAAGCCGGATAATCAACTTGAATTAGATACAGCCCATAGGGCGGAACAGTTTCGGGGCCGCGGGCGCGGTCTTTTGCATCCAGGGCAGCGGTCACATCATCCGGAGTCCACTTCCCCTCGCCCACCATCTTTAGCGCACCGACCATGATCCGCACTTGATTGTGCAAGAACGAGCGCGCCTCGGCCGTAATGATGATCTGTTCACCATCGCGATCAACTTCTAATCGGTCGAGAGTTTTCTCGGGCGACCTTGCCTGACATTGAGCTGCCCGAAAGCTGGTGAAGTCATGCCTACCCAAGAGGCGCGCCGCACCCAGGTTCATTTGTTCGACATTCAGAGGGGTAGACACATGCCAGGCCTGACCCTTGTCGATGGCCAAAGGCGCCCGCCGATTGATGATGTGATAAGCATAATGGCGCGCAATCGCATCGAAGCGCGCGTGAAACTCTGGTGCCGCCAAATCGACGGAAACCAAAGCCACTCGCGCGGGCTTTACATGATAATTTACCGCCCCCATCACTTCGTCGGGCGAATGATCGCGCGGAAGATCGAAGTGGATAACCTGGCCAAGTGCATGGACGCCCGAATCTGTGCGGCCTGCCGCGGCAATGGCAATCTTTTCGCCACAAAACTTAACCAAGGCATCTTCAATGACCTCTTGAACGGACAGGCCGTTTTCCTGCCGCTGCCAGCCGACAAAGGCGCTGCCTTCATACTCAACAATGGCGCGATACCGTTGCATTGAAATTCCCTCAGCCTGCCTGGCCGCCGGCCGGTACAGGAAATCCACGCAGTAAGGCGTCTGCCGAGGTTATTGATTTCCCTGCCCTTTGAACTTGCGTTAGCCGCAGAACCCCCTGCCCGCACGCAATGGTCAGTTGGTCGTCGAGCACCGTGCCAGGTGCGGCACTGTCTTCACCATCCACAATTTCAGCCACCAAAACCCGGACACGGGTCTGGTTCAATTCGCACCAGGCACCTGGGTGGGGGGACAGACCCCGCACTTGCCGGTCAATCTCGGTGGCTGTACGCGTCCAATCGATTCTCGCTTCAGATTTATCGATCTTGTCCGCGTACGTGACCCCATCTTCGGGTTGAGGTTGGGAAGACAAACAATCATCCACCAGGCCCTTGAGTGTTTTCACAATGAGATCCGCGCCCAAGTGGGCCACTTGATCGTGCAACTCGCCCGCTGTCATCTGTGCATCGATCGAAATTTCTTCGGCCATCAGCATAGGCCCGGTGTCGAGCCCAGCCTCCATTTCCATGATGGTCACACCGGATACTGGGTCGCCGGCCATGATCGCCCGCTGAAGTGGGGCAGCACCTCGCCATCGGGGCAGCAGCGAGCCATGGATATTGATGCAGCCCAGACGCGGCGCGCCGAGCAAGCTTTGGGGAAGAATGAGGCCGTAGGCCGCGACCACGGCAACGTCCAATTCAAGTGCTCGAAATGCGTCAGCCTGTTCGTCTGATTTCAACGAACGCGGCGTGCGCACCGGAATGTCGTGATCGTCAGCAAAGTCGTGGACTGGCGAGCGTCTTTCTTTTTGCCCCCGACCGGCCGGTCGGGGCGGCTGCGTATAGACGCAGCAAACATCATGCCCAGCCTCCACCAAAGCAGAAAGCGCCGGCAGGGCAAAATCCGGTGTCCCCATAAATGCGATACGAAGTGTCATGGCAGCCCCCGGGGCCTCACCAGAAATGATGCCGTTACTCAGCGGCTGCGCTTTCACGCTTGGCTTTACGCAGTTTCTTCAGAATGATCCCACGCCGCAAGGTGCTTAGGTGATCGACGAACAAAATGCCTTCCAGATGATCCAATTCGTGCTGAATGCACGTGGCGAGCAGTCCCTTAGCCTCAAGCTCTTGCGGCTCTCCCTCGTAATCGAGAAAGTTGAGCGTCACAGCCACCGGACGGCGCACATCCGCGTACTGGTCGGGCAGCGAGAGGCACCCCTCTTCGTAAGTCCACATGTCATCCGACGCTGTCAAAACTTCGGGATTGACCATGCACAATGGCTTGTCCTGACCACCTTGTTCGCCCGTATCCATCACGATGACGCGCTTCGGCACACCCACCTGCACAGCCGCCAGACCAATCCCGGGCGCCGCATACATGGTACTCAGCATGTCGTCCATAAGCTTTTGGATGCCATAATCCACTTCGGCAACCGGCTCTGAAACCACTTTTAGCCGGGGGTCTGGCGCAGTGATGATGGATAATTTCGCCATTAAATGCTCTTTTTAATGCTCTTTTCCCTGCGGCAAATCCTGTTTTCGCGCCGCATCGTGTTACTGTTCCGATGTGTCATATATAGAGTAACAACCGATGAATCCATCCCTTGACAGCATCCTTCTGTGGCAAATATTGACCGTACTTGGCGGTTTAGCGGCGATAGCGGGTTGGATGCGGGCCAATAAGGCAAAATTGAGCGAAACCAGCGCCGAAATTCGGCTGGAAGCAGCGGAAAAAGCTGCCGAAGAGGCCAAAAATCGGCGCGAAGTTGCCGAAACTGGTCACGAAACGGCCCGCACGACCGCGCAAGAAGCCGAAACCCGAATAGCCCGCGCGGATCAGCAAGTGGCTGATATGCGTGCCCAAATGACTGACTGGGAGAAAACCCGCGAGGAATACATTAAGGCAGCCAAGGCGGGCGCACTCGAAACTGCACAAACACTGTCCAACAAGCTTTTGGAAGACCACAAGCGCGAGACCAACGCCGCCAAAAAAGAAAACGAAGCGCGGGCAAAGAAAATCCACGATGAATTTGAGAAGATCGTCGGCTCGGTCGCTTCTTTGTCAGACCAAGTGGAAGCTAGCCAGGACACCATGGAAAGTGTCCATCGGGCGCTAAGCAACCCTGGCGAAGCCGGACAGTTCGCGGAAATCGGCCTGGAGAATCAATTAAAGAATTTCGGCCTTCAGCCGGATCTGGATTTTTCACTTCAGCACACAATGTCGGGTGAAGACGGAGAAGGCGCCCTGCGTCCGGATGCAGTGGTGTTCCTGCCAGGTGATTCGGTCATGGTGATCGACAGCAAAGCATCCAAATTTTTGCTCGAGCTCGCCCAAGTAGAAGGTACCGACGCGGAAGATGAGGCCTATGCGAATTTGGTCAAAACCATGAGCGGCCACCTGAGGGGACTTGCGTCCAAAAATTATAAGAACGCGATCACCGACAGTTACCGCCGGTCAGGGCACGAGCGCAACCTGCGTCACGTGATCAGCGTCATGTATGTACCGAGTGACGGTACTCTGGAGCGCCTGGTTCGGGCCGACCCGAGCTTTAAACAGCGCGCTCAGAAAAGCGATATTATCGTCGTTGGCCCCTCTGGCTTAACCGCCCTTATTGCTGTTGCGCGATTGAACATCGACAGTGGCCGCCAGGCCGAAAACCAGGCCCAGATCGTTGAAGTGACCCGGTCGTTCCTGGAAGCGGTCGCCAACACTTTGGCGCACGTGGAGAAGGTCGGTAAAGGCATCAAGAGCGCCGCCGACAACTTCAGCCGTATGAGTGGGTCGGTCAACAGCCGGGTGCTGCCGCGGGCGCGCAAATTAATGAATCTCGGCGTCAATCCAGCCCACAACAAGCCCCTGCCCGACAACCTGCCGGCGTTTCACGTTAATCTGGTCGAGGACGCAAGCACTATCGAGGGTGAAGCGGAAGACGTCACCACTGCCGCGCGGCTGCCTGACCAGCGGGAATCAGCTGAGTAATAATATTCGATGGCCTAGAGTTTGCGCCGGGCGGTAAGCGCTGCGTTCAAAGTCCCGTCATCCAGATAATCCAGCTCACCCCCCACCGGAACGCCGTGTGCAAGCCGCGACACTGCCACATCGCAATCGGCCAGACGATCGGCCAGATAGTGTGCGGTGGTCTGACCATCCACAGTCGCGCTGGTGGCAATGATCACTTCGACCATATCCGGCGCCCGCGCCCGAGCAAGCAACGCGTCAAAGGTAAGATCCTCGGGCCCGATCCCATCCAGGGCAGACAAAACGCCGCCGAGGACGTGATAACGACCCTTGAAAGCCTTTGCCCGCTCCAAAGCCCACAAGTCGGCGATGTCTTCTACGACACATAACAAGGACGGGTCCCGGCGCCCATCGCCACAAATATGGCAGGGGTCCGACGTATCCACATTGCCGCACTGGCCACAGGTCACTATGGCTTCGGCAGCGGCGTGGAGCGATTCCGCCAAGGGCACCATCAGCCGCCGACGATCCTTGATCAGTTGCAGCGCCGCCCGCCGGGCCGAGCGTGGCCCCAGTCCAGGCAACTTGGCCAACAACTGAATGAGGCGATCAATTTCGGGTCCTGCCGGTTGGGACATAGTTGGAATCTAGATTATTGGGAAAGGAATACAGAGATCAGAATGGCAACTTGAAACCTTCGGGCAATTCGAGCCCGCCGGTCAGTTTGGACATTTCCTCGGCCGCATAGGTTTCAACTTTGGTTTTCGCATCGGCGTAGGCCGCGACGACCAGGTCTTCGAGCACCTCCACGTTATCCGGATCAACCAAGTTGGGGTCGATCCTCAACCGGCGCAGCTCGCCCTTGCCGTTCAAAGTGGCACTGACCATGCCGCCGCCGCTCGCCCCGGAAATTTCGGCCGAATCCAAGGATTGCTGCATCTCCGCCATCTTGGACTGCATTTGTTGGGCCTGCTTCATCATCTGGCCGAGGTTCTTCATTCGCCTGCCTTTCTGCTTAGTGGAACGACCGTTTCGTCGAGTTCATCCTCGGCAACGGGGCCCGGATCAGGGGCATCCGCCGTTAAATCGCGCACGTCGGTGATTTTGGCGCCGGGGAAAGTTTCAAGGGCCTGTTGGACCAGAGGGTCGCGGCCGGCTCGCTCGTGTGCTTGGCGCTCACTCGCCGCCGCGTGTTCAGCCAAGGTCGGGCCCGTAGCACCTGATACCAGGCGCACCTCCCAAGATTGAGCTGTCCAGTCGCGCAAACAACGAGCCACACTGGGTGCAAAATCTGGCGGCACACGCCCTTCCGGTGTCACTTCGATCAAACCCGCACGGAAACTGACCAGGCGCACGTTATTAACAAGGGCGGCATACAGCAACCCTTCCTTGTGTGCACCAAACAACTCGGCCACGGCCGCCAGGTCCTCTGGCATGTTTGCACCGATGGAATTGGCCGGCAGCGGCGCGGCCGCGGAAACGGGCACTGGTGACGTTTGCCTTTGGGGCAGCTTCAGATCTTGAACTTGAGCGGATGAGCCCGAGGCGGACGGCGCCGAAGATGTGAGTTTGGATGCTGCCGCAGATGGAGGCCGTTCACTAATCTCGCGTACCAGATCGGCCGGGTTGGGCAGATCGGCGCTATAGGCGATACGGACCAGGATCATTTCGGCAGCAGCCACCGGCGACGGTGCCGTGCGCGACTCGTTTATTCCTTTCAAAAGCATCTGCCACGTGCGGCCAAGTACCGGCATGGATAACTTTTGCGCCATGGCGCTGAGCCGCTGATGCTCGCCATCAGACAACGCCAGGTCGCCACCTCCATCAGGCACAGCTTTCAGTCGCGTCACGTTGTGGCTCAGTTCCAGCAGATCCTGCAGCACGACAACGGGGTCCGCGCCCTGGTTATATTGGTCCCGTAGCAGATCGAGGGCGACATCGATCTCCCCCTTCATCAATGCGTCGAATAAATCGAACACCCGCGAGCGATCGGCGAGGCCGAGCATGTCGCGCACATCAGCCTCGGAGGCATTACCGCCACTGTGGGCAATTGCCTGGTCGAGTAGCGATAACCCGTCTCGCACCGAGCCTTCGGACGCCCGCACGATAAGGGCAATCGCCCCAGGGTCCACTTGGGCGCCTTCTTTCTCGGCAATTCCGCTTAGATGCCCGGTCAGCACTTCGCCTTCCACCCGCCGCAGATCAAAACGTTGGCAGCGCGAGAGCACTGTTACCGGCACTTTGCGTATTTCGGTGGTGGCAAAAATGAAAATCACATGCTCGGGTGGTTCTTCAAGTGTTTTAAGCAACGCGTTAAAGGCATTGCGCGACAGCATGTGAACTTCGTCGATGATGTAAACTTTGTAACGCGCCGCCACGGGCGCGTAGCGCACACCGTCGATGATCTCGCGCACATCGTCGACACCGGTCCGGCTGGCGGCATCCATTTCAAGGACGTCAACGTGGCGCGACTCGGCGATGGACACGCAGTTTTCGCACCTGCCGCAAGGATCCAGCGTAGGGCCATCGGCGCCGATACAATTGAGCGCCCGTGCGATAAGACGCGCAGTGGTGGTTTTGCCGATACCGCGGGTGCCGGTGAGGATAAATGCGTGGGCTAGCCGCCCGCCCTCAATAGCATTGGTGAGGGTACGAACCAGGGCTTCCTGGCCGACAAGCTCGCCAAAAGTCGATGGCCGGTATTTTCGGGCGAGGACGCGATAGTCCTTATGGGTGTCTTCGGTCATCAACTGCGGGTTTTAGTGACTGAGGTGGGAGATCGGCGTGCGACCCAAAGCGAAACTCGTTACGGCTGCTTCCTTCCGGATCTGACCGGGTTGGCGAGGCGTTCGTCCGCAACCGACCTCCCACCCGCACTATAGCAAACTTGGCCCCACCTCGTGCAAGGGAAAGGAATCGGTCGAGCGGTTGCACACTTGACCGCTTCTGTGCCACGCTCCCGCTCGCTATTTTACCTTTCCCTTATATCGAACCGGACCGACCATGACCGCACCACGGCCAATTTTCTCCGACAGCCCGATTGATCGCGCAAGTCACCTGCGCGTGGACGAGGATTGGCTGGCAGACAGCCTGATCAATCCGAAGACCCGCTATGTGCCGTTTCATCACTTGAACGCGCTGATTGTGCCGTCGGATCGACCTGATGCACCCATGGACATAGGCTGGCAACACCCGGTGGAGGTGGCGGAATTTGTCGGCGACGGCGCCGTTTGCGTGTTTTTGGGTCTGCTGGACGGAGAGCCGCGCTATGCGGTCGATGTCTCCAGCCTCGATGACAAGCATTCATCATCGGAACTTGCTCGCGCTGGCCGATTTATGGACGTACGGCGAATTTCCCCTCGATTGGGCTTCGGTGTTCCGGCAATCCTTGCCCAAGGTCGCTCCATGATCGACTGGCATAAAAGACATCAGTTTTGCTCCACCTGTGGCGCGCCGTCAAAATCAAGCCAAGGTGGCTATTTGCGCCTGTGCGGCGATGATGCCTGCGGCGCACAGCACTTTCCACGGACAGATCCTGTGGTGATCATGCTGGCAACCCGAAGTGATCGTTGTCTTCTGGGCCGCCAGCCCGGTTTCCCGCCCAATATGTATTCAGCCTTGGCCGGGTTTATGGAGCCGGGCGAGACCATCACTGATGCCGTCCGCCGGGAGGTAATGGAAGAAGCCGGCGTGACAGTTGGCACGGTTCATTACCGGGATACGCAGCCCTGGCCGTTCCCATCCTCGCTGATGATCGGGTGCCGGGCAGATGCCGAAACCGAAGAAATCACCATTGATGGTCAGGAATTGGAAGACGCCCGCTGGTTCGGACGGGACGAGATCATCGCGGCCCTCGAAAATCCATCGGTAAACCTGGAAGATCAGAACTGGCAGGGGTTGGCCGTGCCCCCACCCATGGCGATCGCCCATCATTTGATACGCGATTGGGCGATGGAGAACGATTAGCCGGGCGGGTTGGGTCGCAAATAGATCGCCCAATAGACGAGTGCCACAAAACCGCTGCCGCCGATGATGTTGCCCAGTGTGACCGGCAGTAAGTTGCCGACCATGTCGGCTAGCGTAATCGGCGCGCCCGCGAGCATGCCTAATGGCAGGAAATACATATTGGCGACAGAGTGCTCGAACCCGAGCGCGACAAATGCCGATATGGGGAACAGGATGGCCAAAATCTTGCCTGAAACCGAATGGGCGGCCATGCACAACCATACGGCTAAGCAGACAAGCGCATTGCAAAGTACACCGCGCAAAACAGCTTCTAGGAAGGGCAAATCTGCTTTGGCCGACGCGATCGCGACAGCGGTTTTAGCCACCTCGCCACCGTTCAATTGCAGTACGCCGGAATAATGAACCACTACTGCGCTCGCACTAGCACCGGCGAAATTCGCCAAATAAACCAATCCCCAATTTCTGAGCAGTTGCCGTGAGGTAACTTTCTTTTCGGCCCAGGCCATGACGATCAGATTGTTGCCGGTGAACAGCTCGGCCCCCGCGATCACCACCAGCACGAGACCGAGGGAGAAAGCGATCCCGCCCAGGAACCGTTCGGCGCCGAAGCCAAGACCGCTGTCGGTTACTACGACGGTGTAATACATGGCGCCGAAGGCGATAAATGCCCCGGCCATGAACCCGAGAGCAATGGTCTGAAGGACGTTCAAATGGGCTTTGGCAACGCCTGCGGTTTCGACCCGCGCCGCAATTTCCTTCGGCGCGTAGGCGTCGATGGGATTGCGTGTATTCTCGCTCACGGGGGTGCGACCTCTCGCCGGTAGGCATGGGCAGGATACGTACCCATAATGCGAATGCTGGCGCTGAAGAACTCAAGTTCTTCCAAAGCCAGCTCAACACTACGTTCAGTCGGATGACCTTCAATATCCGCATAGAATAGTGTGGCATTAAAACTGCCGCCAATTTGGTAGCTCTCCAACTTCACCATATTGACACCGTTGGTCGCAAATCCGCCCAGCGCCTTGTATAGCGCCGCGGGTACGTTGCGCACTTGAAAGATAAAGCTGGTCATCACTGGGCCTGCTCTCGGACCGGGGTCATCGGGCTCGCGCGCCATCACGATAAAGCGGGTGGTATTATGTTCTGCGTCTTCG
>Ga0315336_1002711_pt1 | contig 26019 bp, 32 predicted proteins | sample ASW5metaG_FD_204512 | JGI IMG/M metagenome (GOLD analysis project Ga0315336, IMG submission 204512) | Ammonia-oxidizing marine archaeal communities from Monterey Bay, California, United States - ASW #5 | ecosystem: Environmental > Aquatic > Marine > Intertidal zone | place: USA: California... | reverse complement strand
GCAGGTCAAATTCGCGCAGGAGTTTTAAGAAGTGGCGTGTGGCTCGAGAGACTTCGCGATAACTGGCAATTTATGAGCACTCCAGATCGTCGATGGGGACAAAGGAGTAGATGCGTTGAGGGTGGGTTTGAGAGTGCATTGGGCGGCTCCGTTCTTATGTCGAGAATACTGTATGTATGTACAGTATCATGGAGCCGCTTGGAAACCCAGTAAAATGGTTGGTGAATCCTGATCCGTGTGTTCCGAATTGTTAGACAATCGGAGATTGAAGTCGGTGAGCGGCGGGAAAAGCATAGGAAAATCGTTAGAGCGCCTGGACTGATGTCGTGGTCGCGGTTGATCCGCTGGTAAGCCTGCCGATTCCGCGAATCGAAATCATGCCGCCCCCGGCCTGGACTTCCGTATAACTGAAGTTTGGTGCGAATAATTGCACGTTGGTTAACCCGATTATTTGCTGGTCGTTGATTTTGGTTTCGTCGAACGCGGACAGTCCTATCGGCACGTCTTGTGCACTTTCCTCCACGCGCTGGGCGGTCACCACAATCTCTTCGATTAGACGCCTCTCTTCAGGTTCAGGTTCCGCCCACCCAACCATCGGCGCCAGCAAGAACCAAGCAACTAGATATTTCTTCATCCGATGTCCTACTCCTCAACGCAGTTGCACGATGTCGAGTTCACTCATGATCTGTTCTTCAATCTGTGGCTTGTACGATTCGTACAACTTCCACTGCTCCTCGCTCACAAACCCACGCACGTCTTCGTCGTAGCGGCTCACAATCCTGCTCACCTGCCGGCGCACAGTTGCTACGTTGGGCGCGCGCCCGTAATCCAGATTCTTAACATCCTTGGCGATTCTGGAACGCACTGTCTCATAGGCATTTCTCTGTGAGTCCGACAAAGACCCCCCAAATGAAACCGGCTCTTCTTCGTTTGCCGCTGCGCCGCTCATTAACTGTTCCTGGAGGTAACTCAATATCTGTTCGAATTCCGCCAGCGCTGTTTCTCCCGTCGCCACCGTGACCGGCCGGCTGAGATTCGTAAGCGCGCTTTCCATTGCTGTGGTCTGCTGGCTTTCACCCACCAGGAGCACCGAGGCGCTGATGTTGGAGGCTCGATTAATAGGTGCTCGCTTGACATCCGCCAGGTCCAGCGCGGGTGAAATGTTGAACAGCCGTTGGGGGCTGAGCTCGACTCGTGGGTGCTCGAATGCGTCACCGCTTAAGTCGTAGTACCCGTCGATGGCCACCGCACACCGGTACAGGTCACCACTTGTCGTCAGCGCTTTGAGCGCCGCGAACCCGCCATAGCCGCGTCCCGCGATGCAGACCTGGCCCGTCTCGGCGATGCCTTGATCGATCGCCCACTTGGTAGCGTCAGTGATGTCGCGCTGTATGCTGCGCGCGTCCGCATCTCTTGCCGGGACGGCATAGGCTTGCCCGAGCCCAGCCGTACCGCGGTGATTGATGCTCAGCACCGCGTAGCCTTGCGAGGCCAGCAGCTGCACCTCGGCATCGAAGCGCCTTTCCGCGCGGGCGGACATGGGTTCATCGTGCAACCATACGATGGTGGGGTGTGGGCGCTGCGAGCGCGGTGTGGTGAGGTAGCCGCGCAACAGGAACCCGTCTCTGGCGGTGACTTCCAACGGCTCCATCGCGAACAGCGCGTCTTTTTCGAGCCAGGGCCGGCTTGTGGCCAGCAATGTGGATTCTCCGGTGGCGGTATTCACCATATAGAACGCGCCGGCGTTCCGATCGCTGTACACGCGAACCACGGCCTCGGTACCGTCGTCCGTGAAGCTGGTCACTTCCACGTCGCTTTCGGGGAAGTTGGCGCGCAGAGATTTGTGCGCGCCGACGAACGGATCGTCGGCATCGATGTAGTGCCATTGCGGGAAGCCGGAATCCGAGCGTACCGCTATGAGCTTGCGTCTCGCTGAGCTTGTGATCCGTCCGTCCACATCGGATCCCGCATTGCGGTACAACGCCGTGCTTTCACCCGTTTCAGTGTTCCAATCCACCAGGTCCGCGGTACCCACTTTATTCGCCAATCCGAAGGTTCGGCCGCTAGCGTCAATGAAGTAGGGCACTACGCCTATGTCGGACGCCGGATCGAACGTCTGGATGCGATTCCACACGCCGTCGGTTAAGCGATAGACCTCGGCCGTGCCTTCATCTGTGCGCCCGGCTGCAAACACCGTGCGCCCCGCGGGATCGCTGACGAAGTAGGCATCGATAGGCGGCGGCTCGGCTACCGTGGAGAGGTCTCCGGAGGTCACGTCGACTTTCGCCAGGCGCCGGCGCGAAGCCTCTGCGGCGGTGCAGGTCTGCGGTGTACATACGCTGTGCGCCGCCACTAGTATCTTGGTGGGCTCGTCTGGCAACACGCTGACGATGGCAGTCTCGAGTAACACCGCTTCAGCGTTGCGCGTCATCAAGCGGCGTCGCGAACCGTCTGTACCCAGAACGAACACAGCGCCATTGAGTTTCGCGGTTGTGTGTGTACGCGCAGCGGCTGCTTCCACCAGCACGTAGGTGTTGCTTGCCCAGGTGATGCGCGCGAAACGTTCACCCTTGGCGGATTCCACACCACCGACGATGCTGCCTTGCGCTAGCGGGCGCTTGAACAGAATCAACGTATCTTTATCCGCACCGCCGCGCACCATGGCCACGTGCTGGCCATCTGGCGAGACGCTGACATGGCTTACCTCGGCGGGCTTGAAGAGCTGCGCGAGGTCGGCTTCCGCGGCATGCGTGGTCAACCCGCCCAAGGCGAGCGCGGCGCCAATGATCAGCCTGAGAAGCGAGAAGCGAGGGTATCGATTACTCATTGCCTTCCTCCTCGAAACCGCCGAATCCGCCGAAGGAAGTGTCCTCGGTGGGAATCGCCTGCAACACACCGGTCGCTTCGCCGCCAGTGTCTATGTTGATGAGGGTTGGTGCCGTGGTTCCCTCTATGCTGCTGGTTACGCCTGCAATGATCGAACCGGTGATGTCCCTCATGTCCGTTTCGTCTTCGGCTACCTGCTTTTCGAATACGTCAGCCCACACCTGAATATCGTTATCCAATGACATCAGCATCGCCGTCACGCGAATCCTGTTGGTCAGACGCAGAACACTGCCTTGCAATAGGTATTGCGCGTCGGGAACCTTGAACGGGTCGTCGGGACGCCGTAAATAGTCCGACCCGACCACCTGGAGCCCGTGCTTAGGCAGCTCCACGCGCACGTCAGAGACGATGGACCCGGTTATCCAACGTTGGTCGTAGGAGGGCGAGAGGTCTTCGAAGTGCCCCACCGCGATAGAGTTAGGCGGGACGCGGCTGAACAACCGCCCAATATTCAGCGGAAAAACGAGCACCAGGGCGAGCAAGATGGCGACGGCCAACGTTCCTGCGACCAGGTAGCGCTTCTTCTTATTAACCCCGCTTGTGCGACCAAGCGCTGGCGCAGCCCCTGGCTCCGATGTGGTGGGGGCTTCGGAGTTCAGAGTAGCGATGAGTTTTCTTGCGTACTCCCGCTCGCGCATCACGTACTTGAATAGCGCCTGTAGGCGCCCGATCGAAAGCGCCAAGCCGTCCGGCAACGTGGTCGGCTCGAGATGTACGATGACCATGTTGCGTTGCCGGTTTTGCGAGTACTGCACCTCGTCTAGGCAATGCTTCGAGGTCACTGACTGTGGCGATACGAAAAACAAAAAGTGCTCGCACTGACTGATCGCATTCGCGATCTCATCCTCCCACTCGGATCCAGGCGATATGCCTTCGTCGTACCAGACATTGACGCCTGCTTCGCGCAGGCGCAGCAGTTCGCGATAAACCACTTCACGGTCGTGGTGTGCGTAGCAGACGAACGCGAATGGCTCGTCGCCGTCGTAGGCGGGGTAGGGAGGAGTGATTGCTTCGAGCGAGGCCGCCAGGTTGTGATCTGGGGCGTACGCTTCGACCTCCGTGACTTCAGCCACCGTTCGATATCCGCGCTTGGAAATCGTTTCGATGTAGATCGGATTGCGTGGCGAATCGCCCAGAGCCCGCCGGATGCGATTTACATTGCGGTGTACAGCATTGGCCTCGACGATGCGGTCTTTCCACACATGGTCCAACAGGTCGTCGATGGACACGATCTCACCGGGATGGGTGAGCAGGTAGGCGAGCACTTCCGAGGTTTTCGGCTCGAGCTGGGTCTCACCTTCGGAATTGCGAATTCGATTGAGGTGCGGCTCGACAATCCATGTGCCGAACTGGTACGCGACATTTTGCGCAGCAGAATTCGCCAATCCTGGCTTCCCTGATTGATCCCAGTCGTCCGACAAGTCTACCTCACCTGATCCGGTGGTTTGGCAGGCGCGAAAAGTGGGATCGCGTCGAAATCTTAGTTGTCATCTCCGAGCAGTCGTAGCTTCGATGGTCTCACTGTGCGAAAAACGACCTAAAGAAGCTTTCGGAATGACTGATGAAATTCTTTGGATTGTAAAAAACCATTGAGAACAATGGGTTACGATTGTGACGCGACTACAGTTTCAGACCCGATCGACCTCCCTATGCCGCAACAAAACGTTCTCGAAGCGCTCACTGAAGTGCTCCATCAGCCGTTCTGCCACATAAACGCTGCGATGCTGCCCCCCGGTACAGCCCAAGGCCACAGTCATATAAACCCTCGCGTTCTCCTCGAAGCGGGGAATCCAGGTGTCCAGGTACCGCGTGATGTCCGCCAGCATCTCTTGAACCAACTCCTCGCCCCCCAGAAACGCCTGCACCGCCTCGTCTTTACCCGTCAAAGGACGCAGATCCTCCTCCCAATGAGGGTTAGGTAAACATCGCAGGTCGAACACAAGGTCGGCATCCACGGGCACGCCGTATTTAAAGCCGAACGAGCGGAACAACAGACTGATGCCGCTGTTGGATCGAGCGACCACCCGGGTGCTGACCAGGTTGCGCAGCTCCTGGGACGACAGCTGCGTACTGTCAATCGCCAGGTCTGCAAGGTCCGCGATGCTTTCCAACACCTCGGCTTCTGCATCAATCGCCTGGCGCAGATCGGTTTGCGCATTGGTGAGCGGATGCCTGCGCCTGGTTTCACTGAAGCGCTTCACCAGCGTCGGACTCGCGGCATCCAGGTAGATCACCTCGCAGTCCACGTCCATGCGATCGATGGACAGCAGAATCTCGGGGAAGCGTTCCAGATCCCGGCTGCGCGCGTCGATGCACACCGCCATGTTGCTGTCTTTCTGCACGGTATCGCGCAGGGTGTTGTGTACCAGGGATTGCAGCAGCATCACCGGGAAGTTGTCTATGCAGTTAAAGCTTGCATCTTCCAGTGCATTTAAGACCGTGGACTTCCCCGATCCGGATCGACCACTGATTATGATGAGTTTCACGCGCTGATCGCGTTCGGCACCTGTCCGGCGAGCTGGTCGCAAATGGTCTGCTTAAGCTGGTCGTCCGTGGTGCAACCGCGCAAGGCGGCGCGATTGTCGGCGTTTGAGAACACACCGGCGAGGGCGGCTAGAGCGTCCAGGTGCTCTTGCTGTTCGTCCTGTGGCACTACCAGTGCAAACAGCAGGTCCACCGGCTCACCGTCACTGGCTTCGTAGTTGATGCCCTCGGGCAAAGACACGAACGCCGCACGCAACCGACTGCACTGCACTCGGCAATGCGGTATTGCCACGCCGTCGCCCAATCCAGTGCTGCCCAGTCGCTCGCGACTCATGAGGGCATCGAACAGAACGTCAGCCCCGGCTTCTTCATCGGCGATCATTTCTGCGATGAGTTGCAGCGCGCGCTTGCGGCTGACCGCGGACAGATTGCAGCGTACGAAATCGCCGGACAACAATGTTTGTAACTGGTGCATGGCTGTTGCTACTGCGTGTGGTCAACTGTCATGGATGATGCGCGCTGCGCTCATGGCTGCCATTGTGACGAGCCGTCGCCTTTTCTTTGTGTTTGAGCAGCTGTCTGTCGAGCTTGTCTACCAGCTGGTCTATCGCGGTGTACATGTCTCCGGCGTCTGCATTGGCAAAAAGCTCAGCGCCTGTCACGTGGGCGGTGGCTTCAGCCAGGTGATGCAGTTTTTCCACATTCAGCACCACATGCACTTGCGTTATCTGGTCGCTGTGCCGGTGCAGCTTCTCGAACTTCTGTTCGATATAGCTGTTGATGGAATCGGTTAGTTCGACATGATGCCCCGATATACTCAGTTGCATAGGTGGTCCTCCGGGTGGTTATGGTCGTTTTCGCGAGCGCTGAACGTGGGCCTGAAGGGTGGCCCGCCTTGAGATCCGTCAAACGAGCTGCTTGCGTTCATTTGACGGTGGAATTGATAAGGATTCACGATATTTGGCGACTGTGCGCCTTGCGACATTAATGTTCTGGGCCTTGAGTATTGCCGCTATCTTGCTATCGCTCAATGGTTTTCTCGGGTCCTCTTCCGCGGTAAGCTTCTGGATTAATGCGCGTATGGCAGTAGACGATACTTCTCCGCCGTTGGCGGTACCGACATGGGACGAAAAGAAGTATTTGAGTTCGTAAACTCCCCGCGGTGTGGCCATGTATTTGCGGCTGGTCACCCGGGAAATAGTTGATTCGTGTAATTCCACGGCCTCGGCGATATCCGCCAGTATCAACGGCTTCATGGCTTCCGCACCGTACTCGAGAAATCCCCGTTGCACTTCTACGATTTTGCTCGCTACGCGTAGCAGCGTGTCGTGGCGCGTCTGCAGGCTCTTCAAGAACCACCGGGCTTCCTGCAAGTTGTCGCGCATATAGCTCTTGTCCGCAGGGTTGGAAGCTTGCTTGGCTAATCCTTCGTACAGCGGGTTGATGCGTATCTGCGGGGTGGCGTCGCCGTTCAATTCCACGAGCCAGGTCCCTTCAAACTTGCGCACGATGACGTCGGGCACGATGAAATCCGCGCTCTCTTCTGCGATGGCGGTGCCCGGGCGCGGGTTCAATGTTTTAATCAGCGCAACGATCTGGGCCAGCTGTGCTTCGCTGAGTTTGGTCTTGCGTTTGAGCATGGCAAAGTCTTTGGACCCCAGCAGATCCAGGTGCTCATCAACCAGCCGTCTGGCATCTGCCAGCCATGGCGTGTGAGGATCCAGGGGCGCCAGCTGCAGCAGCAGACATTCCCTTAAGTCGCGGGCCCCGACGCCCGTAGGATCGAATTGCTGTATGCGTGCCAGTACCGCGCACACGTCTTCGTGAGTGGTCTGGTCTTCTTCAGGCAGGCTATCGTCGTACAACGATTGCCAAATTTCCTCCGTGGTAAGCGTAAGCATGCCATTGGGATCGATGGCGTCGATCAGGTTCAATGCAATCACTCGATCCGTTTCCGCCATAGGCGCAAGGCTGAGCTGCCAGATCAGATGTTCCGCGAGGCTCGCATCCGCACTGCGGTTGGCAAGAGGGTCGAAGTCGTTATCCGTCGCGGGCAGGCTGGAGGCATTCGGATAGACGTCTTCCCAGCTCGAATCTACTGGCATTTCGTCGGCCATAGGCTGTTCGAGTTCGTCATTTACGTCTGGTGTCTGTGGCTCGTCGGCGATGCTTTGATCCGCATTTGTCGCCCCATCATCCAGGTCTAACTCGGCCGCGTCCTGGTCCTTTTCTACATCGTCCGCAGTAGCTTGGTCGGCCTCCTCGTCGACCAGCTCGAGCATTGGGTTTTCCTCCAGGGTCGAGGATATCTCCTGTTGCAGATCGAGCGCTGAAAGCTGCAGCAAACGAATTGCTTGTTGCAGCTGCGGGGTCATCGTCAGATGTTGACCGAGTTTCAGCGCGAGTGTTTGTTTCATACAAACCTAAGGATTTTGTCCCGTAACCCAGATGTAATTAGCAAATATTAAAAACCGTGCCAATCTAACACGGCGGCCTGATCAACGGGGTAAAGAAGCCCAAATATGAGAGCCGGTCGGCGAAAATTCAGTAAATACTAGATCGCAAAACCTTCGCCCAGATATACCTGGCGCACAGTCTCGTTGGACAGAATCGCGTCCGCGTTGCCTTCGGCAATAATGTGACCTTCGTGGACGATGTAGGCGCGATCGCATATGTCCAGAGTCTCGCGGACGTTGTGGTCCGTTATGAGCACGCCTATGCCGCGACCTTTCAGGTCCCGAATCTCACTTTTGATGTCGTTTACGGAAATCGGATCTACCCCCGCGAAGGGTTCGTCCAGCAACATGAACCGCGGCTCGCTGGCCAATGCCCGGGCGATCTCCAGGCGCCGGCGCTCGCCACCGGAAAGGCTCTGGCCTAAGGAGTCGCGCACGTCGTTCAAATTAAATTCGGTGAGCAGCTCGTTCATCAGCTCCTGGCGTTGAGTTTTGTTCAAGTCGCCGCGTAGCTCCAGAATTGCGCGCAGATTGTCCGCCGTAGAGAGGGTGCGAAACACGCTGGCCTCCTGGGGCAGGTAACCGATACCGGCCTTGGCGCGCTCGTGCACGGGTGCGTGGGTCAGTTCTTTGTCGTCCAGGTAAATCGCGCCGGCATCTGCACGCAGAAGGCCCACCACCATATAGAAACAGGTGGTCTTACCGGCGCCATTGGGGCCCAGCAGGCCAACGATTTCGCCACTGGTCACGCTGATCGATACGTTCTCCACGGCGAGCTTGGTGCGGTACTCCTTGCGTAGAGAATCGGCGCGGAAAGTCGACTTAGAAGGTTGGGATGTCACCGGTTGTAAGTAGTAGGACCGATTACTGGCTGGAGGGCGGGCCGGATTGTGGATCCAGCTGCATGCGCACGCGTCCAGGTTTGTCGCCCGCGCTCGCGTCGACCTTGCCCTGCACGATGTCGTAGCGAATCGATTCACCCTGCAGCTCGTTGCCTTGCTGCTCCAGGCTCGCGCTGCCGTTCAAGTAAATACGCTCTTGGGAAGTGTGATAAATGATTGAGTCGGCGTGGGCTTGTACCTCGCCTTGATCATCTTCGAGTTGCTGCCGATAACGCGCCGGGCTGCCGATAGTCGTTATGCGTTCGACCTGGTCGCCGTTGATTTTTACCACCATTTTGTCGCCAACCACCCGTAGCGTCCCCTGCACTACTTCCACCGAGCCGGTGTAAACGATGGTTTCGTTGGTCTGGTCGATCTCTGCATCGTCGCCCTCGATGTGTATCGGCTGGTCCGCGTCTGATGCTAACGCCTGTGCCGTATGTGGCAGGCAGCTCACAGCCAGCAGCAAAGCCCAGGCTGTGGCTGCGCGACTTAGGCTATGAGTTTTTGAACTGCTCAGGTAAAACAATGGTGTGCACCCGTTGCGCATCGTTGGACGAAAGCTTCAACAATCCTGACTGCAAGTCAGCTTTTATTCCGGCCGCTTCGGTGCGGCCGACATCGGTATCGATCATAACATCTAGATCGGTCTCGGCGTATTGACGAGCAGGATAGATATAGAAAGCCTGTGAGCGCAAAGTTACTAGCCCGTTGACCGGGTGGGTTTGTATGAGTTTGACGTTCTCGCGCAGATAAACCACCTCCTCCGGGTTGCCATCCGGGTCCAGGTGTGGGCGGATGTAGCCGTGCCCCGACGCAATGTCCCAGGGTGGCTGCTCAGCGTTGATCAGGTGCAGCTGCGGCTCGGCCAAGTAGGTGAGATCTTCGCTATCGAATTGACGTATGGCATCGGCCTCCAGGCGATAGTGCAAACTGCCATCAGGCAACAGTTGATCGAACGAAATGTCGGCCCCGTACACGTCGGGCTCGTTGACTATGACTTCATCGGTGCGGGTATCGTCAGGCTCTTGGGTGTCCGTCAGTTGGTAGAGCAAAACTGCTGCTAACGCAGCCGCCGCGGCAAAGCCTAGCCCGCGCCGCACTTTAATATGTCCACTTGGCTTGAGCCGTCAGGATGAGCTCAGCGAGCTCCACCACGATGCCGTCGCCGCCTTTGCGCGAAGTAATGAAATCAGCGCGTTGCATAACCGCGGGATGGGCATTCGGAACTGTCACGCTAAGCGCGACACTTGCGTGTTGGAACACCGGAAGGTCCGGCAGGTCGTCGCCTACCGCGGCATTGCCGGCCCCTGGAAACCCCTGCGCGATGAATTCTTCCAACGCATCAGTTTTGCTCGAAGCACCCTGTTTGACGAAGCTGATGCCCAATTCTCGCGCCCGTCTCGCAACGGTTGGCGAACGCCGCCCGGTGATGATGCCGATCGCGATGTCATGTTGTGCGAGCAGCTTTATGCTGGCGCCGTCCTGGACGTTGAACTGCTTTAATTCATGGCCGTCATCGGTATAGATGATGCGCCCGTCCGTAAGCACACCGTCCACGTCCAAAACAATGCCGCGCACGTTGCGCGCAAGAGCCTCAAGCTGCGGTTCGATATCCATTTACGCGTGTTGTACGAGCAGCATGTTGTAGCCGATCCATGCGGCGAGCATGACCAGACCTTCGAAGCGGGTGATGACAGGCCTCGAATTTATGCCGTATGCGAATAATGCAAGCATCAACGTTAGCGCCAGCATCATGCCGCCATCGCGCCAGAATGCCGCGGGAGGCACGTCGGTGCCGCTGAGCAGCGCCGGAACGGCCAACACGGCCAGGATGTTCAATATGTTCGAACCGACGACATTGCCGATGGCGATATCAGGATGTCCCTTAATGGCGGACCCGATGGTGGCAGCGAGTTCTGGCAGACTGGTTCCGATGGCAACGATGGTGAGACCGATGATCATATCGCTGACCCCGAGGATCTTGGCAATGGAGCTGGCTGAGTGCACCAGTACCTGGGCCGAAATCAGCAACACCAGCAACCCCAATACCAGCCAGGCGATTGCCTGTAGGTTCGTCATGTCGGGCAGCTCTTCGAGTTCGTCCTGCAGCGCCGCGGACAGCTCCTGATTTGGTTTGCTTTGCGCCTTGACCAGTGACCACAGGATGGCGCAAAGGCCGGCCAGCAGGATCGCGCCGTCCCAGAACGACAGCTCACGGTCGAACAGCAGCGCCATGGCCAGAACGGTCGCGCCCAGGAGCCATGGCAGTTCGGCTTTTCTTACCGGACCCGAGAATGGAAGCGGCGCGATGATTGCGGTTATGCCCAGGACCAGGCCGATGTTGGCGATGTTCGAGCCGATAGCGTTGCCCACAGCGAGCAGAGGGTTTCCGTCGATAGCGGCGAACATGGCCACCAGGATCTCCGGCGCGGAGGTTCCCAGGGAAACTACCGTCAGGCCGATCAGCATTTTCGACACGCCCATGTTGCGGGCACAGGCGGCGGCGCCGGATAGGAACCGGTCAGCGCTCCACACCAGGGCAATAAAGCCAATGATCAGGAGTAGAAGGGGAACCCACATAGGTATGCGATGGTCAGATTACAACTTACAAGTGTCCAGGATCTGCACTTTAGTCTGATCGCGGGCCAGAGCCAACCGTTGTAAAGGTCTGTTCGGTTGCGGTTTTTCCTGTAATTGGTCTGACCAACGTGAGTAATGCTTAAGGGTTCGTTCAGGTGCGGTGCTATACTTTACGGCTGTGGAAAATCTCATAGAAATTAGGCATCTCACGTTCTTTCGTGGCGAGCGCGCGATTTTCAGCGACGTAAACCTCGACATCCCCAAAGGCAAAATCACTGCCATTATGGGTCCAAGCGGGACAGGCAAGACCACGCTGTTGCGCATCATTGGTGGTCAGATCAAGCCCGATGCGGGCACCGTGCGCATCAATGGCCAGGACATCTGCACCATGAACCACGACCAGTTGTTTGCGTTCAGACGCAATCTTGGGATGCTGTTTCAAACCTCTGCATTGTTCACCGACTTGTCAGTATACGAAAATGTTGCATTCCCCATACGCGTCCACACGAATCTTTCGGAGGAGTTGATACGCGACCTGGTCCTGATGAAGCTCAACGCGGTTGGCTTGCGCGGTGCGCGCGACCTTTCGCCGGCAGAATTGTCTGGCGGCATGGCGCGTCGCGTGGCGTTGGCGCGGGCCATCGCACTGGATCCAGATCTGATCATGTACGACGAGCCTTTTACCGGGCAGGATCCAATTGCCATGGGCGTGCTGGTCGGGCTGATCCGTGAGTTAAACAGCGCGCTGCGCACCACCAGTCTGCTGGTGTCCCACGACATTCGCGAAACGGAAAGCATCGCTGATCAGATATACGTCATCTCCGACGGCGAAGTCATTGGCTCGGGCACTCCTACGCAGTTGCGCGAGGGTCCCACGCCTATGGTGCGCCAGTTCATGCATGGTGAACCCGACGGCCCAGTACCGTTTCATTATCCGGCTGATGCCATCGAGTACGACATCCTGGGCGAGAGCGAATAAATGCTGGCACTGCTGCGCGCTCTGGGTATCCGGTTCCTCGACTGGCTCAGCACGTTGGGACGGGCGAGCATTCTATGGGTCAACGCCATGGCAGGCTTGCCAAACCTGCGCGACGTTGGCCTGGTTGTCAGGCAGGTCTACTACGTCGGCTTTATGTCGCTTGCGATCATCGTGCTGTCGGCGTTCTCCATTGGCGCCGTGATAGCGCTGCAGTTTTATACGCAGCTATCGCGCTTCGGTGCGCAGGAAGCAGTGGGCGTGGGTCTGGCGCTGGTGTTGTTGCGTGAGCTGGGTCCGGTGGTCACCGCGCTGTTGTTCGCGGGTCGGGCAGGCTCGGCGCTGACTGCCGAGATTGGCTTGATGAAGACCACGGAACAACTCTCCAGCATGGAAATGATGGGGGTCGATCCACTGCGCCGCATCGTCGCGCCCAGGATCTGGGCGGGCTTGATCAGCGTTCCGATATTGACTGCGGTTTTCAATATGGTCGCCATATTTGGCGGGGTGGTCGTGGCCATCAATTGGCTTGGCGCGGACCCGGGCGGATTCTGGTCGGGCATGCAGGAAGGTGTGGAGATCTGGAGAGACCTCGGCAAAGGCATGCTCAAGAGTCTGGTGTTCGCGCTGCTGATTACATGGGTGGCGGTGTTCCAGGGTTATGATGCACCGCCAACCGCAGAAGGCATGTCCATGGCCACCACGCGGACGGTGGTAATATCATCTGTCCTGGTCCTGGCGACGGACTTCCTGCTTACCTTAGTTTTTTACGGAGAGTTCTGATGCGCATGCGCACCATTGAAATCAGCGTCGGTGGCTTTGTTCTGGCGGGGATCATCGCGGCGATTTTTCTCGTCGTGGAAGTCAGTGGCGTCAACCAGAATAGAGCAACTGAGAGTTACGACATCATCGCGCGTTTCGACGACGTGGCAGGTCTGCGCACTCGTTCGAAGGTCAGCATGGCGGGTGTGACCATCGGGCGAGTACGATCCATAGACGTCGATCTGGAGTGGGGTGACGCGGTCGTCACAATGGAAATCATGGGCAAACCGGGCAATCTCACCACGGATACTGGCGCAAAAATATTGACCGAGGGTATTCTTGGCGCACGCTACATAGGCCTATTGCCGGGCGCGGACGACGAAATGCTGCAACATGGCGACGAAATCACCGAGACGCAGGGCGCGCTCGTGCTGGAAAATCTGATTGGAGACTTTCTGACCAATATGGGGAAATCGTGAAATGCTAAAACGTATGGTCCTTTTTTTGACGATGAGCCTGACCGGCGCTATGACGTATGCGTCAGACGTGGTGGAGCAGGCGATACGATCTGAGACGGCTGAGCAGGCTGTGGCGCTAGCCACGGATGAAGTGCTGGAGCTCATAACCGCAGGCAAGGAATATGCTGACGCCGAACCCGAGCGGTTCTACACCGAAGTTGAAGCCCTGTTGCGCCCGCTGATCGATTTTACGCGCTTCGCCCGCAACGTGATGGGCCCTTACTATCGCCAGGCCGACGCCGAGCAGCGTGACCGGTTCGCGGAATCGTTCAAGTGGAGTCTGGTGCGCACTTACGCGCTTGCGCTGACCGAGTTCGGCAAAGGCGAGGTGGCCGTGGTACCGCCGCGCAAAGCGCCCCGAGACCCGGATCGGGCCAACGTCACCCAGGAGATTAAACATCAAGGCAAGGTCTATATGGTCGTGTACCGTATGCGTAGACAGGACGAAGCCTGGCGTATGCAGAATCTGATCGTCGAGGGCGTGAACATCGGCTTGAATTATAAGTCACAGTTTTCCGCGGCCATGAAAGACCCGCAATACGGGGGCGACATGGACGCCGTCATAGCGGCCTGGGTCAATGTCATCGAGGCTGAAGAAGACGCCGAGCCCGCACCCGCCCCCGAATCGTCGTCTGTCTGAATTTGGGCGCTATCCTCACAGATGCTTTCGCCCTCGAGGGTGAAGAAGTCGTCCTCGACCAGGCCGAGGCAATTAAGTCCCGGGGCATGCAAATGATCGATGCGGGCGAAGGTCCTTTCCAGGTCGACCTTGGCGCCTTGGAGCGAGCGAACAGCGTTACCGTTGCGCTACTCATGGCCTGGTACCGACATGCACAACTGCGCGAGAAGCCGATTTTGTTTGTGAATCTTTCCCAGGAATTACATAACATCGTGGAATTCTCGGGCTTGAGTCAGACATTGCTCCCAGGTGAGAGCTCAACCCCTTAGACAGGCCAGCCGTCATGCAAGAAGAAATACGCGCCAAAGTTAGCGAAGCCCTCGATGCCGCCTCGGTGCGCGTGACATTAGACGGAAATCGCGCTCTGATCGAGGTCGTGAGCGATCAGTTCGCGGGCATGAACCGGGTGCAGAAACAGCAAGCGGTGTATGTCTGCATACAGGACTATATAGCCGACGGCCGGTTGCACGCCGTGACCATCAAGGCCGACGTGCCGGCGGCAGATTAGAGCGCTCTCATATGGATAAGCTGAGAATCACCGGCGGTCGAAAACTCAACGGCCGCTTGAGAGTGTCTGGCGCAAAGAATTCCACCCTGCCGATCCTGGCGGGCACGCTGCTGACCGATGAGCCCGTGGTGATTGGTAACGCCCCGCATTTGCATGACGTAACCACCATGATTGAGCTGTTGGGTTGTCTGGGTGCGGATGTGGTCATCGATGAAAAGCTGAACGTGGAAGTCTGCGCAGCAGACCTGCGGGAACTTAGAGCACCCTATGAACTCGTGAAAACCATGCGCGCTTCGTTTCTGGTGCTGGGGCCGTTGGTGGCCCGCTACGGGCAAGCAGAGGTTTCGCTGCCCGGGGGTTGCGCCATTGGATCGCGCCCGGTAGATCAGCACCTCAAAGGGCTCGAGGTGTTGGGCGCGGAAGTCACTGTCACCGACGGTTACGTCAAAGCGACAGCGGCGCACGGCCTGGTAGGCGCAGATGTCTACATGGATCTGGTAACCGTTGGCGGCACGCAAAATCTGATGATGGCTGCGTGCCTGGCTAAAGGCACTACGCGTTTGTACAACTGCGCGCGCGAGCCGGAGGTGGTAGATCTGGGCGACTTCCTGAATGTCCTTGGCGCACAAGTCACTGGCCATGGCACCTCCACCATCGAGATCGAAGGCGTTGCGCGTATGCACGGCGGTAGCCACCGGGTCATGTCGGACCGGGTGGAAGCGGGCACCTACCTGATTGCTGCGGCGGCCACCAGGGGCAGCGTGACCTTAGTAGACGTCGATCCCGACACATTGGGCGCGGTGCTGGAAAAACTACAGCACGCCGGCGCGAACATAGAAACCGGAGAGGATTGGATCAGCCTTGAAATGGATGGCGCCCGTCCCACTGCCGTTGATGTGGAGACCACGCCCTATCCGGGCTTCCCCACAGATATGCAAGCGCAGTTCATGGCGATGAATTCGGTTGCCAGCGGCACCTCTACGATTCGCGAGAACATCTTTGAAAACCGGTTCATGCACGTGCAGGAGATGAACCGCCTGGGTGCCGACATCGAATTGCATGGCCATTCCATGGCGGTGGTGCATGGTGTGGACGAATTGCGCGCAGCGCCCGTCATGGCTACCGATCTGCGTGCTTCTTCCAGCCTCGTTATTGCCGCGTTGGTGGCTGAAGGCACCACCACCATCGACCGCATCTATCATATCGACCGCGGCTACGAGACCATCGAAGAAAAGTTGCAGCAACTCGGCGGAGCGGTGCAACGGGTCAGCTGATGCGGGCGCTACATTGGCGGCTCTAAGCTGGTAGGATGCGCGCGCCATTTAACCGAAGCTGGATATGAGTCTAGTCATTGCGCTCAACAAAGGGCGTATTCTTAATGAGTGTCTGCCCTTGCTGGCGGCTTGCGATATCGAGCCCGACGATGATCCGCATGCGTCACGTAAGCTCATTTTTGATAGCCGCACCGGCGGGCACAAGATTATTGTGACGCGCAGTGCCGACGTGCCTACCTACGTGGAAAACGGGGTGGCTGATGTCGGCGTGACGGGCAAGGACACCATCGAGGAGTATGGCTCGGCGATGGGTTTCTACGAGCTGCTGGACCTGAAAATTGGTCGCTGCCGCATGATGACCGCCGGTCCCGTTGGCGTTCCGGAACCTCCAGGCGTGCTGCGCGTGGCGACCAAGTTCGTCAACATCGCACGGACCTATTATCAGCAGCAAAGCCGTCAGGTGGCGTTGATCAAACTGGCTGGCGCCATGGAAATCGCACCGCTTCTAGATCTTTCCGACATCATCGTCGACATCGTCGACACCGGCAATACGTTGACTGCCAACGGCCTGGAACCGCGCGACACGATCTGCGATATCAGCACCCGCGTGATTGTCAATCGGGCGTCCATGAAAACGAAGTTCACCCAGGTGCGCGACCTCATTGCGCGGCTGGAGACGGTCGTATAAACGTGGACATCGCCCGTCTGCGCACCAGCGATGCGGACTTCGATGCAGCCTTGGAGCGCTTGCTGCATTGGGACACCGGTAGCGATGCTGGCGTTGAATCTGTAGCCAGAGACATTCTCGCCGCGGTGCGAAGTGAAGGTGACGAAGCTTTGCTGCGCTACACCAACCGCTTTGATGACATGCAGGCGCCAGACGTTGCCGCGCTGGCCTTGACCTCTGAGGATCTACACCAGGCGCTGGAGCGCATAGCGCCAGATGAGCGAAGGGCGCTGGAGATTGCAGCACAGCGCATCCAGCAATATCACGAACACCAGACCGAGGCTTCCTGGTCGTACACCGACGAGTATGGCAACCAACTGGGGCAGCAGATTACAGCCTTGGACCGCGTAGGTGTGTACGTGCCAGGCGGGTTGGCCAGTTACCCGTCGAGCGTGCTCATGACCCTGGTACCCGCCCGCGTTGCCGGGGTGGGCGAGATCATCGTAACGTCGCCGACGCCCGCCGGGCAGCGCAACGACACGGTGCTCGCCGCGTTGGCCATCGCCGGGGCGGATCAGGTTTTTACTGTGGGCGGCGCTCAGGCGATAGGCGCCATGGCCTACGGTACTGCTTCGATACCGCGGGTGGATAAGATCGTAGGTCCAGGTAATGCGTACGTGGCGGCGGCGAAACGCCAGGTCTACGGTCATGTAGGCATCGACATCATCGCCGGTCCCAGCGAAGTGCTGGTGCTTGCAGACGGCAGCACCGATGCGCGATGGGTGGCGTTGGACCTGTTCTCCCAGGCTGAGCACGATGCCGCGGCGCAAAGCATTCTGTTGTGCCCCGACGAAGATTTCGTGGACGCCGTGCAACAGGCCATGCAAGCCCTGCTGCCAAGCATGGAGCGGCGCGAGATCATACAGGCGTCGCTGGCCGCGCGCGGCGCATTGATCGTTACCGCTGATATAGCCCAGGCCATCGAGATAGCGAACCGTATCGCGCCGGAACATCTCGAACTACATGTGCGCGACCCGCAACCGCTGGTTGAACAGATTCGCCATGCAGGCGCTATTTTCTGCGGCGCCCATACTGCGGAAACCTTTGGTGATTACGTCGCTGGTCCCTCGCATGTGCTGCCAACATTTGGTACCGCGCGTTTCGCCTCGCCGCTGGGTGTTTACGATTTTGTTAAGCGCAGTTCAGTGATCAACCTTTCTGCGCAGGGTGCGGCGCACCTGGCAGACGTAGCGGTGCCGCTGGCGGTGAGTGAGGGGCTGCAAGCCCACGCTCAGGCGGCTGCCGCCAGGGCCAGCGACGGTAACAAACGAAAGCCCTGAAGCCTGGCCGCGAGCGCCGTAATCGCGATTGATTAGATCTGCGGATCGGGCAGTTCACCGGCGGTGGCGGTGGCGCGAAAGCGCTTCTGGTTGCGCAGCACTTCCAACTCGATGGCGTTGCCTGGCTTCGTATTCGCGATGACATCGGTGATGGTGTATGCATTGGTTGCGTTAACCTGATTCACCGACAGTACGAAGTCGCCGCGTTGCAGGCCTGCCAGGTGCGCTGGGCCACCACGGTTTACCCCGGTTACTAAAAGCCCGGGCGGTCCATTGGGCATCGACTGGGGGCGTAAGTTGACCCCCAACCAGCCCCTGATTACCCGCCCGTGTTGCACGATCTGGCTCATAACTGACAGCGCGATGTCTGCGGGGATGGCGAATCCGATACCTTCGGAACCGCCGGATTGGGAATAGATCATCGTATTGATGCCCAGCAGGCGGCCGGCGTGATCTACCAGGGCGCCGCCGGAATTTCCCGGACTGATGGCAGCGTCTGTCTGAATAAAATCATCGTACGGACTGTTGGTGATGATCGAGCGGGAAAACGCGCTGATAATACCCTGGGAAACGCTGTGACCCAGACCAAACGGGTTGCCGATGGCCAAGGCCACATCTCCTACCCGCGGCTGTTCCTCGCTCAATTCCGGGATCACCGGCAATCCTTGCGCGGAGACCTTGATTACCGCCAGGTCCGTGTGCGGATCCGTGCCAATGACATTTGCCGTGGTGGTCTGATTGTTGGCGAACATGACAATGATTTCGTCTGCGCCCTCTACCACGTGCTTATTGGTGAGCACGAAACCGTCCTGGCGCACGATCACGCCGGAGCCGAGAGAATTCTGCACCTGTTGTTCGCCAGGGAACGCTTCGCACAGAGCCCGGTAGGCCGGTATGCGGCACAACGGACTTTTCTGTGTGATCTTGGTGGAGAAAATGTTAACCACCGCGGGCGCAGCGCGGGCGACCGCGGCCGCGTAGCCTGGGCGTTGCGAGACGTCCGAGCCATCGAACAGAATGATGGCCAGTCCGACCAGCGCGCCGATCACTGCGGGCACTAGAATGAAACGGGTCAGGTGCGTCATGCCGCAGAGTTTAAGGTATCTGGCCGCATTGTTGGCACATTGCGCAGCGCAACGTCAGTAGTTAATCTGCGCCGCCTCATATGACGTCGCCGCTAAACAAGTATCAGCAAAAACTCGAGACAGGCGAGTTTCATCAGGACGCTGCCCAGGCACAAGTAGCGGCGTTGCTGGATGACCTGTATCTGCGGTTGACCGCGGCGCCGAAACCCTCGGGGGTTGCCAGCCTGGTGGCGAAAGTGGCCAGATTGCGCGGTGCGCGCATGGAGCCGGAAACGGGCCTGTATATTTGGGGCGGCGTGGGCCGGGGCAAAACCATGTTGATGGACCTGTTTTACGACTGCTTGCCCGCCGAGCGACGGCTGCGCATGCATTTCCATCGTTTCATGCGGCGGGTGCACGATGGTCTGAAGGATTGGACGGGCACCGCGGATCCGCTGCGCAAAGTAGCCGCAAGCATCGCGGACCAGGCGGATGTGCTTTGTTTCGATGAGTTTTTCGTATCTGACATTGGCGATGCGATGATCCTGGCGGAAGTCCTCGACGAGCTGTTTCGACGCGGCGTAACGTTAGTGGCGACATCCAACGTGGAGCCGAAGAACCTCTACGAGAATGGTTTGCAACGCAGCCGATTTCTGCCCGCCATCGACCTGTTGTATGCGCACACGCAAGTGGAACATGTTAATGAGGGCGTGGATTTTCGCCTGCGCGCTCTGCAGCAGGCGGAAATCTATCATTGCCCTTTAGATGACGCTGCCGAGGCTGGATTGCAGGAGAGCTTTGCCGCCCTTGCGCCGGACACGCCGCAGGCTGGCGTGACGCTGCAGGTCGAAGGGCGTCCAATTGCAACGCGCCTCGTCGCGGACGATGTGGTGTGGTTCGATTTCGCCGAGCTATGTGATGGTCCCCGCAGCCAGAATGACTACATAGAACTGGCCCTGGTGTACCACGCGGTGCTCCTGAGCGATGTTCCCGTGCTCACCGTTCGTAGCGAAAACGCGGCGCGGCGGCTGATCAGTCTGGTGGACGAGTTTTACGATCATGGTGTGAAGCTCATCATCAGCGCGGCAGCGCCCATTAATGAGCTGTATCAGGGTGAACGCCTGCGTTTCGAGTTTCAGCGCACGGAAAGCCGCTTGATCGAAATGCAGTCCAACGACTATCTAGCTGGGTCGCATCGGGCGGGCTTAGCGGTATTGTAAAGCCCCTGGTGCTCCTCTATTATTCGCGTCCCGAAATTTAGGCCCTCGAAAATGACGACGGTAAGCATGCGTGACCAGGACGTTGAAAGGTCATGGTGGGTAATTGATGCGGAAAATCAAACCTTGGGTCGGCTGGCCACCGAGGTCGCACGCCGCCTGCGTGGCAAGCACAAGGCTTGTTACACCCCGCATGTGGATACTGGCGACTACATCATCGTGGTAAACGCGGACAAAGTGCGGGTTACTGGTAACAAGGAAACCGGCAAGGTGTACTGGCGTCATAGCGGGTACCCGGGTGGCATCAAAGGCACCAATGTGGCGCGCATGCGCGAGACGCATCCGGAACGTATTATTGAAAAAGCCGTCAAAGGCATGCTGCCGCGCAATCCGCTCGGCCGTAGTATGTACAGAAAATTAAAAGTTTATGCGGGCTCTGAGCATCCCCACACAGCTCAGCAGCCGACGACCCTGGAGCTTTCTGCATGACCGACACCAACTACGGCACGGGCCGACGTAAAACCGCCGCGGCCAGAGTATTTCTCGGCTCGGGATCCGGCCAGATCACTGTCAATGCCAAACCCCTGGATGAGTTCTTCGGTCGTGAAACCTCACGGATGGTTGTGCGCCAACCCCTCGAAGTGGCAGATATGACGGATAAGCTCGACGTCAAAGTGACCGTGAGAGGTGGTGGTGCCTCGGGCCAGGCCGGCGCCATACGTCACGGTATCGCGCGTGCGCTGGTTGATTACGACGAGGCCTTGCGTGGTCCCATGCGTGCCGCAGGGTTTCTGACCCGGGACGCGCGTGAGGTAGAACGCAAGAAAGTTGGTCTGCGTAAAGCGCGTAAGCGTCCGCAATTCTCCAAGCGCTAATTGGTAGACGAGACGCTCTGAGACCGGCGGCTTGTGCTACAATGCCGCGGTTTGTAATTCAGTTTATTCAGTTGGAGCACAAGCCTTGAGCAGTGACGATGCCAACCCTGAAACTCCTGCCGCAGACGCAGGAGGGGATGACCAGAACAATATCAATAAGAGTCGGCGTTACTTCTTAATCGGTGCTACATCAGCTGTCGCTGCAGTGGGCGCCGTTGGCGCCGCCGTTCCCTTTATCAGCTATTGGAGCCCCAGTGCCAAAGCGCGAGCCGCTGGTGCGCCGGTCACGATCGATTTCAGCAAACTGACACCTGGCGAGATGCTGAGTCCTATACAGGCCTGGCGTGGCAAACCGATATTTATCATCTATCGCGATGGCGAAACGGTAGAGTCGCTGCAGGAGCAGCCGCATGACCTGGCAGATCCTGATTCGGAGAATCCGGATATGCAGCCGCAGTATGCGAAGAACCCGACCCGATCCCAGCGTCCGGAAATTGGTATCTACATTGGCATCTGTACCCATCTGGGCTGCTCTCCGAAGTACCTGGAAACGGAAAATTTCGTAGCCACTAACCAAGGTGGTTTTTTCTGCCCCTGTCACGGGTCGCGCTTTGACATGGCGGGCCGAGTCGGTAGCGGCTATCCGGCGCCAGACAACCTCGAGGTACCGCCGCACAGGTTCGCGTCCGACACTGTCGTGGTAATTGGTGAAGAGGAGGGCGCTGCCTGATGTCATCGCCGAATACACAAGACAACTGGTTCACCAAGTCTGTGGCTTGGTTGGATGTGCGTTTTCCTGCGACGGAAACGTTCGAATACCATATGTCGAAGTACTACGCCCCGAAGAATTTCAACTGGCTGTATTATTTCGGCGTGCTGGCCATCGTCATGCTGGCGCTGCAGATCGTCACCGGCATATGGCTGACCATGAGCTACGCGCCCACGGCAGACGGGGCGTTTGCATCGGTCGAGTACATCATGCGGGATGTGGAATACGGCTGGCTGATGCGTTATCTGCATTCCACCGGGGCTTCGTTCTTTTTCCTGGTTGTCTATTTACACATGTACCGGGGCCTGATGTATGGCTCCTACCGCGGTCCACGTGAGCTGCTGTGGTTGATCGGCATGGCGATTTTCATAGCCATGATGGCCGAGGGTTTCTTCGGCTACATGCTGCCGTGGGGCAACATGTCGTTTTGGGCAGGCCAGGTCATTGTGTCATTGGTCGGCTCGATACCGTTCCTCGGACCAGATCTCATGGAGTGGGTGCGCGGCGATTTCCTGATTTCAGGCGCAACGCTGAATCGATTTTTTGCCCTGCATGTCATCGCCTTACCGCTGGTGCTGGTGATACTGGTATTTGTGCACCTGGTCGCGCTTCACCACGTCGGGTCAAACAATCCGGACGGCATCGAGATCAAGAAAAACAAAGGCCCGGACGGCGTACCGTTGGATGGCATCGGGTTCCATCCCTACTACACCGTGCATGACATTCACGCCACAGTTATCTTTATGATTTTCTTCTTGGCCTTCGTGTTTTTCGCACCGGAGGGCTGGGGCTATTTCCTCGAAAAGCCCAACTTCGAGATCGCTGACCCCTTGAAAACGCCGGACCATATCGCGCCGGTCTGGTATTACACGCCGTTTTACTCCATGTTGCGCGCGGTCACTTTTCCTCTGCTGGGAGTGCCGGCAAAATTCTGGGGATTTGTGGTCATGGCGGGCGCCATCGTCGTGCCGGCGCTGTTGCCCTGGCTCGATCGCAGTCCGGTCAAATCGATGCGCTACAAAGGCAACTGGTCGAAATTCATGCTTGTGCAGTTGATCGTGAGCTTCTTCGTTCTAGGATATCTGGGAACCAAGGGACCTACCGACGTGCGCACTGCTGTTGCGCAGCTCTTCACTATCACCTATTTCTCCTACTTCGTGCTGATGCCCTGGTACACGAGAGCCGAGAAAACCAAGCCGGAACCGGACAGGGTGACGATGTGATGAAGTCCATGCGAAAGATCTTGCTCGTAATTTTTGCGTGTCTGCCCGGCCTGGCCTGGAGTGAGACCGAAATTGATTGGCACCTGGAAGCCTTCGACGGTGACCTTACTAACAAGCCATCGCTGCAGAACGGCATGCGGCTGTACGTAAATTATTGTCTCGGCTGTCATAGCCTCAAATATCAGCGCTATGAACGTACTGTGGACTTTCTCGGCATCCCGCACGATATGGCGTTAGAGAACCTGGTGTTTTCCGGACAGAAGATCGGTGATCTCATGACCAGCGCCATGGAGCCCCAGGCGGCCAAGGCCTGGTTCGGAGCGCCGCCACCAGATCTGACCCAGGTGACGAAAACTCGTGGCGAAGAGTGGCTGTACAACTATCTGTTAACTTTTTACGACGATCCGAGCCGGCCATTTGGCGTAAACAACAAGGTATTCCCGAACGTGGGCATGCCCAACGTGTTGGCCGAATTGCAGGGCGTGCAACGCGAAGTTTGCGTGCAGGAAGATTGCAGCGATCTGCAATTGGATGAAGGCAGCGGAGCGTATACCGGGGAAGAGTTTGACGCTGCCGTTTACGATCTGACCAATTTCTTATACTACGTTGGCGAGCCAACACGCTTGGAGCGCCATCGTCTCGGCATCTACGTGATGCTGTTTTTGGTAATTCTCGGTTGTTTTACCTACCTGTTAAACCGCGAATATTGGAAAGACGTGCACTAGCTAAACGACACGGACGGTGCCCGGTGGCGCCATCGTCCACATTGGCCGAAAGAGCCAGACGTCATCCCACATAATTTCAAATCTGCCAGAGGTGCTTAGGCAATGAGCATAGTCACGAAACGATCATCTATGACCCTGTTTTCCGATGCCCGGGATCACTATTCCCATCGAGTGAGGATGGTGCTCGCCGAAAAAGGAGTGGCGGTGGAAATCGTCGACGTGGATCCGGGCAAGAAGCCTGAGGATCTGGCTGAGATCAATCCTTACAACAGTTTGCCGACCTTGTTGGACCGCGACCTGGTGCTGTACGAGGCCAACGTGATCATGGAATACCTCGACGAGCGATTTCCGCACCCGCCTCTGCTGCCGGTGTATCCAGTGCAGCGGGCGCTGTCCAGGCTGTGGATTACGCGCGTAGAAAAAGAGTGGAGCGTGAAGCTCGATCTTCTGATGGCAGGCAAAGGCCGTGAAACCGTGATTACCAAGGCGCGCAAAGAGTTGCGCGAAAGCATCATCGCTATCGCGCCGATCTTCGGTGAAAAGCCGTACTTCATGAATGAAGAATTTTCGCTGGTAGACTGCTGTGTCGCGCCCATCTTGTGGCGTTTAAAAGAAGTGGGCATCACGCTCCCGGAAAAATCCACGCGTCCATTGCAGAAGTACATGCAGAAGATGTTCGAGCGCGATGCGTTTCGCGCCAGCCTCACTGAGACCGAAATCGAGATGCAGGAGTGAAACCCCAACGTCCTTATTTATTGAGGGCGTTGTATGAGTGGGTCGTTGACAGCGACGATGTGCCGCATGTTCTGGTCGACGCGACCGCGGATGGCGTGGTGGTGCCAACGGAACATGTCGAAGACGGTAAAATAGTCTTAAACCTGGGACCGAACGCGGTGCGGGATCTGGCGCTCGAAGACGATTACGTCATGTGCAACAGCCGCTTTGGTGGGAGACCCTTCGAGATCTATCTGCCCATCACATCGATTCGCGCGATTTACGGTCGAGACAGTCGCCAAGGCATGGTCTTCCCGGATGAGACCGCACCTGAGGACGATGGCGCCCCCACCCCCGGTTCGGATTCCGGCGACGGCCCGTCTTTGAAGTTAGTCTAGATACTCAAACACTTTGATGATCTTCTGCACACCATAGACTTTGGCGGCGACGTCGACGGCCTGGTCAGCCTGATCCCGGGTGAGCAGGCCCAATAGATACACCACGCCATTTTCCGTAACGACTTTGGTTTTGCGGCCGTAGGCGTTGTCCGAGGCGATGAGCCGGGTTTTTACCTTGGTGGTGAGCCAGCTGTCATTGGTGCGGGCCACCAACGAGATAGGCCCACCGATGGAAAGCTCATTGTGCACCTTGCGTACCCGCCGCAGACCTTGTGCCGCTTCTCCTGCTGTGTCCCGCAACGCCTCGGTGGCGACTTGGCCCGCGATCAAAACCACACCGTTGTACGCGACGACTACCAGGTGTGAGCCGTCAAAAACCCCCTTGGATCTGATCTCCCGCTTCACCATCGGCTCTAACACGGCATCGTCGATGAACACGCCCGGCGTACGCTTGCTCGGATCGTTGGCGCATCCACCGATACCTCCAAAGCCGGTGAGCAACAAGGCGGCCAACATGAGGTTGAGGAACATGTGTGGGAATTGGAGCATGGCTTGGTTGGCGGTAAATTGAGAAGCGTTAGTGTGGCTTTCTTGGCGGCGCCCCGTCAATGTGTGATGTTCAACTATCGAAGGCTGCGCGCATCCAGCGCAAGTCTGGGTCGTTCGGAGCGCCGGAAACAGCGACGACATCGAAGCGGCTTGGCCACGCGCGGTAGCGCGGATGGGTTTGCAGGTATCGTTTGGCGGTACGGATGATTCTGCGTTGTTTCGTATAGGTCACACTCGCGGCGGCGCCGCCGTATTGTGTGTGCTGGCGGTAACGCACTTCGACGAATACCAGAATATGGGCGTGCAAGGCCGACTGGTGGGCCATGACCAGGTCGATCTCACCGATCCTGCAGGAGAAATTTCGAGTTACGAGCCGCAGGCCGTTTGCCCGCAGATGGTCCAGGGCCGCCTGCTCTGCCAAACGGCCCTTGCGTTGGCTGAGCATCGATGCCTGTTGCTAGTGTGCTGGCA